>VAPR01000057.1_pt1 | contig 72820 bp, 58 predicted proteins | sample 3380701 | NCBI WGS metagenome assembly VAPR01 (sample SAMN11536904, study PRJNA540576) | hot springs metagenome | isolation source: hot spring wet sediment | place: Spain: Lobios | collected 2014-01
GGCGCCAGCGAGTAAATACCGGTGCACGGATTTGCAGTACTCCCACCGCATGATTTGTACGACGGGGGCTCAGGGCCACCGGCTCTTGAGTCCCAGTTCTGGTAGAGAATCAAGTTTACGGCACCCGGCACCGGGTCGTCCTTGTAGACATATGCGTCGCCGTAAACGGCCGAATCCACCGTGGCGATCGAAATGGTCGCCCTTGCGCAGCCCGCGAACGCGAAGTGATTGTATGCCCACCGCATGCGCCTAAAGTCGTACAAGCGTCCCTTTGGATGGTTGAAACCGTTATATGGCGGGGTCGTGATCCAACCCGGACCCGTGTCCTGGGTGATCACCGCTATATGCGGGGGCCCCTCACCTGAGTTGGTTCCATAGCTGGGTATCTCGCCGTTGTTCCAACCTATGCACCAACCTCCGAGATTGACGCCGGTCGGCACCGCCCTCGCCCAAGTACATGCCGAGGCGATAAAGAAGCTGACGCAGACGCGAGCCGTCGCGGTGCCGGCGTCGGGATTGCCGGAAAGATTCGTCGGGTTGGCGGAGGAGTTTCCCGGACGTCCGCCTCTGCCGCCTAGGCGAAAGCCGTTAACCATCCCGGGCGCCGTTGCCGAGAGCACCTGGAAGTCGGTGTCGGGAGAGTAACCAGGTTCGAGAGTGATCGTGATTATGTTCGCGCGCGCATCCGCTCGTTGCATGAAACTGATCTCGCAGCTCACCCCGCAGCCTACTCTCGAGCGAAGCGAGTTGTTCGAAGTGTTGATGCGCATCTCTGGGGTAGACCCGGCATCCAGGGCCCACTGCGGAGAAGACGTGGAGGTAACCATCACGTCTACGTCTAAGAGAAGCGGGTCGTTACCTATAGGCACCGCCGAGCTTTCCTGGGGTGGGCTGAGGGCCACGACCAGCGAATACACTAGGGCGGAAATGACGAACAGCCCCAAGACCCTGCGTCTTACAGATGCAGCGAGCATCACCTTCTCCTTCACCTACCCCGGCGTCACAGCCGTTTCCGATGCCGGTGTTCCGGCCGGTAACACCTGACAACACAAACATAAAACGGTGCGCGCCCGACTCCTGTATCGGACACGCACCCTGCCACCCGCTGTGACTTGCAGCACGATTCTATACCCTGCGAAACGTAAAAGCAACAGGACCGATAGGACTAAAAACGGACCATCCGAATTGACTAGCTCTTCCCGATCAAAGGCCCAGCCCTTCGTCGATATGGCCGCTATGCTGCAATCGCCAAGCTTTCCCTCGGCGGGGAAGCGTCGGTCGATACGGCGAAAGCCGCCCGGCAAAAATCGCTAGCTACAGAACCAGGAGGTGCTGGGGTATTGCCTGCAAAGGCCATAATCGGCGGACAGTGGGGAGACGAGGGCAAAGGCAAGTACACCGATATCTTTGCCGCGCACGCTCGCTATGCAGTCCGCTTTCAGGGTGGCAACAATGCCGGTCACACTATCGTTCCCGGCGACGGCGGAAGATCTCTGCGTCTGCACCTGGTCCCCTCCTCGATACGGAGACCGGGCTGCATTCCGGTCATCGGAAACGGAGTGGTGGTCGATCCCGAGGTACTGGTGTCTGAACTGTCACAGCTCGAGTCTTTGGGTTACGACGTCTCTGCGCTCAGGCTATCCGCCAACGCCCACTTGATCATGCCCTATCACAAAATTCTCGACCGGGTATCGGAGCGTTACCTGGGAAAGAATCGGGTGGGAACCACCAAGAAAGGTATCGGCCCCGCATACTCCGACAAGGCCGCCAGGATCGGGCTCAGGGTCCAGGATCTCCTGGATGAAAAAATCCTTCTAGAAAAACTCGAATCCGTCCTACGGGAAAAAAACCAGATCCTCGCCAAGGTATACAATCAGCTCCCTCTGGAAGCGAGCGAGCTGGCAGCGAGGTACAGCGAACTGGGAAAGCAGTTGGCGCCTTACATCTGCGACACGGTTTCCCTGCTCAACGAGGCGCTCGAGAAAGGAGAGAGCGCTCTTCTGGAGGGCGCGCAGGGGACTCTGCTCGACATCGATCACGGTTCTTATCCCTTTGTCACCTCGTCGAGCTGTACTATCGGAGGCGCTTGTTCTGGGTCGGGCATTCCGCTGCGCCACATCTCGAAAGTGATCGGGGTGGTCAAGGCGTACGTGACACGGGTGGGCGCCGGTCCGTTTCCGACCGAAGCAGATCCACTCAGCCAGGAGATGATTGTCTCCAAAGGCAAAGAATTCGGCACAACGACCGGGCGAAAAAGGCGTTGCGGTTGGTTCGACTGCGTACTGTTGCGCTATGCGAGCCGCATCAACGGATTCGACGAAATCCATCTCACAAAGCTCGACGTGCTGTCGGGATTCGAGTCAATTCCCGTAGCGATCGCATATGACATAGGGGGAAAGAAAACCAAAGACATGCCCTACCACCAGAGCGAATTCCACCATGCCCGCCCCATCTACGAGGAAATCCAAGGATGGAGCGAAGAAATCAGAAGAGCTCAAAAGCCCGAAGACCTGCCCTTGGAGGTACGGCAATTCGTCGAGATAGCGGAAGAGTCGGCAGGATGCCGGGTTGCATCTGTATCGGTAGGACCTGCCGAAGATCAGACCGTGTTTTTTGATTGAACCGTGCATCCCGCTGAGATTTTCGAGGAACAATGGCGCTCGAGGTAATGGTCATAGGCGGCGGCGGACGAGAGCACGCCATATGCTGGGCGCTCGCAGCCGACCCCGGTGTATCGGGCATAGTGGCCGTCCCGGGTAATCCCGGAATAGCCGACCTTCCCAAAACGAGATGCATCCCTGCCGGCACTTCTGATTTCGCTACGCTCGCCGACATCGCCTCTGCCGAGAAAATCGATGTCGCGATCGTCGGACCCGAACAGCCACTAGCTGAGGGAATCGCCGATTACTTCGCCGCTAAAGGGCTTCGTCTCTTCGGGCCGTCCAAAGAGGCCGCCCGACTCGAGTCGTCCAAGTCATTCGCTAAGGAACTCATGCTTTCAGTCGGAGTTCCCACACCTAGAGCATCGGTTTTCGAGGGACCCGAATCTTTCGACGACATCGCCGCACAGATAGAAAAGACCGATCCTCCGTGGGTCGTTAAAGCCGACGGGCTGGCGCAAGGAAAGGGAGTGCTGGTCACGTCGGACAAAGACGAGGCCCTGCTCTGGGCTCGCGCCTGCCTCGAAGGCGAGAAATTCGGACCCGCAGGCGCCAGGATTCTCCTCGAAGACTATGCCGGCGGAAAAGAGGCTTCGGTGCTCGTCTTCTGCGACGGCAAGAACCTCATGCCGTTACCGCCGGCCAGAGACCACAAACGCCTACTGGATGGCGACGAAGGACCGAACACCGGAGGAATGGGCGCCTACTCGCCCGTTCCTGAAATCGACGACGCGATGATGGACTCCATTCTGGAGAAAATATTCGAACCGATCGTCGATACGATGCGGAAGGAAGGGACGCCTTACGTTGGAGTCCTTTACGGGGGATTGGTGCTTACAGAAGAAGGACCGAAGGTACTGGAATTCAACGTCAGATTCGGCGATCCGGAAGCGCAAGCGGTGCTCGTCCGGCTAGCCCCCGGACTTTCTTCGATAGTAGACGCCGCCCTCTCTAAAGAACTGGATCGAGCCTCGGTCGATATCACTGCGCCTGCCGCTGTGACGGTGGTCCTCGCCTCCTCGGGTTATCCGGGAAAAGTCACCACATCGAAGGTCATCGACGGCCTGGATCGAGCCGCCGGCATAGGCGGCGTTACCGTCTTCCATGCAGGCACAGCGGTGCAGGAGGGCCGAATCGTCACCGCAGGTGGACGCGTCCTTTCGGTATCCGCTGTCGGCGAGAATTTATCGAGCGCGCGCGAAGCTGCGTACAAAGCGGTCTCTGAGATTTCCTTCGAGGGAATGCAGTTCCGCAAAGACATAGCTCTTTTGGACTCGTAAGTAGCAGCCGTGGCGATTCTCGACAGGTACTCGAGGCCCGAGATGCGGGCGATCTGGAGCGAACAGGCCAAGATCGACAAATGGCTCGAAGTCGAGCTGGCCGTGGTAGAAGCTCTGTGTCAAAGCGGAGTCGTACCCCCCCAGGATGCGGAGATCATCAAAAAACGCGCATCCGCTACCGTCGAAGAAGTTGCAGAGCGAGAGTCGGTAACCCGGCACGACGTCGCCGCCTTTGTCGATGTAGTAGCGTCGCACTGCGGACCGGCCGGCAGATGGATTCACTTCGGCCTCACCTCATCCGACGTCCTCGACACGGCGCTGGCGCTCCGACTGAGGGACGCATCGCGCCTCATACGCGAAGAAGCGGCAGCCTATTTCGAGTCCCTCAAACGCAGGGCCCTCGAACACAAGGACACCCCTTGTGTGGGTCGAACTCACGGTATCCACGCAGAGCCGACCACCTTCGGCGCCAAACTTGCCTCGTTCGCTTTCGAAGCGCTGCGGTTCATCGATCGGCTCGACAATGCGGTCCGGACTATTTCGGTGGGAAAGATCGCCGGCGCCGTTGGCAGCTACTCGACGCTGTCGCCCGACATCGAGGAATCGGTCTGTCGAAAGCTCGGGCTCCGCCACGAACCTGCTCCGACCCAGATAGTAGCCCGGGATCGACTAGCCGAATATATGTCGGTTCTGGCTCTCGGCGCCGCCGCCCTGGAACGTTTCGCCCTCGAAATACGGCACCTCCAGCGGACCGAGGTCGCAGAAGTAGAAGAGCCTTTTTCCGAAGGACAAAAGGGATCGTCGGCCATGCCGCACAAGAAAAATCCCGTTTCCTCTGAGCGAATCTGCGGACTCGCCCGGCTTGTCAGGTCGCTGCAGATCGCAGCGCTCGAAAACATCGCCCTCTTACACGAGCGCGATATCAGCCACTCCTCGGTGGAGCGAGCCGTCTTGCCGCTCGGGACGGCCACGCTTCACTTTATGCTGGGCGAGGCGGCCTCGATAGCTAGAGACATGAAAGTCAACAGAGACCGGATGCGAAGCAATCTCGATCTCACGAGGGGCGCTATCTTCAGTCAGCGACTCTTGCTGGCTCTCATCGAAGCAGGAATCGAAAGGGATGCCGCATATAGGCTCGTCCAGAAGGCCGCTCTCAAGGCGCAGCATGCCGACGCCTATTTGTCCTCGACCGTGCTGGAGGACGAAGAGATAACGGGGGTTCTCGACGAGAGCGATATCGAAGCTGCGTTCAACCTCGACGCGGCGCTGTCAAATGTATCTGTAGTATTGGAAAGATTAGAGAGAGCTACGGTCCCCGAACCTCGATGGTGAAACAGTGAAACGTCCCGTTCTTCTGCTTCCTTCGCAAGGATGATCGAGAAACTGCGTTCCGGGAAGGTCCGCGACATCTACGACATCGGCGAGGGCAAGCTGTTGATGATCGCCACCGACAGGATATCCGCCTACGATGTCGTACTTCCCGACCCCATTCCAGACAAGGGCAAGGTCTTGACGGGATTGACTGCGTTTTTCGCCTCGCGCATCGCAGACATTACAAAGACCCATTTCATTACCACCGATCCGAAGGCATTCCCGCAGGGATGGCAAGATGTCGGATCCCTTTCCGATGCTCCGGGCAGAGCGATGCTGGTGTATCGGGCCGAGATGATTCCCGTCGAGTTCATAGTGCGCGGCTATCTATTCGGATCGGCTTACGAGGAGTACCGGAAATCCGGGACGGTAGCCGGCTTACCGCTGCCCGCGGGTATGGAACTGGGACACAAACTCGATCGTCCCATCCTCACTCCCACCACGAAATCCGAAGTCGGCCACGACGAGCCACTCACGCTCGACGAGGCCGCCGAGATCTGCGGGAGAGCGATATTCGAAGAAGCTCACCGCAAGTCGGTTTCGGTTTTCGAGCGGGCGTCCGCGATCGCCGAAAAAGCCGGGCTGCTCCTTGCAGATACCAAATTCGAGTTCGGGAAAATCTCGGGAGAACTCGTTTTAGCCGACGAGATACTGACGCCCGACTCGTCGCGGTTTTGGTCGGCCTCCGATTATCGCCAGGGGATCTCGCCGCCTAGTTACGACAAGCAGTTCGTGAGGGAGTATCTGGACTCGCTCGGGTGGGACAGAAAGCCGCCTGCCCCTAGGCTTCCACGAGAAATAATCGAGGCTACCCGTTCGCGCTACATCGAAGCGTATGAGAAGCTGGTGGGAGAGAGTTTTCAGTCTTATCTGGACCGGCACACCCTAACCTCTGCCGGCGGCGAGACTGACACGAAGAGGTAACTGAATGGAAGAACAGCAAAGAGCTCTCGAGCTTCGTGATTACATCGGGATTTTGCGGCGGCGCAAGTGGTTCATCATCGTGCCGGCCACAGTTATCGTGGTCGCAACCCTCATCGCCTCGGTGCTTACCACGCCTATCTACCAGGCAGCCACCGACATCATGGTCTCGGTGAATACGCACTCGGCGGCCCTTTCCGATATCAGCATTCCTGCCGTCGACGCTCAGCGCGAACTACAGACACAGATGCAGGTCATTCTCTCCAAACCGGTAGCAGAAGAGGTAGCGCGTCGTCTCGGCCAGGGAATGGGACCCGAAGCGATACAACAGCGAATCAGCGCGCAGATCCTCGGACAAACCAACATCATCCGGATCACCGCCCGTCATCCGTCACCGGCAATGGCGAGAGACCTCGCCAACAACGTAGCCGGCACCTACATCGACCTTCGTCGAAAGGCCGCTCTCGATAACTATGCGAAGCAGGCGGCCGATATTCAGCAGAAGCTCGACGAAGCCACCGCCGAGCTCAAGAAGGCCGAAGAAGAGCTCAACGCAGCAATCGCCGGCGCGCGCGGAGAAAAAACTATAGACGTCGGGGAGCAGGCAGCCGTTCAAGCGCTCGCCGGACGGCGAGATCAGGCTGCTGCGGTTCAGAATTTCTGGAAGACCGCTCTCGACAAATTACAGATTCAAAGCGGACTCCAGACTTCTGCCGCCGAAATAGTGTCGCCGGCCGTACTGCCTACCGCCCCCGTAGAGCCGAGGCTGGGCCGTCAGATGGCTTTTGCTCTCGCTCTCGGTCTAATCCTCAGTACGGGATTCGCTTTTGTCGTCGATTATCTCGACGACTCGATTCGCTCCAAAGAAGAAGCGGCAAAAGCGTTTTCGGCGCCGATTCTAGGCATGGTTCCCCGCGCCCACAACTGGACGGATCGGTCGGAAGCCATGCTCGCCTCCCTGCGCGACCCGGCCTCCACCATCGCCGAGACCTACAGGTCTATTAGAACTAACTTGCAGTTCGCCCTATTGGACAGCGATCGCCGCGTCTTGATCGTATCGAGCGCTTCCAAAGGGGAGGGCAAGTCCTCCACCGTAGCCAATCTTGCCGTAGTACTCGCTCAATCGGGCAAAACCGTGATCGCCGTCGATGCCGACCTGCGTCGTCCGAGGATCCACAGGTTTTTCCACCTGAGCAACGCGCAAGGCCTGACTACAGCCATTCTCGCCGAGCGCCCCCTCGCCGACCTTCTTCAGCGCCCCCGTCTGGCGGGAAGTCCACCTAACCTCCTCGTTCTGACATCCGGCCCCACACCGCCGAATCCGGCGGACTTGCTCGGCTCCCAGCGCATGTCGGACATAGTCGATAGTCTTGCTAAGCTTGCAGATTTCGTCCTGATCGACACGCCCCCGTTGATCCCGCTCTCGGACGCAGCCGTACTGGCCCCCAAGTCCGACGGCGTCATACTGGTCGCACGCGCTACGAGATCGACCAGGAGAACGGCCCGTTACACCAGAGAGCGAGTCGACGCCGCCGGGGGAAAACTCATCGGAGTGGTACTGAACGAGGTGACCCCGGCATTCGGTGAAGCCGGTTATTACTACTACTACGATTACTATTACTACGTCGCCCAGCCCAACCGGCAAACTGCACAGCGAAAGAATCCCATTTCCTCCATCGTGCCTAAAGGCTTGCGCAAATCCGCAGGAGCGAGGGCTGCCGAAGGAGTAGGCAAACACTGATCGACGGTCGATTCGTACTGCCGAGCGTCACTACTCCCGCGGCGACCCCGGTATAGACCGAATCGAAACCTTTCCTACAGAGGCCCTATCTGGCGCCCGATATTTTTGTTACAGCAGAAACGGGGTGTCCATGGGCTGGTGCTACACATTCGGCGTTCGCTGCGGCACGGACTGCAACCATCCGATGCTCGTTCGTGAAAAAACGAGGGCATGCGCGTGTGAGGCATGCGGAGCGACCTGTTACGGCATGTTTTCGAACTGCCATGAAATCGTATTCCGCCCGGGTGGTCTGGATTTCCAGTTGCGTTGCATCCCTCAAGAAGTCTCGGAGGCCCTCGAACGGTCCGAAGCTAGATCCGAAGCTGAAGACGAACGCGCAATCACCTCGAGTCAGAGCGCCGTCGTTACCACCGGCGCTCCGGTAGGCCCACCCCCGCATAGACGCTCCGAGGAAATGTCCGGGCTTGCGGTTCGCGAGTTGCAAGCCGGGTTTTCCAGACTGCTCGAGTCGGTAGCAGCGATCAATCTCTCTCTGGCCCGGCTGGAGTCCGAGGTCGCCTCCCTCAGAAGAGAGATGATCCCTATCAAAGAAATGCTCTCCGGCGACCGGGAGAAGCCGCCTGCGAGACCGACGCTGGCAAGTTGACAGGTTTATTGCTCGTATTTCCGCGCCGGATCAGTATTCCTCGGCTCTTTTGCGGGCAAACACCAGAAGGATTCCGCCGACGGCGACGAGGAGCATTCCCGAAAAGACCAGCTTCATCAAGTTCTGGCTACCTGTAAACGGGAGCTGTCCTGCCGGGATCGGCGTCGCGGCGCCGGCCACCCTCACCGTTATCGTGTCGCACAATTGCTGGACCGAACCCAACGGTGTGAGCCCGGTGAAGCAAACGGTGTAAGTACCCGGATCGCTTGGCGACACCAGAGAGGTAAATCCGCAACCGTCAGGACCGGAAGTGATAGAGGAAAGACTCACGCCGGAGATCGTCACTTCGATCGTGGTCCCGGGAGCGAATCCACATCCCCGCGCGGTAAAAGTTCCCCCGGGGTCGGGAAAGTTGGTGCTCAGCTCCAGAACGTTTTGCGGTGGCGGAGTAGGTGTGTACGACTGAGCAGCAGCATTTGGCGCAATCAGTGCCAGAGCCAACGTCGCAAATGCGATTGCCGCCGCGCCCTTGCGAATCTTGGACGAGCAATGGAATTTGTGATCTGCGTTAGCGTCCAATCTCACCTTGCTTCTCCAATCTCCCCGGTAGATTGCAGTGCTTCTAAGGCACCAGCGACACTTCCTTGCACATCCCCAGCCCCGCTACCCTCTTCTAGAATCCAGGATCACCGGACGCTACGTCGCAATTCTAACCTTCACCTGCGCTGTAGTCTTACTCCGGCCTCCAGTCGGACACTAGAAGAGGCGTAGTCGGAGTAGTATAGCTTGCCCGAATCCGACGCGCCATAGGCACTCCTCGCTTCGAGGTGCAGGGATCCTGTACCGGCCAGTTCCGATGAGAATCTGTCCGGCCTGATCCTGGGCTGGGGAACATAAATCAGCACGTAGCGGGAGTTTCCTTCGGCGTCGATCTGAAGATAGTTTCTGGGAAGCCGGTACGAAAACCGAAGCGTCTCTTTACCTCCGGGCGACACCCTAACCGACCAGGAAAACGCTGCAAACCCCCCGTCCGGCAATTCGCTTTGAGGCACCATAGAGGGCTCACCGACTAGCTGGGATCCCTCTGGGGCGTACCACGTGAGGTATCCGAGGTATTCACCGCGGCCTCTTGCTGCCTGGCCGGCGCCCGTCGAACCTCCTACATATTCGGGAAGGTCGGGCGGGGCTTTGTTTTCGATTTCGAACTGTACTTCCACTCTCCCCGATCCGTCCGGTTCGATTTCTACCCTGTGAGAGATCGTGTTGTAGATGTAATAGTCGACCTTGTTCCCTCCAAGATTGATCAAGGAGTAGGAAACAAAATCCCCTAAGGCTGGGGCTGAATCTTTTCCGCCGGTCGGGTAATCGAGACGCTTGACCTCGGGTAGGGCGCTTCCCCCGAGGGGTACCTGAATCAGCTTCTTCTCGAGATCCGAATCTGCAGCCCACATCCAGAGGCGCCGCTCGGAAGTGGCTCTGGCGACCGCCTGCGCGAGTTCACCGGCTTGCGACCCTCGAATTTGAAAGGACGCTTCGATCGCTTTAGACGCTGCCTCCAGCAGGAATTCTTTTCGCTGAGACTGGCTGTCGAACTGGAAGTAAGCCCTGTTCATCGTGTAATCGGCGAAATTAGAAGCGTCTAGAGTTACGGAAGGGTTCTCGAAGCGGAGGGGTCCTGTTGCGCGCAACAAATAGCCAATGGCCACCCCATCGATGTAGATGACTCCATCCACCGGGTTGCCCGTTTTCTCTTTTATCATGGCGCCCATCAAAGAACCGGCGGCCTGCGGATCTATCGAGACATTAGTTCGCTGCCATGCGAAATTGGGGTTGGCCCAATCCCATCGGGCATAGAATCCCGCCTCCTGTGGAACGCTGACAGGCGCCGGAAGTTGCAGCTCGGTCACAGAGCCGACGCGCCCCCACCTGAATGCGCCCCTCTCCGTTTCGAGCATTCCGTAAGCCAGGACCATTCCCCCCGAGTTCATCTCCGCGTTGTTGCCTATCGCCACCAGGTACGTACGTCTCCCGCGTTCCCCCAAAAGCTCCGGAGCAATTTCCAGGTAGAGCGCCGCCTGGGTGAGCTGACCGCTCACCTCCCCTACCCGATCGAGAAACTCTCTTCTCGCCGACGCCACGCTATCGACGAGCATCGACTTCGGGGATTGCTCGACCATTGCCATAGCCTCCCCGACAGAGGCGGCGGCTTTGGCGACCGGTTCGCGCAGCGAATCGACCCTTTGAAGATCCACTTTCCCTGCATCCATCGGGAACTGCACCCGACCCGAATCGTCCTCTAGTGGTCGGACCGCGTCGAGCACGACGGCGCCGGCGTCCGCTACTTTTGCTCCCCCTAAAGAAAGAGCGGTGGCGACCTTCAGGTTCGCTCCCACGATCGGCGCTTTCCTGAGCACCCTGACTTCCAGGGCGCTGAGCAAATTCCTGGCTCTGGTGAACTCATCTGTCGCCCTCTTCAGCTCGCGTCGACCACGATCGAAGTCTTCGTCTCGAATCGCCCTAGCACCTTCTTCTGAGGCGATCTTTGCCTGGCGAAGGTGCGACGCTGCCTGTCCGAATCTGATGATGACCACTACTCCGTAGACGGTCAGGGCGGCAAGGAAAATACCGCTCACAAAAGCCACTTTGTTGATCAGTCGCTTTCGCTTTTTACGCCTGTGCCTGCTGCGCCTGACGCGTTTTACCGCCGGCAGCCCGGCCGCGCTGGTCGACGAGGGTAACGCTGGAGTATTTTGCTCACCGATTTCCATAGACCGACAGAACCTGATTGACTGTGTGTCGACGAAGAGATTCCAGCTTACATAAGCGCCGTCGATGTTACTAGGGGTTCAAGAAAGGTTCGGCGATGCGAGTTGCCGTTGTAGGTCAAGATTTCCCGGAGTCCTTTTCCACATTTATCGCAGCAGCCCTCGAACGGATGGGACACCAGGCTAAAGTTTTTCGTTCCCCGGCTAGTCTAATCATTTTCAATAGATACATAGAGGTTGCCACGCGCGCCGTGTTCTCGTTTTCTTCGTCGGCGGCAAGATCGGCAGAGCGCTATATGGCTCGCCGTATCCTCGACTGGGCGCCCGACCTCGTCATTTCCAACGACATAAATCTCTGGCCGGAAACCGTTGTCGAGCTCAAGAAAAACGGGCCGGTCGTGGTAGCCTGGTGCCCCGACGCGCTCGTCAATTTCGGACGGCAGTTTTTCTATATGGCGCCCTACGACGTCATCTTCCTCAAGGACCCTTATGTTGTCAGGCACGCCAGGGAGTTCGCCTCGCTACCCGTCGAGTATCTCCCTGAAGCATGCGACCCGACCGTGCACAGGCCTGTAGAGCCGACCGAGGAAGAAAGGGTCCGCTTCGATTGCGACATCATCCACTACGGAAACGCCTACCCGAGCAAGGTACGGATGCTGGAGCGGCTCGTTGCCTCCGGCTACCAGATCAAAGCGTTCGGAAGAGGCTATCCTTCCTGGCTTCGCTCGCCGGTAAAGGCCATATGGTCCGGAGAGTACCTGAGTGGACGCACCAAAGCCGCTGCACTGCGTACCGCAAAAATCTCTCTCAACGCTCTTCACTACGGAGAGATCGAGAGCGCCAATGCCCGCCTTTTCGAGTCCGCAGGCTGCGGCGCCTTCCAGCTCGTCGAATGGAGAAGATCGATGGACGAACTTTTCGAGCACGAAAAAGAAGTCGTCTACTATCAAAGCTTCTCCGAGCTCAAAAAGTTGATCGACCACTGGTTGCCCCTCAAAGAGGAGCGCCGCGCGATCGGAAATGCGGCTGCCAGGCGCGCCCATTCCGAGCACACCTACGAAAAAAGACTCAGCCGACTGCTGGAACGATCTCTATAAGCGGAAGGAAACAGACAGAGAGCAAAAGGATTGCACGGGCTATGCACGCTAAGGTGAGGGTAACGGTCGAATTGAAGCCCGAGATTCTGGATCCCCAGGGAAAGACCATAGAAGAAAGTCTGCCGGCGCTCGGCTTCTCCGGCGTAACCGGAGTACGGGTGGGCAAGTACATAACTTTTTCGATCGACGGGCCCGATGAAGCCACGATCGATGCGACCGTAAAGAAAATGTGCGAGGAATTTCTAGCGAATCCGGTGATCGAGAATTTCTCTTACCAACTAGATGTAGGCGAAGGAGAAGACGTTCGGTGACAGATGGGGCAGCGCCCGCGCCATCTCCACCATCGCCGATTCGAGCGGCGGTGGTAGTTTTTCCCGGGACGAACTGCGAACTGGATGTCGTATGGGCGCTCGGACTCGTCGACGTCGAAGCTGAGGTTGTATTTCACACGGAGTCGCCCCCCGATCTTTTCGATCTTTATGTTCTGCCCGGAGGGTTTTCGCACGGCGACTACTTGCGTCCGGGCGCCATCGCGCGCTTTTCGCCGGTGATGTCGTCGGTCAGGTCGGCAGCCGCGGCAGGAAAACCGGTCGTAGGCATCTGCAACGGTTTTCAGATTCTCTGTGAAGCCAAAATGTTGCCCGGCGCCCTTCAGAAAAACCGCGGGCTCAGTTTCCTCTGCCGCCCGGTAGATCTGCGGGTCGAGAACACCAACTCGCCGATTACTTGTGCACTGGAGAAGGGTCGGATGCTCAGGGGTATACCCATCAACCACTTCGAGGGAAATTTCACCGTCGGGGAGCGAGAAGTCAACGAGCTCGAGAATGCGGGTCAAATACAGCTCCGATATTGCGGTCCGAACGGAGAAGTCGACGACCGCTTCAATCCGAACGGTAGCGTAAGGGCCATCGCCGCTATCGCCGACCGGCGCGGCAATGTGGTCGGGATAATGCCTCATCCAGAACGGGCAGCCGACGCAATGCTCGGCTCATCCGATGGACTCGGCATCTTGAAATCGATGGCTCTTTTTGCGAGCCGAGCAAAAGAAAACCTATCGATGCGATCGCGCTATTCGGTCGAGGCCGCTAAATGACCCGGGTATCGGAGGTCCCGATACATCGCTCTCTAGGCCTGACCGATGAAGAAATGGTCACGATCGAATCTATTCTGGGTCGCCGGCCAACCCCGGTAGAACTGGCGATGTACTCGGTTATGTGGAGCGAGCATTGCTCGTACAAATCGTCTCGTCTGCATCTGGGAAAGCTTCCCTCCAGTGGAAACCGGGTTTTGGTCGGACCGGGCGAGAACGCCGGCGTCGTCGATCTGGGCGACGGAGTTGTCGCGGCGCTGCGAATCGAGTCTCACAACCATCCCTCCGCTGTAGAACCCTTTCAAGGCGCCGCAACCGGTGTGGGGGGAATCATCAGGGATGTGTTGTCCATGGGAGCGCGCCCGGTTGTTCTGGGGGATCCCTTGCGATTCGGGCCTCTCGTCGCCGGTTCGACCCCTCTGGGCGAGGTGAGCGAAGAGGAAGCAGCCAGGAATCGCTTTCTATTCAAGCAGGTCGTAGCCGGAATATCTCATTACGGAAATGCGGTGGGAGTTCCGACTCTCGGCGGCGAAATTTCTTTCGCTCCGTGTTATTCCGGAAATCCGCTCGTCAACGTCTTCTGCCTCGGTCTGGCAAGAAAGGACCAGATCCAAAGAGCCAGAGCATCCAATCCGGGGGATGTAGTGGTGTTGCTGGGCGCTTCTACCGGAAGGGACGGAATTGGAGGGGTGAGCCTCCTGGCGTCGGCGGGCTTCGACGATGACTCCAGGGAAAAACGTCCCTCGGTACAAGTCGGGGATCCCTTCGAGGAAAAGAAACTGATCGAAGCGTGCCTGGAAATATTCAGACGTCGTCTCGCCACAGCGATTCAGGATCTCGGCGGAGCGGGGCTTAGCTGTGCTGCATCCGAGACGGCGGCCAGAGGGGGTACCGGCATCGAAATTGACGTCAAAGCGGTTTGGCGCCGGGAGCCCGGCATGCGACCTGAAGAAGTAATGACCTCGGAGTCCCAAGAACGGATGTTCCTCACCGTTGCTGAGGAGAACCTCGATTCGGTCCTCGACATCGCCGCAAGATGGGGAATTCACGCAACGGTTATCGGACGCGTCGTCGAGGGCGACAACCTGACAGTCTACGATGGCGAAGAAAGAGTGGCGTCCGTTCCGGCGAAGAGCCTGGCCGAGGGGCCGAAGCTCGATCGCCCTACTAGAAAACCTGCGCGCTTCGAACGCCTTTGCCGAGACGACATCGCCGGATCGGCGCCGGGCCCCGCTGAGAATGAGGCTCTCCTAGCGCTTCTCTCCGACCCCTCTATAGGAGATGCCTCGTGGATCTGGCGACAGTACGACCATCAGCTATTCGTAAACACCGTCGCCGGCCCTGGAGGTGACGCCGCTGTGATACGTGTTCGAATTCCGGACGAGGTCTTAGAGGCGGATCGAGAAGCCACTTCCCCCGGTAAACAGCCGTCGTCGACGAAGGGATTGGCCATCTCCTTCGAGGGAGGGGGGCGATTCTGTCATCTCGATCCCCGCACAGGCGCCGCCCTGCTGGTCGGAGAAGCATGCCGGAAACTGGCATGCGTAGGCGCCGAGCCGCTTGCGCTCGTCGACTGTCTCAACTTCGGAAATCCCGAGAATCCCGAGGTGATGTGGGATTTCAAGGAAACGATCGAGGGTATGGCTACAGCGTGCAAGGAGCTCGATGTTCCGATAGTGGGAGGAAATGTCAGCTTCTACAACGAGACGAGCGGCGAAGACATCTGGCCTACGCCGATCGTGGGTGCAGTCGGTCTCATCGAGCCAATGACCCGGAGACCCCCATCTGCAGGTTTCTTCGATTCCGGGCTGGCTATCGGGCTTCTAGGACGAAGGACCGCGGCTCATCTAAGCGGAAGTGCTTATGCGTGGTCGGTACTCGGCCACCACGGAGGCGTCCCGCCCGATTTTGACCCGGAGCAAGAACGACGCCTTCTCGGGCTGCTCGTCGAGGTAATACGGTACTTGAACGAAGAAGCCGGACGCCGCGGTTACGACATAGGCGATCCCATCGCTTCTTTTCACGATCTAGCCGAAGGAGGACTCGGTGTCGCCGTTGCAGAATCGTGCCTCCTCGGGCATGTGGGCGCAGAGATAGATCTCTTTCCTGTTCTCGAAAGCATTCCGGAGGGTGCATTCTCGCCTGCCACAGTCGCTTTGTTTTCGGAAACGCCCTCGAGAGTGCTGTTCGCTCTACCCGAGCCTTACTTCGAGGAAGTAGCGAGGCGCGCCCGACAGCGGGGGATCGAATGCTGGAGAATCGGCAAAACCGGAGGAGATTCCCTGCGGATCGTACACCGATCCAAAAGCGGAGGCGGCGCCTTCGAGATTTCCCTCGCCGACATGGAACGCGCCTGGAAGAGCGCCATCCCCTCCGCGCTCGGCGCCTCGTTTGGACCATGAAAACGCCGGCTCGACGCCATCGAGTATTCTCGTCGAGGACGCCTCGCTCGTACTACGATAGGACCGCGGAGCCGGAGCCGATCCTGGAAGCTAGCGGAAGGGAATTCGACGCGATCGGAAGCGTTGTTTTTGATGCATGGATCGTATGGAGCGCCCATTGAAGCCGCGTGAGGCGTGTGGAGTTTTCGGGGTCTACGCACCGGGAAACCCGGTGGCCCAGCTTGCATATCTAGGTCTTTACGCCCTTCAGCACAGAGGCCAGGAGTCCGCCGGGATCGCCGTCTCCGACGGCATCCGCATGCAGGTCATAAAAGACATGGGGCTGGTAACACAGGTGTTCGACCAGCCTCGCCTCGCAGGTCTTCCCGGACATATCGCGATCGGGCACGTCAGATACTCCACCGCCGGATCCAGTTCCTGGGAAAACGCCCAACCCATATACAGGCCGGTCGGTGACTCCGGAATCGCGCTCGGCCACAACGGAAACCTAACCAACACCCACGCTCTTATCGAGGCTCTGGAAACCCTCGACACTCCGATCGAGAGCGATTCCGAGCTGATCGCCGCGCACCTGGAACGCGCTTATCCGGAAGGAGAACGCTCCGACGGAAGAGCGCTCGAAACGGCGCTACTCGAGGTCCTTCCAAAACTCGAAGGCGCCTTCAGTCTAGTGGTGATGGACGACGCTCATTTGATTGGAGTCAGAGATCCGCTAGGATTCCGGCCTCTCGTTCTCGGCAGACTAGGCCAGGGATGGGTGATCGCCTCGGAAACTTGCGCTCTAGACATCGTAGGCGCGCACTTCGTACGAGAGATCGAGCCGGGCGAAATGGTCATCGTCGACGCCGGAGGAGTCAGATCGCAAATCTTCTCCGAAAATCGGCGGGCGGCCCTCTGTCTCTTCGAATTCGTTTACTTTGCCCGTCCGGATTCCCTCATCTTCGGAAAAAACGTTCACGCGGTGAGACAGAGAATGGGCGAGCTGCTGGCAGAACAGTCGCCGACAGATGCAGACCTGGTTATGCCGGTCCCAGAATCGGGGATTCCGGCAGCCCAAGGTTACAGTCGCGCTAGTGGCATCCCCTACGGCGACGGGCTGGTGAAAAACCGGTATGTCGGGCGTACCTTCATCCAGCCGAACCAGATAATGCGTGATCTGGGCGTGCGAGTTAAGTTGAACCCCCTGACCGAGAACATAAAGGGTAAACGGCTGGTGGTCTGCGACGACTCCATCGTGAGGGGTTCTACAACCCGGCAAATCGTATCGCTTCTTCGAAATGCCGGCGCTCGGGAAGTACACCTCCGCATCAGCTCGCCGCCGTACAAGTGGCCGTGTTATTTCGGAATGGACACGTACAACCGTAGCGAGCTGATCGCCGCCTCCCTTTCCAAGACCGAAATCGCAGAGTATCTGGGGGCCGATTCTCTCGAGTATCTCGATCTTGCGAATTTGATCAAAGCAACCGGCGTGCCTTCCGGGTCGTTTTGCACCGCTTGCTTTACAGGCGCTTATCCCGTTTCCGTCGAAGGCGAGCTTACCAAGGAGACCGTAAGCGAGGTCGTGGGCCATAGCGTCTTCTCGGGCCCCGCAGCCGGTAAGGCAGCCGGCCGCCGCGCGTGATCTGGAAGCGACAACCGGGGCGAGGCGAAGCCGGCGCGGAAGACGCCGGCAAGCTCACTTACAAAGACGCAGGGGTCAACCTGGAGGCATCCGAGCGCGCTCTCGAGCTGATCAAGGCGAAAATCCGCAATACCTTCCGCCGGGAAGTCATCGGTGACATCGGAGGATTCGCCGGACTGTTCGAGCTCGACCTGAATCATTACACCCAACCCGTACTGGTAGCTGCCACCGACGGAGTGGGAACCAAGCTTCTGATTGCGCAGATGATGGGACGTCACGACACCATAGGTCGCGACCTCGTTGCTATGTGCGTGGACGATGTCGTATGCATCGGCGCCGAGCCTCTCTTTTTCCTCGATTACATCTCGTGCTCACCTCTCGAACCTCCGCTGATCGAAGAGATTATCGAGGGAATCGCAGCCGCCTGCCGGGAGGCGCGTTGCGCCCTGATCGGAGGAGAGATGGCCGAGCATCCCGGAATGATGGGCGCCGGCCGCTACGATCTCGCAGGATTCGCAGTGGGCATCGTCGAGCGGTCCCGGATCATCGATGGGTCGACGATAGCGGACGGCGACGCGGTGGTAGGGCTGGAAAGCGGCGGTCTGATGAGCAACGGCTACTCCCTCGCCCGCAAAGTTTTGTTGGATCGCGCAGGCTACGACTTGCACGCCAAGATTCCCGGGATCCCGCACAGGCTCGGGGACGAGCTCCTGAAGCCGACACCTATTTATTCTCCGGCGATTCTGGATCTGATTCGATCCACCGGCGCTGTAAAAGGGATCGCGCACATAACGGGCGGAGGTATTCCGGGAAACCTCGTACGCATACTTCCTCCAAAGACAGAAGCGATTGTCGACGTCTCGTCTTGGGATCCAGACCCGATATTCAAAATCATTGCGGCAGAGGGATCCGTCGACCCGCAAGAGATGTTCAACGTGTTCAACATGGGCATCGGAATGATCGTCGTCGTAGCAGAGGCTCTAGCGAACGACTGTATCGACCTTCTCAGATCGCACGGACATCACGCGCACCGTATAGGCCGGATATCGAAGACCCGCGGACGGCGACGCGTCGTCCTACGGGGTGTGGACTGAGCTTCTAATAGTGCTTGACGGCCGGGGATATCTCCCGGCCGATCTTCTCGATGGTGTCGAGATCGTCGAACATCAGATGCTGTAGCATCACCCTCTCGACCCCGGCTTCGGCATACCGCGACAACCTGACGACAACTTCCTCAGGAGTCCCGACAATCCAGGTATCGCGCACCGACTTCAGGAACGACTCTCCGTCTCCGAACCCGATCATGCCGGCTAAGGAGTCCGCTTTTTTCGAGACATCCCTTTTGTCATCACCCAGAATGAATCCGGTCATCAAAGACAGAGAAAGCGTGTTTTTAGATCTGTTCTTTACCTCGCATGCTGTGTCCAGTCGCTGCCTGATCGCCTCGCAGTCCTCTACCTTGGCGAAGACCGTGTTGTACTCGTCGGCCCATTCGACGGCCAGCTCGATGGTGCGACGTCCGCCTTTGCCGCCTACGATGATTCGAGGATGCGGACGACGAAGCGGGAGGGGCCGGGCGATGCAGTTCCTCAGTTGGTAGAACTCACCCTCGAAGTCGAACGGTTCTCCTCTCCACATCCTGGTTACGATTTCCAATTGTTCGCCGAGCATTCGCATCCGCGACGCAGTGTCGGGAAACTCGAATCCGAAACGCTCGTGCTCGGTGCTGTACCATCCGGCGCCAAGGCCCACCTCGATGCGGCCGCCGCTCAGGTGGTCACAGGTAGTCACTACTTTGGCCAGGACCGACGGATGGCGAAACGTCACGGGCGATACCAGTACCCCGAGTCGAAGTTTATTTGTCGAAGCAGCTAAACCGGCAACCGTGGTCCAGGCATCCAATGCGTCGGCGTCCGCAGCGGCGTTTATCGGAGCATAGTGGTCCGACCTGAATAAAGCCTCTATGCCGGCCGCCTCGCAACAAAGAGCGATTTCGAGCCAGCTCTCCCACGATGGGCCATCCTGGCCCTCGATCATCAAGCAGACGTTCACGGCGGTAGTCTCCTCCTGGTTTCCTCTAAAGATATTGGCATCTCTCGGGGAAATAGATATCGGGCCCTGGTGAAATAGATATTGGCTTCATTCGGGGAAATCGGACGTTCAAGAAACGGCGATTTGTAGTCGATTGCTGAGATGTGTTCGGGAGGGCGCACTGCGAACCACCAAAGAAATTCGGAAAGCAATATCAGATCAGGCGCGCGTCGCCGGGGTTCGTGATTTCGAGGTTCCGTCGCTAGAAGCAGTCGACCGGCGGCGCAACCAGCTCTGGATGATCGCCATGATTACGGTGATCGTCCTGGCTGTCGGGGTGGCTTTTTACTCCTATACGCTGGGCCTTCTCGGAAACACCAACGCCACCGAAAAGCTCTTTCCGTGGATGCGAATTGTCTTGGTCGGGTCCGCCATCCTCTTTTGCTTTTACCTTCTGGAAAAAGAAATCGCATTGCGGAAGCTGACCAAACTGCTCATCGACGAGAGGGTGATCACGGCCGCCTTGTCGAACAGGCTCAGGGAACTAACCGCACTAACCGACGCCGCAAAGGCAATCAATTCAACACTAGACCTCGATGATGTCTTGGGAATCATCCTCTCTTCGGCTCTCGGACTCCTCGGAGGGACCGAAGGGTCGATCATGCTGCTCGACGAGAACGAAGAATTTCTGGAGACGTACTGCTACCGGGGCGCATCCGATCGATATCAGCCGGAGCCGCGGCTGCGCGTCGGACAGGGGATCGCAGGATACGTCGCTCAAAAGCGGCAAGCAGTGGTTGTCTCGGGAAAGCCGGATCCTCAGATATTCAAGGACGTGCCGGAGAAAAGTGTCGAAATTCATTCGGCAATGTGCGTACCGCTCATTTCCAGGGGCCGCCTGCTGGGAGTTTTGAACATCAACGACACCAAAGGGGGGCGCGACTTTTCCGATTACGACCTACGCACTCTTCGCCTGTTCGCGGATCATGCTGCGGTAGCGATAGCGAACGCGACTCTTTACGAAAAAGAAAAAGAAAACGTGGCCAAGTTCATGGAAGTGGATCGGCTCAAGTCGGAGTTCGTCGCGACGGTCAGCCACGAGCTAAAGACGCCTCTTACATCGATCATCGGAGCTGCGCAAACATTGAGACGGGCATCCGATCGCCTCGACGAACAGTCGAAAGCTGAGTTTTTGACGATGATGGAGCGCCAGGGGCAACGTCTGCTCAGGCTGATCGAGGACATCCTCTTTGCGTCCCGTATCGAATCCGGTGAAAGCCCTCTCAAGCTCGAGCCCGTAGATGTAGCGGCGCTCGCCGCAGAAGCGGTGTCTACATTGGCCACCAGGCCCGGCGCCGAGCGCATAGTGCTGGACTTTCCGGAAAACGGGCTGGCAGCCATGGCCGATCCGGGCGCGCTCCAGCAGGTGATAATCAACCTGGTCGATAACGCGCTGAAGTACGGAGGCGCCGACGGTCCTATCGTAGTAACAGGCCGGATCGCCGACGAAGAATTCGTGGAAGTATCGGTCATCGACCGTGGCCCCGGGATAGCACCGGAAGACCAGGAATTGATTTTCGATCGGTTCAGGCAGGTTGACGGATCTCGCAAGCGTCGGTCCGTTGGAGTGGGTTTGGGGCTGTATATCGTCAGGAATCTCGTGGAGGGACACGGTGGCAAAATTTGGGTCGACAGCGAGGTGGGTCAGGGAAGTTGTTTTTCCTTTACGCTTCCTAGGAAGCTTCCCGGGGAATGAGGTTTGCCTTCGATGGCCAAGCATCGCGTACTCATCGTAGATGACGAGCCCGATATTCTCTTGATGCTTCGGGTCAACTTCGAAACCGAGGGATTCGAGACGATCCTCGCCTCCGACGGCGCCACTGCCTTGCGCCGGATAAAGGAGGACAATCCGGACATAGTGCTGCTGGACATCATGATGCCCATTCTGGACGGGTGGGCGGTATTGCAGGAATGCTCGAAACTAGAGCAAGCGCCCCGCATCATAGTGCTGTCGGCCAAGGCGGGGAGCGATGACATCAGTCGCGCTCAGAAACTAGGCGCAGACGAGTACGTCACCAAGCCGTTCGATCCGGATCAGCTTATTCAGATAGTCAACGATGTGTTAGCGCGTCGCTAGGAGCATGCCGGACGGCGCGCGGGAGCTGCGCAAGCCGGGGGCCTACGGGGCCCTACGATGATGTAACCTTAGCTACGAAGCTCGATTTACCTCTCGGAGGTCGGCGAAAACGGCAGCGACCGATATCAGTTACAGGCCGCCTGGCGCCGTGATCGATCCCCGAATACGAAAAACGGCACTGTTCGGGATCCCGGCTTATGTCGTCGCGTGCGGCTGTGTAGCGTGGATAGTCCAAAGACAGGGCATTTCCGCCGCAGCCGGGTTGCTACTCTCCGCAGCGGGTCCCTTGATGATGGCGGGAACTTATCTGGCCCGACTGGTCGCTATCAGAAGTCAGGGCCCCATCAGACGATTCTGGTCGCATGTCTCCAAAGGCAATCTCGCGCTCGGGGGAGCGTTCATTTCCTGGTCATCGTTCGTCCTTACCGACTACCGGCCGTTCGCCCTGCTTGCAGTGTCGCTGGCGGTTGCGAGCGCCTTCTGGTATTCATCGGCCGTCGCAAGCCGCATAAAAGCGATGGAGGGTACCGACATCGCTGCGCTCAATTTGGCTAATCTCGTTTCGATCGTAGCCACTCTGGGATGCTTCTATCTTCTGTGGCCGTTCGCCCCGCTCGTGCATAAGAGAGGTCTCTCGCCCGCCCTATTTCTAGGACTGGTTCTTACCTCGGCAGGAGGGCTGGCCTACTTGCTGGCGGTCCTTTTCAAGTGGCACCGTGGCCATGCCCGTCCCCCCGACCGCATCCTGGGACTGGGCGTCGGTTCAGCTCTGATATTCGCGGCGGCAGACGTCGCGTATCTGCTCGCCGACAGGCCATTGGAAAGCGTCACCATGGCGTTCGCCGCCTTGGTGGTTTTGATGCCGCTGGCCTTATCTCCGGTCGCCGAGACCGGCCATCTGCTTCACCCCGACGCCCGTCCAGCGGGGATCAAAACGCGATGGGCGCCGATCGCCTTCTCAGGACTAGCACTCGTCGTTCCTGCAGCGTATCTGATCGTCTCCTCCGAATTTCGAACCCCCTGGCGGCTGGGAGCGCTCGTCGCCGCCTACACGGCCGTACTGGCATCTGCCATCACCAATTTGCGCGTTCTTGCTCAGAGAGCGGATCTGGTTGCCGCGCGCCAGGAAGCAGTCGAGACCCTCTACGAGCGCGAAGCGGCAAAAGAGGCTGCTCTCCTCGACATCCTTCAAAGGGTTGCAGAAGGATGGGGCATGACGGACATCGTCGAGGGTGCCCTGAGAGCGGTCGTCGAGACTACATCCGCATCTCGGGCCGTGTTCTTGGTCGTGGACATGGCCCGCAACTCGGTGAGACTGCTCGGAGCTCGAGGCTTTTCCGACGAGGAAATCGCCGAGCTGCAATCGAAGCTTACCGATCCTTACTCCCTCCAGAGATCGCTTCGAGCTGGACGGACTTTCGTCACAACGCAAAGCCCCATTCAGGGGTTGAGCGATACGAGCGCTCGATTCGGAGCATTTTCATTTGCATCGACTGCGATTTCGGGCTGGGAGGAAGGCGGGACGGCCGTAATTTGCGCGGACTCGCTCGAGCCGGATACTCGCTTCACCGAAGACGACATACGAATGATGGAGGCGATAGCCGACTACGTCGGCCTTGCAATCTCGAGAGTGCGGTTGTTCCGTGAGCTTGCGGCGTCGGAAGAACGCTACAGGGTGTTGGTGGAGGAATCTACCGACGGTGTCGTCGAGCTGGATCCAGGAGGCCGGATCCTATTCTGCAACCGGGCGTTCGCTTCCATGCTCGGTCAAGAGCCCGTTCAGCTCCTGGGGGAAAGTTTTCCCGATCTCTTAGGAGTGCCGAGGTGGGCGTCACCCGCCATAGGGGAAATTTCTCGTACCACCGCTGCAGTGAAAGTAGGTGGCGAGGAAAGCATTCTGGAGATCTACCAGTCCCAGCGCCGGGACGGGAAGGTCCAGGCGGTGGTGCGCAATGTGACCGAGCGCCACAACCAGGCCCAGCGCCTCCGCCAGTTGTACGAGCAGCTCGCCGAGAAAGAAAGGTTGCGCACCCTGGCGCTGTCCAAGCTGATCAAGGCCGAGGAAGAAACCCGCGCGCGAGTCGCGGCCGATCTGCACGACGGGCCTGTGCAAGAATTCTCCCGGCTCGCCATCGCATTGGATCTGGCCAAACGCCACCTGGAAATGGGTAACTTGCAAGTCGGAATCGAGAACCTTTCGGAAGTAAGAAAGTGTCTAAGCGCCGAGGTTTTGCGACTTCGATTCTTGATGACCGAACTCCGACCGCCGGTTCTAGAAGAGCGAGGCCTCCGCGAGGCAATAGAGACTTATTGTCGATCTTTCGAAAACCAGACCGGCATCACAGTGCACATTCGATCGTCGGAAAGGCTCGACATCGACAAAAGCACGGAGATCGTTCTATATCGCATCTTCCAGGAGGCCATGACCAACGTCAAAAAACATTCCTTCGCCCGTCATGTCGAGATTAGCCTTGAGGAATCCCCAGAAGGCAGGGTCGAGCTTACAATCTCGGACGACGGGGTCGGCTTCGATCCGAATATATTGGAAAGTGTCGTACAAGGCGGTCACATAGGTATAGTCTCGATGACCGAGCGTGCCCAGTTGGCCGGGGGAAGCTGTCAGGTCCACGGCAGTCCGGGGCAGGGGACAACGGTCCGCGTGACCATTAGCGGCGAGGTGAACGAACATGCCGGCTAAAGTCCTCGTAGTCGATGATAACGACGGTATCCGTCACGCTCTCGTCGAGCTACTCTCGACCCACCCAGATCTCGATGTCGTAGGTGAGGCGGCCGATGGTGAGTCTGCCGTCAGACTCGCGCAAGAACTCTCTCCCGACGTCGTTTTGATGGACGTCAAGATGCCGGGAATGGACGGCATCGAAGCGACGCGACGAATCCGGCAATTAGACCCAAACGTCCAGGTAGTAGCGCATACCGCTTACGAAGACGCGACGCTCGTCTCGGATATGGTCAAGGCCGGCGCTAAGAGCTATCTCCTCAAAGGCGCTGAAGCTGAAGCAATAACCAATGCTTTGACCTCAGTGCTGGGAGGGAAAGGGGTTCTTGACGAGGCTACGACCAGACCGGTTCTCGACGAGATCGAAGTTCTCTACCAGAAAGAGCAAGAGAGAACAAAGGAACTCGAGGCGCTCGTCAGGCAGCTTCAAGAGCTCACCGTCACCGATTACCTCACCGGACTGTATTCACACCGCTTCTTCCACGACCGTCTCGAAGAAGAACTCGCTAGGGCGCAGAGATATCGAAGGCCTCTCTCCCTCATGATCCTGGATCTCGACGATTTCAAACTGGTCAACGAGAGATTCGGATACTCGGTCGGAGATTCGGTGCTGAAGGAGCTGGCTTCGAGAATTCGCTCGGAGTGTCGCTCGATCGACATCGCCTGCAGAATCGGTGGGGAAGAAATCGCAATTATCCTTCCCGAAACTTACTCCACAGCCGCCGGACACCTCGCCGAACGACTGCGGCAGCGAGTCTCGGCCGATGCATTCGAGATCGCCGGAAATCTCACGTGCTCGATAGGAGTCGCCGGATATCCGACAGATGCCGCCACTCGTGACGACTTGTTGACCCGAGCGAACATGGCTCTCTCCAGAGCGAAGTCTTTGGGTAAAGACACGGTGGTCGTGTACAAGCCTGCGTGGACCGACGAGTTGTCCGACAGCTCGGAGCGGGTGAGGCGCGAGTTCTTGCTGAGATCGGTCTTCGCGCTCGCCGCCGCCGTGGACGCCCGGGACAGATACACAGCCCAGCACTCTCAGCGCCTCGCCGAATACAGTCAATTGATCGCTGCCGAGCTCGGATTTTCCAGAGCGGAGCTGGAATCGTTGCGCCTTGCGGCTCTCTTGCACGATGTAGGAAAGATCGGCATCAGAGACGCCGTATTGCTCAAACCCGGAAGACTCACCGACGACGAGTTCGCCGAGATGAAACTGCACCCCGACATCGGACACCGAATTCTCCAGGGCGCCGTCGACGCGCAGATCCTCGCTGTGGTACGCCATCATCACGAACGTTTCGACGGAACCGGTTATCCAGACGGCCTCAAAGGAGATGAAATTCCCATCGGTGCTCGATGCCTGCTCGTTGCCGACGCCTTCGACGCAATGACCAGTCACCGCATATACAGAAAAGCGCTTCCGATGGAACGCGTCATCGATGAGCTTAAGCGCCACTCGGGAACGCAATTCGATCCGGAAATCGTCAAAGTTTTCCTGGAAATTCTGGAGGCCGGCAAACTCACTCCCTTCTACAAGGGGAACACAGAGCTGAGTCTCGAGGCGCTCGCCTGAGAGAGCCTTGCCTATCGCGCCTTCCGGTTCAGCGCTGAGCCGATATCTCTCCGACAGTCTGTTTCGTCTTCTTGCCGAACCGTCGCCGGGCGCGGAAGCCCTTCGCAGGCTCCGGTCGGTGGCACTGCTTCGGGACGATCCGAACAGCCGGCGAATCCTCAGGGCCCTCGATGACCTGATAGCAGCCTTGGAAACCGGATCGGTCGACACCTCACCGGTGGAACTGAAAGTCCGGATCGCTCGAATATTGCGGCAATTGACGACGCGTAGCACTACCCCCCCTGCCGGGGAGACCGCAGAGCCGGAAAATAGCCCGAGCAGAACGCAAAGACCGATTGCGCACGTTTCTCTCGGAAAGGTACGGGTCGTGTTCGATCGATCGGAAGCGCTCTGGGCGACTGCGGAATCTTTGGATGCCGGAACCTCGAAGGATACGGGTGCGGGATCGTTTTGCATTTCGCGCCACTTGAGTCGGCGCCTTCGATGTCTCGACTATTCGTCGCAGAATTACGAATCGTTGCACGAGTATTCCGCCGGGCTTCTGACCGCCAACTCTTATTGCGCTTACAGCGACGGAATATACGGTCGGATGTTGATGAGACGCCGCTTCGCAGGGGCGCCTGAGGACGCCGACCTCCTGGAGGCGATCATCGAAAAATACTTCTCAGCGTCATCGGAGCAGGTTCTTCGTGCAATTCCGAGAGATCTGAGTCGACTCCTTCGGCTCGAATCCGACCTGGGGACGGGTCTTCCGCAAAAGGTTTGCGACGTCGTCTCCGATTACGCGCCGGATGAAGCAAAAGGCTCCTCGCAGATCCTCCTTCGGGCCGCCCGGCGTTGGACCTCCACAGTGACTGTCTCCACGAGTGCGGCGCCCGACGATTTCGCATCGATAGACGAAAATGAGGCTATGGCTCGAGGGATCGAAGCGCGACTATCGCCCGGCGAGCCGTCGGATTGCAGAAAAGCGTTTCTTCAGGCCTACTCGGCTCTGTTAGGGCCGAGCGAAAAGGGGACTTTAGAGCGATTGGGGTCGGCAGCAGCGTTTCTCGCAGGATCCGCGTCGGCCGATGCCATGACCTACCTGTTCGAGCTGGCGGCGATAGCAGAAGCGACATTTGCCGGCATCGCTTCCGAAAAGGTCGAATCGCCGGTCGGCACCCTACAAAAGGCCATACGCGTCTCGGGCGGTGTCGAAGCGTGTTTCGCCCGATCGGCTTCTGGGGACTACCACGACGAACGCCTCGAGCCGATCCCCGGTCGCGCCGACAGGCATTCCGATCATCGACTTCTTGTCGCCAGAGCGCTTTCCGGCGACATCGACTCAGCGCGAAAACTTCTCGGCGCCCACGGCCCGGCGCGAATGCACCCCAGAAACGAACGGATAGCGCGCCTTCTTCTTACGAGTTCTCAGCCGGAGGTCAGGCGGTTGTCGGCGTCCCGTCTCAAAGCGGCAGCGCCCGATCGAGCTCTCGCATACGCCGTCTATTTACTCGGCGCGGCCAATCCCGCTTATCAGATCGCCGCCGTTTCGATCATCGAACTTTACGATCTCCAAACCGCCAGGCCTCTATTGCTAAAAGCCCTAAGCTCCAAAGACCCATGGGTGGTTCGCGCAGCGGTCGGGGCGGCCGGCAGAACAGGCCAAGGCTCCAGAGACGAGAGCCTTGCCGGCGCCGTGCTGGCAGCGCGGGCTCGTTGCGCCGGCGGCCTGGACGTGTGCGCGGCCGCGGTGGTATCCATCGGAGCCCCCGAGGCCCTCTCCGCGCTTGCAAGCTTGCGCGCCGGAACGATCCGCGCTCTTTCGAACTCTAAAAGGATGGGTCCTAAATGAGCGGCGCCAAGCTGCCGAGGGATGCCGCTTCCGCCCTGGAAACCGAGGTGCGCGAACTCGTCGCCCGACGAGAAAAAGCCCGCGCTGAGGAGATGTCGGCCCCCTGGAACGAAAGAGTCGAGAGTCTGGATGAAGAAGCGAGGCGCCGGGCGCTCGGCTTTATCGAATCATTCATTGCTCTACTGACCGAAGTTCCCCGGGATCTTCGGGTCCCGGAGCTGCTCCCCTCCGACCGCCGAGAGTTCGCAAGGTACCTGATTGGACGCCTTTCTTCTGAGGTAGTAGAAATCGACTGGTTGCGCTATGCGCGGCATGCATTGCGGATCGGTTGTCCGGAACTGTCGATTGCATTGGCCGGGTCCTTCGCTTACAGGTCCGAAGGCGCAAAATCCTCCCGGGCGGCCGAAGTGATTCTCGAAGCCTGCGCCATAATCGACGGTGTAGACCGCAAAGAAGCCGACGGATACGAGACGCCCGCGAGTTTCGAGGTGCACCTTAGGTTCGCGGACTCTGATAGTCCTCGCGCCGGGCTCGACGTCTTCTCGGTCGATGCTTCCGGACACGCCAGGCCCGTTAGCCTGAATCCCGCTACAGCCTCCTACCTGGCGAGGGCCACATGGGAATGAAGTCCTGCAGCAGCTTCTCGACCGCGCCACCCTCAGCCGAAGAGTGAAACCCGAGACCAGGTAAGCTTGCCGCAAGAGGGACATCGCATGAGGTGATCGTAGCTTCGAAACGGGATCCAAAGGGATACAGGAAATCTGGCGAGAATCAATTCAGGCCACGAAATCCGCGTTGTACGTTTGCACGCGCTGCACTCGACCCTGGCGACACCTATCGACCGCCGTCGGTCTGCAAAAAGCGCTTGCCTTCCCGCTCCCATGGCCTCCGCCACCTGCGCGCCGGACATCCTCTGGCTTACCTCGGAATCCGCTACAGAGAACAAGGCGTCCTTTCCGAAGGGATTGAAGCGACGCTGCGAACGCCTCGTCGAGCGTGGGGGATCGAATCTGGAAAACGAAGAACCGTTGGAAACGATGGGCTCTTCGGCCCCCGACTTCCCGAGCCTATTTCGTCGACTATCGCCTTCCACTCGAGGCTCTCAGCTCCTCCGCAATCCGCATGTACGCCTCTGCTCCGGGAATATTCGGCGCATAATCGAATATCGACCGCCCCACGGCCGGCGCTTCTGCGAACCTGATGCTCTTTCTTATAGGCTCAGCAATGACCGGCAAGTTGTATTTGGCGACGATTTCTTCTACAACGATCCTTCCGAGGTTAGGACGCGGATCGTACATGGTCGCGACCACTCCTCTGATTTTCAGCCCGGGATTGGTGTATCGTCGGACGTCCTCGATGGTCTCTAGAAGCTGACCGACACCTCTCAACCCTAGAGTTTCACACTGGACCGGAATGATCGCTTCTTCTGCGGCCGTAAGCCCGCAAATGGTCAATATTCCCAGTGATGGAGGGCAATCTATCAGTACCCAGTCGTAGGCGGGCAAGATCTCCGAAAGCGCGCGGGACAAGGCGAACTCTCGTCCCGTCTTGCCGGTCAAGACGACTTCTGCGCCGGCTAAGTCGATGTTCGAAGGCAACAGATCGATGGTCGCGCCCTGCCGTGAGCCTAGATGCTGAATCGCTGATTTGGCTTCTGCGTTCTGCAATATCACGTCGTGAAGTGAGGGCTCGATCGAGTCGGGCTCGAGCCCGCAGCTAAATGTGAGGCATCCCTGTGGATCGAGATCGACAAGTAAAACCCGATCGCCTAGAGCTGCAAGAGCGACACCGATCGCCTGAGTAGAGGTAGTTTTGCCGACACCGCCCTTTTGATTTGCGAACGCAATTATCGTCGCCATCGCGACGATCTTACACGTTCGCTCACCGCTTCGTTCAGTCGATGGTGGCTGGGGGCGGAATCGAACCGCCGACCCCCGGTTTTTCAGACCGGTGCTCTTCCAACTGAGCTACCCAGCCCAGGTGCGGGGACGACGGGATTTGAACCCGCGACCTCCGGCTTGACAGGCCGGCGTGCACTCCAAGCTGCACCACGCCCCCGGGGGTGCCCCCAGGGGAATTCGAATCCCCGTTACCGCCTTGAAAGGGCGGCGTCCTAGGCCACTAGACGATGGGGGCTCAAGGGACGGACATGTGAGCATAGCACGGCGCCCGATGACTCGACCCACCGCTTACCGAACGCTCGGCAATTTCTATGAAACGGAAGTGAGCCTTCGCTGTAACGACGAGGTTACGGGGTCGGCGCCGACCTCACTCGGATTCCGATGAAGCCGATCTCCTTCCGATCAAGTAAAACACGATCATCAATATCACCCAGATCGGCACCAGGATGAGCCACCAAGCTATGTAGGTGACGGGCTTTGCCCAGAGCGGCGGCTCTTCCGGACAGGGACAAGTGGGTGACGGCGAGGGACTGCCGGGCGCCCTCGGCGATACGGCAGGAGAGGGACCGGTGGCCGTAGGAGTGGGAGCGAGCGTCGGACTCGGAGACGGAGAAGGACTCTCGACCGGTGTTTGTTGGGCCACCGTCGGAGGGGGCGGAGTTTTGACGGGTGGAGGTACAAAAGGCGACGGCGAAGGAGGAGGAGGTGGAGGCGGTGTAGGAGTGTAATTCGGTGCGCTAGCCTGGCCTAGCGCAGGAACTGCGAGCAAAGAAATTGCGACGAGGAGTAAGGTGGACACTCCGGCCATTTCGATGTATCTCCAGTAGCGATTCTTTGTGCGATCCACCTCTCCTCCCGGTCGCCTCGTCTCGCTGCAGAATCAGCAATTCAAGCACCCGATACAGAATAAGTCATTATATGCTGCGACCGTGTTTTTCGCGCCGTGATCGAGCGATTGCTTGCCGGAGATCGCTCCGTCGCTCTAGAAGGGCATGCACTTGTCGTCTGGAGACGGCTACTACGAAGCGCGACCCTCTTGCTCGATCCTTGCGGTCTCCCGGGCCTGCCTGTCTTTTAGAAGTTGAGCCATCTTCTCGAAATCTACGGAGATGAAAAGGCCCTCGGCTTCGGCCGTGATCTCCTCCCCTGCCTTGCAATGACCGACCGTGAATATTTTCCGACCTTCGACCTTTTCTACCCACCCCTCGAACAAAAGGTCGGTGTCGAGCGGGGTCGGTTTCCTGTACCGGATCGTCAGGGTTCCCGTCATTCCCGGCTTTCCTGAAAGGGATTGAGCAAAACCGAGGACCTCGTCGAAGGCTGCGGCTATCATGCCGCCATGCACACATCCCGGCGGACCTTCGTAGGCGTATCCATAGCGCACTCTGCCCACGACTTTTCTACGAGTCCCGCCGGACACCCCGAATACAAATGGAAGCCCGGCCTTCTTGCCGTCTCCCTCGGTAGAGCCCGGCTGGTCGACATTCCCGTCGTCTTCTTCTTCACGCGAAGTCAGCTCTATCGCTATCGGGGGCGCTAGAGCGTTCGCCAGCCCGATGATGGGGCTGTGGTCGAAAAACGCGGATGGAGACCCCGCATTTGCAGCTTCGGCGAAACCTTCGTACCAACGCCGTTGTGGCATTCCTTCCAGTCTGCCGGCGAAGGCGGCTGCCGCTTCGGCGGCTCGCTCCAGGTCCTCGGCCGGAGCATCGACCATTACCAGCTTCTCGATGATCCGGCGGATTTCCGATGCCAGCCTCCGCGCAGCGTCGCGTCTTCGTTGAAAAGAATCCCCACCGTCTTTGTCGGTCACTTTCGACTCCTCGTTCGGATAGCCGCAAACATCGTGCCGGCCGAGCGACGACCGGTTGGATCCTCTCTCAGCATAAAATCAGGGGCTGCCGCATGTAAGCGACAGCCCCGACTCTCGGCGCCGGACCGGTCCACAGCAGGCCAGTTAGAGAGGCTACGGCTTTAGGTCTCTTACGGATGCGAACCGGCCCAACAGGAAGCCGAGACAGCTGTTATCATACATAACATGAATCCTATTACTGCAATATATTACTGCAATATAGCACCGCACTCGGTAACGGAGTCAAGCGCTTCGGAAAACGATCAGGGACCGAAACGAACCCAACGACTTTCCCTTACGAAGGTCACCACAAACGGCTCAGAAATCTGATTTGATGTACTATACAATTGACACCTCGAAGGTTGCCGGGCAAGCCCGGGTAGTTTTGAGCGAATATCGGGTGGCCGGCCCAGGAGATCTTCTCTTTATCCGGTCGCGACACCGGCATCCGTCTCCGGCGATCGTACGACCTAAAGCCCAAAGGATGACAGCATGAAACTCGTCCCGACAAGACGTACCGATTACGGAATAAGAGCTCTTTTGTTCCTCGCTCACAGATATCCGCGACCCGGCAAAGCCGGGGAAATCGGCGAGGAGATGGATATCCCTATCGGCTTCCTTCACCAGGTGCTGCAAGAACTCCAGCGCTCGCGCCTGGTTATTTCCCGTCCCGGACGAACCGGAGGGTACGCCCTGGCAAGGCCGCCCGAAACGGTGACCATCAGAGCGATCGTCGAAGCTCTCGAGGGTCCGCTGGAGGCCCAGGAATGCGCGCTGCGCGGCGGTCCCTGCCACTGGGACAATGTCTGCGCCCTACATTGGGTGTGGTCGGGGGCGCAGCACGCATTGATCAAAGCTCTCGACTCGGCAACGCTGGCTCAAGTGGCCGAAGATGATCGCGCGCTTTCGGAGGGAAAAAAACTCGTCCCCACCAACAGTCACCGAATGGCACACCCGGTAAAGGCAGCCGCGCCAAAGTCAAAGAAAGCGGCGAGCGGCCGCCGGTCGGCCGGGTAAAAACTTCGAAACGCCCTCCCGACGTCCGGCCTGAGTGCCGTCAGGACAAAAAGCTGTGATACGGCGTCATTATTTCGACGGGGACAGGCGCCGCGGCCTCCTTGAATCTCTGGCCGTCTGCACTGCTTCCCACACCTTCTACGAAGCCGTAGTGCGCCGGTACCGCAAGATCCGGCTTCATCGCCTTTACTAACTCGGCCGCTTCCTCGACGCCCATGCAGAACTTTCCACCTATGGGAACGAACGCGACATTGGTCGTCAACTGTTCCAGCTCAGGCAGATGATCGGTATCGCCGGCGTGGTAATAAGTTCTTCCGTCGAGCTGCAGTAGATATCCGACCCAGTTGTTCGCCTTTGGATGAAAGTCCAGCCGCTCCTCGACGATGTTGTAGGCAGGCACAGCCTCGAAGGCTACGCCTCCGGCTTCACCTCTGTCGCCGGGGCCAACGGCTATGACCGATCCCGAAAGTTCGTTGGCGACGTCTCGGGGCGCTACCAAAGTCGTCTGGGGACGAGAGATCTTCTCGATGTCGGTCATGGAGAAATGATCGAAGTGCGCGTGGCTGATAAAGATGACGTCGGCCGGGGGCTCTCCTTCGGGGATGTCCCATGGATCGATGTAGACGGTCAGTTCCCCGTCCTGCCACTTGTAACCGGATTGCTTGTACCACTTGAATTTCCCGAGCACTTCATCACCTCCCTGGCCTCGTGGCCATACGACATGGGTAGCGCAAATTCGACCGGCAGCGAGACGGTCACGTGAAGCCGCCTCTCCCGTATGCGCATCCTTGGTGCTTGCGAATATCCTACAAGCATAGCGCTTCCGATCTCGAAAGAGACAACCGAGAATTTCCGTAACAATGGCCGGCGCAGGCAACAACCGCTCGAACGATAACTGCGATGAGAAAAGTCGACCCCGTTCCTCAGTTCGCGTCGAGGACATCGGCTCGGTGCGAGTGGTGGAGATCGCCAGGCCGCAGGTAAGAAACGCTGTAGACGGACCGACTGCATCGGAGCTGGCCGCAGCTTTCGAAGAGTTCGACAGGGATGCATCCGTTCGGGTGGCGGTGCTCACAGGCGCCGGCGGCAATTTCTGCGCCGGCGCAGACTTGAAAGCTCTCGCAGCAGGACGAGGCAATCGTGTGACCGAAGACGGTCACGGGCCAATGGGACCGACCCGCATGCTTTTATCGAAGCCCGTAATAGCCGCGGTCGAGGGCTATGCGGTAGCGGGCGGCTTCGAACTCGCCCTCTGGTGCGATCTTCGGGTCGCGGCTAAAGACGCAGTCTTCGGAATGTTCAATCGTCGATGGGGCGTCCCTTTGATCGATGGGGGAACGTTCCGACTCCCGCGCTTGGTCGGCCTGAGCAGAGCGCTCGATTTGGTGATTACCGGTCGACCTGTGGATGCGCATGAAGCATTCGAGATCGGACTGGTCAATAGACTTGCACAGCCCGGCTGCGCCCTCGAGGACGCCATCGAACTAGCTTCTCGGATCGCAGCTTTTCCGCAGACGACTCTCAATTCGGACAGGCTGTCGACTTACCGGTCATCTTCCCTGCCGCTGGATGAGGCGATCCGCGTCGAGTACGCATTCGGTATCGAAGCCCTTCGATCGGGCGAGGCGGCAGAGGGCGCTTTGCGATTTGCACGCGGCGCCGGCCGGCACGGCAAATTCGACGAGGATCCCTAAGGTACGATCACAGCCCGGCCGTGAATTCCACCTTCTCTTAGTTTCCGGTAGACATCGGCCACTTCTGACAGGGGATACTGCTCTACTTTGATCTGAATCTTGCCGGCCTTTGCCAGCTCGATGACCTCCATGAACTCGGGCAGCGTTCCCCAGTAGGTGGTCGAGTAGAGCGCTTCGTACGGCACCGTAAAGAAATTGAACTGCAGCGTTCCCAAAGCGAGCCCGATCAGCGAGAACGCACCCAGCCTTCTTACGAGGCTGCTACCGAGCGACATCGTCTCATTCGAACCGACGATATCGAAGACCACGTCTGCACCGAGTCCCCCGGAGAGCGACCGCACAACTTCGGTGGCGTTAGCAGGCGTCTCTGTATAGTCGGCTCCGAGGTCTCTGGCGACTTCCAATTTGTCCTCGGCAACGTCGATGGCTACGACCTTTGCGGGGGTAAGCTCTTTGATTATCTGTATCGCCAGATGACCGAGGCCACCGGCGCCGATAACCGCTGCAACCGAGCCCGGAACTAGCAGATCCCTGAATCGCTTGATCGCTCTGTAGGGGGTAAGCGCGGCGTCGGCAAGAGGCGCCCAGACCCGGGGATCGAGATCTCCGAGTGACACGACATGCCGGACGTGAGGCACCAGCATGTACTCTGCCATTCCTCCGTCCCGCCCGAGTCCGGCGCCTGCATAACCGAGTTGGTCCGCTCTCTCGCAAATAGTCTCGATTCCTCTTCGACAGTTCCGGCACCGTCCACAGCCCCAGGGTCCGTAGACCGCTACCGCTTCCCCCCTCTCGATGCCTTCGACGCCGGGACCCACCGCTTCTACCCATCCGGCTACCTCATGCCCGAGAGTAAAAGGAAGCTTCCAGGGAAGCATTCCTCCCGGCCACTCCATCAAGTGCAAATCGCTATGGCAAGCGCCGGAGCCTCCGACTTTGATCAGCACCTCTCCCGGTCCGGGATCCGGAACATCTATCTCACAGAGCTCAGGTGGCTTCTGCCACTCCACCAATCGATACGCCTTCATGGGAGAACTCCTTCTGGCCTATACACCGCTTCAGCAGAGAGGACGGGTCATCGGGAATTGTATTCGTAATCCGGCAGACTGTGACCGGTGGCACAACCTACAGCTCTTCACTGTGATTACTGTAGAGTAGTCTTACGCATCGTCGACCCCGAGCGCCACTTAGCTACTCGGGAGGTATAAGTGCTGAACGTCTCGAGCCTCTCTGGAGCAACTCGATCGAGTTCGGACTCGCTACGATACGGAAAAGGGCAGAACGGCGACTCGATTCCGGCTTCGGCCGCCGAGCGCCGTCCGGTGGTGGTCTGGAACGTCACCAGATCCTGCAACCTCGCCTGTCGACACTGTTACGCTTCGGCGAAACCCGGGCCTGATCCGGAAGAACTAACTACATCCGAGGCCCTCGAAGTAATCGAGTCGCTCGCTCGCTACCGGGTTCCTGCCCTTTTGTTGTCGGGAGGCGAACCCACAGCCCGCCCGGACTTCTTCGATCTTTTGCGCGCTGCTTCAGCTGCAGGACTTTCCGTAACTATTTCGACTAACGGAACCCTGATCGATGCCGACCTTGCCGAAACCATAGCCGAAGCAAAGGTCACCTACGTCGGTGTCAGCATCGACGGTCCGCCGGCGCTTCATGACAGGCTTCGCTGCGTCCGCGGCGCCTGGGAGTGCTCGGTCAAAGCGCTGCAGGAGCTTGGAAACGCAGGCGTAAAAAGGGGTGTGCGATTTACCTTAGCCCCCGCTACCTACGAAGGTCTTCCTGCAGTTCTCGACCTTATAAAGGAACTGAAGGTCGAGCGGTTTTGCATGTACCACCTGGTGCCGGCCGGCCGGGGCGTGCGCCTCGCCGACGTATCCCCGGCACAACGACTTGCGGCGCTGCGCATGGTTTTCGATTTCGCCGGGTCCGCGCCGGGAACCGAAGTGCTAACCGTCGCCAACCCGTCCGACGCGGTCGCGCTATATCTCTGGCTTAAAGAGCGGGATCCGGAGCTTGCATCTTCGGCCTGGAGATCGATGGCGTGGAACGGCGGCGCCAGAAACGCATCGGGTGTGGGACTGGCTTGCATCGACGAAAAAGGGACGGTCTTCCCCGACCAGTTCTCACGCCACAAACCAATAGGTTCGTTACGCGAAGCTCCTTTCGACGACATCTGGAATGCGTGGAGAACGAGCGCCGAAGGACGGCGGCGCCGAAACCAGATTCCCCGAAAATGCAAGGACTGTGCCTACTTAGAGATCTGCGGCGGCGGGATGCGAGTCCGCGCCGAGCTTGCGACCGGAGATCCCGCCGGTTTCGACCCCTCTTGCATTCTCGACGAACTTGAAGGTAGCGCAGCATGATTCCCAGAGGAGCGCGCCTTTTAGAGATAGGTGCAAAAGACTGGGACGCATCGGTTTCGCCTTTTACGATCGCCTGGGAGATCACCCGTGCATGCCCCCTCGAGTGCTCGCATTGCAGAGCCGTCGCTCAGCCCAGGCGTAATCCGTGCGAACTCAGTACCGAAGAAGGGTTTCGCCTGATCGATCAGGTGGTGGATATCGGTACAAAGGTCCTCGTCATAACCGGAGGAGACCCGCTGGCGAGACCGGATGTCTTCGAGCTGATCGAACGATCGGTGTCTGCGGGCCTTCACACCGGTTTCTCTCCGTCCGTCACCCCCAGATTGAACGAGCGGGCCCTCGAACGCGCTCATCGATGCGGAGTATCCACCCTCCATCTAAGCCTCGACGGAGCATCCCCTGAGACCCACGACGGAATGCGGGGAGTCAGAGGGTCGTACTTCAGGACGCTTCGGACGCTTCACGCCGCCACACGCTTCGAGTGGCGTATTCAGATCGGAACGACAGTGACTTCTACAACCGTCGCAGACCTACCCCGCCTCGCAGAAAAGCTGGAGCAGTTCGCCCCGCATCTTTCGCTGTGGAGCTTGTTCTTCCTCGTGCCCACAGGGCGCGCTCAAAAAGACCATGTTCTTGACGCCGAGGCCCACGAAAAGGTTCTCGAGTGGCTGGCTTCCACGGAATTCAGCTTTCCGGTACGAACGATAGCCGCGCCGACTTACCGGCGCATCCTCGCCCAGAAGGGGCGCAACCCGGGGCCTCCTGTCAACGATGGCAACGGCTTCGCTTTTGTTTCGCATACCGGAGATGTCTGTCCGTCGGGGTTCTTACAGCTTCCGGCCGGAAACATACGCGAGACGTCGCTTTCGGAGATTTACAGAAACTCGGAGATTTTCCGGGCCCTCAGGGACCCGACACGTCTGAAGGGAAAGTGCGGTCTCTGCGAGTTCAAGGAGATCTGCGGCGGAAGCCGCGCCCGAGCATGGGCTATGAACGGAGATTTCCTCTCGGAAGATCCTACATGCGCCTACCGTCCCAGGGGGATTGCGTAATGTCTTTCAGTTCGCAGCCACTCCTCAGTGAGACCGCCGCGCGCTCCGAAGAGCGCTACAGATCCAAAATCGCCTTCGATGAAGTGCACTGGGGGACGCATTGCGTCGACTGCTACCCGGGAAGTTGTCCTTACCGCGTCTTCGTCAAGAACGGTCGCATAGCCTGGGAAGAGGTCGCCGGCGGCGAGGATGTGCGGTCGCCGGGCGAGCCCGATCCCAATCCGATGGGCTGCCAGAAAGGCGCCTCCTGGAGCAGCCAGCTCTATGGACCGGATCGCGTTCTATATCCGCTGCGACGTGTCGGAGAAAGAGGCAGCGGGAGATGGGAGAGAATCACCTGGCGCGAGGCGCTCGAGGCTATCGCCGATGCGATTCTCGATGCCCACCAGGAAAGCGGGCCCGAATCCGTCGTCAGAGAAGGCACACCTGAGATGGCGGCCGTTCAGGCGCCCGATCGCTTCATCGGCCTCATCGGCGGGGTGATCACCGATCTCAACGGGTCGATAAACGACTTCGCTCCCGGTCATCACCTGGTCTTCGGAAAGTTCTACCCTATTCCTGGAAACCTGTTCGACGCCGAACTGACCCTTATCTGGCACTCGAACCCCGCATACACTGTTATTCCCTTCTTCCACTACCTGGTCGAGTCACGCTACAAAGGGGCCGAGGTAGTGCTGTTTTCCCCGGACGTGAGTCCCACGCACAGTCATGTCGACTACCACATACCGCTAGAGCACGGATCCGATCCCGCACTCGCATTATCCATGTGTCAGGTCATCGTCGAAGAGAAGCTCTACAACGAGCGATTTGTCGCTACCCAGACAGATCTCTCGTTGCTGGTGCTCGAAGAAGACGGCGGGGCGCCACGGTATCTCCGGGAGTCGGATATCTCCGAAGGCGGCGCCGAGGAGCAGTTCTATCACATGATCAAAAAAGAAGCGGGGAATAAGGCCCGGATTATCCCTGCCGATCGAGCAAACCTATTGGTCGACTACGAACCGGCGCTCGAAGGCTCGGTGGAGGTGGAAACCCTAACCGGCCGGGCGGTAGCGCGACCTCTCTTCGAAGTTCTAAAAGAACGACTCGCTGAATACACACCGGAGTCGACTCGCAGTATCACAGGGGTACATCCAGATGTCGTTCGAATGATCGCTCGAAAGGTCGCGCGCTCCCGTACACGAATCCTGATGGGGATGGGCGCAAACAAGGCGTATCACTCGGATCTTTATCAACGAACTATGAACCTTTTGCTCGGCCTCACAGGCAACTGGGGTCGCAAAGGAACCGGCATAAACTGCTGGGCCGCCTCCCAGCTCGACGGCGCCTTTCTTATGGGCATGAAGTCCCGACTCGGTCATGCAGGAGTAGAAGACCTGCTGCAAGCTCTGGATGCTGCAGAGGCCGCCATCAAGGCCGAGGACCCAACCCTGTCGGACGAACTCGCCACGATAGAGCTGTGGCGTCGCTTGGGCCGGGCAGGTCGGATGGTTCCACCGGCGTTCTTCTGGTACTGGCACTGCGGCTACAAAGAGCGATGGAACAACCCCGAGTGGAACGATCCGGCGATGCGAAGGAGCTTCGACGAATACTTCGAAGAAGCGCTGGAAAAGGGATGGTGGAAAGGATTGGAGAGACCCGCTCCGACGACAACCCCGAGAGTGTTGATCGAATGCGGGGGCAACATGTTGCGACGCACTCGCGGCGGGCGTCGGACATTGCTGGAGAATCTGTGGCCGAAGCTGCGAATGATCGTCACCGTCGACTTCAGAATGTCGGCCACGGCCCAGCACTCCGACATCGTGCTTCCAGCAGCGCAACACTACGAAAAGGTGGCATACCACATACCGATACTCTCGTTGATCTTCTCGGATCGATCTGTACAACCCGCAGGAGAAGCCAGGACCGAGTGGGAAATCTTCGCCGACCTCTGCAAAGTGCTAGGGGAGCGGGCCGAGGCGCGCGGCATCGCAAGCTTTGTTCATCCTGGCATCGGTTCGGTCCGTTACAGCGAACTCTGGGACAAGTTCACGCTCGGCGGCCATCTTCTTACCCAGGGCCAGGCGGCCGACGAAGTGATCAGAGATTCCGCTTATGCCGGAACTCTTCCGGAGGGCAGCAACCTCGACATAGTCCGTGAGCGCGGTCATATCCGTTTCACCGGCTGGGGCAGAATGGCAATGGCTAAAGGGCAAGCTTCCCCTCATCCCTCCGAAGGAGAGTTCGTCCCCTTCAGATATCACGTCGAGCGGGGCGATCCGTATCCCACCCTGACTCGCCGAGCCCAATTCTTGATCGAGCATCCCTGGTATGTGGAGGCGGGCGAAGAGCTACCGGTTCACAAAGACCCACCTAAGATGGGTGGCCGGTATCCTTTCAAGATGACGACCGGGCACAACCGATGGTCGATCCACTCGATGAACATGGCAAATCACTGGCTCCTGCAAACCCACCGCGGGGAGCCGTTTGCATGGATTTCGAAAAGCGATGCCGAACGTCTTGGCATCTCGGACTGCGACTACGTGCGTATTTTCAACGATGCAGGCGCTTTCGTTGTACGAGCGCGGATTACGCCCTCCCAGCGACCGGGCGCCGTGACCGTGTACAACGGATGGGACCCCCTTATGTTCCCGGACTGGGAAGGGCCCAACGAGGTAGAGCCGGGCATGGTCAAGTACCTGGGGTTCGCCGGTGGCTATGGCCATCTTACGTACGCTCCCCTGGAGTGGCAGCCGGTTCCTACCGACAGACCGATATTCGTCGGATTGGAGAAGGCCGGCTAGGGAGTCTTTTCGTCCTCGGAGTAAAGACGACGAAGCGCGTTCTTGCCGGCCGGCGGACGCCGGCTCGGATCCCGACGTGCACAAAGCGAGGAATGCAGCGAAGGCTATGACCGAGACGCCGATTTTGCGCGGCTCTAGGAAACCAGATAAAGCGTGGGAAATATGACCACCCAGGCGAGGTCGACAAAGTGCCAGTACTTGACGGCCGCTTCGACACGCCAGCTTCCGAGCTCTGACAGCTTGTCGAGTCTCACGAGGTTCCACGAAACGATGAGGGCGCCCATTCCGGTGATGACGTGGAACGCGTGCAGAGATATGAGACTGAAATAGGCGGTGCCGTACCTGGTGGAAGTCGGAAAGTGCTCGCCGGCCCCCGTCAGCTCCAAAGCTACTCCGGTCAAGAAAAGCGCTCCTAACAGCACGGTTGCCCATATGAAGATCTGAGACCGTCTCGTCTCGGACCTCTTCGAATATGCCTCTGCCAAATATGCGGTAAAGGACGATGCGAGAAGAATGGTCGTTACCGCAAGACCGAGCGGCTGATCCAGCTCGTCCGGTTTTCTAAGACCTTCGAGCACGTAGCGCGCCGCTATGAAAGCCGAAAACAAGCAAGCTTCCGAGATTATGAAAAGCCATAAACCAACTGCCGCCGTACGAACTCTTTCGGCCGGAGATTCCTCTGAAGTCCCAACCGAATCCTCGGCGGCAAGATCGGGTGCTCCCATGGCTACGGTCATCGCTCAGACGCTCCCAGTTCTGCCGGTAGCTTCTCGGATTCTTCCTCGCTGGAGAACATTTCTTTTACGTGCATGAAGCCGTCGAGAATGAACCATCCCTTCACGACGGCGATGATCGCCAGAGGCACAAGCGCTCTGGAGACGGCTACCGCGACCACATACTCGACGATCGTCGCTATCGCCAAAACGGTAATGGTCATGACGCCCTTGCGCATGCTCGACGCCTCGTGGAATTCGCCCGGAGATTTCTCCTCGCCGTTACCGTCGCCGCTCATCACGACGGTCCTCCTGAATCTCGATTGCCACCGGCACTCCCGGCGCCGGCAGCGACTTTCTCTCTCGCTCGGTCACCGTCACCGTTGCCGAAACGTGCATGCACTGCGCCCTTCACACCGTAGTCGTAAGGCCAAGCGACTATGTATGGCAGTTCTTCAAAGTTCTCATGGGGCGGGGGAGATGGCACCAGCCACTCCAGGGTGCGGGCATGCCATGGATTTGCATCGGCCCTCTTGCCCTTGAGCATGGACCAGATCATGTTCCAGGAAAAGAGCAGGAACGAACCCCCCAGAACCCAGGCTGCGGTGCTCACGAAGCGATTGGTCTGTTCTAAGGCTGCAGGGTAAGTGGCGATGCGTCTGTTCATCCCACCAAGACCTGCCCAGAACATTCCCAGGAAGGTGACGTTGAATCCTGCCCACATCCACACTGCGTGAATTTTCCCAAGCGTTTCGTTGAAGTGTTTGCCTGTGATCTTGGGAAACCAGAAGTAAACACCCGCCATCATGGCGAATATCTCGCCGCCCATGATGGTGTAGTGGAAGTGGGCTACCACGAAGTAGGTGTCGTGAAGCTGAACATCGGTTGCGACATCCGCAAGAAAGATTCCTGTAATTCCTCCTATCAAGAAATTCAGCACAAAGGCGATGCCGAAGAGAAGCGGCGTCTTGAGGTGCAACCGGCCTCGCCAGAAAGTTCCGAGAGCCGACAGAAATACGACGCCCGTAGGGATGGAAATCAATTCGGTACTCACCATGAACGGTCCTCTCAGTGAGGAAGCCATCCCTGAGGTGAACATGTGGTGCGCCCAAACCCCCACCGAAAGCGCCACTATTGCAATAAACGCCGCCACCACCAGCCTGTAGGCAAAGACCGCCTTCCTCGCCATATGACTGATCACTTCGAGTGCCATACCGAAGGCCGGAAGGATCATGATGTAGACGGCCGGATGCGAATAAAACCAGAAGACGTGCTGATAGAGAAGAGGATCGCCGCCCTTTGTTCCGGAGAAGAAAGTCATGTTCGCCGTGCGGTCCATCAAGATCATCAGAAGCGACGCTCCGAAGAACTGCGTAATGGCCAGCGAGAGGATCGAGGCAGCGAAGATCGACCACACAAAGATGGGCATGCGGAACCAGCTCATGCCCGGCGCTCGTTTACGAGCGATCGTCGCCAGAAAATTGAGGCCTCCCAATATCGACGACAGTCCGAAGAGCACTACGGCGCCTATGAAAAGAATCTGCCCTTTGGCATTGACCTCCGAAAGTGGCGGGTAGGCCGTCCAACCGGTGTCGAATCCCCCGACGAGAGGGGAAGCGAGAAGGCCCACTGCCACCGGCGGCACCAGCCAGTAGCTCAACGCATTGAGTCGGGGAAAGGCCATATCCTGGGCGCCTATCATCAAAGGAACCAGGTAGTTGCCGAAACCCCCCATCATCACCGCAACCGCTACAGCGATCATCAGGATGCCGTGGAGGCTCATGACCTGGTTGTAGGTGTTGGCGCCCATGAAATTCTGCCCGGCGGTGAAGAGTTCTACGCGCATCAGCATCGCCAGAAGTCCGGCGAGCAGCAAGACCGCTATGAACGTGACGATGTACTGAACGCCGATGACTTTGTGGTCGGTGCAGAAGCCGAAGTAGCGGCGCCAGCCCTCGAGGCGATCCGGTTTGGCGTCCAAGCCGAGGAGTTCCCTGAACCATGCACGCCACGCCCCGATGCCGAACACCCATCCGACGACGCCGGCGGTGTAACCGAGAATGAGAGGGGCGGCATCGGTCATTCCCTTCCCGAGCCCTTTGGCCGCCGCCCAGCTCCCGACGATATAACAAACAGCACCCGAGACCAGGGCCCTGAGCAGAGGCTTCATTTACGAGTCGCCTCCTGGCGCATCTTCATGTCCGAAAGCCATCGATCGAACTCCTCCGGAGTAACGATTCTCACGGGCATCGCCATAGTGGAATGCTGTAGTCCGCACAACTCGGCGCACTGCAATCGAAGACCGGAGTCGATGCTCATATCACCGGTCGCATGCGGGGTAGTGGCAATCGAGGTGGTCCTTCCGGGAACTGCGTCGACCTTGATTCTGAGAGCAGGAATCCAGAACGAGTGCAGCACGTCCCTGGATTCGACTTCTACCTTCGTGCGTCGGTCGGCAGGGAGAACCAGCTCGTCACGGGATATAACCCCGGCCTCGGGGTACTCGATTTGCCAGAACCATCTTGCCGCTACCGCCTTTACGACGTGGTCTTCCCGCCCGCCCTCGAAAAATCGGATCAGCCCTGTGATGCCCGGGTTGACGATCAACAAGAGGGCGAGCGCCGTCGTGACCAGTACCCACACAGGTTCCAGCACCCGGTGTCCAAAGATCGGCGCCCCATCTCGAGGCGGTGAGTTCTTCGAGGCTTCCTGCTCATGAGATCTGAACGACACGACCGACACGACGAGTACGGCGATAACCGCTGCGAAAACAGGGGCCGCCAGATACATGAGCAGACGAAACGCCTCGTCGGAGATGTCGGCTTCGCGACCGAACCCTTTCGGCAACTTGAAGACGGCAGTGAGCCCGACCCAGCCAGCCGTGACTATAACCCATACAATGAGCACGGCGGCCCACTTCCGCCAGAGGAAAGTGTCCTGCTCCTCGCTATCCGAAGCGACTACCGCGACAGACTCTATGTCCGATTTTTCTTTGTTCGGGTCCTTCTGACGAGACGCCATCTACCGATCGTTTGCTTCTTCCAAATTCCTCGCGCCTACCGGCCACACCTGCAGGGCCACAACAACTTACAACATGGAGCAATACTATAGCGACGTACTTGAAATATGCAACGAGAGCGTTCCCTATACAGCTGCAGCGCCGTTACGCAAATCCCTGACTCGGGGACAGGTTCGGAGACCGGTAGTTGTGTGGGCCGCGTAGGATTCGAACCTACGACCACCGGATTAAAAGTCCGTTGCTCTACCAGACTGAGCTAGCGGCCCTTCCGAAACGATACCCACCACCCTGTGTGTCTTTGGAAGACTAATCTATCTAAACGTTCTAAACGCCGACGATCTCCGGAACCTGCCCCGCCCGGCAGGAAGAACCGGGAAACAACTTCTCCAGAGGAGGTTGGGCTTGTCGATTTCCGCCGATGAGGTACGTCGCGTCGCGAAGCTAGCAAGGCTAAATCTCAGCGAAGACGAGGTGGCGACGTTTACGAGCCAGCTTGGCCAAATACTCGAGCACGCCTCCCGAGTAAAAGAGATCGACACCAAAGGAGTGCCCCCTACCTCTCATCCCTTGAGGTTGGCCAACGTCTGGCGCGAAGACGAGCCTCACCGATGTCTTTCTCCCGAAGCCGTTCTGAGTCAGGCGCCCGCCAGAGAAGGCAACATGTTCAAAGTACCGAGAATCCTGGAACTCGAAGAATTAGAAGAAGATCGAGAGACCTGAAATGCCGATTCCCCCAGAGCCGGCTATTCGAAGCGCAGAGGACATTGCCAGGGCGGTGTCGTCCGGCGAAATCTCAGCGCTCGAGATCACGCAGTTGTATCTCGACTGGATCGAGGAGTCCGACTCACGCATATCCGCGTTTCTGAAGATCACCCATGACTGGGCAGCCGCCCGGGCCAGAATGATCGACGACGCTGTAGCCGCCGGCGAGAATCCCGGTCCGCTCGCGGGTGTTCCGCTGGCGATCAAGGATGTCTTGTGTACCGAAGGCATCGAGACCACCTGTGCCTCCAGGATTCTCGAAGGCTGGGTCCCGCCGTATACGGCGACTTCAGTCGAGAGAGCTCTTCGCGCCGGCGCTATCCCGGTGGGAAAAACCAACATGGATGAATTCGCAATGGGCTCTTCGACAGAGAACTCGGCTTTCGGCCCCACTAGAAATCCCTGGGACCTGGAAAGGGTACCGGGAGGCTCGTCGGGCGGATCTTCTGCCGCCGTAGCAGCCCTGCAAGCACCTTTAGCACTAGGATCCGACACCGGAGGATCCATCAGGCAACCCGCCGCATTTTGCGGGGTAGTCGGCTTGAAGCCGACCTACGGAAGGGTCAGCCGCTATGGGCTTGTAGCATTCGCCAGCTCTTTGGATCAGGTCGGTCCATTCGCCCGATCGGTCAGGGACGCCGCGCTGTTATATGACGCTATCTCCGGATACGACCCTTACGACTCCACCTCGATTCCTCCTGAGGCGACAGGCGGTCGCACCGAATCTGCCCTGGCGGCCATCGAGAGCATCGGCATCTCCGACGCCAAGCCCCTCCACTCTTTCAAGATCGCCGCAGTGGAAGAGCTCTCGGGAGACAGCGTACAGAGCGACATAAAGAATTCCCTGGACCGCGCCTGTAGCTCGCTGGCCGATCTAGGCGCCGAAGTCGAGACCGTCTCACTCCCCTCCTTCGAATACGCCCTCTCCGCCTACTATCTGATCGCTCCGGCAGAAGCCTCATCTAACCTGGCGCGATACGACGGCGTCAGATACGGCCTGAGGGTCGACGCCGAAGACGCAACAAAAATGATGTCCGAGACCAGGAGCCGGGGCTTCGGTCCCGAGGTGAAGCGAAGGATCATGCTGGGTACTTATGCGCTTTCCGCCGGCTACTATGAAGCTTTCTACGGCACCGCGCAAAAAGTCAGAACCCTGGTGTCACGCGATTTCCAGAGAGCGTTCGAGGACTTCGATTTGCTGGTGTCTCCTACGACGCCTACGACGGCATTCCGCCTCGGAGAGCGTATCGACGATCCGCTTTCTATGTATCTCTCCGACCTTTGCACGATCCCTGCCAACCTGGCGGGGATTCCGGCCGTTTCGATCCCTATAGGATTGGATAGCCAAGGGCTTCCCATCGGCCTTCAACTGATGGCGCCGATTCTCGAAGAGTCCAGGCTGATGGCAGTGGCTTACGCTCTCGAATGCGCCGTCGGATTCGATTCGCGCCCGGATCTTTCTTTCGATACTCCCGCTTCCGACCATCGGCGAGAAGAGCGAGAGCGACAATGACGCAGGGTTCGAGCGCCACGAACTTAGCCGAGCTGCTGGAGGAAAACTCGCTCGAACTCACCATCGGCGTCGAGGTTCACGTCGAACTCGCGACCGCCACCAAGTTGTTTTGCTCCTGCCCGGCGACCTTCGGCGGAGAACCGAACACCCGCATTTGCCCCGTCTGTCTCGGGCTCCCCGGATCGCTGCCGGTGCTCAATCGGAAAGCCGTGGAACTCGCGATCAGAGTCGGGTTGGCTCTCAATTGCGAGATCGCCGATGTCTGTCTGTTCCATCGCAAGAATTACTTCTATCCCGACATGCCGAAGAACTATCAGATTTCCCAGTACGACGAGCCCTTGTGCAAGGGGGGATATCTCGAAATTCCGGTGCCGGACGGCGGCGGGGACGCAGGGGAATCTCTGGCGGTCAAAAAGATCGGGATTATCCGCGCGCACTTAGAAGAGGACACCGGAAAGTCGATCCACTTGAGCGAGTCCGGAAGAATCCACGAGGCAGAGCACTCTCTCGAGGACTATAACCGAGCCGGAGTTCCCCTCTTGGAGATCGTCTCTGGGCCCGACATCACCAGTCCCCAGGAGGCCAAGATCTACGTGAGCGAACTGCGGCAGATCCTCCTGGCCACAGGAGTCTCGGATGTGAAGATGGAAGAGGGATCCCTGCGCTGCGACGCGAACATTTCGGTGCGACCTAAAGGTTCGGCCGAGATGGGGACCAAGGTCGAGATAAAGAACATGAACTCGTTGAGATCTCTGCAGCGGGCCCTCGAGTACGAGGGCATGAGGCAAGCTTCCGCCTTGATCTCCGGCAGGGCAGTCGTACAGGAGACCCGGCACTGGAACGAAAAGGACGGCACGACTCACTCGATGCGATCTAAAGAAGAAGCGGAGGATTATCGTTACTTTCCCGAGCCGGATCTCGTGCCGCTCTCTCCCGAGAAGGAATGGATCGCCGAGATCGAAGCCTCGATGCCCGAGCTTCCGGAGGCCAAACGACGGCGCTTCGTACGCGATTACTCAATAGATCGCCGTCAGGCTGAGATCCTGGTAGCCAACCCGGGTCTCGACGAGCTTTTCGAAGCCGCAGCAAAAGAGGGCGCTCCCCCCAGGGATGCGGCCAATTGGATCACCGGGGAGGTGATGGGCCGTATCAACGACGCAGGAGGAGATACTAGACATCCGGGTATCTCAGGACGCCAGCTCGCCGAGTTGTTGCGCCTCGTATCGAACGGCACGCTTTCCACCAAGCTCGCGAGAGAGGCTCTGCAGACGGTCATGGATACCGGAAAAGATCCCTCCGTGGTCGTCGAAGAATCAGGGCTGGCGCAGGTTTCCGACGAGGAAACGCTGGCTGCCCTGGCCGCCAAAATAATCGCCGAGAACCCCGAGCCCGCTTCTCGCTTCAGGGCAGGCGAAGAAAAACTGTTGAGCTTCTTCGTCGGACAGATGATGCGGGAAACCAAAGGAAGGGCCAATCCAAAACTCGTGAACGAGCTTCTGAGAAAGCAACTCGCCGAGGAATCTTGAAAGCGGCTTCCCTGGCGGTCGTCGCAATCTTTGTTGCAGGGGCCGCCTCGGCCGGCGCTTGCACCTCGAAGACTAATTCGGACCTTACCGCGCCGTCGCCCGAGGGACCTTTCGAGATCGCCGTCTCGAAGGTCGACGATCCCTTCCAACCTGCCGACCCCTTCAACGCGCCGCCTGCGGCTTCCCGCTATGTAGCCGTACATCTGCGAATTTCCAACGTGTCGGCCCTGACTCAGACCGTCGAACCTGCAGTCGATTTCAAGATCATCGGAGCGCTCGGAATTTCCTACGACGTCGCCGTAGTCGTCGCTCAGCCGGGCGATATTTCTGCCGGTGGCCCTAGCCTCGGAGTGCTCGCTCCGGGAAGCGAGCTGGAGGGGCTGTTGCCGTTTGTGATCCCGATTTCCGACTCTCCCCGACTGCTCGTCTTCCAAAGACCCGGCGCCCGTATCGAAGTCGCCCTCCCTCAGGGTCATCTGCCCGAAACGACAACCCCGCAAGCCCGATAGCAATAAGATAAGAAACCGTCGCAGGACCGGGAACCTTGTCATAGGATTCCAAACATCGAGTCCGAGCACGCTTCGTCTACCAGGAGGCCTTCTATGTCCGAACGACCACGAAACCGTCCGAGCCTGGAAGTGACTCAGGGTCCGCACCGGGCGCCGCACCGCTCGATGCTCAGAGCGGTGGGCCTCAAAGACGAGGACTTCGACAAGGTGATGATCGGAATCGCTTCGTCCTGGAACGAGGTGACTCCGTGCAACCTCGAACTCGACAAATTGGAACTGGCCGCCAAAGAGGGCGTGAGCGAGGCAGGCGGGACATCGCTTCGCTTCAACACCATCGCGGTGAGCGACGCAATAGCAATGGGTCATATAGGGATGCACGCCTCACTGGTCTCGAGAGAGGTAATCGCCGACTCGGTCGAGGTAGTAACGATCGCCGAAAGATTCGACGGCTTGGTGACGCTTGCAGGATGCGACAAGAGCTTGCCGGGAATGCTGATGGCCGCCGCCCGTCTGGATATCCCCTCGGTTTTTGTCTACGGCGGCACCATCATGCCGGGACACTACAAGGGCCGGACGGTGACAATTCAAGATGTCTTCGAAGCGGTGGGAAAACACGCTTCAGGTCAGATGACCGACGAAGAGCTTTACGAGCTGGAATGCGTAGCCTGTCCGGGCGGTGGCTCCTGCGGAGGGATGTTCACGGCCAACACCATGGCAGCGGCATCGGAAGCTCTGGGTATGGCGCCTCCAGGCTCGGCCTCGCCGCCTGCAGTCGACCATCGCAGGCTCGACTTCGGCCGAATAGCAGGACAGCTCGCCGTAAGGGCGGTGGAAAACGAGCTGTACCCCTCGAGGATCTTGACCAAGAAGGCTTTCGAAAACGCCATTGCAACCGTGCTGGCCCTGGGCGGCTCGACCAACGCAGTTTTGCACCTGCTGGCGATCGCCCGGGAGGCCGAAGTCGATCTGCAGATCGACGATTTCGACCGCATAGCGCGACGTACCCCTGTAATAGCCGACCTGAAGCCCGTCGGAAAATACGTGATGTACGATCTCGATTTGGCCGGCGGCATCCCGGCAGTCATGAAGGAGCTACTCGATGCAGGGCTCCTGCACGGTGACGCGCTCACGGTGACGGGCAAGACCGTCGAAGAGAATCTCGCTTCGGCGAAGCGCGACAGCACCTATGACGTAGTGCGACCGGCAGCGGATCCGATACAGGCGACCGGGGGAATGGCAATCCTGCGAGGGAACCTGGCGCCCGAAGGCTGCGTCGCAAAAGTGGTAGGCCATGAAAACTTCACCTTCCGAGGCAGGGCCAGGGTCTTCGAAGGCGAAGAGGCTGCATTCGATGCGGTGACCGGACACCAGATCGAGCCGGGCGACGCCATCGTGATCAGAAACGAGGGCCCGAAAGGAGGTCCCGGAATGCGAGAAATGCTGGCCGTGACGGCAGCAATCCAGGGCGAAGGTCTCGGGGAGAAAGTAGCTCTCCTGACAGACGGCCGGTTCTCGGGCGCCACCCACGGAATGATGATCGCTCACATAGCGCCTGAATCTCTTGTCGGAGGACCGATAGCGGGCGTCAGAGACGGCGACATCATTGTCATCGACGTTCCCCAAAGACGGCTCGATGTAGAGCTCGACGAAGAGACGCTTCGCAAGCGCATCGCCGAGTACCAGCCGCCGCCTCCGAAGTTCACCAAAGGGGCACTGGCGAAATACGCCTCTATGGTCTCTTCGGCCTCAGACGGCGCTGTTTGTATTCCCGGAGGTTCGTGACGGCTCGCTCATCGAGGCGACGTGTCGCTCCGCTCGCAACAGCGACCGCGGCTGTGGTGTCGCTTTTGGTTGTTTCGTGCGGCGATTATCGCCAGAACCGGCCGGCGCCTCCCGAACCCCGACCTACCCGGACGGTAGAGATAGCCTCGCGAAGCACAGATCTCGGGGGAGGTCGAGATTCAGCCGAAGGGCCCGAGGTTACGGCTACCGCCGATGCCGATCTTGCTCTGGTGTTCGAAGAGCCCGATCCGGCAAATGCAAGGTGGGCGCTTTTGTACACCCCCCCGTTTCTCTCTGCAATTTCGGCTACCTTGTTGCCGACAGGAGACGAGACCGATCCGAGACCGAGAACCGTATTTACTTTTGCTGTGATCGAAAGCGGCCGTGACGAGCTGGAGTTCGGCCGTATATCCCTTACCGGGACCGCCCTGCCGAATGTCGCCGCCAGGGTCACGGTGAGTGCCGGCTGAGTATGCTCGTAGCGCGTAAAAGAGCGGGATTTCAGAAAACCGCTTCGACGGACCCGCGATCAGGATTCTCGAGGGGAGTCCGACGATGGGGAGAGATTTGAAAGAGATCTACATTCCTACCAACGGCATACGGCTTTACGGAGTGGAAGCAGGAGAGGGTCCACTGGTGCTTCTTCTGCACGGATTCCCTGAGTTCTGGTGGAGCTGGCATTACCAGCTCGAAAAGATCGCCGAAGCGGGATTCAAGGCCCTCGCAATCGATCTTCCCGGCTACGGTCGCTCCGACAAGCCCGATGTGCGATACGACATCTCGTTTCTTACTGCCTGCATCGCAGGAATCCCGCGACATTACAGGCGAGACCAAATGGCGATAGCCGGCCACGATTGGGGTGGCATCATTGTATGGAACTTCGCCCGGCTCTACCCCGAGCTCGTTTCTGCCGTCATCGGAGTCAACACACCCGACATCCCCCGACCTCCGGCCCCGCCGGTCGAAATCCTTCGTCGTATGAATCCCGAACAGCCTGTCTACATCGTGCAGTTCCAGACTCCAGGTGCGGCGGAGTACTTCATCGAAAGAGACATAGAAGCCTTCTTCCGGCTCATGTTTTTAGGGCCGGTAACCCGGCGGAAGGAGGTCTTCACCGACGAGGTCATAGCGCTTTACTGCGAGCAGTTTCGTCCCTACGGGTCGCTTACGCCCCCGCTCGACTACTACCGGAACCTCGATCGCAACTGGGAACTGACTGCGGGTGTGGCCGACAAGAAGGTCGAATCACCGTCGCTCATGATCAGTGCGCAGAACGATCCCGTCCTTACGCCGGCGATGGCCGAAGGAATGGAGGCGCGCGTCCCGAACCTCGAAAAAGTACTCATCGAGGACTGCGGTCACTGGACGCAACTCGAGCAACCCGAGAAAACATCTGCGGCGATGGTCAGATTTCTCGAATCCCTCGAGCCCTGGAGCTAGCCCTCTTCCTCGACGCCGTCACCCTGGAATTCGATCACTAAAGAAAGCTCGTCGCTGTAGATCCCGTCGATGCCCATATCTCGAACGCGCTCGAGCGAGGCGCGATCGTTTACGTCCCACGCGAGCGCGGTCAGCCCCAACTCGTGGGCCTTGTCCACCAGCGCCTCGGACCAAGCCGAATGATGCGCGTTGAAGGCGTCGAGCCCTGCAGAGGCCGCCTTCGCAATCCGCCTCTCCAGCAACCACCGGGGCCTGTGAAACGGAGTCGAATCCACCAGCTTCACTTCCTCGCTTTTTCTTCGCCACGCAGCGAGGTCGGAGTAGATAAAGCTACATAACCAGAGTCGCCCGGGTGCTTCCCCGCTTGCCGAACGCGCCGCATCGATAGCGAGTTCTCCTGCGCGCCTGCTCCGGCAATCCAGCGACACATCCACCGAGGTTCCGCAGGATTCGTAAACCTCTTCGATCGTCGGAACATAGCCCGGAAGCGCGTCGCGGCGGGTCATCCAGATTGGCCTCGGGATCGCCCCGGTTCGTACCACCGCATCGTGATAAACGACGCATTCGCCGTCGGCCGTAGTCCAGACATCGCCCTCGATCCCGCCGGCCCCTTTGGCGATCGCTTTTTCGAAAGCCTCGATGGTGTTCTCGGTTACGAAGCCGCCGCCTGGTAGATGATGAAACCCGCCACGGTGAGCAAATGCGATATTCCCTCGGCAGCGCCCGAGCTTCTTCGACCTTTGCTTTTCGCTCCCAGCCCTCTGCGGGGAATCCTTCTCCGGCACTACCTGTTGAGTGTCGATTTACGGCCAGTGACTCTATTGTAGAGAATTCGACTATGCACTGTCACGACGAGCACGAAGCTCATGCCCAACACGCTCCTCCTGGGCGTCACCAGCCGATCCCTCATCTGGAGCCCACCGGAGCCGAGATATATACCTGCCCGATGCATCCGGAGGTCTTAGAGCACCACGCAGGGGACTGCCCGCTATGCGGGATGGCTCTGGAGTTGCAGTCCATCTCCGCAGAAGAACCTGAAGAAAGCCCCGAACTTTTGGATATGTGGCGGCGCTTTGTCGTGGCCGCAGCGCTCACCGCTCCTCTCGTCCTGCTGGCTATGGGCAGGATGCTGGCAGAAGAATTCTTCACTGAGGCGCTTTCGCATCGAAGCCAGGCTTTGATAGAACTTGCCCTCGCTTCGCCGGTGTGTCTGTGGGCGGCATGGCCTTTTTATGTCAAAGCCGCAGCGTCCTTGCGGCACCGAAGCCTGAATATGTTCACTCTGATCGGCTTGGGCGTAAGCGTCGCCTACGGCTACAGCGTGATAGCCGCACTGGCGCCGGGCATCTTCCCCGAATCGTTCCGCCACGACTCTGAGGTTGCAACCTACTTCGAGGCCGCAGCGGTCATCACCACGTTGATTCTGCTGGGGCAAGTGCTGGAGCTCAGGGCGCGTTCCAAGACGGGGCAAGCGATTCGAGAGCTTCTCGGTCTTCAGGCCAAAACTGCTCGCCGAATAAACGCCGACGGATCGGAGGAAGACATCTCGATAGACGCCGTAAGAAAGGGGGACCGACTGAGAGTGAGGCCCGGCGAGAAGATCCCCGTAGACGGCATCGTGCTCGAAGGCAACAGCTCGATCGACGAATCGATGGTTACCGGGGAACCGATACCGGTTGAAAAGTCGGTAGGAGATCTCGTGATCGGTTCCACGGTGAACGGAACCGGAACCCTCGTTATCGAAGCCCAAAGAGTCGGGTCCGAAACGTTGCTTTCGCGCATCGTAGCCATGGTGGCTGAAGCGCAAAGAAGCAAGGCGCCGATCCAGAAGCTCGCCGACGTGATAAGCGGCTACTTCGTTCCCGCGGTCGTGGCGGTAGCAGTCGTCACTTTCGTCGTCTGGGCAGTCGTAGGCCCCAGCCCGAGGATGGCCCATGCCCTCATAAACGCAGTGGCCGTGCTGATCATCGCGTGTCCGTGCGCTCTCGGATTGGCTACTCCCATGTCGATTACCGTCGCCATGGGGAAGGGCGCCGGCGTCGGAATTCTCTTTCGCAACGCCGAGGCTATCGAACTAATGAACAAGGTCGACACCGTAGTCGTCGACAAGACGGGTACCCTTACCGAGGGAAAGCCTCGTCTCGTCGAAGTTGTGCCGACCGCAGACTCCTCCGAGTCGGACCTGCTGCGAATTGCCGGATCTTTGGAGAGAGGCAGCGAACATCCCCTAGCCGAGGCGATCGTCACAGGCGCCCTGGATCGCGGCATAGAGCTTGTGTCGCCCGAGACCTTCGAGTCGATCACCGGCAAGGGTGTAGCAGGTGTGGTGGAGGGTGCAAAGGTCGCATTGGGTAACAAAGCTCTCATGGAGCAACTCGGTGTGCATCTAGGGGACCTGGAGGCCTTAGCGGACAAGCTTCGCCAGGACGGTCAGACCGTAGTTTTCGTATCCCGGGATGGCCGCCCGGCCGGTCTTCTGGGGGTCGCCGACCCGATAAAGCCGACGACTCCGGAAGCGATCAAGACACTCCGCGATGACGGCGTGCGCGTGGTCATGGTGACAGGCGACTCCGAGTCTACCGCCCGGGCCGTAGCCCACAAGCTCGCGATAGACGAGGTCTATGCCGAAGTGCTTCCCGATCAAAAAGTCGATGTCGTCAAAAAACTCCAATCGGAGGGACGGATCGTGGCGATGGCCGGCGACGGAATCAACGATGCTCCGGCGCTGGCTCGAGCCCAGGTGGGTATCGCCATGGGGACCGGAACCGATATAGCGATGGAAAGCGGGACAATTACTCTCATAAAAGGCGACCTCCGAGGAATAGCCAGAGCGAGGGTTCTGAGCCGGTACACGATGCGCAACATAAAGCAGAATCTCTTCTGGGCCTTCCTCTACAACTCCTTAGGAGTTCCGATAGCGGCGGGCGCCCTCTACCCGTTCTTCGGATTGCTGCTCAGCCCCGTCATCGCCGCCGCGGCGATGAGTTTCAGCTCGGTCTCGGTGATTGCCAACTCGCTTCGTCTCCGTCGAGTGGCTATCTAGCAGCGACCGAGTAATTACACGCTTCACGAATCCCGAGATCCAAGTAGTCTTTTAAGACCGATAAGGCCGAGCCGGGTCGGCTAGGTGTCCGGCGCGGAAGTCTTAGTCCTCAGGAGCTGCGATGAAAATCACCGGGGCCGAGGCACTCATTAGATCCCTAGAAGAAGTCGGCGTCGAAGTGATCTTCGGATTGCCGGGAGGCGCTATCCTCCCCGTATACGATCCCCTCATCGAATCGCGCATTCGCCACATTCTGGTTCGTCATGAGCAAGGGGCCGGTCACGCCGCTGAAGGTTACGCCTGGGCAACAGGAAAACCCGGGGTGGCCATGGTTACCAGCGGACCCGGCGCCACCAACATCGTCACACCGATTACCGACGCATACATGGATTCGGTGCCCATCGTCGTAATCACCGGCCAGGTTCCCTCCAAGGTAATTGGAACCGACGCGTTTCAGGAATGCGACACCACCGGCATCACAATGCCGATCACGAAACACAACTACTTGATTACCGATCCCGACGACATCCCCGAGGTAGTAGCCGAGGCTTTTTACATCGCTACGACCGGACGCCCCGGACCCGTATTGATCGACATCCCTAAAGACATATCTCAAGCGGAGACCACCTGGCATTGGCCCAGCCAAATCGACCTCCCCGGATACAAGCCGACCACTAGAGGTCATCCCCGCCAGATAAGGGAGGCGGCGCGACTGATTTTGGCTTCGGAGCGGCCGGTGATCTACGCCGGGGGCGGCATTACGAAGAGCCGGGCGGCCGACGAGCTGGTCGAGTTAGCCGAGCTGCTGGACATCCCCGTCGTCACCACGCTGATGGGCAGAGGTGTTATCCCGGACGACCATCCTCTGTGTCTGGGGATGCCCGGAATGCACGGCAACTACACGGCAGTCACCTCGATGCAGAAGTCCGACCTTCTGATTGCGCTCGGCGTACGCTTCGACGATCGCGTCACCGGAAAGGTAGACGCCTTCGCCCCCAATGCAAAGGTGATACATGCCGACATAGACCCGGCCGAGCTCGGTAAGGTGCGAAAGCCCGACGTGCCGATAGTAGGGGAGGCCAAGCAGGTCATCGCCGAGCTGATCAAAAGCTTGAGGGGCGAACTCGAAAAAAGACCCAAGCCCGACCTGAGCGCCTGGTGGGCACAGCTCAGGGAATGGCAGAGGAAGTATCCGCTCAGGTATGAACAGAGCCCCGACGGGACCCTCAAAGGCCAGTTCGTCGTAGAAAAGCTTCACGAGGTCACAGGCGGCGACTGCTTCTTGGTGTCCGGGGTCGGCCAGCATCAGATGTGGGCCAGCCAGTTCTGGCATTTCAACAAGCCGTATCGCTGGATAAATTCGGGCGGCTTGGGGACTATGGGATTTGCGATTCCTGCCGCCATCGGCGCCAAGGTGGGGTGTCCCGACGAAGTCGTCTGGGCAATCGACGGTGACGGTTGTTTCCAGATGACGGCACAGGAGTTGATCACCGCCACCGTCCACGGAATACCCGTAAAGATTGCGATTTTGAACAACGCGTACCTTGGAATGGTACGCCAGTGGCAGGAGCTCTTCTACGACGAGCGCTACTCTCAGGTCGAGCTCGGTTACGAGATTCCGAATTACGTCAAGTGGGCAGAGGCCATGGGCTGCTACGGGTTCAGGGTCGATAACCCCGACGATGTGGTCCCCACGATCGAGAAAGCGCACTCGATTACCGACAGACCCGTCGTCATCGACTTCCGAATCGACTACACCGAGCACGTCTATCCCATGGTGCCGGCCGGCGCTTCCAACGACGACATCATCCTGTCCAAAGAGGATGATCCGGATGCGACGGAAGATCACGTTCCATCAGAAGGAGACACCCGCTAAAAGACCATGAAAGCCGTAGAGGACCAGGGCACATCCCGAATGCGCATACTTTCGGTTTTGGTGGAGAACAAGCCTCGCGTGCTGGCTCGTATTGCCGGTCTATTCGCTCGCCGGGGATTCAACATTCACTCCCTGGCAGTGGCGCCGACCGAAAATCCTTCCCTCAGTCGCATGACCCTGGTCGCCTTCGCCGACGACCGTACCACCGAGCAGATGACCAAGCAGCTCAACAAGCTGATCAATGTAATCAAGGTCGTCGAGCTGTCGGAAGATACCGCCGTCAGTAGGGAACTGATTCTCATCCAGGTGCAGGCGCCACCGGATTCGCGAGCGCAGCTTATCGAGATTTCCGATGTCTTCAGAGCGAAGGTAGTCGATGTAGGCGCCGACAGCCTCATCATCGAATGCACAGGCACCCCGGACAAGATTCACGCCCTCGAAGATCTTCTCCGTCCTTACGGAATCATCGAGTTGACCAAGACGGGAAGAATCGCCATTCAAAGGGGTCCCAAAGTCAAGCCGGCAAGGGTCATAAGGACCGCCGGACAGGCGACCGCATAGGAGGTCGCCGCCCACTCATTCGGACACCCGCTTGGTAAGGTTGGAGGTCATTTCCTCGATAATTGCCCGCTGCCCCCAGCCCAGCAAGTATCCCTTCGCCATTTCCGTCTTTTCGTAGCGGTTGACGAGATCCCAGAACTTCTTGCCGTGGCGGGGCTCCAGGGTGTGAGCCATCTCGTGGATCAGGACGTAGTCCTGCACCCAGCGCGGAAAGTAATGGAGCTCGGGCGAGACCCTGATTTCTTTGCTGTCGGGGTTGCAGGAGCCGTACTGCGTCTTAGCGGAGCGTGAAATTTTGATCTTCCGCAAGCGAACCTTGCCATCGAAGTAGCGGTCGTTCAAGACCTCGGCTCGTTTCTCCAGTCGCCGCAGGAGTTTGTCGGTGTCGATCGACAACTTTTCGTTGAGCTTCGCTCGCATCGCAGCTACCCACCGCCTCTCGGTAGCCCTGGAGTGCCCGCTCGGCACGAACACGTGTAGCTCGTTGCCGACGACCTTCCCGCTGATCGTCGACCGGCGCTTGGACGACCTGTGGATCACGACTTCCAGATCATCCAACGGAGATGGCGCCTTGGCTTTCCGTTCCAATTGCCCTCCTGTCGCTCATGGCTAATGTCTCCGGCGTCCTCGGACTTCAAAAACTAACGCGTCTCGAATAAAAGCGGCAGGTCCAATCCGGCGCGCTCGCTGCGGGGCGATCGGCGGTAGGACCGATGCGTATACCACTGGGTAAACTTAATCGCCGCGCTGTGCAAAAAGCGCGGAGCGACGAATCTGGACGGGCAAGGCAAAACTCCTAAGGAGGACTTCAAATGCCGTTGAATCGGGAGGCTGTAGGTCAGGAAACCGACGAATTCACCTACGAAGTAACCGCCGAGAAGACGATCGCATACGCCAAGGCGACCAACGAGCAAAACCCGGTCTTTTTGGACGAAAGCAGAGAGGGCGGAATCATTGCCCCGCCGATCTTCAACGTAGTCCCTGCCTGGCAGGCGTCCGGCGCGGCAATGTCGAAGGTCGTCCCTCCCTCGGACGTTCCGCGTCTGGTGCACGGCGAGCAAGATATGTGGTTCTACAAGCCGGTTCGACCCGGTGACAAACTGACGTCGAAGGCCAAGGTCGTTTCCGTCGAGGAGAAAGCCACGGGCGAAACGGCCACCTGCGAGGTGACTACCCGAAACCAGGACGGAGAGGTGACCACGGTCTCACGAATGACCATCTTCATAAGAGGAACCGGATCGGGACAGCGCCCGCCGAAGCCACCGGAACCTGAAAGAGAAAGTCCTGTAGCGGAAGTCACGCAAAAGATCGATGAGGATCAGACATATCGCTACGCAGAGGCTTCCGGGGACCACAATCCGATTCACTTGAACGAAGACTTCGCAAAGTCGGTCGGCCTTCCCGGAATCATCAACCACGGGCTATGCACGATGGCCTTCGTCTCCAGGGCTGCCATCGAGGCTCTCGCCGACAACGACCCAACCCGGCTGCGCAGGCTGAAGGTCCGCTTCTCAAAACCGGTCTTACCGGGCCAGAAAATTACAACCCGCTTCTGGGAAGCCGGCGAGGAAGACGGCAACAAGGTATACAACTTCGAGACGGTGAACGAAGAAGGCACGGCCGTCATAAAGGAGGGCATAGCGCACATAGCGCCCTCCTGACCGAGGAGCCGCCGGCGTGGCGATGATCGAAACCTCGCATAATTCCGGGCCGCAGTTGGCCCCCATCCCGAGGCGAGACCCCGGGCTGATCGCAATTCCCGTCCTTGGTCTCGCCTCGGTGGTTGTGGTTCAAATCCGTCCATCGCTAGTGGCATTGCCGCTGGCGGTAGCTGCGGTGCTGGCGACACTCCCCTTCGCATCCGCTCTCGAGGCGCGATCGGTCACGGTACCACCGGTGCTGCTGTCCGCCCTCAACTGCGCCGTAGCCCTGCTCGCGGTTGGCCGTCCCGCCCTTTATCTGATTGCGATTCCGGCCGCGCTGTTCACAATCTCGATCTGGGCGATGCCGCGATTGAGCCGGGGAGGCGTCTCCGACTCCGTCTTTGCCGGCTTTTTGGGATTCGCTCTTTTTGGCATACTCCCCTCTCACCTGGGACTGATGGCAGTAACACCTTTCGCCGGCGGGGACTCCATGGGCAAAGCGCTCGTCGCGGTTACGGTTCTAGTCACAGCAGCCAACCTCGCGGCCGCCGCTGCAGCAGACCGGTCCCTCAAAAGCCGTTCGGTCGGAGGCCCCGTAGTCGGAGGGCAAATCGGCGCCGATGTGGCCGGCCTGCTGGCAGGGGTTCTTGTGTCGCTCATAGCCTCCACTATCAAAAGGCCTTCGGGATCGATCCTCGACTATCTGCTGTTCGCGGTCGCGATTACGATAGCCGTAGCGATAGGACGGCGGTTGGCATCCGTCTTCGTGACCGGCGGCAGCGATCCTCACGAGATAGTCTCGCCGTCCCTTATCGGAGATACCTACTCTTTGCAGCAGATGCTGCCGGCGTCTCTGGCGTTCTCTTCGGCCTATTACTTAGGCCGACTCGTCTTCGTATGACGCATCGCCTGTCGCCGGGGACTCTAGCCGGCGCCGATCCGGGTACCTCCGGCTCTGTCGATGCGGACAACGAGGATGTGCTACTCGGCCTGGTATTCGATCCCAGGATCATCGCTTCCGGCGATGCGCCTCTCGGCGCCGGAATCTACGAACTGAAATCCGGTGCAGTCGTCGCCGTCGTAGCTTCATCTCCGACCTCGGATCTCTCCGAAGTAATCGCGGAGACCATCGCATCCCTGGAGGCGGCGGGTTGCGAACTCAAATTGGACCCCATCGAGAGCGCCCATGACGTGCGCCAAGCCCTAATAGCAAAGGTTCACCTGGCGCCGGAGTCGTTGCGCCGCGAGATAATGCGCCAATCCGTGAGCCCGTCTGCCCGCATTCCCGCCGGCTACCTTTTAATCCAGCCCCGTTCCAGGCTCGACATACTCTACGAGTCCCTGGGACTCCAAGCTGCGCTCAGGCAGGGCGCTCCGGGGCGATCAATCTCGATCTATCGGAAGACATCCTCCCCCGAGTCGTACCTTGCTCCCGGGTTCCAATCCGAACTCTCCGGCCCATCCGGCTGGAACTTCGACCGCGAACAGATACGGCGCAGGCGGGCGGTATACGGGGCAATCATCCCCGTCACAGGGATCCATCCTCACCACAGCGAGCACTTTCAGATCGAGACCGACGAAGATCAGGTCCAGAGGAAATCTGGTGTCTTTCATCCAGAACGGAGCCTCGGTAGGGTGTTCATCCGGAAACAGGAATACCATTCCGTCGTAGAGTCCGAGGCTATCCCGGCCCGAAAGACCTCGGGCTCTTGCCTCCGGGGTCGCCGCAACCTCGAGACAAAGATACGAGTGGCCTCCGTAAAGCATCGCCGTGTCGTCCCGGGGAAGAGCCTGCGGCTGCACCGCTCTCGATTTGTACGATCCGGCCACCGCTGCGGCCACCCCTAAGATAAGCAGGCCTCCCCCGATCAGACTGAGACCGGCCACGCGAGCCCAGAAACTACGGCCGATACCGGATCCGGTCGCCGAGGAAGACGCGGACTCGAGGAGGCTATTTCCTCCCATAGCGGTCCTGGAGGGCCTGCGCGACCTCTTCGCTCAGACCGTACGCTTCGTCGAAAGAAGGGAATCGACCGCTGCGAACCTCGGTCGCAAATTGTTCGACGGCCCGACAAGCGGCATCCTCGAGGTTGGCGAACTCCCGCACGAACTTAGGACGTCTTCCGCCGCTCATTCCGACGATGTCGTGGAAAACCAGAACCTGACCGTCGCAGTGAGGCCCCGCTCCGATCCCTATTGTCGGCACCGAGACCGATTCCGTAATTATCCGGGCGAGCTGATGGGGCACACACTCCAGCACGATCGAAAACACTCCGGCTGCCTCGAGCGCTTTGGCATCGCTGATGAGGCGCTCTGCCGCTTCGAGAACCCTGCCCTGAACCTTGAATCCCCCGAAAGCATTTATCGACTGCGGAGTCAATCCAATGTGACCCATGACGGGAATCTCCGCCTCCAGCAGCGCTTCGATCGTCCGGACGCGCTTTGCGCCGCCTTCGATCTTCACCGCGGCCGCGCCTCCCTCGACGATCATCCGTCCGGCGTTTCTAACGGTGTCTTCTGGAGATATATGGAAACTGAGATAAGGCATGTCAGCAACGACAAGCGGCGTGGCTAGTGAACGCGTGACCGCAGCCGTATGTCGAACCAAATCGTCAACCGTGACTTTGAGGGTCGTGTCGTATCCGAGAACGACCATACCCAAAGAGTCACCGACCAAGACGACATCTACGCCGGCCGCCTCTGCGACTCTCGCCGAGGGCGCGTCGTAAGCCGTAACCATTACGATGGGTCGACCCTCGGTCGGAGCGCTGCCCTGCCGTGAATAGTGCGCTTCAGAGTCCGTCCTGTAAAGCTTCCTGGCGGCTATCTCGGGAACCGTAACCGGAGACCTTTCCCGACCGGATCGGTCCTTTCTGGGTGGAAGCGTGGTCATAGTTCTACCTCCGTCCAGTGCCCCGCCTCATTAGTTCTTCGGGCTACCGGCGGCCATTTCCGCTTTCAAGTCTACAGGGGAAGACCGGGCGCCGAACTCGACCAAATCCCTCGCCCCGGTCAAATACCAGACCAGCAAGCTCCCGAGCGCGATCGCTCGGAGGTAAACCGAAATGATAAAGACCGTGCGCCAGCCGCTCGGTCCGAGTGTGGGGGAATCGGCAAACCACCAGAACCCGCTCGCAAGAAGCAGTGCATCCGATGCGAAATACGCCGCCATGAGGGGCCAGGGAGTCTCTACGACCACAAAAAACACCAGCAGCCAGAGCGCGTACTGAGGCGAATGCACCTTCGAAACCAACAAGAACAGACAGACGATGGCGGCAAAGCTCGACCATGGATCCTTCCGGGAGCGCAGTTGATGAATGATCACGAACAGCGATCCTAAGGCAAAGCCGAAAAGCGACGCGGTGTCGACAAAGCCTTTGTACTCCGCTGTAGTCGGCCCCCCCGATACGATCGGCGACGTCCGCAACGCGAGTATCACCAAAAGCCCCAGGCCGAACACAATTCCGACGCCCAGCGGGGCCAAGATGGTCGTCCGGTTTTTTCTGTAGTACAAAAAGGCCGCTGCCGCCACCAGAAGCGATCCGCCGGTCCATACTCCTACGGGAAGCAAGCCCGCCCACGAACTTCTATTTCCTGCGTGAGCCATCCACTCGGGCCACCAGTACCAGACGGTGCCGAAATCGGGAAACCGACGGGCGTGAAATCCGAAGACGGCAAGCCAACCTTTGATCGACCCGTCTTTTAGTAGCTCGAGTATCACGAAAGGAGCGTTGACGACAGCCCATCCCCCCAAGGCCGCTACGGCGAGTTCTACTGTCCTGCTCGGGCGACGACTGCGATCGAATACGCCTATTCCCAAGGCAGGGACACCAAAACCTGGAAACAGCTTCGCAGATGCGCCGACTCCGAGCAGAGCTCCTGCAGAAACTGTCCGCCCGCGCGACCACGCCCAGGCGCTCAGCGCTAGTGGCGCCACCGCCATGAGATCCCAGTTGTGAAACGAGTAAAAGATCAGCGGCGGGCCGAGCGAAAACAACAGAACCCGAGCCGGTCGTCGCCGTAACGCGGAGGCCAGTGCCCACGACGCCGCCAGAGCCGCCGCCGCCAGAAAAGGAACGTTCGCGAGAAAAAACGACACGTGCGACTTCGCAAAAAAGGACGCCGTCCACATCTCTAGAGCTATAAAAGCCGGGTACTCGTACGACTTTTCCTCTACGTACGGAATCCGCTTTCGGTCCAGCCCCCTGAGGCCGTAAAGCGGTTGCAGGTCGCTGTAGCAGAGCGTTCTGTACTGGATATATCGTGGGGGCCCCCAGTCGCGGTACAGGCATGGCGACTTCAATAGCAAGCCTGCCGAGAGCGAAAGCAGCGTTGTGGACAGGATTACCGCCCGCCATTTCTTTTCCGTCATCGCGAGCCGGAATCCTGGTTCTCGAAGTGAGCGCCCACAGGTAGTGCTTTACGTTGGCGACGGCGAAGGACCCGAAGAAGGACTAGGGGAGGGACGGCGAGTCGCAGACGGCGTCGGCCCGGCGGGGGCCGGACTCGGCGGCGCGCTCGGGCTGGGCGTCGGCGACGGGCATGCAGGGCTGTCGAGTTCCGATATGGGCGAAGAAGCCGGGTCCTCGCATGGGTCCGTTGTCTTGCCGATTATCCGGCCGGTGAGCTTGGGGGTTACGAACGAGGTCGCCTTTTTGCCTTCGACCGCTCGCTTCATATAGCGGGACCAGATAGTCGCAGGAAACGAACCGCCGGCCACCGCTCTTCCGTGGACGTTGGTCATTTTGTGCTGACGGCCCTCGGGATATCCCATCCACACGGCGGTCGAGTACTGCTGGGGGGTGTATCCCACAAACCACGCGTCGCCGTAGTCTTCAGTTGTACCGGTCTTTCCCGCCGCCGGGCGTCCGATCGCCGCAGCCTTGCCGGTTCCGCGAGTGATAACTGCCTGAAGAGCGAAGTTGATCTGGTCGGCCTCGTTTTCTTCGAGAACTCGTTGCTTCGATTGCGACGGCTCTTCCAGTACCTTGCCTTCGGCATCGATCACCTTGTCTACGACCCTGGCCGGCGCGGCTACGCCTCTATTGGCAAAGACCAGATAGGCTGCCGCCATGTCCAGCGGAGATACCTCTTCGGACCCGAGTACGATCGCAGGCGTCGCTTGCAGCTCGGCGCGGATACCCAGACGCTTCGCCATCTCCACGGTCGCCTCGGCGCCCACCTCGAGTTGGAGCTGAGCATAGATCGTGTTGATCGAATTGGCCGTGGCGACGACGAGGTCTTCGGTTCCATAGGAGACGCCGCCGTAGTTCTTCACGTTCCAGGTTCCGCCCCCGGGAAGAGGCAAGGTCATCGATCCCGGACCCGCAAACCTCGATTTCAGCGAGATCCCTTTGTCGATCGCCGTCGCCAGGGTGATCGGCTTGAAGGCCGAACCCGCCTGGCGACCGCTTCCACCTCCCTCGGCGCCGACCGCTAGATTCACTTCGCTGGCATGAAAATCTCTCCCGCCGATCATGGCGACGACTCGTCCTTCGGAGTCGAGGGTCACGAGCGCCGCCTCGGGATCTCCCGGCTGATCGAGGACCGAATCGATCGCCTCGCGCGCATGTGATTGAAGAGAAGGATCGAGAGTGGTGTGCACCCTCAAACCACCCTTGAAGACTCGTTCGGATCCGTACTTACCAATGAGGTACTGCCGTACGTAGTCGACGAAGTATGCGGCCGACGAAGTGCCCGTAAGCTGAGGCCGCGGTGGCGGGGCGACACACATCTTGCCTTCCGAAGGTCCCTCTCCTTGCTCGCATCTTTGGAACTCGAGCCGCGACCAGTTGTCGCGGTCGGCACTCGAGATGTACCCCAGCTCGGCCATTGCCGAAAGCGATGCATTTCGCCTCGCCTTTGCCGCTTCGGGCGCTTTGAGCGGATCGGCTAGTTCCGGCGCTCTTATCAGCCCGGCCAGAAGCGCCGCTTCGGCGGGAGTGATCGCTGAGGCGTCCTTTCCGAAATACGCCCGCGCGGCCGCCTGCGCCCCGTACGCCCCCCGGCCGAAGTAAATCCGGTTCAGATACATCGAAAAGATTTCTTCCTTCGAGTGCCTCCTTTCCAGCTTGACCGCCAGTGCAGCTTCTTTGATTTTTCGGCTGAGCGTCCTCTCGCCGCCGGTGTAGACGAGCTTGACGTACTGCTGGGTGATGGTGCTCCCACCCTGGGTGACCTCTCGATTTCGAATGGCTGCCCAGGCGGCCCTTGCGGCGCCTCGCAAATCCACGCCCCTGTGTTTGAAGAAATTCCTGTCTTCAGTAGCGATTACCGCGTTCTTGAAAGGCTCCGAGATCTTGTCCAACGGGACGATAATCCGGTTTTCCCCTGCATGAAGTTGCGCCAACTCACCACCCGTCGAGTCGTATATGAACGTTGTCTGGGGAGGATCCTCGACATCGGGAGGCAGCTCGACCCTCGAAAGCACATACGCGAGTCCGAAAACACCCACAACTGCCAGAAACAGGCCTCCTAAGACGATCCATCTGAGCCTGGGTAAAAGGGGAAGTCTTCTGCGCCTCGCCTTCTTTTTCGGTCCACGATCCCGTCGTTTTGCACTGCGACGTAGAGGAGGTTTTGCGTCGCCGGAGGAATCGGACGATCTTGTCGGCTTCTTCGGAGCGTCGATCGCCCGGGTCTCTTCGAGATATCGCTTGGGCCCTCTGTCGACGACGGTGCGGGACGACTTATTCAACGTAGCCGCTCGCCTATCTGAGGGACGCTTGGTCATCTCAGCAACAGCCGAAGATTCCCCGACTAAAAGACGGGTTCACTGCATCCGAGCTAACGGGCCTTCCCGGAAGCTTCTCGCTTTTGGCCGGTGTAAGCCCTACCTGTAACGAAGCTCTTGACAAGATGATTCCAGTAGCAATCGATACAGACCTCGACCTCGTAGCAAACGAATTCGTCGTGCTTCTTGGCCAGGATCTCCATCCGTTCAGGAGTGCAGAGGCGTCCGTTGTACCGTCTTAGGCTCGAACCGAACGCATAAGATACCCGCTTTAGGCTGCGCTCCTTACAGATCGGACATCTCTCCCGGACGTCGACACCCACACTCGACGCAGCCCGAATCAGCTCAGGATGGGCGTCGCAAATTTCGGACCGCTGGAGTCGCCCGGTCCGGTATCGGCGGATGACATCTTGCTTCGCCAATGTGTAATCGACGATTCTCCCGATCATTGCCTCAAAATTTTCCAGAGGCGTCGGGTTTGTGGACGCCCCCGACTTATCGAGATTCCCCTTCCACGATAGCGCAGCACGACCCCGGTACCAATGCCACTCGACATCATCGCTTTTTCGGACCGCACTGCGTCAGGGATCTCCTCGGGCCGGGAGCTGTCTCGTCGCCACTCCGGAAACGCTCGCCGGTCAGAGGAGGGCCTATTGACGAAATGAATCGTCCCGTGCGTTTGCTATATTCTTGGACCGCCGGCCCCTAGCTACTCCATGTGACGACGTAGAGCCGAAGGCGTCTAAGACCAGCAAAACCGGCAAGTCGGACTCGAAGGACCGCTTTAGGCCGGCATCGGGTCTTCTGGTTAGTGTTTGAGGAATTGCAGTCTGTTTACGAGTGTGTCGCTGCGGTCACCCGTCTGTAGCCGGTCTCGTGGGTCATGCCTTCGCGTGGAGCGAAGTCTCGGAGGTAGTAATGGACAAGAAAATCAACGTTGCAATAGCCGGAGTCGGTAATTGCGCTTCGGCGCTCGTCCAGGGTGTGGAGTACTACAAAGACGCTCGGCCGGATGACTTTGTCCCCGGCCTGATGCATGTCGAGTTAGGCGGCTACCACGTGCGCGACGTGAATTTTGTCGCCGCATTCGACGTCGACGCCGCCAAAGTCGGCACCGATCTTGCCAAGGCCATCTTCGCACACCCGAACAACACCTTGAAGTTCGCCGAAGTCCCCGAGACCGGTGTCGAGGTTAGGCGCGGTCCCACCTTCGACGGGCTGGGCAAGTATTACGCTCAGTCCGTCGAAGAATCGCCGGCCGAAGCAGAAGACGTCGCCTCGGTGCTGAGGGAAACCGAAGCCGACGTACTTGTGAGCTATCTCCCCGTCGGCTCCGAAGAGGCTACCCGCTACTATGCGCAGGCGGCGCTGGAAGCGGGCGTGGCGTTCGTGAACTGCATTCCCGTCTTCATTGCCAGCGACCCTGCCTGGGCGAGGCGTTTCAGTCAAGCCGGCGTTCCTATCGTCGGCGACGACATCAAGAGCCAGGTAGGGGCGACCATCACGCATCGCGTCCTGGCCAAGCTCTTCGAAGACCGGGGTGTGATTCTCGACCGGACCATGCAGCTGAACGTCGGCGGGAACATGGACTTCAAAAACATGCTCGAGCGCGAAAGGCTGAGGTCGAAAAAGATTTCTAAGACCAACGCAGTCACCTCCCAATTGCGGAGAGGAATAGAGCCCGACAACGTCCATATCGGCCCATCCGACCATGTGCCGTGGCTGCACGACAGGAAGTGGGCTTACATTCGACTCGAGGGTCGAGAGTTCGGGGATGCTCCTATAAGCATCGAGTTCAAGCTCGAAGTCTGGGACAGTCCCAACTCCGCGGGGGTGGTGATCGACGCCATCAGGTGCGCTAAGCTGGCAAAAGACCGGGGAATCGGAGGGCCGCTAGTCGGACCTTCGGCGTACTTCATGAAGAGTCCGCCGGTACAGTTCTCCGACGAGGAGGCCAGGCTGATGGTCGAAGACTTCATCGCGGGTGATCCGTCCCCTGCAGCGGAGAGGGCCCTTACCGACTTTTTAGCCTCCTAGCAGAGAGCTCCCTGCGCCCATGCGCGGAGATCCGTCTCGCACCGGCAGCAGAATTCCCGCTGCCGTAGGGATCGTTTTATCTCTGGTCGTCGTCTCCGCGCTGATCCAGTTCGACAAAATCGATTTCGCGAGGTCGCCAAAAAGCGAGGCTACAGCGGGCTGCTCGGCGCTGCCGGCGCTTCCGCCGCCAATACCCTCCGATCCAGTTTCCGCCCGGGCATCGGCGGGAACCGTAGCTATCGCCACCCCGTTGGTTCCGCCGCAACGGACCTCCCTCGAGGAACTTCAAATCGTAAAAGTCGGGTTGCGCATAGACCGCTCCCTGCCGGGCTACGACCAGTACCGCTGCAGTGGCAATGTAGAGGTCTACATTCCGGGCCCGCCCGACCAGCCGATGCCGCCCGAGCTGGTTCCGTCGCCGGGTAAGCACATTCTCGTATATCTCGGCGCCCTGAGGGCGGGCAAGAAAACGGTGCCCGCCCTCGCTGCACCCCCCGTCCAGGTCGGTCAGTCTGCTCGGCCGGTTCTCGTTGAGAGTCGAGGCTTTCCGGCGCCGAAAGAGGGAGTCACACCTCTTCCTACCTACATCGTTGCACCGGCCGCCCAAAAGTCTGTGGCCGTCCTTCCCGACCCGCAAATCTCGCTGCGGATTACCCTGGCGAATACGACCGCGTCGAAAATCGATTCCAAAAAGCTCTCGGAGTTGGGAATTCAGAAGTGGTCGGCTACGATCGCCACCGCGTCCGGTACTTTTACCGCCGGCATGGATTTCGACCTCTCGACGATCCCGGAGCTCGAGCCCGGACAGTCCCACTCCTTCACGGTTATAGCGACATTCAAAGAATCGGTCGATCGCCACATCCAAACCGGCAACGCGGTCCTCTCGGGCGAGATCCCTACCAAATCCAAGCCCATTCAGGCCCCCGGGGTGCAGATCTCATTCACCGAAATTTGACTAAGACGCTCACCCACCCCTTTATTCAGCGCCCGGAGTAAACCGCCTCGATTTGCTCGATCGTCCGGTGAACCGCCTCGGTCACCTCCGCCGCCTTCTCTTCGTCGCCCCCAGACAAATGGAAATCCCGGAGTCCGCTTCCGGCAAGCGTGACGAGGAAGACGTTTTCCGATCTGGTCGCCAGTTGAAAGGCCTCTCGTAGCGAGCTTTCAGCGGATTCGCGATCGTCGGCGGCGGCCGCCAACTCGCCCCGGGCGATTCGTTCGAGGACCTCGCTCCTAACATCCTGTGTAGGAAGCTGCGAAGCTTCTTCGATTGCCGCTTCGGCCTCTCCGCTATCCCCCAGCTTGACCGAAGTCGCGGCATACTCGAGCAGCATGGCCCGGATCACCAGCGCCCTTTCTTCGTAACCGCCCGCTACGGTCTCCAGCGCTTCCTTCCGAATTCTTTGCGCAGCCGCCAGATCGCCAGTGGCTTCCGCTAAGTTGGCGGCGACTCGCAACATCTCCAGACGCCACGGGCTTCCGGGCGCCAGCGAATCCTCGAAAGTCAGGTCCGCTTCACGAAGCCGCAGTGCGGCCTCCTCGAGACGTCCGGTCTGCAAAAAAACATCGGCGAGGAACACAAGGGCGCCCCCGGCCAGCGGAGTGTTCCCCGAAGAGCGAGCGTAGAGGTAAGCGCTCAGGAGCGCTTCTTCACCCTTTTTTACGTGCCCGAGGCTGGCCTGAGCGCGCCCCAAGAAAACTGCCGCCAGCGCCTGTGACAGGCGATCTCGCACGCGCTCGGAGAGTTCGAGAGTCTGTTCGCAGAGGCGTACCGCTTTGCCGACCTGCCCCATTTCTAAATAAGCGGCCCCGGCCAATCCTGCAGCGAACGCCTCCCCTCTCACCTCGCCGGCTTCATGAGCGAGTTTCATGAGATTCTCGCCCGTAGCTGCAACGTCGCTGAAACATCCCTCCCAGTAATCCAGCAAGCCCAGAGCTACGATCGCGCCACCGACGGCGGGAATACTGCCTGCGGCGGATGCCAGCATCAACGAGTCTTCGAGTTCTTTGCGAGCCTCGGTCGGCTCACCGATCAGGTAATGACCGACGCCGGCAAGTTGCAGCGCGGTCGATTCCAAATACCCGCTTTGCAGCTCCCTCGCTTTCTTTGCCGCAGCCAGGGCACTGGCTATACCTCTGCGCGGGTCGCCGCCCAGCACCAGCAATTCGGCTCTGGTAATTTCAGCCTTGAGGACTCCTCCCGGCTCGCCCGCCCGCTCCCAGATCGCAGCCGCATCCTCGGCCATCTTCACAGCGCTCTCCAGATCTCCCTTGCGCTGTTGAATATGAGCCAGGGTCAGAAGGCAACGAGCTTCGCTGGCAATATCTTTCTCCGCCCTCGCCAAATCCGCTGCCTTCTCGACCACTTCTTCGGATTCCTCGAACTCGCCGAGGCAGAACATCGCCCAGGCGAGTCCCTCCAACGACGTTGCCGTCGGCGGAAGCAGGTCGTGCGCTCTTTTGTAGAACTTTTCCGCTTCACGAAAAAGGGTCATGCCCGAAGCGCGATGAGCGCTCTTTACCAGAAAATCGAAGGCTCTTTTGCGGGCCGCTTCTTGCTCGCCCGGCTCGGCGAGCTTTGCAGCCTCTTCGTAGTGGTAGGCGATCTCTTCTGCGGACGGATCGTAGGCGATTCGATCCCCCAGTTCGATCCCGCCCTCAGCAAGGTCGGAGGCTGCAGGGGAAGGCTCATGTGCGGATTCCAACCACTCGCCGACGGCAAAGTGAAGCTTCGAGCGCATCCTCCGTGGGAGAAGGCGATAAGCGGTCTCGCGCACCAGCCCGTGCTTGAACCTGTACTCCCATCGCTTCGAATCAGAAGAAGGGCTTCTTTTTTCGATAAGCCCCTCTTCTTCGAGTTCGCCCAGGACCTCCCGAATCGTCTCGAAGTCCCTGCCGGAGAGCGCGCTGAGGGCTTCGGCTGAAAACCTGTCTCCTACGACGGCGGCAATCTGCAGCAACTCTCGTAGCTCGGGTCTGAGCGAATCGAGCCTCGCCCCGATCACCGCTCTCAGCGTCAATGGGAGCTCCTCGGCTGATTCCCTGCCTAATTCGAGACGTCCGCTACGTCCTCGTTGCAATCCATGGCTTTTGAGGTAGGCGACCAACTCGGAAATGAACAGAGGATTCCCACCGGCTCGTTGCACTACCACCTCGAGCAATTCTTCGGAGGGTTCGGCCGGCGAGAAGAGTTCTCTGGCAAGGGCCGCCGAGACCTCATTCGAAAGTGAACCGATTTCGGAGATGTGAGATTGTCTTTTTCCGGCGCCCCAGGAGGGGCGTCTTTCCAGGAGCTCGGGTCGGGCGATTGCAAAGACGATCAACGACGCCGATGCGGCGTCTTTGGTCGCCCGGTCTATTACGTCGAGCAGCTCGTCTTCCGCCCAGTGAAGGTCGTCCATCACCAGAATGAGAGGAAATCTTTGGGAAGCTGCCTGGAACAGCGCCACCAAAGGAGCGGCGATATCGCGGGTTGTCTGGTCTTCCTCGCTCTCTTCCAGCCCCATCGCTTCGAGAATTCTTCGCTGCAGCCCGCTCGCGGGTGAAGGCGACGAACCGAATATCGCCGAGGTGGTCTTTATTACTTTCTCCCGGGCCTCTTCGGGGGAATCCTCCTCGCTAACCCCGCACAAAGCCCGAGCCATTTGCACCAGGGGGTAGAGCCTCGAGGTGGCGCCATAGGGAAGGGTCCTTCCCCACAGGGCCACGACCCCTTCTTTTTCCAGGACTCCGACGGCTTCTTCGACCAGACGCGTCTTGCCGATTCCGGGCTCTCCGAGGATGGTGATCAGGTAGGGACGCTTCAGGTCGGCTGCGACCCGGGCGAGGATACACAGCGATTGCAGCTCCTCCTCTCTCCCCAGAAACGGCGACTCGCTCCCGTGCGCACCTTTGAGCTCACGTCCGACCGCCCCGGGCGGCCCTATGGCCGCCTCGAGAGAGTAAGCCACTACCGGCTTCGACTTACCTTTGGCGGCAATCCTCCTGGGCTTCGAAAACTGCAGGAGAGGAGAGCAGAGCTCCTTCGCCTCTGCGCCGACCAGGATCTCACCTGGCCTCGCCGCTTGCTGCAAACGCGCAGCCACGTTTACCGCGTCGCCGATGACGGTGTACTCCGCAGCGCTTTCTCCCCCGAGCCTTCCGGCGACAACCTCTCCGGCATTGACACCGATTCGAATCTCGAAGTTGAAACCCTCCTCCGGCTGTCCGCGATTGAACGCGGCGACCTGGTCCCGCATAGCGAGCGCCGCTCTCAGGGCCCGTTCTGTATCGTCTTCGTGGGCAACAGGCGCGCCGAAGACGGCCATGATGTTGTCACCGATGAACTTGTCCACCGTGCCGCCGTAGAACTCGACCACCTTCGCCAAAGCCCGAAGAAGCCGATCGATCGATACCTTCACCGATTCTGCGTCGTGCTTCTCGGTCAACGATGTAAAGCCGGTGATGTCCGCGAACATCACGGTGACCAGCCGTCGCTCGTCTTTGCCGAGCGGAGATAAAGCTGCCGGCTCGTCGAATGCGGTAGCGGTGGCAGCGGCCTCGGCGGGAGTGGCAGCGGCCTTGGTGCGGCCGGCGGACGACGTCGGACTTTCGACGGGCCCGACGTTCGATTCCTTCTCCCCGAGCAGGACGCCGGCGAGGCCGTCCCAGCTCCCTCGAATTCGTTGCAGGGCATGCCGAAGCGGTCCCGATGACACTCTGCTTCCGCAGGATGGGCAGAACCGGGCCCCGGCAGGAAATGCGCCTCCACACATTCCGCATTTTTGGCCGAGGGCCGTTCCACACTCGGGACAGAAGCGAGCCTCAGGCGAGACCTTCGCTCCGCATGAAGGGCAGGCCAATTGGACCTCCGGTACGGGATTATTTCAAAGGCCTACTTCGTAAGCAGCGCCTTCGCCGGATATCTGCTAGATATAGCCGCAGCAGCGTATCCATCACGATATCCAACCGTTGTGTAAGAATCCTAGAGTCGCACCTCACAGCCACTGCAGGAGAGACGATGGCCGAGCAATCGAACAAGCCACCCCTTGTCGGTTCCGCCGCACAACCCGGGTTTTCCCCGACCTCCGGCAGTTCAGGACCCGATCCGGTC
>VAPR01000060.1_pt1 | contig 72246 bp, 54 predicted proteins | sample 3380701 | NCBI WGS metagenome assembly VAPR01 (sample SAMN11536904, study PRJNA540576) | hot springs metagenome | isolation source: hot spring wet sediment | place: Spain: Lobios | collected 2014-01
CGTTGACAATCGTCCAGTTGAGCGGGATAACTCCACTTGGGAGCCAAGCGGTAGTTGATGGCAGCCGCCACATACCCTCGTTGCGCAAACATCTCTGCCAGGGATCGCAATTGACGCTTGTCACCAGCGCGCCACGCGCCGCCGTGAATCACGACAACGGCTGGTCGTAAAGTTGTGCCGTCATCCTTGGGCAAAAAGAGGTCCAAATCGTTACGCTCGTGGGGACCATAGGTGAGCCCTTCCCGAACCTCAAAGGGTAAAGCCTGCACCCCCGCTTGCCACGCTGCCACACTCACCAGTGAAGTCGTCAAGGCAATCAACAGCACCAACAACCCAATCCCCAATTGCCACCAGCGTCGCATCTTCCTCACCTCAGAAGGAGGTTGGATGGCTACCGAAAAATTTGACGCAATTCGGTTGGTTGTTGCACACTTGTGTCGGTTGGGTGGTAAGTGCAAGGGATAACTTTGGCGAAGGAGTGGAACAGCCGTGCACAAGAAGGGGAGAAGCCTTCTGATGGCAGCGGTGTTGGTTGCTCCCTTGGCACTTTGGCTTCTGAACGCTTGTGGTGGGTGTAACGGGGGCAAGTTGCCCCGCTATTATGCAGACTTTGTGGTGCGGGTGGAAGACGAACGCTTTGTCATCCGGCTCGTTCGTCCCGACCAAATTCAAACGGCGCGCCAAATCCTCCAAACTGGACAGCAGAAGATCGTGATAGGAAGTCTCAAGGAAGGACACGGCGGTTTCAACCGCGATGTGGTGACGAATCGGTGGTGGAGTTGGCACTTGGATCCCTCAACTGTGACTTTCGCCGAGGCCGCTATAGAACTTTGTGATGGTCGCCCTTCCTTTATCGAAGAAAACCTGAACTACTGGCTCAACACAGTTCGAAGTTTTTGCCCTTGGGGGTCGGTATTGGAGAGAGAGTTGGAGCAATGAGGCATTAGCCGCTTTTTGTCCCCAGCAAGGGAGCAAATCGGGCTTTCATTGCCTGCAAGGAGTTGGTGCCAAAGCGATTTGGTTACCGCTCCCTCTTCTGCTGCACTTCATCCCAGTTGAGGGCATAGGGGGGGCGCTCCCCCTTGAGGGTTTGGACGACCTGGTTAGCGACCTTTTGGCGCAGGTCCCACAAGGCTTCCTCGGAATACCACGCCCAGTGAGGTGTGGCGACGACTTTCGGATGGTGCAGCAAGCGAGGATTGGGGTTTGGTTCGTTGCAAAAGACATCCAATCCAGCTGCTGCCACAATGCCTTCGTCCAGCGCCCAAAGCAACGCTTCCTCATCCACGATTCCGCCTCGCGCTGTGTTGACAAATACCACGCCCCGTTTCAGCCGGGCAAAAGCATCTCGGTTGAAGATGCCTCTCGTTTCATAGGTTAGGGGAGCGTGGAGCGAAATAGCATCACTTCGCTTCAACAACTCTTCAAAACTCACCGGTTCCGCTCCATGCAACAAAAACTCTTCCTCAGGCAAGTAAGGGTCGTAAGCAATGACCTTGAAGCCGAAGGGGTAAAGCAGAGACCCAACCCGCTTGCCAATGCGACCGAACCCAAATAGCCCCACCGTTTTGTCAATCGTGCGGTGAACGGGAACGGCGATTTGGTAGCGCTGCCAAACTCCTTGCTTGAGGTAAGCGTTGCCAAGAAAAGCCTTCCGCCAGCAGAAAAGCAACAGCGCCATCGCGTGGGTGGCGACATCGTGGGTGCAGTAATCAGGCACATTGCACACAACAATGCCTTTTGCCGTCGCAGCCTCCACATCCACATTGTCTACGCCAACCCCATAGCGCACAATGACTTGACAACGCTGCAGTTGCTCAATAGTGGCAGCGGAGAGGGGGCAGCGATTGGTCACCACTGCATCGGCGGTTATCAGCAGCGGCAAAGCCTCTTCGGGAACAAAGGTGTTCGCAACGACCAACTCTAAGCCATGCTGAGCAAAAAAGTCTCGCTCCCAAGAAAGGTCCGCAAATTCTGCATCGGTGATTACAACCGTTGGCAACTCCCATCACCTCATCGGGTCCAAATCGCCAACCGCTTTGCCAAGCGCTTATAAGGTTGCCCGGAGAAACAACCAGATGCAAGGTCAAACCAACCTATCCAGCGGAAACGCAGCAGGTTAAAATGGATGGGACGAGACGGTTGGGTGTCGAATGCTCTCAATTGAAGGGAGGCGATTAGGGTGTCCAGAATAACCCGTCGTCAATTGTTTGTTGGTGCGCTTGGTGCTGTTTTCAGTGGTGCCTCTGCAGCGGTGCCCGTTCGGATCCCCCTCCGCCCCTTGGGCAAAACGGAGGTCAAAGTGCCTATATTAGCCCTCGGTTGCGGTAGCGCTTTCATGGCGATGAGTGACGAGGAAGCGGAGCGTTACCTGCAGCGGGCACTGGAATTGGGGATTACCTACTGGGATACCGCCCATAGCTACGGGAGGGGACAAAGTGAGGTGCGCCTTGGACGAGTGCTGAAGACCGAGCGGGCTCGCGTCTTCCTCGCTACCAAAACGGCTGCCCGCACATACGAAGCGGCTGCTAAGGAAGTGGAACTAAGCCTCAAGCGGTTGCAAACTGATCGCCTTGATCTTCTGCAAATCCACAATTGGGGACCCAACGACGATCCCAACGCTATTGGTCGCAAGGATGGCGTGTTGACCCTGTTGCGCAAACTTCGGGAAGAGAAAGTGGTGCGGTTTCTCGGCATCACTGGGCATGCTACTGCTGACGGGTTGCGCAAAGTGTTGGAACTTTATGACGACTTTGACACGGTGCTCATGCCTATCAACCCAGCAAGTCCCGAGTTTGAGGAGCAAGTGGTGCCTATCGCAAAGCGAAAAGGGATTGCCGTTTTAGCGATGAAAGTTTTGGGGCGCCAAGCCCTATTGGAGCGAGCCGATGCCCAAACCCTGTTGCGTTACGCTTGGAGCGCTCCCGTAGCAAGTGCCGTTGTTGGGATGACAGGCACCAGCATTTTGGAAACGAACGCCCAACACGCTGCTGCGTTCAAGCCAATGAGCAGTGAAGAGCGCACCCAATGGCGCCAAACCCTCCAGTCCTTACGAAGCAAATTGCCCTATTGAGAAGGGTTGGCTCAACCCCGTGTGGTCAAGTTATAAGTCTCCCGAAGGGCATCTTTGATGCGTTGGATGATTTGGTCGGTTTCTTCACTGCTGAGGGTGCGGTCTTTGGCGCGCAGGGTGAGGCTAAAGCCAACGCTGCGGAACCCTTCAGGCACGGGAGCACCTCGGTATTCGTCAAACACCGTCACCCGTTCCACTAACTCGCCACCTACTTGCCGGATGAGCGCCAACACCTTTGCTGCCTCAAATTCTTCAGGCATGACAACAGCAATGTCGCGTTGCGTGGCAGGGAAAGTTGGCAGTGGCTGATACTGCCGCTCCAAATGAGCATGGGTTGCTAACAGTTCAAAATCCAACTCAGCAGCGTAAACGGGTTGAGGTAAATCGTGCCGCTGTCGCCATTTTGGGTGCAGCTCGCCCAACACGCCTGCAAAAGTGCCTGCTACTTTTAGGGCTGCCGTTCGGTAAGGGTGCAAGGTGGGATGCGTGGCAGGTGCGAATTCCGCGTCACTAATCCCCAACCACTCCAGCAACCGTTCCACGATACCTTTTAAGGCGTAAAAATCCGCTTGTCCTGCCTCTTCTGGCAGGTTCCAACGGACAGGGTAGCAATTGCCTGTGATGACGATGCCTAACCGGCGTGGTTCCGTGCTTGCCATGTCCCCGACGGTGCCGTGCCGATACACCTTACCCAACTCAAAAATCCAAATATCACGAATGCCGTTGCGGAAGTTGTGAGCCACAACGGAAAGCATGGATGGCAACAACACGGTGCGGGCGATGGTGTGGTCTTGGGTGAGAGGATTGCGCAGCTCCAACCGTTGGTTTTGTTGTTCCGTTGCAATACCCCATGCGGTTTCCGCTTCAGGATGGGTCAAACTCAGCGTCACTACCTCGCGCAATCCCAAGCGGGCTAAGAACTGACGAACTGTGTTTTCCAATCGCCGCCGCTCACTTTCCCCTGCTTTAGGCGCAACGCCTCTTGGCAGCGTCATGGGGATTCGGTCGTAGCCGTAAAGGCGTGCCACTTCCTCGATAAGGTCGGCTTCTCGCTTGATGTCATTGCGGAAGGTCGGGATAAGGCAATGCACTGTTTCGCCATCCACGACAACCTCAAACTGGAGCCGACGCAGCAACGCTGCTACCTCTTCCGCAGAGATGTCGATACCCAACAACCGACGGACTCGCTCGGTTCGGAGGGACACTTGGGAGGGGAGAAGGCGCAAGGGGTAGGCATCAATGACCCCTTGACAAACTTTTCCACCAGCCAGTTCTGCCATCAGTTGAGCGGCTCGGTCAGCCGCCCGAACAGTGCCGCTGGGATCCACCCATCGCTCAAAGCGATGAGATGATTCAGTTCGCAACCCCAATCGTCTGGAGGTGCGGCGGATGCTGGCAGGGTTGAAGTGAGCAGATTCAATAAGCACATTTTTTGTCAAGGGGGAGATGGCGGTTTCCAACCCACCCATCACCCCCGCCACAGCAACAGGGCGTTCGGCATCGGCGATGACCAACATGTCGCTGTCAAGGGATCGGCGCACTTCGTCCAGGGTGTAGATAACTTCGCCATCACGAGCACGACGGACGATGATTTGCCGACCCCTCAGGGTGTCAAAGTCAAAAGCGTGCAGCGGTTGTCCTAACTCCATCAGCACATAGTTGGTGATGTCCACGATGTTGTTGATGGGGCGGATGCCGCAGGATTCCAACCGCCGCTTAAGCCAATCAGGGCTTTCATCAACAGTGACGCCCAAAACCAACCGAGCTGAATAACGAGGGCACAAGTCAGGTGCATCAATCTGCACTTTCGCCAACTCGTGGATGTTCGTTTCGGTTTCTGAGACGGAGACCGTCAGGGGCTTAAGGGGGCGATGGAGCATCGCTGCCAACTCGCGGGCAATCCCGTAAACCGACAACCAATCGCCTCGGTTAGGTGTGATCTCCAAGTCAAAAACCACATCGTCTTCCCATGCTTCTACCGCTTCAACGCCCAAACCTGCCATCTCAAGGGTGTGGGCGATTTCTTTGGAAGGCAGATCAACTGCTACGAACTCCCGTAACCACGATAGCGGCACCCGCATCCGTCTTGCCTCCTTCCGCAAAAGTGAGGCTGGATCACTTTTGAAAACGCAGACCGTCAAGGAATGGATGGTGCGCCAACAATTATAGCGGTTTCGGAATCGGATTATCGCACGAGGTGCCCAAAATGCAACGACAAGAAAACACCGTAGCACCCTCGCCTTCTGTCGCTGCTATCGTGTTAGCCGCTGGGCAGGGCAGTCGGATGGGGGGAGGAAAGTTGTTGCTACCCCTCGGCGAAACAACTGTGATTGAACACACAGTCCAAACCCTGTTTCTGGCTGGAGTCCAAGAGGTTGTCGTGGTTATTGGCGTTTACGGAATTGCCCTTCAGCGGGTGTTGCGGTCGCTTCCCGTGCGCTTCAGTTTCAACCCCGACCCAACATCGGAAATGGTAGAGAGTATCCGCTGCGGGCTTCGGCTAATAGAACCGCAAAAGGTTGACGCTTTTTGCATCCTTCCCGGCGACATGCCGCTGGTTTTGCCGGAAACGGTGCAGCGGGTAGTCACGGCGTTGTTGAACAGTGATCGTCAGATTGCTGTTCCCGTTTACCAACGACGAAGGGGGCACCCTGTCGTGTTTCGGTCTAATCTTTACGAACAGGTGCTGACTTTCCGAAGTCCGCAAGGCATTCGCCCCTTGGTGCATGGTGACCCTTCGCGGGTGCTGTTGGTGGAAGTGGACGACGAGGGAGTGGTTGCCGATTTGGACAGTTGGGATGATTATCGGCGCTTGGTGCGCTTGTGGGTGCAGCGGAGGGGTGAAAGAAAAAATCCCGCCCATTCGGGCGGGAGAATGGCGGGATAAGTGCGCTGGGCAACGCGCGCCTACTGGCAATGCAAGCGCCATTTTATTTTAACGCTGCCTTCGGTTCGACGGTTCCCAAACCTAAAGCTTGAAACGAGGAGGATACCGACAGCAATCTTTAGGCAATAGCGTTACAATTTCAACGCCGTGGAGGGAAAGAAGGAACTACTTGGAGGTGACTGAGGATGGCATCGGAGAGGTTGAAGGAGTTGTTGAACGAAGCTATTGCGCGGGAGTTGCAAGCGGTGATCCAGTACATGTGGCAGCATGTGGAGGCAAAAGGGTTGTGTAGCCCCGCTGTGCGTGACCTCTTGAAGAAGACGGCTATCGGAGAGATGAAGCACGCAGAAGCCCTTGCCGAACGATTGAACTACCTCGGTGGTCGTCCAACCACTCAACCCGCTCCGATCACGATCGGCGAAACCCTTGAGGAAATGATCCGCTTGGACATCCAAGCCGAGGAGGAAGCCATTGCCCTCTACCGTCAAATCATTGAGCAAGCTGTTGCCGAAGGGGACTATGTCACCGAAGACCTCGTCCGAGGGCTCCTCGCTGACGAAGAGGAGCACCACGACGAGTTTCAGAAATTGCTGCAATCGTGAGCAATAGTGACAAACATTTGTTAAGGAGGGAGCGAGATGGCGCTGGTAGATGAACTGCTGGCAAAGATGACCTTGGAAGAGAAAGTGGCACAACTGGGGTCTGTAGGGGTTCGCGAGTTGCTGGAAGACGGAAAATTCTCCCCTGAGAAAGCACGGCAGTTGCTGGCAAACGGGATCGGACAGATCACCCGACCAGCGGGTTGGAGTGATTTGCCCCCAGATCAAGCGGCATCCCTTGCCAACGAAATTCAGCGCTTCCTGAAAGAAGAAACCCGTTTAGGTATCCCTGCCATTATGCACGAGGAGTGTTTGACTGGGTTGATGGCGCGGGGCGGCACCACCTTTCCCCAAGCCATCGGGCTTGCCAGCACTTGGATGCCCGAGTTAATCGAGCAAATGACGACTGCCATCCGTCGCGAAATGCGAGCGGTTGGGGCACATCAAGGGCTATCGCCGGTGTTGGATGTGCTGCGTGACCCTCGATGGGGACGCACAGAGGAAACCTACGGTGAAGATCACTACTTGGTTGCCTCTATGGGGGTTGCATATATTCGTGGGTTGCAAGGTGATGACTTGCGACAAGGCGTGGTCGCTACTGCCAAGCACTTTGCCGCCCATGGTTTCTCTGAAGGTGGTCGCAACTGTGCTCCAGTGCATGTTGGTCCTCGGGAATTGCGTGAAATCTTTCTGTTCCCCTTTGAAGCCGCTGTGCGGGTTGCCAAAGTCCAATCCATCATGAACGCTTACCATGATTTGGACGGGATCCCTTGTGCTGCCTCTCGAGAACTGTTGACAGACATCCTGCGGGGTGAGTGGGGTTTTGACGGCATTGTTGTCTCTGACTATGCAGCTGTCCACATGTTGCAAACAATCCATCACCTTGCTGCTAACGAGTTGGAAGCTGCTGTCTTGGCATTGGAAGCGGGCATTGATGTGGAGTTACCCCACATTCACTGCTACCCTCACTTGGTGGAGGCAGTCCGAAGTGGGCGCATCTCTGAAGCCGTTGTAGACCAAGCCGTGCGCCGTGTGCTGGTGGTAAAGGAACGGCTGGGGCTGTTTGAAAACCCCTTCGTGGAAGATGTGTCAGCAGCCACACGAATCATCCAGTCGCCAGAACACCGCGCTTTGTCACTGGAAATTGCCCGCAAGTCCATCGTGTTGCTAAAGAACGACAACCAAACGCTGCCGCTGCGAAAAGACCTTGGCACGATCGCCGTTATCGGTCCCAATGCTGATGCTCCTATCCACATGATGGGCGACTACACCTACTCGGCGCACTTGAACCTGAAAGAGCCCGATGTGCCCATCACTACGGTGTTGGCGGGCATTCGGGCAAAGGTATCGCCTAACACCAAAGTGCTCTATGCAAAAGGGTGCGAAGTGATTGGAGGCACCGACGAAGGGATCCCTGAAGCTGTTAAGGTTGCTCAGCAAGCTGAGGTGGTTGTGCTGGTTGTTGGAGACCGTTCTGGTTTGTTCCGCAACGATGCCACCAGCGGAGAAGGGTGCGATCGGGCAGACCTGCGGTTGCCCGGATGGCAGGAATCTCTGGTGCGCGCTGTTTTGGAGACAGGCAAACCGGTCGTGTTGGTGCTGATTAATGGGCGACCAGTGGCGTTAGGCGACTTGGTAGACCGCATCCCCGCAATTGTGGAAGCATGGTTGCCCGGACAAGAAGGTGGCACAGCCATCGCCGATGTCCTCTTTGGCGATGTCAATCCTGGCGGCAAGTTACCCGTCACTGTTCCCCGAACTGTTGGGCAAGTGCCAATCCACTACAACCGAGTTCCCTTCTCCCACCGGGACTATGTGGATGCACCCGGCAAACCTTTATTCCCCTTCGGACACGGACTCAGTTACACCCAGTTTGAATACAGCGACTTGGTGATTGAGCCTGCTCAAGTGCCGCCAGCAGGGACAGTGCACATTAGCGTAGTGGTCAAGAATGTGGGCGACCGAGAAGGTGACGAAGTCGTGCAACTGTATGTCCGCGATCCTGTTGCCTCGCGAGTGCGCCCTGTGAAGGAGCTGAAAGGCTTCAAGCGCCTCACCTTGCAGCCAGGTGAAGCGAAGCGGGTAACCTTCCGCTTGTCCATGGACCAACTGGGATTCTACGATCACGCCATGCGGCTCATCGTAGAACCGGGCACTATTGAAGTGATGGTGGGGAGTTCCTCCGAAGATATCCGGCTGAAGGGCTCCTTTGAAATCGTCGGCTCCAAGCGAGAAGTTCCTCCAGAGCGGATCTTGTTCACACAGGTGGAAGTTTCACCTGCCTAATTCCATGAGGAAACTAAGGTGCCTCTACAGTGGTGCTGACAGGGGAAAGCCCTGTCAGCGCCACCAATAATGGTGCTGCTTCCTCATGGATCGCAGTGAAGCGGAGGCGACGGATCTGTTGATCACCGTCTAACGGCACTGTAAGCGCATACAAGGTGACCCGCCCCTTTGGCGTGTTCCACCACCAAGCCGCAGCAGCCCGTTCATCCCGAAGCAAGCGATCATCGGTTAAGGCTCGCAGTTGCTGCCCGTAACGCAAGGGCACTGTCAACCGGTCGCCGTTAGCCAGTTCCAACTCATAACTGCCTATCAAGGCGTCTTCAGGAGCCCTAAACCCCGTGGCGTGGATGAAAGTGAGTTCGCTACACTGCTCATACAACGGAAAAGAGACTTCTTCTGGGGCTCCTAACAACCACACGCTTTTGAGGGCGACGGCTCTGAGGTTCTCCTGCTCGTCTGCAGCCAACCAGAAAAGCCGACGGTTCCACCATCGCTTAGCACCCCGCAAGTGGGATGGGTCTATACCAACCAACTTCGCCAATGACAAGTTGGCAATAGGGGACAAGTCTACCACAAACCCTCCAGCTGCAGGCACAAGGGGTCCTCGCCAAAGGGCTTCAAACACAGTCCACGCTGAATGAGTGGGAGGAGGGGATTGGGTGTTCCAAAACCATTCCGATGCGGTGATGTAAGCAGCAAATTGATCGGGAGATTCTCTCAGGGCGTTTCGGTTGTTGCCAAAGCCCGTCCAAGTGGTTTGCAACATCCCTAAGGCGCCCGCTTGCTTTGCTCTCTTTGCAAAACGCTCAATTGCTTGAGGGTTGCGCCAGGTGGCACCAATGACTTGGAAACCTTCATTGCGGAATACGAACACGCTGGGGTATTGAGAAGCAGGTTGGTAGTGCCAGTCTACGATCACTATGTCTCGGGGCAACATCGTTCGTGCCCGCCAGAAGTTGTAGGGTTCCCCACCATGGGCGGCATCAGAGGCTTCGTCTGGACGCAGCAGCATGTCGCCCCACATCATTACCCCAACCCCCCGTGCCGTTAGGAACTCGTGAAGCCTCTTAACATCGGCTGCAAAGAGTTGGTGGTAAGGGATCCCTTGACATCGAAGGCACGAGCCAAACCGCCCGCGGTTTGTCACCTCGTCGTGTCCAATGTGCACCCACCGGGGTTGGAAAAGTCCCAACACCTCGTTCAGCAGCGAAAAAATCACTTGGTAGGTGCGCTCTAAGGTAGGGCAGTAGGTGTAAGCGGTTTCTGGATCTTCAGCAATCTCAGCATTGGCACGAGCAGGTTGTCCTGCTGGCGTGCCAAACAGATACTCGCAATGGCTTAGCGTGGGCAGAAGAGGAATCACTTCCATGAAATGCGTTCGGGCTTTTTGAACCAGTGCCCTCACATCCTCTTTGGCGACTGACCAAGGCTGCCACAACTCGGGGAATTGCTCCCACTTTAGGTGGTCTACTTGCATCACCAGTTTGTTGAACTTCAAAGGTGCCCAAACGCTCTCTATCATCTGGCTGTGAAACTCTGGAGAGTAATTGTCCAGAACGAAGTGGATACCCCGAAAAGGGAAGTCGGGAAAATCATGCACAAAGATGCCAGGCACAATCAATGCCCCGTCGTTTGTCAAGCGTAGCAACTGCTTGAGGGTTTGCACTGCCCAGAAGGCACCGGCTTCCTCGTTCGCCAAAATCCAGATCCCCTCAAAGGAGACGGCTAAGGCGTATCCTTCCGGAGGCAAATCCGCTTTCAACCGAGGTTCCAAAGCAGCTGCCTTCTCCCGCAAAGGGCCTTGGTGGGGCGCAAAGATAATTGCTCTCTCCGTAGAGTAGGGAGGAACCCAAGGACGAACGGTCACTTGGCGAAGCCATTGTTGTTGCAAGTAAGTCTTGAGGTGCTCTGCAGCTTTTTGGAAAGCCTCATCACCAACAAGCACCAACACTTGACGACCAAATCGGAACGGAGTGTCCCCCCACCGCCACCACTGGGGGCGAGGCACTAAAGGCAAATCCCAATAACTCCCTTGCACTATATCCATTGGGTGCGTTATTGGTTCCCCGTCAGCAGGCTCACTAACCAACCAATGAGAAGGCACCCGCAACTCCAATTGGGCTTGCCATAATGGTGTTCCCTTCGGAAAACTCAGCTCGGCTTGCCATCCTTCCTCTGTCAGTCGCCAGCGCGTCTGGGCGGTCGCCCCTCCAACGCTCAGGGCAACGGTGCCAAAGATGGTTCGTCCTATCCAGTCCTCGGAAGACAACCTGCTGACTGTTCCCTGGAGCAAATTTGGGTTCACAAGCACCCAGCGCCAAGTTGCGTCTGAAGAGGGCGGAAGTTGAGCGACCACGCTAAGCCCATTGGGGAGAGCACCCAAAACCCATTGCCCTGTGCCCCGGTCGCTCTGAAACTCCAAAGTGACCACTGCGCCCTGCCATTGCCCCCGCAAGAAAGCGCTTTCTGACGGCGGGCGAAGGACCAAGAGGGGAGCGTGATGGCGACGCACCACCACTCGGTTGCCGATCACCTGCAACCGCCAAGGACCCCAGTGCCAGTCAAACACACTTCCGTTGGGAGATTGAGCCTGAACGCTGGGAACTTGACAAAGCACCAGGAAAACACTCAGCAATGTGGTTACCTGAAAACCATGATGCCACTGATGCAACCCCTCACGCTCCTTTCCAACTTTGAGCTTATGAGCAGCAGGAGAAAACTTGCCCTTTTCTCTAATTCGTCGCCACTATTCTAACATCCCTTGCAAAATAGCGGCTGCACTGGAAGTCCCCAATCGGTCAGCCCCTGCCGCAAGCAACTCTCGGGCTTGTTCAAAGGTGCGGATCCCTCCCGCTGCTTTTACCTTCACCCGTTCGGAAACGCTTTGCCGCAGCAACCGCACATCGGCGACGGTAGCTCCCGATGGACCGAAACCTGTGCAGGTCTTGACAAAATCGGCTCCTGCTGCTTCTACCAACTGGGCTGCCCGCTGCTTTTCAGCATCGCTCAAATAGCCAGTTTCAATGATGACCTTGACAATGACCTTGGGGTTCAGCCCTTTAGCGGCTTCTACAACAGCAGCGATGTCATTGCGCACATAGGCTTCATCGCCCGCTTTAAACTTCCCAATCGCCATCACCATATCCAATTCGGCCGCACCAACAGAGACAGCCCATTGGGCTGTTGCTACCTTGATGCCTGTTGTCTCGGCACCGAAGGGGAAGGCGATGACTGTGCTGGGCACTACGCCGCTCCCCTCCAATTCCTCAACAATCAACTCCAACCAACAGGGTAGCACGACCAGAGACTTCACACCCCATTGCTTGGCTTCTTGACAACCGCGAATGACCTCTTCCTGTCCTGCTTCGGGACGAAGCACTGCAAGATCAATTCGTTGCGCTAATTCCTGTTGCGTCAACGCTTTCACCTCCTCTCGGCTAAAGGGCAAAAACCTTTAAGGTGCTTGCTGGCGTTCTAATGGCAGCGATGTCCCTCATTTTCGGAAAACTTGCACCAACCCTTGGCTTTCCTGCTCGATGGCTTCGGAACGGAGAAACTCTAATGCCTCTCTTGACCCCTTTAGGTAAGCATCCCAAAAAGCCAAAGTGATCCTCTTGACCCAACGGAAGATTTGCTCTTGTCGGTTGGCAACAACGGACAAGTTGCGAAACAGTTGTGGTTGGCGTCCTAAAAAGGAACCGTGACGAGCGCCTTGAAGAAAAACATGGAACTTGTCACCTGGCGGCGAAAGGTCAAAGGGATCTTTGCGCCACTCTGGCGGCTGCCCCTGTGCACCTCGATCCAAACTGCCTGTCACACCCATGTAAGGGCGAGTGAAATTTCGCCACGAAGCCTCACTCAACCCCTGTTGCCCTCGCCCCTGTGGGGAAAACAACAAGAAGGCTTTGGGGCGTGGATCGGCGTAACTCACTCCCTTCCGCCCATTAGGGAGATCTACCGTCACCCCGCCAATCAACTGCGCCGTGTAAGCACCCAAAGAATGACCACTCATGCCGATGGAGTTTTTGTCCATGCGGTTGGACAACTCCGGCACTTGTTGTGCCAAAGTGTTCAATTGATCCAACAAGAAGCGAATGTCTAACGCTCGGCTCTCCCAAAGTTGCCATCGGGAAAGGGCTTCTCGCACCACTCCCTGAAGGCTTGAGGCTTTTTCTGTTTGTCGGCGCAGCAACAGCGAGTCTTCGTGCGTTGGGCAGATCACGATGTAACCGTGTGTTGCCCAAAAGCGCAAAAGCGGAAAATCCAAGTTCCCTGCGCCCCCTGCTCCGTGGGAGAAGATGATGACGGGAAAGGCTTGCGCTCCTTGCGGGACATAAATGGTCACGGGCAGCAACTTTTTGCGTTGGTTGTCCTGCAAAGTCACGGAAACAGTTTTGACCTCAAACGGACCATCCGTATCCTTGTAGGGTTGGGCAGTCCCCAAACTGGTGCCCCATGCTAACAAGACTATCGCAGCCCAAAAGCGCCAATAGGTGTCCATCTTTAGCGTCACCCCCAATACTCGGACGGAAAGGCAAGGGGCGATATTTGCTGGCTATCGGCGCGGTAAGGGTTAGCTGTAAACCTCGTTGGGGTCAAACACCCGCTGCTGGAAAACTTCCAAATCCCCGCTTTCAGTCACGCGGCGGAAGAAGCAACTGGGGTAACCTTCATGGCAGGCAGCGCCACCTATTTGTTCCACTTTGACCACGAGGGCATCGGCATCGCAATCCACCAGAATTTCCTTCACCAGTTGCACCCGCCCTGAGCGTTCGCCCTTCATCATCAACTTCTGGTGGCGTCGTCGCCAAAACCAGGTCTTGCCCGTCTCAAAGGTCCGTTGCACCGCTTCGCGGTTCATGTAAGCGACGGTGAGCACTTCATGGGTTTGAGCATCTTGTATTACCACCGTGATAAGCCCATTGCCATCGAACTTGAGCGACTCCAAAAACTTCGGCTCTGCCATTCCAAGCACCTCCAATACGATGGTTGGCATGGAGCAAAAAGAAACTCTACTTGCGGGTGTGGTGAACCTGCAACGCTCTTTACTCCAAGGCGTGTTGGCGGCTCTTAGACCCCATGCTACAGGCTCTGGTCCCTTTCATTGATTGGTAAGAGCCCCGAAACCTTGCATTAAAGAGCGACCTACAAAAGTTTGACAATGGCGGTTAACGGCAGACAGATTACCGCACGAAAGGTCAGACGAACAGGCTCAAATATTCCTTGCCTTTGATGAAGCCCAGTTCCCAAGGGAAAGCAGCGTCTTCGTGCTCAATGGACAGGACGCCGTCGTAGCCGACGCGTCGCAAAGTGCCGATGTAGCGCCCCCAATCAATCACGCCGTAGCCAGGGATAACATAGCGCCACCAACCCCCTTCGTAGTTGCCGATCCATCGGCGCTTGTGCTCATCAATCTGCGTGTCTTTAGCGTGGGTGTGGAAGATGCGGGGAGCAAACTTCTCCACAGCTGCCAAGTAGTCAATGTCTTGGTGCACCAAGTGGGAGGGGTCAAAGTTGAGCCCGAAGTTTTCGTGGGGCACCACTTCAAACAGGCGCTCAAAGTGATGCAGCCCCTGCAAGTTGGTAGCAAACCAATTCTCCAGTGCAATTTTCACCCCACGCTGCGCTGCATATTCGCACAGCGGCGCAAACACAGACGGCGCATCTTGTTCGATGGTTTGCATTTTGGTTTTGCCCGGTAGCGGGAAACCTGCTAAGGTGCACACGACGGGAACTTCTAAAACCTCTGCAGCATCAATAATGGTGCGCAGTTCCTGAAGGAAGCTTTCCCGCTTTTGTGGGTCGGGATCCAACGGGTTACCGTAACGGGCTAAACTGGTGATTCGCACCCCAGTGCCCTTAAGCACTCGCTTGACTGACCGCCCATTGTCTTTGAGCACTTGTGCCGCATCAATGTGCCCGTGTCCAACGCCTGTCACCACTTCCAAACCACCGAAGCCATTCTCAGCAGCAAACTTCACCACTTCCTTAAACGACCAGTTCCTCAAGGGTGCTGTCAAAAAGCCAATCAACATCACAACCACACCCTCCTTGCCACACAATTTGTCCGTCTCAAGCACTGGCAAAGAGTGTAGCACCATTGAGCTCCGCATTTGAAGACTGCTGTTTACTGAAGCGGTTGTAGCGATGTTGTAGGAACCGTTGGGCGAAGGAAACTTTGTGGCGTTTGTGCCTCCTAAGCGGGAAGTGCACTTGCCTTTACAGCGTTGGCAAATCTACAGGGACACCGTGCTGAAGGGCCGATTGGCGAGCGCCTTCAATGAAGGCAATGATTTGCAGCGTCTCGGCAATGTCCAAAGGTGTTTGGCGCGTGGCGAACATTTGCACGACCCGTCGCAGAAGTTCTCGGTAGATGTAGCGGGTGTCAATCGTCGCTGCCCATGCTTTCCGTTCGCAAATGACAGCGAATCCGAATGCGTGGGCACCTTTGCGAATGCCTCGCACGGTGCCGATGCGTCCGTCTGCCCATTCGCCGACGACCACTTCGCCGTCGTCGTGGTAAACGCAACGCACTCGTCGACACCCTCTCCCCATAAGTGCAAACAAAGTCTCTACACCGTGAATGCCGTAGTGAAACAAGCCGGGGTTGCGAGGGTGGGTGATAGCAGGGGAAAAAGAATCAGCTGCTACGACAGCTCCCCATTCCGCTACTCGTTGTTGCACTTCTTGCACTTCCAAGGCATACCGCAGCGAAGAACTGGAAAACAAAGGGGCATTGTGTTTCTCTGCCAGTTCTGCCATCAGGAGAGCGTCATGGAGAGAACAAGTAAAGGGTTTGTCCACGAAGACAGGCATGCCAACCTCCAAAAAGGGTTTTGCTCGCTCCAGGTGCACTCCGCCCTCTTGCGATTCCACCATCACCGCATCCACCAAAGAGCGCAACTCTTCCAGAGTATCCACGAAGGGAATGCCCAACTCTTCCCGAAGGATGCGGTTGTATTCTTGGTGGCGCTCTTCAGGGATGATAGCGGATGGTCCTGTCCACGCTGCTACCACTCTTGCCCCGTCTACCCACTGGTCTTCTGCGATGCCGATGTGGTTGAGGCGCTTGGTGAACTCTACAGCATGAGAAGTGTCAGTGTCCACCAAACCTACACGGATCAACCCCCGCACCTCCTCTCAAGCCCTGTTTTGGGTATGTGCAACGGTGTTTACGGGAACTGCACTAAGGTGATGACTTCGTAGCCTTGCAACTTTTCGCGCCCTTTTAGATCGGTCAGTTCAACGACGAAGGCAAAGGAATCAATGACGCCGCCAGCTTGGAGCACGAGTCGGGCAGCAGCGTGAGCGGTGCCACCAGTTGCCAGCAAATCATCCATGATGAGCACGCGTTGTCCCGGTTTAATAGCGTCCACATGCATTTCCAGCGCTTCAATTCCATATTCCAGTGCGTAGTGGACTTTGTAAGTCATGTAGGGCAACTTGCCTGATTTGCGCAGGGGCACAAAGCCTGCCCCCAACCGAACGGCTAAGGGAGCGGCAAAAATAAAGCCCCGCGATTCCACCGCTGCAATCACATCAATCCCGCGTCCCTCATAGATTTGCGCAAAGGCGTCAATGACTTTGCGGAAAAGGGCAGGGTCTTGCAGCACAGGGGTGATGTCGCGAAATAGAATACCCGGCTTGGGAAAGTCAGGAATGTTGCGAATCGTCTCCTTTAACCCAGGCACCACAGGCGCAGCGCTCATGATCGTCAACCTCCTTTTCCTCGTTCCGCCTCCAAAGTTGTTGGTAGCCATAGCGCAAGATAGTAGTGTGTCACAGTTACCTGAAGGGCGCGGTTAGGCGTGGATGCCCCTTTAGAAGAGGGGGCGGCGAACCAACCAAGTTTCACCGAGCAGCAATAAGGCACTGAGCAACAAGAGGGCAGGGAACAATTCCTGCCATTGCGCCACTTGGCGGGTCCAAACTCTTTGTCGGTAGTCGCCCAAATCCCGCACCAAAGCAGCAACCTCTTGGCGAGTGTCTACAGGTAGGTAGACTTTGCCACGCGTCTTCTGAGCAATAGTCTTCAAGGTGTCTAAAATCAGCTTGGACACAGCGATGTTGCCGTTAGCATCGCGTTTGTAGCCTTGAATAGTGCCCTGTTCCGTCAGTTCAGGCACGGGGGCACCCTTGGGGGTCCCGATGGCAAAAGCGAAAATGGGCACTCCCAACTTGGCGCACTCGCTAACGGCTTGTGCCCAATCGCTGCCTTGATCCTCGCCATCGCTGATCAGCACGATCACGCTTCCCCGCAAAAGGGTGGGGGAGGACTTGGTTGAAGAAGAGCGGCGCAGCAATTGCAAAGCCGCTCGTAACCCCTCTGCAATGTAGGTGGTTGGGTTGTAGACCATCACTGAGGGGTCTAACAAGTTCAAATAAGTCAGGACGATTCCTCGGTCGTGGGTCAAGGGGCAGAGGGGGAACCCACTGCCTCCGAAAACCACCAATCCAACCCGGTCGTCTGGGTTCAGTTGCTGCAGCAAGTTAGCAATCAGGGTTTGAGCAAACTCCAAGCGGGAGGGTTTGATATCCTCGCACAACATGCTGTGGGACACATCCAAGCATATGACCACATCGACCCCTTGAGCAGGGACTGTCACCTTGCCAGCGAAGTAGCGGGGACGGGCAAGGGAAAGGGACAAGAACAAAGTGGCTGCTCCAAAGAGCAGCAGTTGCCATCGCACCCGCTGCCACCAACGCTTGGTTTCTTCGCCGCTGATCCAAAAAGCCAGCCGCTTGCGTTTTTGTTTCATGCCCCACCCCATTGCCAGTATGGTCAACAGCCAAACGGGGAGCAACCAAAGGGCTTGAGGAAAGGCGAAATCTATTACAGGCATAGCTAAGGCACCCTCCGCCAAAGGGCGTGAACAAGCAACCCTTCTACCAATAAGGTTGCTAAAGCGATAGCTATTAACCAAATGGCTAACTCCTGCCGCTTTTGTTCCTTGCGGACGACCAAAGGACTCGTCTCCAGTTGGAAGATGTAGCGCAGGATAGAGGCTAAGGTGGAACGATCGGCAGCATAGAAGTAAGCCCCGTTGGTAACTTGAGAAATCTCTCGGAGTAGCGGCTCATCAAACCCTGCCACTCGCCCCGTTTGGACCCGCCCGGTGATGGGGTCTTGCCAACTGACAGTGCCTGCACTGGTGCCGATCCCGATCGTGTAGATCCGAACGCCCATCATGTTTGCAATCCGAGCTGCATCCCGAGGTTGCACTTGCCCTGCGTTGTTTACCCCGTCCGACAGCAGGATGATAACCTTGCTTTTTGCCGGTGAATCTTTCAGCCGCCGAAGAGCGACTGTCAGTCCATCGCCGATAGCAGTGCCATCTTGAATTCCTCCCTCTCTTGCGTTGCGCAATTCTTCCAAAGCGCTCAGGAAGAAATCGTAATCGTCTGTCAGAGGACACTGGGTATAACTTTCGGCAGCAAACGCAACCAACCCCAGCCGGTCCCCACCTCGCTTCTCTCGGAGCAACTCCACAAACTGTTGGATCACTCGCTTGGCGGCTTCCATACGGTTGGGAGGGAAATCGGTGGCTGTCATACTGCCTGAGATATCCAAAGTGATCACGATGTCAACCCCTTGGGTGCGCACTTCCTCCCAGTGCACCAACTGGGGGCGGGCAGTTGCCAACAATAGGGCAACAATGCCGATCCCACGCAAGGCTTTGGCGATCTGCTGCCGCCAGTCAGAGCGAGCAGTGCCCAGTAGCCTCAGGCTGGGGTAAGGCAACATCGCTGGTTTCCGCCACCAAATCAAAGCCCCCCAAGAGACCGCTATGAGGAACGCTAACCAAAAGTGAGCAAACGACAAGGTCACATGCTGTCACCGTCCCCAAATGGTAGCGTGCTCTTCCCCTTGCGTCAACGCTGGTAGGAACGGCGCCAGTTCCCTTCGCGGAAGGAACCTTGCGGGTTCCCCAAGTAAACCAAATGGGTCAAGCAACGACAGTCACTCGCACCAAAACCCTTGACCATCACTTGTGCATTGGGTTGCTGCAAAGTTTCTCGGTTCAAACGGCACTCGAGGCGGAGGGGACTAACAAAAAGGGAAATACCCCGAACTTGCGCATGGCGCAGCAGGTAGTCAATGTGCCATCGGCATCTCTTGTGCTTCCGCAAGTGCCGACGGAGCCGCTGGGCTAACCCGTTGTGGGCACTGCCCGTGTAAAGGTAGTAGCCTGCAGGGAACGAAAAAGTCCCCAGTTTGCCAATGCGCAAGCGTTTGGGTCTATCCAGATGCAGCAGCAGTTGATAAGTGCCCCTCACCACGCTCTTCACGGGTGTCTTCCGCTCCCAACAGTTCAAGGTTCATTGGGTAGCGACCAACTTGCTTGACATACGCCACCGCTTGGCACAAGGTATCGGGGTTAACCCCTGCGTAGACTTCACCACCGATGCCAAAAGCGAAGCCACCACCGGGCATGCCAATGCGCAAAGCACGGTCAATCACCGGTTTGGCGTGGGCAAAGTCGTAGTAAAAGTCCTTGCAGTTAAGCCCACCCCAGAAGAAGACCTTGCCCGCAAAAACTCGTTTGGCGTTTTCCAAGTTGGAGAAGCCGCCAATGTCCATGCTGGTCAACTTCATGATGTTTGCGTAAGTGTCAAAGTGGTGGTCGTTGGGACCGTCTGCGTGCAGGTGCCGTCCATGGGGGCCGTAGCGGGCATAGATGATCATGTTGTAGGGCATCACATGCTGCCGATACATCTCGTCGGAAACAAAGGCGCTGTGATCGTCTGCCAGCCAAATGCTGGTGGTCTTGGTGCGGAAGTAACGGTCCTGAAAATCTCTCAGCATGCAAAACGCAATCAGCATTTTCTCAAACAATCGGTGCACCAGTTGAGGATCGTCGTAAAGGTAAACCATCACTTCCTCTGGATCCAAAAAGCCGCAAGCAGCGGACAAAGGCGGATGGATCTGCAACCCACCCCAAACGGGCACTCGCAACTTGTAGCGCTCCACCTTCTCCTGCATCTTCTCCCGCTGCCGGAAAAGTTGCTGGATGCGTGGGTTCTCTTCGGGCGGGATGAGTTTTAGTTTCTCTACAGCTTCGGGGAGGCTCATCGTCCGCACAATCCAAGGCGAAGTGTCATCGGGATACTCTACAGGCAAGTCAAACATGATGGCTTCTTGGATAGGGCCGATGTCGGGCTGCACGCCGCAACTGGTGCGGTCGTCACCCAGTTCCTCAAACAGCCACCGAAGCCCTCGGATTTGCACCTCCAACTGCAAGTCCAAATCGCCAAACGCATCCAAGTAGAAGTCGCGGATATTTACCCCAAACATCTTGCAAAAGAAACTGTTGCCTACCTGCATGATAATGGGCACGCGGTCGGGCTCTCGAAAACTTTGAGCAATTTGGATCCGGTGGCGCGCCTCTTCCATCTGCTTTCGGTAACGCTCCACATCAAATTGCAATTCATCCATCATTGTTCCGCCACCTCAGACCGAATCAATGTGAGCAGCAGTTTGAGAGGCGTAAGTGCCTTCAAAGCATGGGGTGTGTGAGGCGTCAGGAACAGGGCATCGCCTGCGCCCATTCGGACCCTTTGCCCACCCACCGTGAACTCGGTTTCACCTTCCAACACCAGCACCATGACCTCGTAAGGCGAAGTGTGTTCGCTCAGTTCTTGCCCTTTGTCAAAGGCAAACAGAACTATGTGTCCTGCTGGTGTTCGGAGCAAAGTTCGGCTGACAATGGCGTTAGTTTGGTAGCTCACCAACCCTGCCAATGGCACAACCTTTCCCTTCAAGTGCTCCTGCTCTTCCATTTTCGCTCACCCCTGAAGTGTTGTGGGCAACCGGTGCCAATTGGGGTCACCGATAAACTCACCCACGGCTTGTTCCCATTTACCTTGTGCTTTCAGAATGACTTCAATCACTTCCCGCACTGCCCCTTCGCCGCCGGCGCGCTCGGTGATGTAGTGAGCCACCTGCTTGACTTCGTCTACTGCATTGGCGACAGCAACAGCGAACCCCACTTGTTTCATTGGTGGGATATCAGGCACATCGTCACCGACGTAGGCGGCTTCTTTGGGCGAAATCCCTAACTTTTGGCAAAGTTCCAGCAGGGGTTGCAGTTTAGAGAAAGTGCCCATGACCAAGTGAGTGATGCGGACTTCTTCAGCGCGTTTGCGGACCGCTTCGGTAGCGCGCCCCGTGATGATGGCGGTTTGTAGCCCTCCTTGGTGCGCCACCATCAACCCAACCCCATCTTGGGAGTTGAACAACCGCATCTCCGCACCGTTGCTCAAGATAGCGATTTCCCCTTTTGTCAACACCCCGTCCACATCCATGACCAGCAGTTTGATGCCTTTTAGCCCGTCGCCTTCCATCGGTCTCTCTGTCCAAGGCAACGAAAAGACCCCCTTTCTTTTGCGCTTCGCTAATTTGCTACCTCAAATTTGCCACCCTTCTTGACGGTAACCCATGTCCCAGAAGAGCCACTCCATTTTGCTGGTAAGGATGAAGTGGTGGCGCATCGCTTCTCTTTGGGGCTCAGTGAGCCCTTCAGCGATAGCGTCGGCAATAGCAATGACTTGCCGAACAACCTGTTCGTATTCTGCGCTGGCGTAAGTGTCAATCCAACGCTGGTAAAGGGGATGGGGCGACCCCTTTTGCTCTAACGCTTTCCCCACTTCCAAGTAAATCCAGTAGCAGGGCAGGAAAGCACCAATGCCTTCGTGGAAGGGACGCTCGTAAGCCACTCGCAGCAAGTAGCTTGTGTAAAGCAAGTTGGTGGGCGCCATAGGGGTAGCGTAAACCTGCTCATCTGTCAGACCCCAGTCGCGAAAGAAACTTTCGTGCAGGGCGCGTTCTACGACGATAGCGGTTTTTGCATGTTCGCAAAACAGCATTAACCATTCGTCCTCAGGGGCTTTCGCCCCCAAAAGGGCTAAGCCTCGGGCAAAATCTCGCAGGTAGAGAGCGTCTTGGACGACATAGAAGCGGAAAGCGGTTTCATCCAGCGTCCCATCGGTCAGCCCCACCAAGAACGGGTGGGCAAGGATTTGGCTGAAGATATGCTCAATGCTTTGCCACAAGCGTTGGCTAAATCCCATCGTCCTTCCTCCTTTGAGCGCAGTTTTGCCCCAAGACAGTTTTCCCCTGCCAGCAGGGGTTCTCTACCCTTGTGGGCAGACGACGGCATAATTTTGCACAGATTTGCCCATCTGTGCCAACAGAGGATCGCCAAAGGACGGAGGTAGTTCCCGATGACAACAAAGGAACTGCGACAAGCCTTTCTGGACTATTTTTGGCGGCAGGACCACTTGGTGCTGCCCAGTTTCTCGCTCATTCCCAGTGACCAAAGCACGCTGTTCACTTCGGCAGGGATGCAGCCGCTCATCCCTTACTTTTTAGGCATTGCCAAGGCACCGCAGCCTCGGATCGCAACCTGTCAAAAATGCTTTCGCTCCGACGACATTGACAAGGTTGGCTTCACTTGGCGGCACCTGAGTTTCTTCGAGATGCTGGGCAACTTCAGTTTTGGTGATTACTTCAAGCGGGAAGCCATCCAGTTTGCTTGGGAGTTCATGACGGAAGTTGTGCGCCTTCCCAAGGAGCGTTTGTGGGTTTCGGTCTACGAAGAGGACGATGAAGCCTTTGAGATCTGGCACAAGGATATCGGTTTGCCAAAAGAGCGAATCGTGCGGTTGGGCAAAAAGGACAACTGGTGGGGTCCCGTCGGCGATACGGGACCATGCGGGCCCGATACGGAAATCCACTACGACCGAGGGGAAGCCTTCGGCTGCGGTTCGCCCGACTGCAAGCCCGGCTGCGAGTGCGACCGCTGGGGCGAGTTGTGGAACTTGGTGTTCCAACAGTATGACCAGCAAAGGGATGGGACCCTGCTGCCACTACCCAAACCGGGTATCGACACCGGCATGGGCTTGGAGCGGCTGGCTGCCGCTGTGCAGGGAAAGGTGACGGTGTTTGAAACCGACATCTTCTTCCCGTTGGTGCACCACATCTGCCAGTTGATGGGCTACGAGTATGGGACAGACGAGCAAAAGGATATTGCTGTTCGCATCATCGCTGATCACACCCGTGCCGTTTGCTTCATGGCAGCGGAAGGCGTTGTCCCGTCCAACGAAGGGCGCGGGTATGTCATGCGCCGCTTTATCCGCCGCGCCATGCGGTTAGGACGCACCTTCGGCGTGGATGAACCCTTCGTGCACCGATTGGTGCCTACCGTAGTAGGGCTAATGGGTAACCCCTACGAGGAATTGGTTAACGCTCAGCTGCGAATCACAGAAATCATCGGAGACGAAGAGGAGAGGTTTGAGCAGACTTTGGAAGTAGGCATGGCGCGATTGGAGGAAATGATTGCGGAAACGAAAGCCCGCGGCGAGACAATGTTGCGAGGTCGGGATGCCTTCACCCTCTATGATACCTACGGTTTCCCGCTGGAGTTGACCAAAGAGATTTGTGCCGAACAAGGTTTAACGGTGGACGAGGAAGGGTTCCGAGAGGAGATGGAAGCGCAGCGGCAGCGTTCGCGGGAACGCATGCAGTTTGTAGCACCATTTGAAGCCAGCGACTTCAAAGGCTTGCCACCCACTCCTTTCGTGGGGCGAATGCCTGAGCCTGACGGTGTATTGGCGTGTGAAGCAACTGTGCTCGCCATTAAAGAGCGTAACGGCGAAGTCTGGGTGGTGTTGGACAAAACACCGTTCTACCCCGAAGGTGGAGGGCAAATTGGCGATACTGGGTATCTGATTTGGGACGGGGGTCGGGGGACAAGGGACGAAGAAGTGGGGGCGAAAGCAAGGGTTTTGGACACGCAAAAGTTCGGCGATGTGATTGCCCACAAAGTGGTGATGGAGAGGGGCTTCTTGACAGAAGGGGCTGTTGTTTGGGCAGAAGTGGATGCCGAGCGGCGACAAGCTATCCGCCGCGCCCACACTGCCACCCACTTGTTGCACGCTGCCTTGCGCAAAATCTTGGGCGAACACGCAACTCAAGCAGGCTCTGTCGTGGAACCTGACCGCTTACGGTTTGACTTCCACCACCGAAAACCTCTTTCGCCCGAAGAACTGCAAGCCATTGAGGACGAAATCAACCAAAACATCCTCGCCGCCTACCCAGTGCAACCGTTGGAAACCACCCTGTCTGAAGCGCGGGCTATGGGGGCAATAGCCCTCTTCGGCGAGAAGTATGGCGAAGTGGTGCGGGTCATCCGCATAGACGGTGTATCTGTGGAATTGTGCGGCGGCACCCACCTCGGCAACACGGCAGAAATTGGACTGCTGAAAATCGTGGCGGAAACCAGTGTGGGAGCCAACGTCCGACGCATTGATGCTTACACGGGCAAACGAGCCCGTCAGTGGTATGAAGAGCGATTGCACTGGCTGCTCCAATCGGCGGACGCCTTGGAGACTTCTCCCGATCGCCTGCTCGCAGCAATTGAGGAAATGAAGGAACGCATCCGAGAGTTGGAGCGACGGCTGCAAGAAGCAGAAGAGCAACGAGCCCTCCAACAGGTGACCGAGTTGCTCCAGCAAGTGAAAGAAGTGGAAGGAGTCAAGGTCGTGACAGGCATTGTCTCAAGCGTCTCCGCAGCGGTCTTGCGTCGTTTAGCTGACGAACTGGAGGTGCGGCTGCGCTCCGGAGTGATCGTGTTGGGCACTGTGGAAGACGGTAAAGTGGTGTTGGTCAGCAAAGTGACGAAAGATTTGGTTGCCAAAGGGGCTCACGCAGGCAACTTGGTGCGCGAAGTGGCGAAAATCACCGAAGGTGGTGGCGGCGGTCGCCCCGACTTCGCCCAAGCCGGCGGTCGTAACCCTGCCAAACTCCAAGATGCCCTCCGTAAAGTGCCCGAGTTGCTCGCCCAACAATTGCGCAAGTGAACCTGCAGGCTCTACCAACACCTTTGACAAGCGCCTATTCCGCCTCCATAGCGGCAACTTTTTTGCTGACCGAAGACTTCTTCAACGGAAGGCTCGTTGCTGTCAGTGTTACCAGACTTCCAAAACACCTGTCTAAATCCTTGGATGTGTGACAGCCGTGATTCAAACCCTTTGGGGTGATCAGAACATGCAACGGACATGGCAATGGCTGTTTGTCGCTGTCTTGGGGTTCGCTTTACCAGCGGTTGCTAACCCGTCTTTACAAGTGGTCCGGGCGCTGGAGCAGGTGCTGCGGCGTGACATCGCAAATCCGCAAGACAGCAACGGTCTTTACCTGCGCATTGTGCCCGCTTCGCCTGAAGAAACAGCGAAAGGCAAGTTTCAATTGGTGGAAATAGCCTCCAAGCCCGCTCGCATTCGCGGTATCTACCTGAGGGAGTTGAGGGCAAGGGCAGTGGAACCTGTCTTAGAAGTGCCCGCCCTCTTGGAACGCGGCAAGGTGCGCACCATCTCGGTGAAGGAGTCTATCGTGGAAGGGGTCATGGATGCAGAGAGTTTAGAGCGGATGTTGGCAGAGTTGAAAGCGACAAAGAACATGCGCATCAAAGTCCAAGTCACGGATGAAGGGAAAGTCGTGCTAAGGGGCATCCTCACTTTGCTGCGCATCAACAACCCCTTTGAAGCTGTTTGCCGCGCTGAACCGGGAGAAGGTGGCTTGTATCTTCGGATTGAAGAGTTGCGGGTCAACGGTGTGGCTGCCCCCGCCTTCTTGGTCAGCCGGTTGGAGAACCACATTAACCCAGTATTGGAGCGGCGTGACTTGCCCTTCAACTCCGAAATCAAATCGGTGCGCGTCCATAAAGGGCTCATCTACCTCAACACGAACCCAACCAAAGACAACCAATAGTTCTTTTGCAGAACAGCAATTGTCAGGTCATGGGCACAAAGGAGAAAACCTGCTACCCTGCCATTTGACTACCTTTGGGCGTGCAAGAATTTAAGAGGCACCTGCTTAGCACTCGGCGTGTCAAACCCAGCGATCGTGCGAGAGGAGGATGTCGGGATGGAAGAGAGCTACCAGAAGGACGGGTGGGAGCAAGAAGAGCAGTCCAAAGAAGAAGTCGCTGAACTCAAGGAAGTCGCTGAACCTAAGGAAACGGAAGCCAAACCGACTCCTACCCCTGACAAGAAACAGGCTCAAGGGTGGTTGGTGTTAGGTTGGAGCCTGTTTGTCATCACTTTGGTGATAGCTTTTTTCCTTGGGGCTCACCTGCTTCGGTTGCGAGAGCAAGTGCAAGCCCTTTCTCAGGAAGTCTCTCAATTGCGCAGTGCCGTCACTTCGGCGCGCAAAGTGTTTTTGGAACGGGCAGTGGCGGAGTTGGGATACGCCAGCGTGGATTTGCAAGCAGACCCTCCTAAGCGCTACCAAGTAGCCTTCCGATTAGAGGAAGCCAGCCGATGGCTTCGGGACGCTGAGTCCCTGCTCAGCCCCAGTGGACGCGCACAAGTCCAATCCATTCTGCAAACCTTGAACCAGTTGCCCATCGCAGTAGAGCAAGATCCTGTCAGCGCCCGAAAAGAGTTAGCAAAGGTGCAGGACGCTTTGGAGCAATTGCTCAAAGCTGAAACCATGTTGCAATGATGCGTCATGAATGTTTCGCATCGGGTTTTCTTGCTCATTTCAACCAGTGCTTTGAGGGGTTGGTATGAGGCTAAAAAGCCTAAGTTTGTTCGGCTTCAAGAGTTTTGCTCGCCGAGTGGATTTGTCCTTTGCCCCCGGCATCACTGCTGTCGTCGGTCCAAACGGGGCAGGTAAGTCCAACATCTTTGACGCCATCATCTGGGTTCTGGGAGAACGAAGCACAAAAACCCTTCGCTCCCTTAAGGCGGCTGATCTGCTCTTTTCGGGCAATGGCGCTTTAAAGCCCGCCAGTCTGGCTGAAGTGTCCTTGGCGCTGGAGGTGTTTAGAGAAGACCAAGAAGCGACAGACCAACCCTCTTCCCACGAACCTTACGGTATCCTTTCGGAAATCGTGATTACCCGTCGGCTAAAACGAACAGGTGAAAGCCAATTTTTTATCAACCGTGTCCCTTGTCGGTTGCGGGATGTGCAAGATTTGCTGTTAGAGTTGGGTCTCTCCCCCGACAGTTATGCCTTCATCGGTCAAGCCGAAGTAGACCAATTGGTTTTCCTCTCGCCACAAGAGCGAAGAGAATTGCTGGAACAAGCGGCAGGTATCCACCGCTTCCAACTGCGGCGAGAGGACGCTTTGGAGAAACTGGAACGCACTGAACGCAACCTGACTCGCTTGAAAGATTTGGTTGGGGAACTGGAGCGGCAAAGGGAAGCCCTGAGCGGTGAAGTGGAAAAAGCCCGCCGTTATGAGCAGTTGCGACAGCGGCAACGAGTCTTGCAAATCGCCCTCTTGGGTTGGGAACACCAAGTGCGGGTGCGACGATGGGAGCGACTTCAAGAAGAGTTGACAGCGCTCCAGCAAACAGTTGCCGAAACCGATCAACAGTTGACTGCTGCCAATGCTGAACGCACAGAGTTGGAAACAAAACTGGCTCGCATGGAAGAGCAGTTCCAAGAACTGCAGTCGGCAGCAGCCCAGGCTTTGGAAGAAGCCAAAGAGTTGGAGAACGCTTTAGCCCTGTCGCAGCAACGACAGAACTACTTAGCGCAACGCCGCACCCAAATAGAACAGCAGCGCCGCCAATTGCAAGAACGCGTTCAACGAGCCTTGGAAGAGAAAGCCAACACCCAAAAAGCGTTGGATGCCCTTCAGCACCAACGCACCCTTTTTGAGCAACAAAGGGAACAACTCCAACAAGCCCTTCAGCACGCTCAGCAACAAGTAGCGGAGTGGCAAGCAAGAGTGGAGAGCGCAAGGGAAGAGCACTTTGAGGCGGAACGCACCTTGACAGAAACCCGCTCCCAACACGCTTCCTTGCAACCGTTGCTCCAATCCTTGATCACTCGCCAACGAGAAGTGGAGCAGGAGCGTAACGCGGTAAGCGAGCAGTTGCTCCAGTTGGAGCGTCAAAGGGAGGCTCTCGCTGCCCAACAAGAAGCGTTGTCGCAAGACGCTTTGACGGAAACCTTACAACGGTTGCAGCAGCAAATCGCCGAACGCCAACGCACTGCTGCCGCTTTGCGCCAGAACTTGACAGAAGCGCGAGAACATTTGGCGGCTTTGAGGGCTCGTCTGGCAGCCTTGGAAGAAATGGACCTTTCCTTGGCAGGGCTGCCACAAGGGGCGAGAGCCGTTTTGATGGCTCTTCGGGAAGGACAACTGCAAGGTGAATTCCATTTGTTAGCCCAATTGGTTCGAGTGCCACAGGGTTTGGAAGTTGCCTATGAGAGCGCCTTGGGCGCAGCAGCCAATTACCTTGTGGCACCCACCTTCGCTGAAGTGCAAGCAGCAATTGCGTTCCTCAAGCAAACCAACGCCGGTCGCGCTACCTTCCTCGCCTTGGACTTCCTATCCGAATTGGGAGTAGAACCAACCGAACGCTCCTTAGGAGGGATTGACCGAACGGGCATAATCGGTTGGGCAGCAGAACTGGTGGAAGTGACCGAGGAGCGATTCAGTAAAGCGGTGCGGCATGTGTTGCGTAACACCTTGTTGGTAGAAGACTTGAGCGTTGCCCGGCGGTTAGCGCCCCTGTTGCGGGGCGTCCGATTCGTGACCCGTTCGGGCGAAGTTGTAGCGCCAACTGGCACTATCACTGGCGGAGCAACTGTGCAGGGAGCTGGAAGCCTTTTCCTGCGACAGCGGGAGCGAGAAGAACTCGCTTACCGCATCCGCACCTTGGAAACCCAAGTCCGCCGGTGGGAACAACAACTGCAATCCTTTGAGAGCGAATTGGCTCAGTTGCAAAGCGAATGGGCTGCGAAACAAAAAGAGCGGGAAGAACAACGCCGCCAGCAAGAACAAATGACCGACGCCCTTCAACGCCTCACTGCGGAACAAGCCCGAAGGGAACGAGAGCGGGAACGACTGGAAGCAGAAGCCCAACGGTTGCAGCGCGAGATTGCTGGGTTGCATCAGGAGCAGGCAAGGCTTCAAAAGCAAATAGAGCAACTGGAAGCCAAACGCACCGAAGCGCAACAGCGCCTCGCCGAAGCTCAAGCTGCTCTCTCCCAAGCCTTGCAGCAGTTGGAATCAGTGCGCCAACAGTGGCAGCAGTCCCAAATGGAAGCAACCCATTGGCAAACCCACCAAGACAACTTGCAAAGGCGCCTGCAGGAACTAAGCGAAGCGATCGCTGAGTGGCAGCAACAGGATCAAGCGTTAGCGCAGGAAGCAGTGGCTATAGAAAGCGAGTTGCAAGACCTATCGGTTCGTCTGCCCGAACTGCGCCAGCAGTTGGCAACATACCAACAGCGTCGCTCCCAGTTGGAGGCAGCGCTCCGTAACTGGCACGAGGAGCGCAAACAATTGCTCCAACGCCGAGAAGAGATAGAACAGCGCTTGACAAACTTGCAAGCTCAACGGTCAGCCCAGATGGAAGAAGTGCATCGCTGCGAAGTCCGACTCGCGCAAGCCGAAGCCGAACGCACCGAAATTGAACGGCGGCTGCAAGAAGAGTTCCAAGTCAGCGTAGAAGTAGCTCACGCTGCCGCCCAACAACTGGAGCAAAAACAAACTGCGTTGGATGAACTGGAGCGCATCAAACAGGAAATAGCAGCGTTGGGCGAAGTGCGGCTTGGCGTGTTGGACGAATACGAACGCCTCAACGAACGCATCCAGTTTCTGCACGAACAAATGGCGGACCTCACTCGTGCCCGAGAGGAATTGGTCAGCGGTCTTGATGCCTTGGAGCAACAGTTTCGGGAACGGTTCTACTCAGTGGTGTTAGAAATCAGCGACACCTTCAACGAAATGGTGCAACGGTTCTGGCAAAATGGAGAAGGGCGATTGGTACTCACCGAAGGGGCAACATTAGCAGAAAGCGGGATAGAGGTCAAGGTGCGCCTGCCAGGCAAATCGGAACAAGACTTGCTGGCGCTCTCCGGTGGCGAGAAAGCCATCGTGGGACTTTGCTTGCTTTTCGCTCTGTTGAAAGTCAACCCAGCACCCTTCGTGCTTTTGGACGAAGTGGACGCACCTTTGGACGACACCAACACTGACCGCTTTGCGGAGCTGCTGCGTGAATTTGCCCATCGCACCCAATTCGTCGTCATCACCCACAACCCTATCACCGTCCAAGCTGCCGACCACCTCTATGGCATCACCATGGATAACGACGGCAGTTCCAAAGTCCTTTCCCTTTCGCTCAAAGAAGCCTTGGAATGGACGGAGCAAGAGTGAAAGGGGAAGCATAACCCCGCCTTCGCATCTTCTCTCACTGACAACCAAGAGGTCACCTCTCCTAAGGCTCCAATGATTTTGCGGGTGTCACCCCAAATCACTGGCTCTCGTTCCGAATCGCCAATTGGGGGAGTCTGCGGTAATCAAATCGTTGTCAGCAAAGAAGTGCTTCAAAATTGAACTGGTAAGCCAACAACCAGAACCACAAAACCTGCGAAAGGAGGTGGCAGGGCGGTTCTTCGCCCGTAGCGATGAACGCTTATCAGCGCGCCTTGTCTAAGTTTGAAGCCTTTTTCGGTGCTTCTCCCGAATTTGTCGTTGTTGCACCCGGACGCGTCAATTTGATTGGCGAGCACACGGACTACAACGAAGGTTTTGTGCTGCCCATCGCTGTAGATCGCTTTTTGTTCGTTGCCGCCCGAAAGCGCAACGATCGCTTGGTGCGCATTGTGGCAGCGGATTTGGAAGACTCCGATGAGTTTTCGTTAGACAGCATCGAACGCGACCCGCAAAACCTCTGGCGCAACTACCCGCGCGGCGTGGCGCATGTGCTGCAACAGGAAGGTGTTGCGCTAAAAGGCATGGAAGCGGTGATTGCCAGCGACATCCCTATTGGTGCGGGGTTGAGTTCGTCTGCTGCCATAGAGGTGGGCACAGCCCTTGCTTTTCTGCACCTCGCTCAAACGGAAGTGCCCCGACCTATCCTTGCCCAGTGGTGCCAACGAGCGGAACACGAGTTCGCCGGTGTGCAATGTGGGATCATGGATCAAATGATTGCGCTGCTGGGCAAAGAAAGCCATGCGTTGCTGCTGGATTGCCGCGATTTGAGCCACGAGTTAGTGCCATTGCCGAAAGGCATCGCATTCGTTGTCGCTGACACAGGGGTGCCCCGTTCCTTAGCCGCTTCGGAATACAACATCCGCCGCCAACAATGCCAAGAAGCTGTGCAAGTGTTGAGCCAACTGTTGGGACGACCCCTCAAGAGTTTGCGTGATGTCTCTTTGGACGAATTGGGGCAAGTGTTCAACGAAATGCCTGACCCCATCCGCCGACGCGCTCGCCATGTGCTTACTGAAAACAGCCGTGTCCACGCTTTTCAAGAAGCCATGCGCGAAAGCGCTTTGCGCCGTGCCGGTTCGCTCCTGTTAGCGTCCCACGCTTCCCTGCGCGATGACTACGAAGTCAGTTGTCGCGAATTGGATGCAATGGTGGCGGCACTGATGAGCGTGAACGGGGTGTTTGGTGCTCGCTTGACAGGAGCAGGATTTGGAGGGGCTTGCTTGGCGATGGTGCGGGAAGATGAAGTGCAAACAATCTTAGCTGAAGTCCCCGACCGCTACCGCCAACGAGTTGGAGACAATGCTCCCGAACCCGCTTTGTTCGTCGTTCGCCCTGCCAACGGTGCTCATGTGCGGTAAACCCATTGGCAGTTGAACCTGGCACAAAAATGGACAGCGCAAAAAATTGACCGCTGGGATTTGGCTCCCAGCGGTCTTTTGCTCTTGGCACTGCTATCGGTTAGGCGGGGCACTGGATGCGATGAATGCCAATCCCCGTAATGTTTGCGTCCTTTCACGCTATGCGCTTGATGTAGTGCACGAAGACATTTTGCCCTTCAATCGTCTCGGTCTCTTGAACAAGCAGCTCCACATTTTTGGCGACCTGAGCCCAACCTTTGAAGTCGTTGACCGAACCGGGATCGGTCGCCAGCACCCGCAGCACTTGACCGACCTGCAGTTCGTTGATGGCTTGCCGTGCCTTCACGACAGGGACAGGGCACTTTGCACCCCGCACATCCAGTTCCTTATCGAAAGGCAACGCCATTGAGGACACCTCCATCGCTGTTTGGGTGAAGAGCCTTCGCCATTGCTCTTAGAGCCTCGCAGGATTGAAGCGGTTACAGCGAGGGTTTGGTTTCATTGCTCTTGCGGCAATTGGCGGCTCACCCAATCAATCCACGAACCATCGTAAACTTGCACTTGTGGCAGGTTGAGCACATGCTTGAGGGTGAACCACACTTGGCTGGCTTCTCGTCCGCTGTTGCAATACACCACGATGGGCTTTTGAGGGTCAATCCCCAGTTCCTTCAACCGTTTCGTCAACTCCTCTGGCGATCGCCAGGTGCGCACCTTGTCGCCAGTTAAATTATCGCCTAAGAAAGCATGGACAGCCATAGGCAAATGCCCCTGAACGAACTGGGACAGCGAACGGGCATCCAACACTTGCAAGTTTTTCTGCTTCACGCCTTGCCAAACCCGAAACCAATCAGTGCGCACTTGCGGGTTCGCCTTTGCGACAAAGCGAGTGGAAGGGATTTTGGGAAACTCGCGGCTAACGGGTCGTCCTTCTGATTGCCACTTCTCCCAGCCACCATCTAACACGCCAACCGATCGATGCCCCAAAAGCTCCAACACGAAGGCAATATAGGCTGCGTGAGCGAAGGCATCACCCGCACCTGAGTAAACCACAACCGTGTGTTGGTTCCCGATACCAATCAACCCAAAGATTTCCGCTAACCGTTCAGGCGGAAGCAACCGAGCAGGCACACCCCCTCGGGATAGACGGAGTGTTTCGGTGTTCAAGTAGATGGCGCCGGGGATGTGCCCTTCCAGATACGCTGAGAGAGTGGGACGCGCATCAACAATGCGCAACCGAGGGTCGTTGAGCCTTTGGGCTAACCATTCCGTGCTCACCAGTTGGGGCCGATCCAACAACGGCTGCTGGGCAACCACCCTTGCGGCAAACAATGCCAAAACAATCAAAGCAGCGATCTTGCGAGTCATTGGTTTTCACCCTCCTTACTGCCTTTGAATAGTTGGTGCTACCCGAACGCTCAACACAATCCCTGTGGGTGCACCTGTTTGCACGACCGTTGTGAGCCAATCCGAGCGCTGCCGCATTAACGCAAGATAGTCTTGTAGGGCACCCTCAAAAGGCGGACGGTGAACCGCCACGATGGCATCGTCCGTTAACTTGGATACCACTGCCTCAAAGAAAGGAACAGCACGCGGTCCAATGTCAATGAACACGAAGTCAAACTTGCTATCCAGTTGGGGCATGACTTTGAGGGCGTCACCTTCCACAACAGTGACGATGGAGTCCAAACCTGCCCGTTGGAGGTTGTTCCGCGCTTCCTGCACCAGTCTGGGCTGGATCTCAATCGTTGTCAAACGACCACCTGTCATTGCCAACCCCAACCCGATCCAAATGGTGGAGTAGCCGTTGGAGGTGCCAATTTCCAACGCACGGCGACGCTGCGTTGCAACTACCAACCAACGCAGAAACTCACCATCGCTGCGTGGGACATTGTGGTAGCGATCTCGAAACTGCTCCATCCAAGGCAGAAAAGTGGTTAACACCCATGCGTGGCGTTCGGCAGCAGAAGCAAATTGAGGTGGTTCAGGAGCGTCGGGTTGTGCAGTAGACATGATCTTCATCACCCCTAAGGCCAAAATCATTCCAGCACTGGAAGCAAACAGCAGCCACCAACGCATTTTGCCAGACACCTCCCGTCCGCAGGGTTGAATTTGCTACCGGCAACACCGTGCTACCAAATTTCCCAAAACGGAATCCAAGAGCCAAAAAGTTCCCCAAACTGTAACGCTTGTCCCATCAAAGTGCTCAATGGCAGTGGTGATGTCCCATGCGGAAGAAAGTGATGGTCGCTTTAACAATTGCTGCTGTTGCGTTAGTCAGTGTGATGGTGTTGAGCCAACGGCGAGGTTCCCATGAAGAGCCGAAAGGCGGAGGTGTGGTAATCGCTCAGGAAGCGCCGCCACCAACGGTGGAAGTGGTGCCCGTGCGAGTGCAAACAGTGCCCGAACAACAAACCTTCACAGGCACTGTGAGTTCGTCTATCGCCTCCGATGTAGCTGCGAAGGTGATGGGCAGAGTCGTAGCCGTTTTTGTTCGCGAAGGCGATCGTGTTTCCGCTGGACAAGTGATCGTGCAGATTGACAATGCTGACTTATTGGCACAAGTGCGGCAGGCAGAAGCTGCAGTAGCTGCCACTCGTGCTGCCTTAGCGCAAGCCCAAATCGGTTTGCGCATTCAGGAGACCCAAAGCGATACCCGCATAGAGCAAGCCCGCGCCGAACTCAATCAAGCTTTGGAGCAACTGAGCCTTGTCAAGGAAGGGGCACGGAGACAAGAAAAAGCTCAAGCTGACGAAGCTGTTCGGCAAGCTCGCGCCGCTTACGATCGCGCTAAGGAAGCTGTAGAGATGGCGGAAGCGGAGTTGAAGCAAGCGAGAGAAGGTGTTCGGCAAGCAGAAGCCGCTTTGGAAGCAGCGAAACAGCAACTTGCGTTGATGCAGGAAGGATTTCGCCGTCAGCAGCGGCGCCAAGCCGAAGCCGCCCTCAAGCAAGCGGAAGCCAACCTGCGTGTGGCACAAGCCACTTACGACCGCTTCAAGCCGCTTGCCGATGAGGGCGTGATTTCCAAGCAACGGTTTGACGAAATTGTTTTGCAACTGGAGTCTGCTAAAGCCCAATATGAAGCCGCCAAAGAACAGCTGTCTATGATGGAAGAAGGGTTCCGACCCCAAGAAGTGCGGCAAGCAGAAGAAGGCGTGCGACAAGCTGAAGCTGCTTTGCGCATGGCGAAAGAGCGTGTTCGGCTCGCTGAAGCCGCTTACCGGGAACGAATGGCTGCCCTGCAGCAAGCAGAAGCAGCTCTGCGAGCAGCGGAGCAACAGCGCGACCTCGTTTACGAAGGTGCCCGCAAACAGGAAATCCGTCAAGCCGAAGAGCGTGTCAAGCAAGCTCGGGAAGGGCTGCGCATGGCGCTTGCTGCCGCAAAAGAAGTGGACATCAAGCGGGAGCAAGTGCGCATGCTCCAAGCCCAACTCCAACAAGCCCTTGCCGCTTTGAACGCAGCGCAAGTGCAACTCTCTTACGCCACAGTGACCGCACCAATTGCTGGCGTAGTTGTCAAGCGTCATGTGGATGTGGGCGATATGGCGACCCCGGGCATGCCCCTTGTCAGCATTGTAGACCCCAATTCGTTCCGCTTGGAAGTGGTCGTGCCAGAAGGCTACATTCGTTCTGCTCGCCTTGGTGATATGGTGCCTGTGACCCTTGAAGCCTTAGGGCAAAGGGTGAATGGACGGATCTACGAAATCGTGCCCAGCGCAGACCCTGCCAGCCGCACCTTCGTGGTCAAGATCCAACTGCCGCCTATCAAAGGGCTCATGGTGGGCATGTTCGGGCGCGCCGAATTCAAAACTGGCGAGCGCAGAGGCATCTTTGTCCCTCAAACCGCTATTTGGCATGAGGGGAGCCTTGAAGGCGTGTTCGTAGTGGAAGAGGGTGTTGCCCTCAGGCGTGTTGTCACCACCGGCAAAACTTTCGGCGACCTCGTGGAGGTCTTGACAGGGTTGAAAGAAGGCGAACTGGTAGTTGCTCGCAACACCCCTACCTTGCGCGACGGGATGAAGGTGCGTCCTGTCCAACCGTAACCTAAGGCTCTTCTCTTGACTACGGAGGTGTGCAAACCATGAACCAGACCGAACGCTTAGGGCTCTCTGGACGCATTGCTGCCTACTTCAGTGATTCCAAACTCACCCCACTCTTCGTCGCTGCCAGCATCCTGTTAGGTTTGTTTGCAGTGGTGACGCTGCCGCGAGAAGAAGAGCCACAAATTGTTGTGCCCATGATTGACATCTTCGTGCAAGCTCCGGGCATGAGCCCTAAAGAAGTGGAAGAGCGGGTCACAACCCCGATGGAAAAATTGCTTTGGGAAATCCCGGGCGTGGAATACATCTACACTACCTCCAGCGAAGGCATGGCAATGGCTGTTGTCCGCTACTATGTGGGCACCGACGAAGAAGAAGCGATCATTCGCACTTACAGCAAACTCTACATGCACTTGGATCGCATCCCACCAGGTGTGTCCATGCCGCTGGTGAAACCCCGCAGCATTGACGATGTGCCCATTTTAGCTCTGACCTTCTGGGGCAAGGGTTACGACCATTTCCGCCTTCGTCGCATTGTCGCAGAGGTGGAGCGGGAAGTCAAGACCATTGACAATGTTTCCGAAACGACCATTATCGGTGGCTTGCGGCGCCAGATCAAAGTGCTGCTGGACCCAGAGAAGTTGAGCGCTTACAACATTGACCCGATGATAGTGTTGCAAGCCCTCAATCAATCCAACCGCGAGTTGTTGGCGGGTCGCCTCAGCCAGCAGAACTACGAAGCGCGCCTGAAAGTCGGCGAATTCCTCAAAGATGCCGAAGACGCCAAACGGTTAGTTGTCGGCGTTTTCAACGGTCGCCCCGTTTACTTGGGCGATGTCGCCACTGTTTCTGACGGTCCTGAAGAGCCTGCTGACTATGTCTTCTTCGGCGTAGGCAAAGGTTGGGACCATCTCCACCATGACAAGGCGAACGGCAAAGAGGTGGAGTTTGCTGCCCACACAGCCAAACCCAAAGAGTTGTATCCTGCCGTTACCCTTGCAGTGGCGAAGCGCAAAGGCGCTAACGCAATCGTTGTCGCTAACCAAGTGCTGCAAAAAGTGGAAGCTTTGCGTGGGCGCGTGATCCCCAAGGATGTGCAAGTGACAGTCACCCGCAACTACGGCGAAACGGCACGGGAGAAAAACAACGAGTTGCTGTTCCACATGGCGCTGGCAGTTGTTTCCGTGACGCTGCTGATTGCCCTTACTTTGGGGCTGCGGGAAAGCATCGTGGTGTTGGTTGCTATCCCTGTGACTTTGGCGCTGACTTTGTTGGTGTTCCGCATGACGGGCTTCACCTTGAACCGAGTGACTTTGTTTGCGTTGATCTTCTCCATCGGTATCTTGGTGGACGATGCCATTGTGGTCGTGGAAAACATCGCCCGTCACTTGCGGTTGCCAGAAAACCGCGGTCGCCCCCTGAAAGAGATCGTTGCCAGAGCTGTAGACGAAGTGGGCAATCCCACCATTTTGGCGACCTTTACCGTGATCGCTGCTGTGTTGCCCATGGCTTTTGTTAGAGGGTTGATGGGGCCATACATGCGTCCCATCCCCATTGGTTCTTCAGCAGCTATGCTGTTCAGCCTGTTGGTAGCCTTTGTGGTGACCCCTTGGGCAACGCTAAAAGTGATCCCGCGCGAAGGCGTTGAGCACCACGAGGCGGAGAGTTGGACAACTCGCGTCTACCGCAAAGTGATGCGTCCGCTTATCTACCGCCCAGTTGCCCGTTGGAGTTTCCTTGCAATGACCGTTGGGCTGTTGCTCTTCGCCATCGCCTTCTTGCCCCTCAAGTGGGTCACGGTCAAGATGCTTCCCTTTGACAACAAGAGTGAGTTCCAAGTCATCATCGACATGGATGAAGGCACCACTTTGGAAGAGACTGCCCGAGTTGCTCGGGAGATTGGCGAGTATCTGATGACGGTGCCAGAAGTCACCGATGTGCAAATTTACGCTGGAACAGCGGCGCCCTTCAACTTCAACGGTTTGGTGCGCCACTACTACCTGAGGCGCGGTTCCAATGTGGCGGATATCCAAGTGAACCTGTTGCCGAAGCACGACCGAGATGCCCAAAGCCACGACATCGCCAAGCGTGTGCGTCCTGAAATCCATCGCATCGCTGCTAAATACGGTGCGCGGGTCAAAGTCACCGAAGTGCCGCCCGGTCCACCCGTGCTGCAAACCTTGGTCGCTGAAGTTTACGGTCCCGATTACGAAGGGCAGCGACAGGTCGCTCGACAAATCTTGGAAATCTTCCGCACCACGGAAGGCGTCGTGGACGCTGACTGGTACATGGAAGCCGACCAAAAGGAATGGCGGTTTGTCGTGGACAAAGAAAAAGCCGCTTTGCATGGAATTAGCACCGAACACATCACCAATGTGCTCACTCTGGCGCTCAGCGGGATGAAAGCAGGCTTGGCGCACCAACCGCAAGAGAAGGAAGACATGATCGTCTTTGTCCGCTTCCCTCGTTCCGAACGCTCCAGTTTGGATGACCTGAAAGACATCAAGGTAATGAGCCCTTATGGGCGGATGGTGCCATTAAGCGAACTGGTGCGGATAGAAGAACACCAAGCACCCAAGAGCATCTACCACAAGAACCTGCTGCCCGTCGTTTATGTCACAGCGGATGTGGCAGGAAGAGAGGAAAGTCCCGTTTACGCTATCTTGAAGCTGAACAAACGGTTGCGCAAAGAGTTGAAACTGCCGTCGGACCAGCAAACGACCATCGAGATTTGGAACATTCGCCAACCATTCACAACAGACAAGTGGGCGATCAAATGGGATGGTGAGTGGCACATCACCTATGAAGTGTTCCGCGACTTGGGCATTGCTTTCGGCGCTGTGTTGGTGCTGATTTACATCTTGGTTGTCGGTTGGTTCCGCGACTTTTGGACCCCAGTGGTGATCATGTCTGCCATTCCCTTCTCGCTGGTGGGCATTTTGCCCGCCCATGCTGCTCTGGGCGCTTTCTTCACAGCCACCAGCATGATCGGGTTCATTGCGGGCGCAGGGATCGTGGTGCGCAACTCCATCATCCTCGTGGACTTCATTGAACTGCGCTTGCGGCAAGGCATGCCGTTAGCAGAAGCGGTGATTGATGCGGGCGCGGTTCGGTTCCGACCCATGCTGTTGACTGCTTCCGCAGTGATCGTCGGTGCTGCCGTGATCTTGTTTGACCCCATCTTCCAAGGGTTGGCGATTTCCTTGATGGCGGGCGAAGTCGCCAGTTTGCTCCTGTCCCGCATGGCTGTGCCCATTCTCTACTTCCTGCAGAAAAGTTGGTTTGCCCGCCACACTGCCTCTCAAGGAGGTTGGATGACCGATGCGAACAGTTAGTGTTCTTGGGGTTTTGCTGCTCAGTGCTACAATCGCCTTTGCGCAAGAGCAGCAACAATTGCAACAAACATTAGATTTGAAAGCAGTGGTGGAAACGGCACTGCGCTACCATCCCAGCCTGCGTGGAGCCGAAGCGCAATTGGCTGCTGCTGTAGCCCAGTGGCGTCAAGCAAAATCGGGCTTCTTCCCTCGCTTGGACTTGACCGCCAGTTACACCCAGCTCCACCGCGACCCTTCGTTCACCATTGCGGGGATGGGCAATATAGTGTTCGGCGAGAAAGACAACCCGCAATTGTCGTGGGTTGTCAAGATGCCCCTCTACACCGGTGGGAAACTGGAAGGCATGGTTCGTCAAGCCCGCGCTGGCATTGATTCGGCGCAGCAGGGGATGGAGCGACAGCGGTTGAAGGTCTCCCTCGAAGCGATCACCGCTTACTTCCATGTCCTCAAAGCGCGCGGGTTTGTCAAGGTCATGGAAGACCGGCTCAAAGCATTGCAGTCGCAACGAGACGATATCGCTAAGATGTTGGAGCGGGGCGTAGCAACCCGTGTGGATTTGCTCCGAGCGGAAACAGCGGTTGCTGCTGCTCAAGAAGAATTGACCAAAGCCCGCAACGGAGAAGCTCTTGCGCTGGCAGCGTTAGCCAACGCAATGGGTCTACCTCCTACGACGCCTCTCCAGTTGGTAGCGTCCGCCACTATCGCTGAAGCGCCCCTGCCTGAACTGCCAACGGAGTTGACCAGCGCAATTGAAGAAGCCTTGCGGCAACGCCCTGAGTTGCGTCAGTTAGAAGCCCAATTGGTGGCAGCTCGCGAAGGCGTGCGGGTGGCTAAGAGCGAACAGCGACCGCAAGTGGGACTGTTGCTGCAATACGATGCGGAGCGGCAAACCACTATGCCTGACATGGGGCGTTGGATAGCGGGGATCATGGTCTCCCTTAACCTGTTCGACGGTGGGGGCACAAAAGCCGCTGTTGACCGTGCTCAAGAGCAAGCGCGGCAAGTGGAAGCCATTTTGGACGAGTTGCGTAATGGCATCGCCTTGGAAGTGACCAATGCTTTTTTGACTGTGCAAAGCGCTAAGGAACGGGTCAAAACTGCTGAAGCCGCAGTGGCAACAGCCGAAGAAGGATTACGGTTGGTGCGCCTCGGTTACCAAAATGGCGTCAATACCATCACCGACTTCCTTGCCGCTCAAGCTGAGTTAACCCAAGCCCAAATCGCTTTGGTGGTTGCCTTGACAGATTTGCGGGTTGCAGAAGCCCAATTGTGGTTCGCTTTGGGGCGAACCCCCGAAGCGCTCTTAACAAAGCTGACGACGCAAAGCAACAGGCAAAAGTAGCGAAGGGACGGTTCGTTCCTGCTGGCGCATGGCAAAAGGAGCGTGAGCGACATGACGGCAAAAGGTAACCTCTTCCAACGGATATTGGTGCCGGTAGATTTCAGCGAGTTGTCTGCGTTGGCGCTCAAGTATGGCGTAGCAGGGGCACTGCAGTTTGGGGCAGAACTGGTGGTGCTGCACGCAGAACGCTTTGAAGTGCCTCCGTATGTCCTTGCGGATGAATATGACCGGACTTTGTCCGAACTGCAGCAACGCCGCAAGAATGCGGAGTCCTACCTTGCCCATTACGCCCGCGAGGTGTTGGGAGCAACCTTGGACCACATCGTTGCTCGGTTCCTCATCGTGGAAGCCCACCCTGTGGATGCCATTTTGCAAGCTGCAGTGCAAGAACAAGCTGACCTCATCGTGATGGGCACGCACGGACGAACGGGTTGGCAACGGTTCACCCTCGGATCCGTCACCGAAAGGGTGGTGCGGAGCGCCACAGTCCCTGTGTTTGTTGTGCGGCAGAAGGAGCGAGAGTTCATTGATGTGAGCCATCCAGAAGCGATGCCTCGGATCCAACGCATCCTTTGTCCGGTCAACTTTACCCCTGTTGCCCAACAAGCCTTGCATTACGCTGCTGCCATAGCAGCTCGCTTTGGCGCTAAGGTCACAGCATTGCACATCGACGAACACGCTCATCCCGATCTCGAGCAACTCAAAGCCCATGTGTGCCAGTGGCTACCCGAAACTGTTTCTCATCAATGTCCTGTGGAAGTGAAAGTGCGCCGAGGGCATGCTGCTGAACAAATTGTTGCCGAAGCTCAGGAGGGTGACCACGACCTGTTGGTGATTGGTGCTGATCGTCGCCCCTTCCTAAGCGCCTTCGTATTTGGGAGCACTACAGAGTTGCTCTTACGCCACAGTCCCCTTCCCACGCTAATTGTCCCTTCAGCGCAGCGGTGACGAATGACCGCACAACGCAACTGGGGCTACTACCTCACCTTTCGCTTGCACAAACCACCAAACCTTTGCACGAGATCAGCCCTGATGGACGAACCCTTTTCATCTCAAAGTCACGGGGAAACCCACGCAACTGTGTGTCAGCAAAGTTACCGACAGCACTTGCGGCTACGGTATGCAAAAGTGCTCTAAACTTTTGTGGGGTTGTATTGGAAGGAAGTGCTGTTGAGAGGTGTTTTGGGATGCGTTCCTTAGGGATTGGCATTGTTGGCGGTGTTTTGACAGCGGCGTTTTTGCTGGCTGTGGGGGCGCAGTTGGGCTACGAGGACACCCCTTTTTTGCCCGGTCAGAAATGGCGTGTGCACGACAGCCGACGACCTTATCCCCCTGCCGTGACCCCGGGCAACCCTGCTGGTGCCCCGCCCTCCGACGCTGTTGTGCTCTTTGACGGCACTGACTTGTCCCGATGGCGCAGTGTTCGTGGCGGTCCCGCCCGGTGGAGAGTTGTCAACGGCTACATGGAGGTTGTGCCCCTCACAGGTGATATCCTGACCGTAGAGGAATTTGGCGATTGCCAGTTGCACATTGAGTGGTGCATTCCCGAAGGCGTGCGGGGCAGTGGACAAGGTCGGGGCAATAGCGGGATCTTTCTGATGGGGCGCTACGAGGTTCAGGTTTTGGATTCTCACAACAACCCTACCTATGCGGATGGGATGGCGGCTGCCATTTACGGTCAATTCCCGCCCCTTGTTAATGCCAGCCGACCCCCGGGCGAGTGGCAGGTTTACGACATCATCTGGATCGCCCCTCGGTTTGAAGACGACAAATTGATTCGCCCCGGTTACTTGACTTTGATTCACAACGGCGTCGTGGTGCACTATCATACGCCTGTGCTTGGAGCGACAGGGCATCGCCGGTTACCTACTTATCGTCCCCATCCCCCAGTTGGTCCCTTGCGCCTGCAGGATCATGGCTTCCCTATCCGCTACCGCAACATTTGGTATCGCCCGCTGAAAGGCTACGACGGCGAACCGGAGTGGCGGGACTTAACTTGGACACTCTTCCCCAATTTACCGCGCCAGTGAGTCAAGGGCAATCGCACTTTGTTTTGCAATGAGTGCGCATTGGTAAAGGTTGGTGAAACGGCGCTTTTAGGTTAGCGCCGAACAAAACTTGTGTGTAGAGGAGGCGAGGATGATGGCGAAGTATGGCTACGACGACACACCTTTCTTGCCGAACACAAGGTGGCGGGTGCATGACTGCGAACGACCTCAACCCCCAGTGATCTGGCCTGGTTGGTTTAGCACCCAAGAAGCCCCGGGGGAACCTCCATCGGATGCCATCATTTTGTTTGATGGCAAGGATCTGTCTAAGTGGGTGAGCGCCCGTGACGGAAGCCCTGCCCAATGGAAGGTAGAAAACGGCTACATGGAGGTTGTGCCCGGGACTGGAGACATCCGCACTATTGAAGAATTTGGCGACTGCCAGTTGCACATTGAGTGGGCAGCGCCCGCAGAGGTGCGAGGCGAAGGGCAAGGACGAGGGAACAGCGGTGTCTTCCTCATGAGCCGCTACGAAATTCAAGTTTTGGATTGCTACGAAAACCCAACTTACGCTGACGGCACCACTGCAGCTGTTTATGGGCAATACCCGCCCTTAGTCAACGCTTGCCGCCGTCCCGGCGAATGGCAGGTTTACGACATCATCTGGTTGGCCCCCCGCTTTGATGCTAACGGTAACCTGATCCGACCCGCTTATGTGACCGTGATCCACAACGGCGTTGTGGTGCACTATCACACCCCACTGTTTGGCCCAACCACGCACCGGCAGACCTTGCCTTACACACCCCATCCGCCAGTCGGACCGCTCCGGTTGCAGGATCACGGCGATCCCGTTCGTTACCGCAACATCTGGTATCGCCCGCTGAAAGGTTACGACGGCGAGCCGGAGTGGAAGGATTGGACACCCGTTGTGATGGGATCGCTCAGCCCGTAACCATTGGCTTCTAACGGGGCGTTGGGGTGTCTGCCCTGACGCCCTGTAAATTTTGTCAAGGTGAGGTAGCCAATAGGAACAAGAGGCGCTGCCAAGCGTTCCAAGCAGGGTCATCCTTGCGGGTTGGGACCCGAATGCCGCATTGCACCACAACCCCTTTGCCCACTTTCCCCTTAACCACCAACAAGGCACCATCGTAGGTGCCTAAAAGGGTGCCTTCCTGAGGCTGAAGGGTCAACGCTTGTGCAGACAAGGAAAGGGTGGTGTCGTTCAACCGCACTGCCTTAATGCTTCGTTCTCCTGTCACCAAAGCGACTTCGGGGAACAGATTGGGGTGTGCCCGATAACCGCAGGCTTCCGAAAGGAGCACCAATCGATTCCCTTGCTCTACCCACGAACGCAACGCTGCTGCTCGTTGGTAGGTCAACTCCCGAACATCGCGCAAGGGAGGCATAACAAGCACATCGGCTGCTTTCCAATATGCTGGCTCCAACACTTGCACAAGGAAGGTGTGGTGACCGCTGCGGCGTAACAGTTCCGCGAACTGATCGCTGCTCCACCCTTCTGCCACAACGCCCACGATGGGACGACGAGCCGTCTTTGGTGGTCGGTAGGGCAAAAGGGTGCGCGCTAACGCTTGCAGTTCGGAAGCCGCAATCCCTTTGACGAATGGACCACGCCGCACAAAGGGGTGGTTGGTGCCATCCGCAAGCAAGACTTTGCCTCGCGCCACCAAGCGAACGGTGCCCGACGGGACGCGGACATCCCCTCGCACCACAGCGGTTGAGCGCACCGATTCTCCGTCCAACAGCGCTTCTGCAACTTTGCCCTCTGAGGTTTCTCCTTCCCGCTCCCAGAACAGCGCAAGTTGCACCTGCTGAATCTCTTCGGGCTTGAATGCTCCGGGGGAAACGGAGACCAAAAAGCGAACCTTACTATTGGTTTGGTAGATGATGGGCGAATCTTTGAGCCGCAAGCCGTTTCGTAGGTGAAAAGTGATGCGTGGCGTTCGGTAGGCAGGGAAGGAGGGTTCTGCGGTTGCTCCCAGTTGCAGCGCTGCCAGGCACTCGCGCAGGAAGGGAATGTTGTAGGCGAAGATAACAAACCCGTCGGCTCCCAAATCGCGAGCGATTTTCACCTGCTCCACAACCTGCCACTCGTCCGTGTGCAAGTAAGCCCCAACGCCAATTGCGATGGGGATTTGCCCGTTGACTTCCAAAACTTGCTCTTTCACCTGTTCTCGAAACTCTTCGTCATCGCTGGTGTAGTCCATCGGGCAGACCAAATCCAGCCACCCTTCACGCACCCAATGTATCCAGTCCTGCTTGATGAGGGCGTAGTAGTAACGGTGACGCCGCCAAACAGCGGCGGAAACAACTGTTTGGGGCGATTGGTGCTTGACTGCTTCATAAACGCGCCGAACCAGTCTGTTGATGTTGCCTCGCTGCCAGTCATCGTAGCGGATTTTGAGCAGACCAAACAAAACTTGGCGCGGGAAGTCCGTCAGTTGAATGCCAGTCGCTTGTTCAAACTCCCGACGCGAAACCTCGCTGTAGTCAAAGTCGTAGTGGGGCACTTCAGGGTAGCGGATGTAATCAAACTGCACCCCCACAACGGGGTAGCGCAGCAACTCCAACATGGCTTGGAGTTCGTGTTCTTGGTTGCGGGGATCAGCGGGGTTGAGCCATAGGGCTTGTTGCCCCTTTGGGTCACGCACCAACCGATCTTCTTTTGCCATCTGCTCCTTCAACCAATCGGGGGCTGTCCCGAAGTGGTAGTTGACGCGCCAAGCATGCAAGTCAATTCCATAGCGTTGAGCTGCCTCCGCTGCGTTCTGGAGTTCGTCCAAATCGGCTTGCTCCGCCCAAGGGTCACGGGGTAAAAAGACGCTGCGATACACCACATTGCCGCCTCGTCCGGCGCGGAAGAAAAGGGCATTGAGGTTAGCCCTTTGCAGCGTTTGGAACACGCTTTCCCAATCCGTTGGTGCATAAGTGTGGAGCCAAACCCCTCGCACCTCGCCCTCACGAGGCTCTAAGGAGATGGCCATGCCTTTGTAAACTCGTTGGTGCTCTGCCATCAATCGCTGCCAACAGCGCCACCATGCGGTTCCATCGCCAGAAGTCGGCAAGGACAACGGGATGAGAGGAGGGCGCAAGAGAGCAAGGGCTTTCTCCTTCCGAGTTGGGTCGCGGAAAGAACGAGCCACAACTTCTCTCAACCACGCTGCTTGTTTCTTGCGCAAGGTTTGATACCACTCTTGCCAACGAGACCGAAGATCGTTTCGAAGCGTAAGGGGTAAGGAAGTTCCTTCCAGCAACCATTCCACCAACGCTGCTGCCTTCTGCTCTTCGGAAAAATCTGGTGGGAAAGGTTGTGTCACTACCAACCAAAGACCTTGACGAACAGTGGGCGATGGTTCGGTAATCCCGAGGGTTTGAAGCCATAGCGCGCTTTGATCCTGAACGAAAGCGAACACGACAACTCGGCGAGCGATTTGGAGCCGTTGCAACAAATCAGGGTCGGGTCGGTTAGCAGGGAGAACCACCAAAACACCCGTGTTGGGGCGGAACACAGAAGCGTTGACGCGTTGGAAGGGAATGCGAGCGCGCCGCAGCCATCGCTCTACATTGCTCACTTGCTCGTTTACCATAAAACGAGCAGCGGGTTCCGCTGCTGCCCATTGGTCGTCTCGGACGACAAAGATTTGAGCACCCGACGGAAGAGGCACCAACAACGAACAAAGCAATGTTACCATCCTAACCCTCTTTGCTCTCACGACCATGCCTCCATTTGCGCTTTGTGATTTGTGACAAGTTGCTACGACCCTTGGTTGCCTTTGCGAACCTTGCCTGCTGTTGTGGGGAGGAAGTATCTTGCAGGAACCAAGCCCTGCCATCATATTGAAATTCTGACGCCTGAGAGGAAGCGCAAACGATCGCAATTGAGCTTATGGCAGCTCGCTGTCAATGGTCGTCGCCAAAGGCAGGGTCCTTTGCCTACACAGGCTGAAAGTTCGGTTTGGACAACCTTTGACGGAAGGCAAGCAAGGCATCTAATGCGTGTAGGTGGCATGGTTAAGGAGGTGGCACAAAGTGACTAAACTGCTGACCGAACAGTTTCGGGAGCCTCCAAAAGAGTTTTCTCCCGTGCCAATTTGGTGGTGGAGCGGGGAGCCATTAGTCAAAGAACGGCTGCGATGGCAAATGGAACGGTTGGCGGAAGCAGGAGTTTTTCAAGTCCTCGTCCTCAACCTTGCTCCCAATGGACCTCTATTTGGCAGCGAGCCTGATGATCCCCCTTTCTTTTCCGAAGCGTGGTGGGATTGCTTCCTTTTCGTGCTCCAACAAGCGGAGCAACTGGGGATGCGGGTTTGGTTTTACGACCAACTGGGCTTTTCAGGCGCTCGGTTCCAAGACCAGTTGGTATTCGCTCACCCTGAGTTTCGCGGTGCGGCTGTCCGATGGTTGGAGATGCGGGCGCGCAGCGGTCAAACTGTGACTTTGACACCGCCGCTGAATGTTATCCCGCTTGCTATCCATGCCTTGCCTGTCGGGGATGAAGCGCAGAGCAGATGCTTGGCCGTTTTTTACGAAGGCACAGTCCTCCCGTTCCAGTGGAAAGCCCCTGCAGGCAGCGATTGGCGCTTGTTGCTCTTTTACGCTGTTGCATCCAAGTTTGACTACCTGAACCCCGCTGCTTGCCAAGCGCTGCTGGACAAAGTGTATGGCGAATTAGAGCGACGAGCAGGCAAGTATTTCGGCTCGGTGTTGGTGGGGAGTTTTCAAGACGAACTGCCGGCATTGCCCAAATGGACTTGGCGCTTCCCCGACGAATTTCGTCGGCGCAAGGGTTACGAGATCCGCGAGTGGCTTCCCGCGCTTTTTTTCTCTACGATAGAAGAAGGCAAGAAGGTGCGAAGCGACGCTATAGAAGTGCTTGCAGCAATGGCGGAAGAAGCGTTTTTCCGACCGCTGCTTGAGTGGCACGAGCAGCGTGGTTTGTTGATAGCGTGTGACCAAATGTGCCGCAACGCTGCCCCGATAGAAGGGCAGCACTGGTATTTGGACTACTTCCGCCTCATGCGTTGGTTCTCTGCTCCCGGTCAAGACCACAGTGGCGACTGCAAACCCCACGACGCCATTGCGCAACTGTATGGGCGCCGGCGAGTGTGGCTGGAAGGGTTCCACAGCAGCGGTTGGGGGCACACCCTCGACGAACTCTCGCAATGGTTGCACCGATGGTATCAACGCGGGGCAAACCTTTACAATCCCCACGCCGTTTACTACAGCACCAAAGGCAGTTGGTGGGAGTGGGCACCGCCAAGCATCTGCTGGCGCCAACCCTACTGGCAACACTTCCGCTTGTTTGCCACCCATATTGCCCGCCTCAGTTTTCTGCTCAGTCAGGGCCACCATGTTTGCCCGTTGGCAGTTCTCTACCCCAGCACCACCATCCAAGCCCAAATGGGGCTTGGATCTCCTGACGAAGCAGCAAAAGTGTGCCAGCAAGTTTACTGGGCGTTGGTGGGCAACCCCAATTGGTGGCAACCCCAATTAGGCGTTTTGGACCAAGATTATCGCGATTTCACGATAGTGGACGAAGATGGCCTGCAAAACGCCAAGGTGCAGAAGGGCGCTTTACTTGTGGGCAATTATCGCCTCCGCACGATTGTGCTCCCTGCCGCCACAGTCTTGCGGGCGAAAACCTTTGAGCGGTTGCTTTCCTTCGCCCAATCGGGGGGCACAGTCATCGCTGTTGGGCGCGTGCCCGAACTGTTGTTGGGCAAAACGAGCGAAGAAACGGCGGCATTGGTTCGGTCGCTATTTGGCGTGTCCCCTTCTGAACAACCCAACCACCGCACTGAAGTGACTTTCCCTTCTGGCGGGAGCGGAGTGTTTGTCAAGGAACCTGAAATGGTGACGGAAGTGTTGGCAGCGAAGTTGCCTCGCACAGTAGAAGGGGTGCCTTATCGCCACTGGCGGATAGACCGCGAAGACTTTTTCTTCGTGGTGCACCCAAGAGTGTTCACGAACCCTCGTCCTGTGGAAGGGGTTGAAATAGATCCGACCCAAATCGTGGCGAGGTTCTCGGTTAAAGGGGTGCCGCACCTTTGGGATCCCTTGACAGGGGAAGTAACCCCTTTGCCCGCGTTGGTGAACGAAAAGGGCACCGAAGTTCGGTTGAATTTTTCCCAAGCCACTGGCTTGGTTTTGTCATTCCGACGCGGTAAACCCGCAACCCCTTCACCTGCGCCGACGGAAAAAGAAGTGCTTCAGCTCACTGGAACTTGGGACATCACCTACCTACCCACCCTTGACAATCGTTGGGGCGACTTTGATCTGCCACCATCGCTGACAGTTCCGGTGCAGGTGCGGCGGTTTCGCTTCCGGTCAGAAGGAGAGCACGAGGATGGCTTGGCGCTCGGTTGGCACTTGCCCGATTTTGATGACCGTTCGTGGTCGTGGTCAACCTACTCCTTCGGCACTTATTTGCTTCGGCGCGGTCCCTTCCAAACGGGCAACGCCCCTTCGCCTCAGGTAACGGGAAAGGAACCTGAATGGCAGCCTGTGCGCGTATCGCTGAAGTTGGGGATTGAAGCCGATCCCCTTCACCGAACAACCCTTGGTCCAAAAGGTGTGGTGCCTGAAGAGTTTGTGGATTTGGGACTTGGCAAGGAAGGGGAGCAATTTGACCTGTTCACAAAAGTGGTCGCTTCCCAAAACCGCACGCTTTGGCTTTGCGTAAGTGGGTGTTGTGGGAAGGAAATTTGGCTCAACGGGGAGCAAGTGCTACCGGAAACCGATGCCGATCTTGTTTCCGTCCCCGTTCGGCTGCGAGCAGGACAGAACCCTTTGCTTTTGCGCGTGAGGCGCCGATTGGAACGGTTGCGGTTGCTCTTTCAGTTTTTGGAGGAGCCCCAACGAAAGCCAACGCCTCAGTGGATTTGGTTTCCTGAATTGCCCTACCCTGACTTCGCTACTCCCCAATGTTGGCGTGCTTTTCGGCGCAACTTGATAATTCCCGCCCCAGTGCAAAGCGCTTGGTTGGGAATAGTGGCAGAAAGTGGCTATCGGCTTTGGGTGAACGGACACTTTTTAGGCGAAGGGCGCATAGACCACACCAAAGTTGCGTTGCAACGCTACGAGATTGGCAGTTACTTGCAACCGGGACAGAACACGATTGCTGTGCGCGCTTGGAATGATGGCGGTGCAGCGGGATTGTTGATTTACGGCGAAGTGGTGCTACGCAACGGTGGCCAGTTGGTGTTTGTTTCCGATCCCTCATGGCGAGTCAATGCATGGGAGTCGGGGCAAGAACCAAGCGACTGGATGGAAACGCACCACGACGATCGCTGGTGGCAACGGGCGATGAGTCAAGGTGAGCCACCGATGGCGCCTTGGGGCGAAGTTTCTGGGTTGCCTCAATCCCAAGCACCCCATCCCCTCCCTCGGGCAGGGTGGTTGAAAGGACAACCCGAACGACCTTTTGAACCTGCTTTTGAGCCTTTCCCCGACCAACCCAAGCGCACAAGTTGGGTGCGGTTCGTTGTCCCACCGGGCGCAACAAAAATGCAAGTTCGTATCAGGGGACAACTCCGCGCTTTCGTGGATGGGCGAGAAGTGTTTCCCGACAGCGAAGGCGCTTTTCTCTTACCGCAGCCTGAAAAGGACCAACGAATCGCTGCTCTCCAATTCGTCTCTGAAATCGGCTACCCAGATACAGCTGCAATTTTGGAACCGATCACCTTTGAAGTTAGCAAGGGGCGAATGGGGTTAGGGGCTTGGGCGGACTACGGGCTTTCGTGCTATGCCGGCGGCATCTCCTGCGAAACCACCTTCTACCTTGATACTGCTGAAGGGCAATGGCAGTTGGATTTGGGCAAAGTGAGGGGCACAGCAGAAGTTTGGCTCAACGGTGAGAAAGTGGGCATTCGGGTGTGGGCACCTTTCCGCTTTGACTTGACTGGCAAGGTGAGGGTAGGGGAGAACCGATTGCGCGTGGTTATTTACTCCAGCCTCGGTCCGCACTACTCGCAAGCTATCCCAACGCCTTACTTGTTCGCTGAGCAACATTTGGCAGGGCTTTTCGGCCCCGTTCGGTTAGTTCGCCTTCTCTGCGAGTAGCGTCGCTTGTCGCGGTGTTCTCTCTTAGTGCCGCTCGTGGCAACATTGTCCATGGCGCTTTGAGCGATTGCTATGAGGAGGGGGCAAACATGGAAGAGCAAGGTGGTCGGATGTCACGGCGGTCGTTCCTCACAGGAAGCGTTGGTGTCTTCGCTGCCTCGGGGCTTGGTTCCTTCGCTGCGGAAAAGACCTTGATGCCCGTGGACTTTCGGATGGGCGAGCGTCCCCTCGTTGTCAAGCCTGTGCTCACTTACTCCGTTTCGCAACGCCGACCAGTGCCAACCAGTTGGCGACCTTGGGGTGGGATTGAGACGGAAGCGGATGCTGACAAGGAGTTGAACCGCATCCAAGACGAACTGCGGCGCCTAAGGGCTCAAGCCGAATTTTCCGTCCGATTCCTTCCCCCAGCCAAACTCTCTCACCCGGCTCAGGTAGGGGAGTTGAAAGACCTTGACCAAGCAGATGCGTTGCTCGTTTACGCAGCGGGCGGCTGGACAGACTTGTTGCAAGTTCTCGTGGACAAAGGTTTGCCAACGCTCTTTTTCGTCCGCTTCCGAATCCCGCCGTATTACCTATGGCACGAAATCATTCACGCCCGGTTCCTCCGTCGCCACACAGATGAATTGGCGCAGCAACGGGTCAGCTATGAGGATGTGGTTGTGGACGAGCAAGGGGAACTGTTGTGGCGGTTGCGGGCTCTTTACGGGTTGATCAACACGCGCAATCGCCGCATCGTGGCAGTTGGCGGTCCTGGCGGTTGGGCGCACGCTCCCGGTCACCCAAGCCCACCAGAGTTGGCGAAATTGCGTTGGAACTTGGATATCGTGACGGTGCCCATTCCCGAGTTAGCATCCATGATTGAAGCCGCCCGCAAAGACAGCCGCCAGATAACAAAAGCACAACAGCAAGCAGAAACCTACTTGCGCCAAAAAGGCACAACTTTGCAAACCCGGAAAGAGTTTGTGGTGGAAGCCTTTTTGCTGGCGGATTTGTTCCGAGACCTGATGGCTCGTCACAACGCTTTCACCATCACCACCAATGGATGCATGGGCAGTTATGCGGGCATCATGCCCTGCCTGACACTTACGCTGTTGAACGATGCGGGCTACATGGCGTATTGCGAATCCGATTTCGTGGTGATCCCTGCGGGCATCTTGCTGCACTTCATTGCGGGTAAACCGACTTTCTTCTGCAACCCGACCTTCGCCACTCGAGACGGGGTGATTTTGTTTGCTCACTGCACGGCGCCCCGTTGGATGGATGGGAAAGCGCCGGAGCCAGCGATTGTGCTCACCCACTTTGAATCCGATCACGGAGCTGCCATCAAAGTGGAGATGCGGAAAGGGCAGACGGTCACGGTCGTCAACCCCGATTTTGCAGCGCAAAAGTGGTGCGGGTTCGTGGGTGACATCGTAGCAACGCCGTTCCTTCCCGTTTGCCGCTCGCAAGTCGAGGTAAAAGTCAAGGGCGATGCAAAGGCTGTGATGGCAGCCATGCGTGGCTTTCACTGCATGATCGCCTACGGCGATTACCGACGAGAAGTTGGCTACGCCCTTCGCAAAGTGGGGATTGAGTGGCACGATCTTTCGTGACAGCAATCGTCAAGGGCGTGGCATCCTTTTTACAGCGTTGTCAGGCAAGGAGGAGGATGGTCATGCCCATCAAGTGCTCACAATGTGGAACAGAAAACTTGGATGGGGCATTGTTTTGCGACGAGTGTGGGGCATCGTTGGCAGAAGCAGTTGCTACCCCAGCAGAAGTTGCTGCGCCAGCAGAAGCCGCTCCAGAAGCAGTGCCGGCAGAAGCGGCACCAGAAGTTGCCCCGCCGGTTGTGGGGGCGTTGAAATGCCCTTCGTGCGGACACGAGAACCCACCTGATGCCCGCTTTTGTGAGAGTTGTGGCGCTGCTTTGGCTGCACCAGCAAGCGCCCCTACCCCTGCCCCGCCTGAGGCACCACCCGTTGCTGCGCCTGTCGCTGCACTTGTCATCGTCGAATCGGGCTTGGAACTGCCGTTGGATTTCTCCAAGAACGAAGTGCTTATTGGGCGCGCTGATCCCGTGAGTCGCGTGTTTCCCGATGTGGACTTGACACCGCACGGGGGGCACGAAGCTGGCGTTTCCCGTCGCCATTGCCGCATTTTCCGCCAAGGCGACCAGTTCTTCGTGGAGGACCTGCAGAGCACGAATGGAACGCGTCTGAACGGTCAGTTCATCCCACCCAACCAACCCCGCCCGCTCAACGATGGCGATGTGTTGGAGTTTGGGTTGTTCAAAGTAACTTTCAAGGTAAAGGCGTAGGGTAAAAAGCGTCAGCCAAGAGTGACTGCCAAAAGCGAGAGGGAACCGCCGTGCAACGCGCTTTACCTTGGTTGCTGGCAGGTATCGTGGGCTTGGTAGTTTTTTCCCGCTTGTATCCCTTAGCATTCCCCGAAGCGAGCATAGACTTTCGCATCCACCACACCGAAGCCATTGAAATTGGAGCGAAAGCGCTCAAGGAGTTAGGAGCTCCCGATTTTTCCGCACACATTTCCAGCGTGGCCTTTGGGGTTGATGAAGAGGCGAAGCGTTTTTTGGAAAAGACGATGGGGTTGGAGACAGCCGACGAAGTGATGCGCAAGGAGGTGGCAGTTTGGTATTACCACTGCCGCTGGGTGAAGCCGGGCGACCGACACATCTACAAGGCGTTCATTTCCCCTGATGGGCGCCTTTTCGGCGTAGAGATAAGCTTACCAGAAGAAGCACCGGGTGCTTCCCTTTCGGAAAAAGAAGCCCGCCAAATTGCTGAGCGGTTTTTAGTGGAGCGGCTAAAGGTGCCGTTGCGCGAGTGGCGATTTGTTGAGGCGCAACAATTCCAGCGTCCTGCTCGGCGTGATTTTCTTTTCATTTACGAGCACCGCCAAAAGCAGTTTCCACCCAACCGCCCTGAAGCAGGGAAAGTGCGGCTGTGGGTTGAAGTCGCAGGCGACAAGGTGGTGGGCTACTACCTGCCTTACTTGCATACTCCCGAGTCGTGGGAGTTTCGGGAACGACAGCAACGGTCAGCGCGGGTAGTTTTGATGGTGGCGAGTGTTGGGCTCTACATAGTCTTGCTGATTGCTTTGATTGTCAAGATGGTGCGCCTCTTTGCTTTCCACCGCGAGACACCTCTTTGGCGTTTGGGAGGCATTTTGGGAGGCATTAGGGCTGCCCTTTTGCTCATCGCAGGCATAAACTTCCTACCCCTACAGCTGTTTGAGTATGACCCTGCCAAACCAATGGGGGTCTTTCTTACCGTCCAGTTGGGGTTCCTCTTGATCAGTGCTTTGGTGGCAGGGTTGGGTGGGGCTTTTGTGGGGCTAATCGGCGAACGGCTCTCTCGAGAGCAGCCGCCCGCAGGGATACCCTTGAGCGTGGTGTTTCAACCTGCTTTCCTGACAACGAGGGAAGCAGTGATTTCTATCCTCACAGGGATTGGTTTGGGAGGCATTCATTTAGCGTATGTGGTTGCCTTCTACCTGCTGGGGCGACAGGTTGGGGTTTGGACACCTTTGGAAATTCCCTACACCGAATCCGTTTTGACCCCTTTGCCTTTCGTAGTTCCTTTGTTCATGGGGCTGAGCCCTGCCCTGTCCGAGGAACTCTTGTTTCGTGTTGCGTTTTTGTATCTGCTCTGGAGTTGGTTTAAGCGTTGGTGGGTTGCGGCTTTGATTTCTGGCGCCGTGTGGGCATTTTTGCATGTTGGCTATCCGCCCGAACCTGTTTACATTCGCGGGCTGGAGCTAACGGTTGTGGGGTTGGTTTACGCTTGGGTGATGATGCGGTATGGGTTGCTGGCGCCTATCGCTGCCCACTACACCTACAATGCCGTGCTCGAAGCAACCTTGCTCGTCCAAGCTCAAGAACCCTTTCTGCGTTGGTCGGGAATCGCAGCAGGGGTAGGCATGGTTTGGTTGCTTTTGCCTGCTGCGGTTACTCTCATCAGGCACCGACGGCTGCGATCGGTTGATGAAGTGCCACCTATAGAAGCCCAACCCCTTCCGACACCAACTATTGAGCCCGTGCCCTATGCCCCTTATCAACCCATCGCTCGCCATCACTGGTGGATTTTGGTGGCTCTAACCGCGGCAGGTATTGTGGCGACTATGCTAATCAAGGAAGACTTCCAACCCATTACCTTGCTTCGGGTGAACCGCAGCGAAGCAAAGCGAATTGCCACCGACTACCTACGCCAAAAAGGGGTTCCTGTAGAGCGCTATCGGGTCGCTGCGGACTTAGTTGAGAATTTGGACGAAGACCAACCGGAGACTGCTTACTTGTTGGAGCATGCAAACCGCACAACGCTTACCCGTTTTTGGCACGAGGAGAAGCCCCCTGTTTACTGGGTGGTGCGCTTCTTCCGACCGTTGGAGCGGGAAGAATGGCTGGTTTATGTCGCTTTAGATGGTCGAGTGCTTTCCTTCATTCGTGAGCTCCCCGAAGAGGCGCAAGGTGCCCGGTTGTCCCGTGAAGCAGCCCTAAAAATCGCCGAAGACTACTTGCGCAAAGAAGTTGGTATGCAGTTGGATGAGTGGCGGTTGGTAGAAAGCGATGTATTCAACCGACCTCAGCGGCGGGATTGGGCGTTTTACTACGAGCACAAGCACCGCAGGGTAGGCGAAGCACCCCTGCGGATGAGAGTCAGTGTTCTGGGTGATTTGGCTCAAGGATATGGGCTTAGATGGCAAGTGCCTGAAGCGTGGCTCTTTCAGCGGGAGCAGTTTAAGGCATGGGCAGACTTGGCAGGTCTTTACTTCTTGGTGTTGGTGCTGGTATTGTTGGCGATTGTAATCATCGAAAGCATTAGAGAGGGCATCTTCAGGATTAGCTGGCAGCTGGGCTTGAAGTTAGCGGTGCCTTTGATGCTCTTAATGTTTCTGTCCGTGCTCAACCAATGGGAGTCTCTGTTCTGGTTCGGCTACCCCAACCCCTTACCAGTTTTTGCGTGGGCATTCGTTTTGGTCGGTTTGTTAACGATAGTGACCGCTTTTCTTTTTTTGTTCCTTGCGGCACTTTTTGGTAGCTTGGAGCCTGAATGGTTGCCCAAGCGGCTGCCTGAGTTGGTGCCTGTTTCCCTGTGGATCCGAAGGCAACGATGCGATGACCCATCTTTGGCGAACACACCTGTTTGCCACCCTGCAGCTTTGCGAGACGCCGTCGCCCTCGGCTATCTCGCCAGTTTGGGGGCAATAGGGATTTACAAGGAAGCCGAAATGCAAGGGCAATTGATTCGCGGCAGTTGGCTCCCTGCTTTGGATTACCTCAACTGGATTGCGTGGTCGGTAGTTTTGGGTTTGTGGCTGGGCATCTTTTTCGCAAGTGTTTACCGCTATCATGTGCGCACTTTAGAAAGGTTGTTCATCCTGTTGCTGCTGTTCCTGCCTGTTGGGTTGCTTGGTGCTAATTCGCCAGAAGAAGCCTTAAAGGGAGTAGCGACCTTAGCGCTATCTTTGGCTGGTGGTGCTGTTGTGCTGTATTGGTTGGGGCGGTTTGTGGTGCGCTACAACCTCTATGCTTGGGCGCTGATGATTGCCTTGCCCCTATTGCTGTCCATCAGCGTGCAACTGTTAAGAGCCCCTAACCTGTTCTGGAAGTTGCAAGCGGTGCCCTTGCTCATCTTGTATGCTTTGCCTGCCCTTTGGTGGCTGCGGTCAGCTTGGCGTTCCCGATTTGCACCAACACCATCCCAAACACAACCCCAACCATCTGCTGTTGACGAATCCTCGCCTCAATCGGATGTCCTTCACTGAATGCTGGGCAAGCGCTGTCGCCATTGATCGCGATAAAGACCGATACGCTCAAAGGGGATAGGTCGGAAACCGATTCGGAAGGCAGGGGAGTTAGGGCGAAGGCGAAAGTCCATTTGGGCAGGGTTGATAAACAGGGGGTCAACACCAACAAGGTTGTCTGCTATCTCCACATATGGTTTCGCTTTTTCTTCCATGTTTAGCCACCGACCGCCGACGCACAGGTTGCGCACGATGCGGTTACCTTTGGGCGCTGCGGGCTCATCGTCCAAAATGGTAAGCAACTTCGGATAGCGCTCCCGCCACGGTGATTGTTGGTAAGGCACTGCTTGCAAACGCTCTTTCAGGGTTGTGTCCACATGGTAACTCGCCCAACCCATTGCGCGGGCGTCTACATGCACCGCAGGTTCGCAATCTACGAAGATGTTGTTTTCCACGAGGTTGTCTCGCCCACCCCCGATGAAAGCGGCTCGGGTCACCCGATAGAACACATTGCCAAAGACGGTTGTCCCGCACAACATGTCGTCCAAGTAAACGCCCATGCACCCTTTGCCTTGGAAGCCTGTGATGTCGTGGAAGAAGTTGAATCGGATGATAGTGCCGCGCCAAGTCCAATCGCGCCCACTGTAAATCGCCCCAGCATCGTTGGATTCCAAGCAAACGCGGGCGATGCGGTTGAACTCTATCAAGTGCTCGTTGCCGCTGAAAGCAATGGCTTGGTGGGGCGCATCGTGAATAAGGTTGTGGCGGGCTTTGTTGCCAACCCCATGAAGCCCAATCGCCGGACGATACATCCGATGCCAACGAGCGTAGTGATGGATGTGGTTGTTTTCTGCAAGGTGGTTTGCGGGAGTTAAAGTTTTTCGGTCGCCTCCCGATAGCACAATGCCTCCTTCTCCCAACCCATAAAGGTCGCAACTGATAACAGCGTGATCGGTGCCTCCTTCTACCCGCACACCGTAACCGCCGCTGTTGCGGATAGTGCAACCGTTGATCCGCACGCCTGTGCCACCTGTTACGGTCACCACTGTGTCTCGGGCTCCCTCCATCACAAACCCTTCCCAATGAACATGGCTGACCTCCTTCATCGTGAGCAATGTAGGGAGCACGGAAACGAGCGCTTCGCCCTTCTGCAAGTCCGAAGGGGGGTAGAAGTAAAGGATGCCCGTTTCGCGATCCAGAAACCACTCGCCGGGAGCATCCAACTCAGCAAGCACATTGTAGGCGTAGAAGTATTGCCCTTTACGGTAGCCGTAGTAGTGGTAGGGCGGAGCGACTTCTAACAAACGCTTTTCGGGGTCAATGCGGAGCAAGCGGTGGCGTTGGTCACTCCAATCCCAAAACCAGTAGCCGTGCAGCCAAACCTCCTTTTCGCCCAACCATCGTTGGGGTCGATCACCTTCGTAGTAAAAGCGACCTGTTCGGCTTCCTTTGATGCCATGAATTTGGTGCCCATCGTATTCAGCGACATCAGCGATGCGCATGAAGCCTTCGTTGGGAAACCGAGCCAAAGTCATGGGAGCATCGTTGAAGAACAGTTCCAAACCGCCCCCAGCCGGGGAACCATAGTCTTCAAGCCCTAACGCTTTCAAATCGGTTTGCCAAACTTTTTGCCGCACCTCTTCGTCCAGACGAGAGAGCACAACAGGGTCGGTCACTCTTTGCCATTGCGTGATCCGCTTGCCTGCTAACAAGCGCACTAATTCGCCCCTGCGTGCCCGATAAACGATGGGCGCGTTGGGCAACCCTGAGTCGTTAGCGGTGAGTTCTATCGGTTGTGCTAACTCGTAGACTCCTCCCCTGACTTCTATCACAACGCCGCCTTTGGGGAACTGTCCTTTTTGCTTGAGCGTTCGGACAGCGTCGCGGGCACGCTCAATGGTGGCGAAGGGGCCATCCGTGCGTTGAGGGTTAGGGGAAAGACGCCGACCGCTCCATTGGTCATTGCCGTTGGGAGCAACATAGAAGACGAGAGTTTGGGCTGTGCTCATCGTTGCCCACCACCCGAGCAAAATGGCTACCAACACCCCTCACATTGCGATCACCCTAATTGCTTTTTTGAAATGGACACTTCCACTATAGCGCAAGGGGAGGGGTTAGGGACTTCGTTTGGGCTGCGCAGGCGCGCAAACGACGAGAAGGAATCAAGATGGCTACAATGTTTTCGTGGGTGATGAGGATTGAGGGTTCGATTCGCTTTGCCAACATGGATCGCATTGATTTGGGCTGGACTGCTGATTCTTTTGTTGGGGCTGCGGGTGCCCTTCGGGGTGCCAAATGAGTGGGTATGGCAATATCGGAGTGATATGGAGTTTGACCCTATCTGGGTTTTGGCTGCGTTGGCATTGGTTGGCGCCATGGCAACGCTCTGTTGGCAGTCGGGGCGCACATCGTCCGCTTCTGATAAGCCGCTTCTTTCGCAACGGCAAATCATTTGGGGCTTGCTGTTGCTCGCTGTGCTTGTGCGGTTGGTCTTTGCAGTTTTGTTGCCACAAAGCTATCGCCCTGTGCCTGCCTTTTGGGCACTGGTGATTGTCAGCCCGATTGCCACCAGTTTTTACGGCGAAGCCCAGAAGATCAAGGAGCAGGGGGTAGCGACTTACTTGCGGGACTATCACGAACAGTTGCCTCAGAAACCGTTTCACGCTGCCACCCATCCACCGGGCTTGCCTTTGTTGTTTGCGCTTTTGCGGTCTATTGCCATGCACCCCACCCTCCAATCCGTTGTGCCCCTCAAGGAGCAAGATCTGCAGGTTTTGCGCCAAGCGTATCGGTATTTGAAGCCTTTTGAACCGACTGACCTTTGGTATCCTTCAGATGCGGACATGAAAGCAGCCTGGTGGATTGCGGTTTTCTGTTGGCTGTTTGGTGCCCTTGCGGTGATGCTTTGGGGTTGGCTACTCACAAGCGGGAGCGGACAAGGGACCCTGATTGCTCTGGCTGCGACGACACCGGGCTTGCTCTGGTGGCAAACGACGGTGGATAGCGTTCACCTTCTCGTTATCACAGCGACTTTTGCAGCAGCGTGGAAGTGGCGGCAGGAGCGAAGCATTCCTTGGGCACTCTTGACAGGATGTATCGCAGGGATAGCGCTATGGTTGGCGTTCAAGAATGCTGTGCCACTGTTAGCCATTGCCCTTTGGCTTTTGTGGGAACAGTGGCGATCGCAAGCACGCCTTCCCCTCTTGCAAATCGCATTAGCTGCTGTCTTAGCCGTTGCACCGTATCTTTTGGCATGGCTGCTGGTTGGGTTTCAACCTATTGCCACCTTCCAAGCAGCTAATGCTGGTCACCACGCTCAAGCGGGGGCACATGCCCGCAGTTACCTTCCATGGGTAGTGGGCAACCTTGCCGACTTTGCGATGGCATTGGGAGGCGGTTGGCTTGGCTTGTTGGTAGCGGGCTTGGTTTGGTGGTGGCGTTCTGGGTGCCCCCCTTCGGTGAGCGTGGCAGCGCTATTGGTGCTGCTACTGTTGGACTTCAGCGGGTTGGTGCGAGGGGAAGCAGCGCGCCTTTGGCTGCCCTTTGTTCCCCTGGTGACTTGGGATTTCCGTCAGGTCGCACCTTCTGAGGGGCGAGAAGGTGCGTTGATGGTTTTGGTGCAAGGACTAACAGCATTGGCTTTGCTGACTTGGTTGGAATTCTTACGCCCCTTTTAGCGTCCCTTCGTGTTCGCTGATTTCCGATTAGGTTTGGTTGCTGATGGTTTTTCGCTGGGAGGCTTTTCCTTTAGCGCTGCCAATAGCTCCTTCTCCAACTGCATCAAGAAGGGACCTACGACCCCTCCCCGGATAATACCCTTGCGGTCAATAAGCACCGCAGCGGGATAACGCAGCTGGTTGAAGGGTTCGGGAACGGGGAATTCCCAGCGCGCCAAAGGGTAATTGATGCCCATACCTTGAGCAATGGTTCGGAGTTGGGGAGGGGTGTCTTTAGAAATGGCGAAGATATGCAGCCCTTGCTTGCGGAATTGGTTGTTCCACTTGACGAGGTGCGGAACCTCCGCACGGCAAGCGCCTCAGTGAGGCGCCCAGTAAATCAGCAACAAAACTTTACCCCGATAGTCCGACAGCGGGTGTTTTTTGCCGTCTATGTCCACTAAAGTGGCTTTTGGCGCCGGTTTGCCAATAAAGGCACGCAAAGGCTCGGGGATCGGAAGCGATTGAGCAACCGCTCCTATCGCAACGCTGGCAAGCAGCAAGACGCTCGCTATCCAACGCATAGTGCATCTCCTCCACTACCAAGGAGTTTGGTGGGACATATAAGAGAACGCCCATCAAAGGTCACAGGTTCCCCCTTTGACAGGGGGCAGAAGTGTGTTAAAATTGTTGGCGCTGTTGGGAGCCTTGACGGAGGTGTTGAACTGCGTGGCAGGTTTGCGAAAGATCAAAATCAATTGGGATTTGCTGCGATCTTTTGATGCCACTCCCTTGCTGATGCTGGAGCAGGAGTTGGAAGAAGCAGTTCGGCAGGAATACGAAATGCGCCGATCGGCGTATCTGCAGCGGAAAAAGGAATCCAAGCGCCGACGCCGACGAGGTGTTGCGGCAGCGGCGGAAGAGGCTGCTTCAGCCACAGCCTGATGGCGGCGTAGCTCAGCGGTAGAGCACGCGGCTCATAACCGCGGGGTCCAGGGTTCGATTCCCTGCGCCGCCACCATTTTCCCCTCTGGGGTAACAGGAGCGATGCAAGGTGGACTACTTAGGGGAGAAAGGTTTCTATGAAGAGCCTGCTGCCGAAGCAGTCTTGGATTGGGAATGGTTGCGCCAGTTGATTGCTCTGGTGGAGCGCGAAGATTTGACAGAATTGGTGGTTAGCCAAGGGAAAATGACGATCGTCGTGCGAGGGCGGTCCTACCGACCGCCTATCGCCCATAGCGTTCCGCCTGCAGGGGGCATAACGGTGGCTTCTTCCGAACTGGTCGTCGGTGAGGAGGCGCAGATGGAAGAAGCCCCTTCCCTTGCCAACGATCGTTTTTTCTACATCACCGCACCCCTGACTGGTGTGTTTTATTCGCGACCGCGCCCCGATGCCTCACCCTTCGTCACCGTTGGGAGCACTGTGGAACCAGGGCAAACAGTGGCATTGGTAGAAGCTATGAAGTTCTTCAATGAAGTGCGCAGCGAAGTGCGAGGGATCGTCCGAGAAATCCTGCCCAAAGACCAACAGTTGGTCAAACTGGGCGATACCCTGATTGTTCTGGAGCGACTGGATTGATGGAGGCGAACAAAGGATGTCGGTGACTGCAATCATCCAACGCCGGCTTGTCATCACCTTCTTAGTAGCGATTGGCGCTGGGTTGATCGCTTTTGCTCCTGTGCGTTTAGGTCCCTTTGAGGAGTATCGGGTGGAACTGAGGATGCGGTATCGGTTTACCGAGCCGTTTTCCAAGATCGCCAAAGATCAACCCATAGAGCAACTGATACGGGATGCTTTACGGGAGGCGAAGTTGGAGAAACCCGAATTTACGGAAGTGCAAGCTATCGGTGAGCACTTGTTAGTGTTGGAGGATGATGCCTCAGGGACAATGAGCGAGGCGCTGAAGCGCCAAGCCCAAATGGACGCGATCATCCGCAAGCGCTACCCGCAAGCGAAGCTCATAGATGCGGAGCGTCAAGCCAAAGGCGAAAAACCCCTGTTCCAGTTCGCCAATATTGGTGTCTTCAAGCCTTCTTTACACCTGCGGCTGGGGTTAGATCTGCAAGGGGGGTCCCGAATTGTCCTCCAGTGCCGACGAGCAGAGTTTGTGTTTGAACTGGACAAACCTATTGACCCCCAACAACGGGAAGCAGCCCGCAAAACGATCACTGCTGCCTTGGAGCAGCGGGGACTCCAAAACTTTGATGTTCAACTGGACGAAACAGGCAAAGTGATCTTCCTTCGTTCCCAAGCCACACCGCAACAAGCCGAATCAGAAGCACGCTTAATGGAGGCCACCTTGCGATCCCTTTATGGTAGCGTCCGGGAGTTAAAGGAACGGCGTCAGTTCTTCCCCTTGGATGCTCAGAAGGTCAACACGGTGCGGGAGATTGTGGAACGACGGATTAACCGCTACGGGGTTTCGGAACCACAAGTGTATGTGCAAGGGGCGGACCGAATCGTCGTGGAAATGCCGGGCGTGCGCAACCCGGAAGAAGCTTTGCGACTCATTGGTGAGATTGGCGAGTTGGAGTTCCGCAGCGTCCCCGACAAATACCGCGTGGATGTGGAAACAAGCCCTCAAGGCGTTAAGGAGAAAGTGGTGTTCCGTGACGCTCAAGGGCGAGAAGTGCCTTACTACCAAGTCTACGCAGAGTCGGTTTTGGTAGTCAAGGGCACGGAACTGAGCCCGCCGACCGTTGTGGGCTTTGATGAGTTTGGTCGTCCAGAAGTGCACTTGACTTTCAACCGGGAAGGAACCCGTAAGTTCGCTGACTTTACCCGTCGCAATGTGGGCAAGCACTTAGCAATTTGGTATGACCGCGAGTGCATCAGTGCCCCTGTTGTTCAAGAGCCCATTTTGGACGGTCGCGCTCGCATCACGGGGATTGGCTCCTTTGAAGAAGCAAACCTGTTGCGGGTCATTCTGGATGCGGGGGCACTGCCTGTGCCCGTTGCAGTCCTTTGGCGGCAAAGTATCTCGCCAACTTTGGGCACCGACACTATCCACAAGAGCATGAATGCGGGTATCCTCGCAGCGATTTTGATCATCGGCTTTATGCTCCTTTACTACCGATTGCCCGGATTGTTAGCCTGCATAGCATTAGCCATTTACTTTTTGATCGTGTTAGCAGTCATGAGCCTACAAATTGGCGAATGGCGCCCTGTATTGACCCTTCCGGGCATCGTGGGGTTGATTGTTTCGCTGGGCATGGCAGTGGATGTGAATGTCATCAGTTTTGAGCGGCTCAAGGAAGAGTTGCGAGCGGGACGCCCCCTGAAAACAGCCGTAGAGTTAGCCTTTGACCGCTCATGGACAGCCATTCTGGATGCTCATGTCACAGTGCTGATCGCAGCGGCAGTGCTTTACTACTTTGGGACCGGTCCTGTGCGCGGCTTTGCGACAACCTTGACCATTGGCACCTTGGCAAACTTGTTCAGCGCCTTCTTCTCCGTCCGAGGGATGATGGAGTGGGTTGTGCGCACCTCTTTGGGGGAGCGCCGCTCATGGTTCCTCACTTTTGCCGATACGGCTGTGGTCCAGAAACTTTTGACAGCGCCGCGCAGCTAAGACTCGGTATCCTTTCTCGCTCCCCAAACGACTGTTGTCCGACCAGTGGGGGGTGAATAGGTAGCTTGCGTCTTCCTGTTGCTCAGTGAGAGAACTAACTGACATATGCCTGTCGCTTAGAGGCGGTGACCAAACGCGGAACGAAGGTGATTGGGATGCAAGGAACAGATCGTTTCGACATCGTGGGCAAGACGAAAATGTGGCTGGGCATTGCCCTTGCGGTGATGCTAATCGGTTTAGTCGGGATGGTCATCCGAGGGTTCAACTTGGGGTTGGACTTCACGGGTGGTGCCCTCTACCAATTCAAGTTCCCCCAAAAGGTCGCCACAACAGCTCAACAAGAGGTGCAAATCGTTGACGAAGTGCGCACCCTCCTGCGAGGGGCTAACTTGCCTTCCCAACCCGTCATCCAATTGGCAGAAGGGGATACTTTGCTCGTTCGCTTGAAGGTCTTGAGCGAGCGAGAAAGCGAAGAGTGGCGGGAGAAAATCTGGCAAACACTGCGCCAAAAATATCGCAACATAGACCAAGTCGGCACTGAATTTATCGGCTCAGTCGTCGGGGGTGAATTGACGCGAGCAGCCATCTTCGCCACCGTTATTGGTCTCCTTTTGGTTTCCCTTTTCATCTGGTTCCGCTATCAAATCTTGGGAGCTGGGTGGCTGTTTTCATTGGGGGCATTAGTTGCCCTTGCCCACGATGTGTTGGTGTTGATTGGCTTCACTGCGTGGATGCAAATAGAAGTCAACAGCGCCTTTATCGCTGCTCTCTTGACAGTTGCTGGTTACTCCGTTCAAGACACCGTCATCATTTACGACCGCATCCGAGAGAACTTGAGGGTGCGTCGGGGTTGGACACTGGAACGGATTGTCAACTACAGTTTGCTGGAAACCATGCCTCGTTCTATCAACACCTCCCTAACGACGGCGTTAGTGTTGTGGGCGATCCTGTTGGTCGGTGGGGTTGCGGTGAAACCGCTGGCGTTTTCCCTGTTCATCGGGATTGTGGCGGGGACTTATTCGTCCATCTTCATTGCGGCACCTTTCGTGCTGATGATGCAACGATGGTGGGAAGCCCGGCAACAACAGCGGCGACCGACAGCAGTCCCTGTGCGGCGTCCTATTGTGGAACAGCGACCCATCCTGCGGGCAACCCCATCAGTGCCCGAGGGAACAGAAGCTGAAGAGAAAGAAGAGACGACCGCTCCTTCTCCCACCGGGATTTTGTCCCGACCCACTACTCCCACCCCCGCCCGCCGAAAGCAGCGGAAGAAGCGCCGACGGTAGGAGGTTGGTAGGATGCAAGGAACGCGCCCCGACGGTCGGGCTCCAGATCAGATGCGACCGATTAAGCTGGTTCGTGGTTGGCACCGATTTGCAGAAGGGTCGTGTTTGATTGAAGTAGGCAACACCCGCGTTTTGTGCACCGCCACTGTCCTTGACCGAGTGCCCTCTTTTTTGAAAGGCACTAACACCGGTTGGGTCACCGCTGAATACGGGATGCTCCCCCGTGCCACTCACACCCGCAACGAACGGGAAGCTAAACTGGGGCGACAGGATAGCCGTTCCATAGAAATTCAACGGCTGATCGGGCGATGTTTGCGGGCAGCAGTAGACCTTAGTGCTTTGGGGGAACGCACGATCGTTATTGACTGCGATGTGTTGCAAGGCGATGGGGGCACTCGGGTCGCAGCGATTACGGGAGGCTTCGTCGCATTAGCTGAAGCCCTCTGGCGACTCCAGCAAGATGGCGTTTTTCGCAAACTCCCCATTTACGGCTGCCTTGCTGCTGTTAGCGTGGGGATTGTCAATCGGCAACTGCTTTTGGACCTCAATTACGACGAAGACTCCCGAGCCAGTGTGGACATGAATGTGGCAATGTTGGAAGACGGACGGCTCGTGGAAATTCAAGCCAGTGCGGAGGGCGAGGCGTTCACCAAGGAGCAGTTTGATCAACTCCTCGCCCTCGCTCAAAAAGGCATCCGCCAACTCATCGCTTTGCAGAAAAAGGTGTTGGACGGTATCTTGTGAGCGCCTCTTTACCAACCCCGCACCTGCAGCAACTCGGTTTCCGCAAGGGTGCGGATGTCAATCCCCCGCATGGGCTCACCCAAGCCTCGCGAAATCTCGGCCAAGATTTCAGGCTGATCGTAGTAGGTCACTGCATCCACAATGGCTTTGGCGCGCTTGTATGGGTCACTGCTCTTGAAGATGCCACTGCCAACGAACACCGCTTCAGCACCCAACCGCATCATGAGCGCTGCATCCGCTGGTGTGGCGATGCCGCCTGCTGCGAAGTTGGGGACAGGCAGACGACCATGCTCGTGCACCCACTTGACCAACTCGTAGGGAGCCCCCAAGTTTTTAGCTATGGTGACCAGTTCCTCCTCGGGCATGGCTTGGATGCGGCGGATTTCGTCCATGATTTTGCGCATGTGCCGAACGGCTTCTACGACATTGCCTGTGCCCGCTTCGCCTTTGGTGCGAATCATTGCTGCCCCTTCGGCAATTCGGCGCAACGCTTCGCCCAAGTCGCGGGCACCGCAGACGAAGGGGACCTTGAACGCATGCTTGTTGACATGGAACTGCTCGTCAGCAGGGGTAAGCACTTCGCTTTCGTCAATGAAGTCCACGCCCAAGGCTTCCAAAATTTCCGCTTCCACGAAGTGCCCAATGCGACACTTCGCCATGACTGGGATAGTGACGGCTTCCATGATTTCCAGAATTTTCTCGGGGTCTGCCATCCGAGCCACGCCGCCCTCTTTGCGGATATCAGCAGGCACCCGTTCCAATGCCATCACAGCGACAGCCCCGGCTTCTTCAGCAATTTTCGCTTGTTCGGCGTTGGTTACATCCATAATGACGCCGCCCCGAAGCATTTGGGCGAGCCCTACCTTAACTCGCCAAGTGCCCCAAACCTTTTCGTCTGTCCAACGAGGCAGCCTTTCGTCCATCCGTTAATCCCTCCTTGCGAGCGTGTCGTCAAAGCACTAATTGAAGATTGGCTTCAGTGTCTAAGGCTCTCTGCCGACTCCTTTAGGTGAACCCAGATCCCAAACCCCTGCTCTTTCCAAACTGTGAAGAGAACGGCTACAATCTGGCCATGGATTTCCACATCCGTCACACCTTATTGCCTCCGTGCTTAAATTATTGCACAGGGTAGCGCTGTGCACTGAGCCAAAGGGTGAACCGTTATGCCTTCACGGAAGAACCATAAGCCAAGCGTCTCCGAAGCGCCAGAGTTTCAGGCTCCATCGGGTTTTCGGGCAGGTTATGGGGTTTTGTGGGGCAAACCCAATGTGGGCAAATCCACCTTGCTCAACTATTTGGTAGGGCAAAAAATTGCGATCGTTTCGCCCAAACCGCAGACAACCCGGAACCGCATTGTCGGGATCGTGGAGACCGAAAACGCTCAAATCGTTCTGCTGGATACGCCGGGCGTTCATCACCCGCGCCACAAATTGGGTGAATACCTTGTTGCGGAAGCGAGAGCAGGTTTGGAAGGTGCCGATGTGGTGTTGTTCATGGTGGACGCAACAGAGGCACCCACGCCTGATGACCAACGGGCAGCAGAGTTGCTTAACAGTTTGCTGCGGGAGGCTCCACGCCCTGTGCTTCTTGTGGTCAACAAGATAGATGCTGTTTCGCCTGCTGTCGCTCATGAGCGGCGGCTCCTTTACGAAGCGTTGGGCAATTATGACGAGACCGTGATGATTTCTGCTCTGACGGGCGAAGGGGTTCCGTTGCTTTTGCGCAAGATTGTTGACCGATTGCCTGAAAGTCCACCTTACTACCCTCTGGGCACCCTCACCGATCAGCCCGAAAAGTTGCCTATTGCTGAAGCCATCCGCGAAGCCGTGTTGCACTACACCCACGAAGAAGTCCCTCACGCCGTTGCCGTTGTCGTAGACGAGATAGAGCACCGCAGCGAGCAGTTAGCCTATGTGCGAGCAACTATCTTCGTGGAAAAAGAGAGCCAAAAAGGCATCATTATTGGGCAAGGGGGACAAATGCTGAAAAAAATTGGCACCTTAGCACGGCAGGAGATTGAGCGATGGCTTGGCAAAAAGGTTTACTTAGAGTTGTGGGTGAAAGTAGCGAAGAACTGGCGCAAAGACGAAAATGCTCTCCGTCGCTTCGGCTACTTCGTCAAAGTCAAAAAGTAGTTGCCTTTACCTACCGTCTCTCTTCCCTTCGCCGTTCCAAAGCGATGATTTCAACTTCAACGGCATGGGGTTGAGCGTGGCAGTTGGGGAACAACCACGCGCCAAAACACACATTCACAGCGGCGATGTTTTCAGGGCGCAAAGGCGGTCTTGGATCAAGGCGTCCGACGCGCCAGTGGGCAAAGTGACGCAAAGCCGTCAAAGGCACCCGAATCTCCTGCCATTCAGTGCTCAAAGGCACATTCATACCCCAAGGGGTTCCATCTCGCTCAATGAGCACGAGCTCCACCTGATCAGTCCCAGAAGTGGCTGCGCGAGCCCGCACGAGCAAGGTGTCACATTGTGCCAGATGCTCTTGCCACGGTTCTAATTCCTGTCGCGCTTCGTTGCGAAACCAAACGCTACTTGGCGGCGGGTTGAACCGGTTAACAGAGATGCGCAGGGCTATGCGATCAGGATGCATCCCCGGCACGAGTTCTGTGCGCACAGGCACATCGCTTCTTGGACTCACGAGGTGACGCTCAGCATCAAACAACACGAAGGGCGCTTCCTCTGGCAACACTGGCAACGCCCACAATCGTGGTTGTAGCCCGATCCATTCAACCTCAAAACCGTGTGGCTTCTCCCTTTCTTGCCCGTAAAGCCACGCCCCGAACACAAGGCTGATTTGGGAGAGGTTACTCACCGACAGCCGAGGTTTCTTTGTGCCCCAAAGAGGGCGTAGGTAAGTAAGGGGCACCGAGATTTCTCTCCATGCGCTTGACAAAGGCACATCATAACCGAAGGCGGAACCGTCTCTTTCCACCAAACCAACTTCCACGGCGCGAGTTTGTGGGTAAAGGGCTCGGGCTTTGACCACCAGGTCCCACTCGCCAACAGGGACGCTTGGAGGCACCACAATTGGCAACCGCATGCCTGCGCTGCTGGGTATTTCTCCAAAGCCCGTTGCCGTTAATCGCCATGCCCAAGAACCCTTGCAGCTACCCTGCACTAACTCTACCTTTGCTTCGTAAAACGATGGTCCTGAGTAATTCACAGATGGAAGCCGCTCATTAGGCTTAGCCTCCACGAGCAAATGAAGCTTTAGCCCCTTCTCCAACTCAGCAGGATTACCAAACCAGCGGAAAGGAAGCACGAGAACTTTTGATGGCTGATCAGTTTGCACGCCCACAAAATACTCCAACTTGGGCGGTTTGAGAGCGTCGGTAGGGAGAGTCACTTCGTAAAGGTAAGCCCTTCGCTGCCGCATCGACACGGAACGAAAACGAGGTTCGCTCCCAGACCGATAGTACAAGGTGACTCGCTTAGGGTCCTGAGGAGAAGCGAGCGTAATTTTGATGGTCAGCGGTTTTCCCTCACGCCAATGAGCAACTGGTTCATGCCATGCGGTTGTGATGTGAGCACTTGGCGGGGCAGCAAATTCCTGCAAACCGATAGGGACAGGCAATTGCCAATCGCTTGAGGCTTTGACTGTCCTTCCTTTGCGCCTAAGCAAATAAACCCCCGGTCGAATAACAAAAGCACCCTTACGCGCCTGCGTTCGGTAAGTGTTGCCTTCGTTGAGGGGCTCCACTGCAAATTCTTCACCCAGATCGGGTAGCCGCAACTGCATCCTCCGTTCTCTCCAAAACACGACAGACACGAGGCGGTCGAGACTCGGGTTACTGTAGGGATCGTTCACCCAAACCGCATCGGGATAAACCTCCAGCCGCCAAACCCCATCGGCTAACTTGTCGAAGAAGTAAGCTCCTGTGCCCTCGTAACGAACGAGAGGCGATGAACCGCATCCCACAATGCGCTCCAGCATAGCAGGGTTGGGAGGAATTGTTTGCGTGTTGTTGGAGTAGAAAAACTCCCGCTCTGTCACCATCTCGCTCAAATCTTCTTCGTAACTGACTCTGAATGGACCGAAACGAGTGTTTTCTGGGTAACGACCGTAAGTTTGCAATCGGGGCAATCGGCGGAAGGCTTCCGCTGCGATGGCGAAACTGACCGCTTTGTTGGGCGCGTGGACAAGGTTGAGGTAATGGGTTTGCCAACCGACATTGTAAGGTGCTAACGGCAACGGATCGTATTGGAATTGGGCGGCGATTTGCGCCCCACCGCTTCGGAACGCCCTCGCCATTGCTGGGTAGATGTAACTGCCGGGCACATCGGCGGCATCAAACTCGTAAACGATTTTCGCCTTTCCCCTCAACCCAAGATCCCGCATGGAGGGGTAGTCATCTACCAACGGCAAAAAGTTGCCCTTTAGCGAACGCCTTGCCACTAAGCCCGTCGGATACCAAACGAAACTGCAGCCGTCAACAATAGAATTGCGCACCGCCGCAAAACGGCTATCCCAACCGTTGTAGAAAAGCGGCTTTTGACAACCTATTTGACGGATAGCACTTGCTAATGCGTTGATGTAATCCCGAACCTGTTCGTCGGTTGTGCCTGCCGGATACAACGGCTCGTTGATGAGCTCAAAAGCGATAATGGTTGGGTCGTCTTTGTAAGCCAGACCCGTGTAGCGGTTGACATGGCGAACGAAATGAGCAAGGTAGCGCCGTTGCACTTCCCAAGCGGAGGGATCAGTCGTTAGTTGTTGCATCGTGAAGAAGTTGGAAAACCCTTTGCTAAGGTTTGGAGTGCTCCACCAAGCGATGGGCGTGAGCACGACATAAATGCCCCGTTCCTTCGCCTTTGCAACCAAGAAATCCAAAAGGCGCAGGTGTTCGTTGTCCACCAAATTGCCTTCTCGGTCGCTCACTTCCCGGTCAAACACATGAAGCCGAATCACGTCCAACCCCATGCGAGCAAAATGGAGCACATCCTGTTCAATCACCTGCTCAATAGGCAAACCCAACCGTTGGAGGTAGAAGAAGTCGTAAGCGAATGGGGCATAATAGTTGACGCCGAACAAAGCCACTTCTTCGCCAGAATCCCTCCAACGCAGCACCCCTTCGCTATCTACAAAAGCAAACCTTTGGGTGATCCGCTGCGGTGGCTGTGACCAAGCAGTGCAAGCAACCGCCAACATCACCATTACAATGAAGACATCAGAAATCCGATCCATGTGCCACCGACCTCCAACCTCAAATGTTGTCGCTGGCTTTGACAGCATTGGCACAATTAAAGCCGTGTTGCGAGCAGGGATAATTGAGAGAGGTGACGACCCATGACCGTGCGAGAGGCGTGGCAATTGTTGCAGGACGAGGTAACGCAGCGGCGAGAGGAAGGGTGCGAGGTAACGGAGTTGCAGGAGCGTATTGATGCTCTGAAAGCGAGAGGGGTAGAACCTTCCGCGCAGGAAGTGGAGGAACTTTGGGCGCTTGCAGAAACTTTGCAACCCCTCCCAACTTTTCCTTACTCAGAGCCAAGCGATTGGGAGGCGTTGGTTGCTACTTGGCAAGAGTTGCCACCTTTGCGAGTTACCCTGAGCGACAGCGAACTTTACGACCGCGTCAAGGGCGCATGGTTAGGGCGTGTTGCTGGGTGCATGGTGGGCAAGCCTGTAGAAGGTTGGCACAAAAGCAAAATTGACCGCTACCTGCAACGGGCAGGGGAATACCCGCTTCGAGGCTACTTTCCTCCGCTTCCTCAGGATGACCCTGAGTTGCGGGTTCACGACCAACGCTTGCTGCGAGGCAACATCACAAAAGCGCTGCGTGACGACGACATTGACTACACCTTGTTGGGCTTATACCTTGTAGAGCGCCATGGGCACGATTTGACCCCTGACAAAGTGGGGCAGGCTTGGTTGGAGTTACTGCCTTACCATCAGGTTTACACAGCGGAACGGTGCGCTTACCGCAATTTGGTCAACGGGCTGCAACCGCCTGAGACAGCCCTTTACCGCAACCCTTATCGGGAGTGGATTGGGGCGCAGATTCGGGCAGACTTCTTCGGTTACGCTTGCCCGGGCGATCCAAGAGAGGCTGCCCGATTGGCGTATCAGGACGCTGTCGTCTCTCACCAGAAAAATGGCATTTACGGCGAGCTTTGGGTCGCAGCCACTATAGCCGCTGCATTGGTTTGCCATGACTTGGAAACTGCCTTGCAAGCGGGTTTGTCTGTGATTCCAGCAACCTCTCGCTTAGCTGAGGCATTGCGGGATGCGATGACTTGGGGCAAGGCGTGCACTACTTGGGAGGAAGCGTGGGCGAAGGCGAACGAAAAGTATGGATCCTACCATCCCGTCCACACCATCAACAACGCTGTGTTGGTCGTGTTGGGATTAATGTTTGGTCAGGATGATTTTGCCCGCACCGTTGGCTATGCCGTGATGGGCGGTTGGGACACAGACTGCAACGGGGCAACAGCAGGTTCTATCTGGGGCGCCTTGTTTGGAGCAAACAACTTGCCGACAGAGATGGTATCCCCCTTGGGTGACAAATACGAAACCGCTTTGTCAGGCTTCGGAAGCCTGCAGCTAAGCGAATTGGTAGACCGAACCTTTCGCCTCGCCCAAGCGTTTTTAACTCGCCGGTAATTTGGGCGCAAGAAAGAGCGGGGTGGACTACTTTTGCCCACCCCGCTGTTTGACCGTTCAGCGGGGGAGGAGGTCAATTGCTATGCCCTGCCCCTCGGACTTCCCAAATGGAGATCTTTCCGTCGCTGCGGGGGTTGTGGGGTCGGAAGATGCGGGCGCAATCTTGCGCCAATCGAGTCCAAGGTAGCCACTTAGCGTGACCATCAGCAAAAGTCAAGGTGCTACCGCCCAAGTGGCGGATGTTACGGGAACTGCGCCGCTGCAGCCAATCCGAAGAGCAACCGGGATGGGGCTGACAAACATTTGCCCAGATAGCTCTCGTTCCACCGCAGTTAGCAAAGTGAGGGGCGTCAACAAAGGCACACACATCCGCAGGAGCTGGAAGTTGAGCCATCCTAAAGGGTTTGCCAC
>VAPR01000061.1_pt1 | contig 71518 bp, 53 predicted proteins | sample 3380701 | NCBI WGS metagenome assembly VAPR01 (sample SAMN11536904, study PRJNA540576) | hot springs metagenome | isolation source: hot spring wet sediment | place: Spain: Lobios | collected 2014-01
GGCAGTCAGCATGCGAATCATGACCCGCATGGGCAAGGTGGCACTGGAGCGCATTGGCACCAGTGAAGACTTTGTGCGAGGGCTTCATTCCCTTGGCGATCTGGATCCCAACCGTCGCTTCATCATGCATTTTCCTGATGAAAACCTCGTGTGGAGTATCGGCTCGGGTTATGGGGGCAATGCCCTTTTGGGCAAAAAGTGCTTTTCGCTGCGCATTGCTTCTTGGTTGGGTTACCAACAAGGTTGGTTGGCAGAACACATGATCATCATCGGTGTGGAAGATCCCGACGGTGAGGTCACCTACCTCGTTGCCGCACTCCCCTCGGCGTGTGGCAAGACGAACTTAGCGATGATGGAGTCGGTGCTCCCCGGCTACCGAGTTTGGACTTTAGGTGATGACATCGCTTGGCTGAATATTGGTCCTGACGGGCGCTTGTATGCCATCAACCCAGAAACGGGGTTTTTCGGGGTAGCGCCGGGCACCTCTTGGAAAACGAACCCAAATATGATGCGGACGCTCAAAGCAGGCACCTTCTTCCTAACCCTGTTCACCAACACAGCTTTGGATTTGGACACCAATGAGCCGTGGTGGGAAGGATTGAGTGAGGTGCCACCTCGCTTGGTGGACTGGCAAGGACGCTTCTGGGAACCAACCGTCAAGGAACCAGCAGCGCATCCGAACTCCCGCTTCACCGTTTCCATTTACCAATGTCCGACCTTGTCGCCTGAGTTTGACAACCCCAAAGGGGTGCCTATTTCTGGCATCATCTTTGGTGGACGGCGTTCCACCACTGTCCCGCTCGTTTACGAAAGTTTTGGGTGGCAACACGGTGTGTTCTGCGGCGCCATCATGGCGTCAGAAACCACACCAGCAGCAATGCATCAAGTTGGCGTCGTCCGTCAAGATCCAATGGCTATGTTGCCTTTCTGCGGCTACAACATGGCTGATTATTTCCGCCATTGGTTGGCAATAGGACAACGCCTAAAGCACCCACCGAAAATCTTCTGCGTCAACTGGTTCCGGAAAGGGGAAGATGGTCGGTTCCTCTGGCCCGGCTTTGGCGAGAACCTTCGGGTGTTGAAGTGGATTGTTGACCGCATCAAAGGGAAAGTTGAGGCAAAAGAAACCCCTATTGGGCTTATGCCGCACCTTCGGGACTTGCTCTTGGATGGGCTCGCTATCCCCGACAACTCCTTGCAGCAGCTTTTTGCTGTCCACCCTCACGAGTGGCTTGAGGAGTTGGACAGGGTCCGTCCTTTCCTTGAACAGTTTGGCGATCGCCTGCCAGAAGCGCTTTGGCACGAGTATCACGCTTTGAAGAAGCGCCTGACGACTCAATCGGGTTGACGCTTGGAGGACACTGTGGAGTTTGGCAAGTGTTTGGGTTGAGTCGCAGGGCGGTTGCTCACCCACACAAAAGCCCCGTGACGCTCCACGAGCCGAACTCCCCTTATCCGCATCACCTCAGGCAACCAACGCACATGGGTTAGAACATCCACTCGCCTTGGCTGCTTTAGCAATTGCTCCAATTTTGTCAAGTCATCTACACGCATCACCCGTCGGTTACTGTAGAACACCACGCTGGATAAATCTCGTCGGTAAACCACTAACTGGTCAGTGGGGGCCAATTGAAAACTTGCCAACTGCGCAAAGCGCTTGAGAGGTTCTTGGCGATAGCGACCGATTTGGCTGGCGATGTCGTGGAATGCAAAGAAGTGGAAAGCCAAAAGCAAAGCGCTGCCGCTCAGCACCAACCACCGTCGGGGGAGGCGATAGAGGGCAATGCCAATAGCAGCAAGGGTACTCATCGCTAAGAAACCTATGCCTAAGTGAATGGGTTCGCCTCCTGTCAAGCGCAGCCGCCAATCAGGCACAGCATTGATCGCAAAGTGAGCAGCGAAGAGAAGAACCGCTGCCATCGCCATAGCGATTGCCCAAAGGCTTTTGCCACCTCGCTCTTGATCTGATGCAGCCGAAGTAACCCACAAGGCAGCCAATGCCGAAAGGGCTGGGGTCGACAAAAGCACATACTGCGGGTTCTTTGTTTGGGAAAAGGTAAACAGCACCACAGGAACTAAAGCCCAACAGCGGAAAAGGGTGTGCCATGCCCGCTGGTTGTCTGTTAGCCTCTCTAAAGGAGTAAACGCTGCGATGGCTAAAGAAGACCAAGGAAACGCCAACAAGAAAGCGGTCAGCGGGAAGTAAACCAAGTGTAGCCACAGGGGTATTTTCCCACTCTGAGCGTAGCGCTGAACATTTTCCACCAGCAGAAACTGCTGCAGAAAGGCTCCTCGGGTGCGAACATTGATTGCCCAATACCAAGGCAACACTAAAGCAAGAAAGAGCATCAAGCATCCTAAAGCGATCCATCCATCTCGCCATTGCCAGTGAATCTTCCGTTGCCACGATTTCGTCGCTATGCCGGTTGTGGCAAGGATAGCAAGAGGCAACACCAACCCGACGGGCCCTTTTGTTAGCACAGCGCCTGCTGTAGCGATGGTGGCGACGAAAAACCAAATCCGTTGTCCTGATCGCCAACCGTGCCATGCGGCGAGAATAGCGCCTGTCATGAAAGCGGTAAGCACCATATCGGTGATGGCAGCGTGGGCAAACAGTTGCGTCCCTAAGGCTGTCAGCCAGCACAGGGTAGCGAAAGCAGCCGCTTCAAAATTGAAAGCAAAGCGCAACGAAAGGAACAAAGAGGCAGCAATGAGCAACGCTGCTATCCCTGACCAAAAGCGAGCAGCAAACTCGTGGATACCAAACAAGCGATAAGCGCCGATCAACAGCCAATAAAACAGCACGGGCTTGGCGTAGCGAGGTTCGCCGTTGAAGGTTGGGAGCACCCAATCGCTGCGCTCCATCATCTCTCGCGCTGCTTGCGCATACCGAGGTTCGTCAGTGTCAAAGAGAGGCAAGCGACCGCTCCAAAGGAAGCAAAAAGAAGCAGCTCCAGCGACCAATAGTGCCCACAAAAGCAGCCAGCGCGCCATAATTGTGACCTCCACTGCCTGGTGCAAAGCGTTAAAATTGTCAAGGCAAAAGAGATGGGTGCGTGGCATAATGAGTTAGGCAGTTTGATCGGGGCGTAGCGCAGCTTGGTTAGCGCGCGTGAATTGGGATCACGAGGTCCCCGGTTCAAATCCGGGCGCCCCGACCACTTCCTGAGCGGGCGTAGCTCAGAGGCAGAGCATCGGCCTTCCAAGCCGAGGGTCGCGGGTTCGAATCCCGTCGCCCGCTCCATTTTTTCATGGTTTCGTCTTGCAAAAGACGCTTCGCTCTCAAACGATAACTCCCTTTGTAGACGGAACTTCATCAGCAAGTTGGGGCGCATGAGCAACGGCTTGACGCAAAGCCACTGCACAGGCTTTGAAAGCGGCTTCTATGATGTGGTGCTTGTTTTCCCCTGCCAGAACCTGTAGGTGCAGGGTAAACCGTCCATGAGCAGCGAAGGCACGGAAAAATTCAGCGGCTAACTCCACATCAAAAGTGCCCACTTTCCCTTCAGTAGGCAACTGGACGAACGCACCCCCTCTTCCGCTAAGGTCAATAGCGCACAGCACCAACGCTTCGTCCATCGGCACTATGGCGCTGCCAAACCGTTGAATGCCTCGCCGATCCCCTAAGGCTTTGTCAAGGGCTTGCCCTAATACAATGCCTGTGTCTTCCACCGTGTGGTGATCGTCCACATGGGTATCCCCTTGCGCCCAAACGGAGGCATCAAACCAAGCGTGTTTGAGCAGGGCGGTAAGCATGTGGTCAAAAAAACCAACCCCAGTTGCCACTTGGACCTTGCCAGCACCATCCACATTGAGAGCAACCCGCACACTTGTCTCCGCTGTTTGTCGCTCTACTTCTGCTTTTCGCATGAGCAGCATCACCATGCCAATTTTAGCGCACTGGCGAAGAAGCAAAGGCTGAGGAAAGAGCGTCAGCCCAAAGGGGCTTGGGTTATACTTTCCGCAGAGCATACGAAACCAAACTTGGAGGTGTGAAAAGTGAGCCGAACACCACTGGCAGCGGAAAACCTAAAGACGCGCAGTTGGTGGACGGTGTTGGGAAATACAGGGATCCAAGTGCCTCGTCTGTCTATTGGAACGGGCACTTACGGATGGGGCGGTTCCTCTGCACAAACTCGCTTGGGGTTTCGGGAATGCGTGCGGCTGCTCCTAACGGCTTACGATCATGGAGTGACTTGGTTTGATTGCGCCGACCAATACGGTTCTCATCCCCATGTCAAAGAAGCACTAAGGAGTTTGGATCGTGAGCAGGTAGTCATTACAACCAAAACCACAGCACGCACCCGGGAGCAAGCCCGCCAAGATATCCAACGCTTCCTGCGAGAATTGGACACCGATTACATAGACATCGTGCTCATGCACTGCCTCGTAGACCCTAACTGGACCCGAACGATGCGCCCTGTGATGGAAGCCTTAACCGAAGCAAAAGAACGGGGTTTTGTCCGTGCCCTTGGCGTTTCTTGCCATAGCCTCGTTGCCCTCAAAGAGGCAGCAACCCATCCTTGGGTGGAAGTGATTTTAGTCCGGCTGAACTACCAAGGTGTGAACATGGACGGAAAACCTGAAGAAGTGCTCCCTGTCCTCCAAATGGCTGTGGGCAACGGGAAAGCCCTTTATGGGATGAAGGTAATGGGGCAAGGGGCACTCACCTATGACCCTGAAAAAGCCCTCCGTTTCGTTTTCGGAACGGGTCTGGTGGAAGCCGCAACTATCGGGATGGTGAGCGAACAAGAGATCCGTCAAAATGTCACTATCGCTCGCCAACTGTTTCCCGAGGAGTGAGAGGGGCTCAAAAGGCTTCAACGAGGTCAGGCAGGGCGTAAAGCAACCGAGCAATCAAGAGAGTTAGGAGAGTGCCCAAAAGGGCTTTACGCCTTGAACACTGCCATTGCCGACGAAAGACAAGGAAGAGGTGCCCAATCATCCCAAGCCCCATCAGCAACCAGCCAGCGCCCCGCCACAGCACACCCCAAAGGAGAGGTGATGGGACAGACATACCCATTGTCAAGTCCAACAACGCTGTTACCAAGTCGGGACGCCCTCCCGGCAGCCAAAGCCAGTGGGAGATGAACAGGGCTTGCAGCAACCGCCAAAGCGACATCACCCCGCTGGTAACTCCCAACTGCCACCAGAGAGATGAGGAGAAGGACAAACGCAGCACCCACCTCGACACCCCCAGAGCGATCCAAACGCACAGCCAAGCCAAAAGGCTTTGCAGGGTAGCGAGACCAATCAGAGGGGGGATAGAGAAAATGTTCACCCGGTGTCCCAACCGTTGGTCTAATGCCAATGGAAGGAGAGTAGCCGGTGTTGTCGGCACTACTTGGTCAGTTAGGCTGTCGTAAAAGGTGACCTCCACAGCGGCTTGGCGAGCGAGGAACGGCGAGGCGAACTCTACGCGTCCCCACCCAGCTACCAAACCTGTCGCCAAAACGATCCCGAGAGCCATCAAAAGCCGCTTGAAGGACGGCGAGAAGGTGCGGGGAAGGTCCTGAGAAACCACTTCTTGCTGCGGTTCACTGTTCGCTGGCGTCTCCTTCGCTGGCATCTTCCAAACCCCTTCCTGACGGTGTCGCTTGTGCCTGCTGTTGGAAACGGCGAGCGGTGAAGTAAGCGTCCAAAAGGCTCCAAGTCCACATAGCAAAAGCCGTTAAACCCGCTACCAGCAATAAAAGGATTTCACCCACGCTTGCCTGCTCCAGTTGCTGTTGCACCTGCCACAAAGTAGGTAGCTTTGTAGCAGAACGGAGGTGACTGTAAAACTGCAGAAAGTAGCCCAAAGACACAAAGGTGATCGTCATGATGGCAATGCCCTTCAACCATTGCTCGTTGTAAACCTGACCTGCTCCCGGCAAGAGGGCAGAAAAGGCTACCGCTAAGGTAGGATTCTTGGGTAGGTAAGGGGTCTCTTCGGGAACAGATGGCGCCTTGAGGTCTAACAGGGTAGCGGCAAATTTTTCCTCTGCGGAGGACCGATTGGGCGCCAGTTCCTTTGCTTTCCGATAGCACTCCAAAGCAGTTGACAAATCTCCGACTGCTCGATACACATCCCCCAACATCTCGTGGATGTCTGCCCGATTGGGGGCTTTTTGCAGTGCTTGCTCCAAGATGCGACGAGCGGCGACGAAATTTCCTCTTGCTCGTTCCACATTCGCTTGGGTCAACAACCGTTCCACCTCATCGCCCAGAGCCATGGCTTGTCCCTCCCGCCGGCAGGGGGCATTGTAGGGCTTGCCGAATAGCGGTTTGCTCTTCTTCAGACAGCGGATAAGTAGAACCCCCGCTCGTCACAGGTTTGGCATAGCAGCGGGATTCTGTTCGCCCAAAGAGGGAGGTGATCACAATCCCGTTGCCTTGCTGATCCAACAGAGCTAAGGAAAAACTTTGCTGTCCTGCTGTATCGTCAAACGCATCAAACCGAACCAGACCCACTCGCTGCAGGCACCCTTGAGTCAAGCGATGCAATTGGTCCAATCGGTCTTCCAGCGATGCCAACAAGGTCCGGTTTTCTTCTTGCTTAATGAGCAGTTGTTCCAGCAACTGCTCCAAGGAGCGTTGTTCGCCTTCAGGTAGCAAGCGGTTGAGCAGGTGTCCCAGCCGTCTGAGCCTAAGGGACAAGTAGAACACCCAGATGACCAAGAGCAACAGGAGCAAAGCGAACCCGCCAAGGACCAACACCAACACATCCTGTGACAGTTCCATCCCTTCGTCCCCTCTCTGCACAAAAGTATGCCCTTTAATTTTTGGCGCAGGGGTGTGGAAGAAAGCAAGTGGTAAAATGTTAGAGCGATAGGGGGATGAGAAGCGTGCCCGATATGCCGATAGCCGATTTGCACCTGCACCTGTTACCCAGCGTTGACGACGGTCCGCCTGATTGGGAAACAACGGAGGCGATGCTCTCAGCGCTGGCGAATCACGGGGTGAAATTGGTCGCCCCCACCCCTCATGTTGGTGAGAGCGATTGGCAATCCTTCCGCGAGCGACAAAGGGGATTAGAGGCTTTGTCCCAACGAGCCGCTTCACTGGGGATCCGAGTTGTTGGGGCTGCAGAACTATGGGCAACCCCTGATTTGCCGGATCGCTGGGAAGCGGTCTTGTCCCTGACTTACGGGGGAATGGGGAAATACGCCCTGATTGAGTTTGATGTTACCGAAATGCCCCTGTTTGCCGAATGGCTTCTTTTCCAATTTAAAGTCCGGGGAGTAACCCCCATTGTTGCCCACCCTGAGCGCTACCTCTGGGTGCAAGAGGATGAACGAAACCTATACCGCCTCTTGGCAACGGGGGCATTGGTGCAAGTGGGGGCAGACACCTTACTGCGACCGGAAACGCCGATGGGCAAAACCGCATGGCGATTGGTCCAAAACCACCTTGTCGATTTCATCGCCTCCGATTGGCATGCTCCCACTCCCCCTTACCCAATAGCTCAAGTAGTGCAAAAATTGAAGAGTGCTGTAGGTAACGAAATGGTGGAACAGTTAGTCTGGCGGGTGCCTCGTCAGATTGTGGAAGGACAGCTTGTTCTACCAGCCTGGCATCGGAGCCCTTGCCGACTTGACATCATGGTTTTTTTGTCGGGGCAGACGCGCTTGCCGTCACGACGGCGTTGGTGGCACTTCCTAACTTTTTGGCGAAGGAACCAAGGAGGAGTGTGAAGGGTGGAGCCAACGACTTTGTCCACACAACCAATGACTGAGCCGAGCGGGGATGTGTTGGACCTTCGCCAGATCCTACGCACTTTGCGACGGCGCTGGATCATGGTGGTCTCTGCACCCCTACTCGCTCTCATCGTTACCATTGGCTACCTCCGAGCCACACCTCGCGTTTACGAGGCAATGAGCATAGTCCGTGCCCAACAAAGTAGCCCTCCTTTTCTCGCCTTACCCTTCCCCAACCAGCAACGCCCACCTCAGCAGATAGATCTCAAAACGGTGGAGCGCTTAGTTACTACCCGGTTGACAATCCAAGAAGCCCTTCGTCTCTTGAAGGAAAAAGACAAGGCTGTCTTAGAACAACTGCTTGGGAGAGAGTCAAACGCATCGCTTGCCTTCGCCTTCATCCAACAGCAAGCTCCTGCCCGATCACAATCCCGAGACACCGCCCTCACCGATGTGCAGAATGTCCTCGTTGAAAAAGTCCTCAAAATGGTGCGCACGAAAATTATTGAGCCCGACTTAGTGGAAATCCGCATCCGCCACTCTGATCCCAAGATCGCTGCCTTGGTAGCCAATAGCTTAGCTGAAGCAATGGTGCAACGGTTCACAGCAGAGTCCCAGCGAGAAGCAAGCCAGGAACGCCGCTACATTGAAGCCAGCCTCAGGACTTTGGAACAGCAGCTGCAGGAACTGGAAGCCCAAATTGCAAAAGAGAAGCAGCGGTTAGGCATTGTAGACATCCCTAAGGAGATGGAAACCCTCTTGACCGCCTTGCACACTTACGAACTGGAACTGAACAATGCCCAAGCCCAACGAGATGCTGCTGCCGAGGCTGTCGCTCGCCTGCAGGAACAGTTAGCCAAGGAACAACCCATTGTCTCTGTGGATGTGCTCAAAGACGATCCCATCCTCAAACAGATGCGAGATCAATTAGCCCAACTGGAGGTAGAACGGGCGAGGCTGTTAGCCACTTTCACTGTAGAGCATCCTGAAGTGCAACAAGTGGAAGAACGGATTGCTGCTCTTCGAGAAGCCCTTACCAAGCAAGCCCGTCAACTTGTCAAGGAACGAGAAGTCGCCCCCAACCCCGCTTACCAATTTCTCTACCAACAGTTGATGACTGCCGAAACCAATCGGTTTAGTGCTGAGGCTCGTTTGGAAGCCTTAAATCGCTTTCTCCCAACACTGCGCCAGCGGCTAACCGCCCTTCCAGAAAACCAACGCCGGCTGAGCGCTCTCATGCGTAAGGCTCAAGCCGCTGAACAAGTCTACACAAACTTGCTGATGCGCTTAGAGGAAGTGCGGATCCGAGAAGCCACTCGGGTTGGCAATCTGACCATTGCTGATGTTGCGACACTCCCCCACGATCCAGTTTCCCCTCGCCCCCTCGTTAGCCTTGTGTTGGCGCTCTTTTTAGGGCTCTTCCTCGGCATCGCTGGTGCCCTGTTGGCAGAAGGGTTAAACGAGACCGTAACCGATCCGGAAGAAGTGACTGAACGACTGGGTATCCCTGTGCTGGCACAAGTGCCTCGGACTCGCCCCGATTTAACTCACGAACACCTGTTAGACTTGATGGCTTCCCGAAGGTCAGCCGCCGAAGCTATCCGAACCTTGCGGGCAAACTTGAAATTCTTAAGCCGACAAAGACCGATGCGTTCACTTTTGATCACGAGCACTGTACCCGAAGAGGGCAAAACTTTCATTGCCACCGCTTTAGCTGTTGCTTGGGCACAAGCAGGACACCGCACAGTTCTCATTGACTTTGATTTGCGCCGACCACAGGTTCACGAGTGCCTTGGGTTGCCCAATGAGAAGGGGCTCACCAACTTGCTGGTGGGAACTGCTGACTTAAAAGAAGTTCTGCAACCGACGGCGCTGCGCAACCTTCAGGTGATTACCTCCGGTCCCTTGCCCCCTAACCCTGCGGAATTGCTGGACAGTGAGCAGATCGGAAAGCTTTTGGAAAGCCTCAAGGAGCAAGCCGAAATTGTGATCTTGGATACCCCACCCATCCTCGCTGTTTCGGACACCGCCTTGTTGGCTCCCTTAGTGGACGCTATTTTGGCCGTCTTTGTGCCTGGAAGCACCTTGCGCCCTATGGTGCAGCAATTGAAAGATCAAGTGGCACTTGCACAAGGGTTTCTCGTCGGCGCCGTCCTGAACAAAGTTACTCCTTCTCGCGGCGGTTACTACTATCGCTACTACCACCGCTACTATGGCGAGCCTGACTGACCACAAACCTGTTAGTCATTCCAACGATGCAACTGAGCAGCTGAGGAGTGGAACGCTACTACCCAAGGCACTGCTGACACCACATCCACTTGGGCACACCAGTGGACATCTTCCTCCAAACCCAGTGCCAACAACTCTTGCCCATGTAGGCTTTTGGAGAAAACACCTATTAAGTCGCCAGAAGGGCGCTCAGGAGCAGCAGCAATTGGCAATCCCAATCGATCAGCGATGACCCATGCTGCTGCAATGTCTTCTTCCGCCCACTCTGGTTCCTGCTGCCCATAGACACCAGAAGCCACAATGACAACGGGACGCTGAAACTTCTGGGCCAACAGCCTTGCTGCTTGTGCCACTGCTGTTGCGTTGACGCTGCTGCCAACCAACACTGCAGCGGCTTGACGGCAAGCAAGAAGCCGTTTTGCTCCCGTCGTGGAAGTGAAAATCGCTTTTCGTCCAACTAATGGTTTGCTGCTCCATACATCAGCGGGGCTGTTGCTAAAATCAAACCCGGGCAACTTGACGCTGTTTCGCTCTCCGACCAACAACGCATCGGGCACTTGCGCTTTCAAGCGCCATGCTTCTTCTACTTCCCCAACCACCCAAACTTCTTCAACGCCTCGGTGCATCAAAGCAGCCAAAGTGGCACTGGCGCGCAAAGCGTCCACGATGATGGTCACGGCACCCATGTCGTTTGCTTGTTGACAACCTTGGTCACCGATCTCGATATAGCACTGCACCCCTTCTCCTCCTCACAGGCAGCAGCTCACCAATCGCCCACAGCACCGTCTTCATAGCAAACGAGCGGCGTCTCGCGGTAGCGCTTTGGTAGCGCTGCGATTTTCTCCTCGTCTGGTTCGGCGCAAAGCCCCACACCTTCGGGCACCGACACATAGCCGTTGACTTGCTCAAACGGTTGCTTCAGGATCCCTTCGCCCAAAGTTACTTGCTCTTGAATGACGAAGTTAGGGATGGTCGCTGCCAGTTGGAAAGCAGCGGCAGTGTTCAAGGGTCCGTAGGGGTTGTGGGGAGCGATACCGACATAGTAGGTTTCAGCCATTGCAGCAATCTTGCGCAATTCGCCAATCCCGCCGCAAACGCAGGGGTCAGGTTGGAGCACCGCAGCCGCTCGCTTTTCCAAAACCTCCCGAAATTGCCAGCGGGTGCACAACCGTTCCCCCGTTGCCACAGGAACAGGCGATTTGTGGGCAACTTCTGCCAAGGCGTCTACATTCAGGGGTTGACAGGGTTCTTCTATCCAAAACGGCTTGTAGGGGGCAATTTCCTCCGCTAAAAGCAACGCTACTGCTGGAGTAGTCCGCCCGTGCAGGTCTAAAAGCAAGTCGTTTTCCCAACCCAAAACCTCACGCACCGCTTTCACTCGTTCCGCTGCCTTGCGAATAACCGCTGTCCCTTCCAAGGGTCGGGACGGATCAATGGGGACGAACTTGATTGCTGTGAACCCCTGTTGCAACCGTTGTTCTGCGCTGCGCTTCAAATCGTCAAGGGTTTCGCCACCAATGTGGGCATACAAGCGAATCCGATCCCGAACTTTGCCGCCCAAAAGTTCGTAAACGGGAACCCCCAACGCTTTGCCCTTGATGTCCCACAAGGCCATCTCAATGGCACTGATCGCCGAACAGTGCACAATGCCACCTTTCCAAAAGAAGCCACGAAACAGCGTTTGCCACAGGTGCTCAATTTGCATCGGGTTCTGACCGATTAGGAAGCGTTGGCTCTCCTCCACCAATGCGGCGACTGAACGGGCATGATCGGGCAACCCTTCGCCCCAACCCACGATCCCTTCGTCCGTGCAAATCTTGACGAACAGATAGTGTCCTGCTTGCACCGTTGTGACCGCTGTGATGCGCAAAACCTTTCACTCCCTTCGCATCCATAAAGAGAAGCAACACTTTTGTGGTGCCTAAAGCCCCAACACTTCTTTCAGTGCCGTTGCGAACCGCTCCACGGTTTCTGCAGTGCCAATATCTACCCTCAAGTGGTTTGGGAGACCGAAAGGCTCACAAGGGCGAACGATGACGCCTTTGCGCAGCAGGGCATCTGCGACCTCGCGAGCAGGTCGCTGAAGATCTATCAGCACAAAGTTTGCTTCTGTTGGCACATAGCGCAGTCCCATCTGCTCCAGCAGCCGATACATCATCCGCTTGTTTGTCCAAACAGTTTGGCGAACTCGCTCTAAAAACTCGCGGTCACCCAGAGCGGCTTCTGCTGCTGCCGCTGCCACGCTGCTGACATTGAAAGGCTCTCGAACCTTGAGCAAGTGCTGGGTCAATTCGGGACGGGCAAACCCATAGCCAACCCGCAACCCTGCCAGACCGTAAGCTTTGGAGAAAGTGCGTAGCACGATAACGGGGTAACCTGCCCGCACAAATTCCAGCGACTGCGGGTAATCCTTGGCCTCCACAAATTCTGCGTAGGCTTCGTCTAACACCACGATGACGCCTTCTGGCACTTCGTCCAGCAAGGCGCGGACCGCTCGTTCGCGTAGGATCGTGCCCGCAGGGTTGTTGGGGTTATCCACAAACACCAACTTGGTGCGTTCCGTGATCGCTTCAAGCAACCCTGCCACATCGTGGATGTAATCGCGCAAGGGAACCTTGACACAAACAGCATCCATCAGCGTGCCCAAGATCTCATACATCACAAACGATGGCGTGCTGAAAACCACTTCGTCGCCCGGCTCTATGAAGGTTTGGACGATGTGCAGCAAGATTTCGTCCGAACCGCGCCCCAGCAAAACCCAATCGGGGGGCACATTGTAGACCGCAGCAATCTTGTGACGAAGGTGGTAGTAGGAGTCGTCAGGATACCGATGGGCTTCGGCAAGGGCGCGCATAGCCGCTTCTATGCCCTTGGGTGACGGTCCCAAAGGATTTTCGTTGGACGCCAGTTTGATCACTTCTGTCAAGCCCAAATCCCGTTGCACTTCCTCAATGGGCTTGCCCGGGATGTAGGGCTTGAGCCGATGCACCGCTTTCCGAACCCTCACAGACCAATCCATTTCTCTCGCTCCCTTCGCCAACAATCCTGTCAACTGAAAAGTCGTTCAGTCCGCAAGCCGTAGATGCTTTGCGGTGCGTTAATTGTAGCGGCATTGTTGGGGCTTTAGAAGGGGCGTCTAAACCCACTGGAGCATCCCACGAATAATCAAGTCCACTGCCTCGTCTTCGTCCAACCCGCGCGCCATTAAGGTTTCCAGTTCCTTGCGGTTGACAGTGCCAATAGCAGCTTCATGGGTGACCTGTGCTCGATCATCGCGGACAACCACCAACGGCATGTTTTGCGCCACGGCTTGGTCGCGCACAATTTCGGTGCAATCCATATGCCCTCTGGCGTAAGGGGCGTTTCCTTCCATCGTGGTGAACACTTCACTGACTGCCCGCCCACGCACCGCCACCCGAGTTTTCGTCAGCCCCCTTGCCCCTTCCCCGTTAAGGCGCACCAGTTCTTTGATGTGGATGTAATCGTCCTCCTGACCGTAGGCTTTTGCTACCAACTCCGCCACACCCCGGGCACCCACCGAAGCCTCAATCTCTATGCGCATCCGTCCCACCCGTCCGTGCACAAGGCTAAAGTTGTTGAGAAAACAACCGTCCTCCTCCACGGTAACCACCGAATGGGGCAGCACCTCTATCCCGCCATAAGGTCCGTGGTAGTGGGCTTCGGTGTAACTCATCCGAGCCCCTTTGCCAACCCGAATGATTGCCTCCATTCGGTGCACCAGTCGAGTCGCTCTGGGGAAAGTGCAGTGAGCGAAGAAAGCCACTTGCGCTTTATCCCCAATCTCAAACTCGGGCAAAATCACTTGCTCCCCTTCTGCGCTCAGCATCCCGAAGCACAGGTGGACGGGCTGTTGGATTTTGGCACCCGGTTCTACGAACACCCGAGCCCGGATGCCATTGGGCAACTCTTGCGCTTCAAAGTGAATCCCGGGTAATTCCGTTTTCGCCAACACTTTGTTGGCACTAACCAGCAAGGTAGCAAACTTGTCCGAAGTGAACGCTGTCGGATCGCCCCCCGCTGCTTCCAAAGCGGCTAACATCTCTTCGTATTCGCGAACCCAAGTTGGTTCGGTGACCTTAGCGCCGTGAACACGCACAGCTTATTGCCCCCTTTCTGATGGCGCCCGCAGCATCTCTGGGTGCAGCCGACAGCGTTGGGCGTAATACTCCCGAACTTGTGCCACATCGCCTTGATACAGCACCGTTCCTTGACACATCAACGAAGCGGAATCAGCGACTTTCAAAGCTTCGTCACGATGAGTGATGAGCAGAACCGTTGTGCCTTCATCCGCCATGCGCCGAATGAGCCGCAAGATGTCGTCCAGTGACAACACATCCACGCCGGAATCTGGCTCGTCCAAAATGGCTAACTTTGGTCGCATTGCATAGACCGCTGCTAACTCAATCCGCTTTCGCTCGCCTCCCGAAAGGGTTTGGTCCACGAAGCGGTGCAGGTAAGTAGCCGGGGGTAGAGCAACGGCTGCCAGTGCATCGGCGATGAGACGGCGGTCGGCTTCTTTCATGCCCAGTGACAGGTAGGTGCTTACCCGCAACCCCTCAAACCGAGCCGGTTCCTGCCATGCCAGTGTGATCCCTAAGCGAGCTCGTTCGGTGATGGACAAGTTGGTGATATCCTGCCCGTCAAACCAAATCCGCCCCTCTTGGGGACGATAGTCTGCGCACCCCATGATGGCGTAAGCGAGACTGGATTTCCCTGCTCCGTTAAGCCCCAGGATGCCGTGAATTTCGCCTTGCCGAACCGTCAAATTCACCTGCCGCAGAATAAATCGCCCATTCCGCTTCAAACTCAGGTTTTCCACTTTCAACAGCACTTTGTCCATAAGTCAATCCCTGCCTCAGCGGTTGGTTGGTGTGGCTAAGGGGAGCGCTGACTGTTATCTTTACCCTGCCACCAGCAAAAAGGTGTCAGGTTTTTTGCCCTATAGCCTCCTAAAGTCCATTTTCCATCAGCTTGTGCACTGCCTGTCGGAAGACCTCGCCCCTTTGGGCATAATTGGTAAACAAGTCAAAGCTGGCACAACCTGGGGAAAGCAGAACTACATCTCCAGCTTCGGCAAGGGAAGCGGCTTTGCGCACGGCTTCCTCCATGTCTTTCGCCCGCAACACAATCGGCACCCCTGCGTTGGCAACCATGCGTTCCAACTGGTCGGCAAATTCTCCAAGGAGCACAACGGCTTTCGCTTGCCTTTTTAAAGACGCAACGAATCGGCGCCAATCACCCCCTTTATCTCGCCCCCCAGCAATCAAAACGACGGGTCGGTCAAACGCAGACACACCCGCTGCTGCGGCATCAGGGGTAGTCGCTGCCGAATCGTTGACGAACCGAACGCCGTTGATTTCGGCGACGAATTCCAACCGATGGGGCACGCCTCTGAAACGGCGCACTGCTTCCACGATGGCATCCGGTTGCGCCCCTGCCAATAAGGCGGCCCCGATAGCCACCCGCAAGTTTTGTCGGTTGTGCTCCCCCTGCAACTGGAAATCGCTGAAGCGCATCACTGGAAAGGGCGTATCGCCCAACGATGCCCAAATAACTTCTCCGTCATCACTCACCCAGTGGGAGCAATAGGGGCAACTGGCGCTCACTTCTTTTCCGCACCAAAGAATACGCCCCCGCACAAATTGAGCAAACCATTGGGCTCCCACATTGTCTGCATTCAACACTGCCCAGTCACTGCTTCGTTGGTTGGCAAAAATCTTCGCTTTCGCTCGTCGGTAGTCTTCTGCATCCGCATGCCAATCCAAGTGATCCACAAAGAGAGTCGTTATTCCAGCGATATCGGATCGAAAAGTTTCGCAGGTTGCTAATTGGAAACTGCTCACCTCCATCACAATCCGCAAAGGCGCTTCCGACGGTTGACGCGGCAAGGAGTCCACAAACTGGGCTAACGGCTTCCCAACATTTCCAGCCAAGACGGTTGGCAATCCTGAAGCCTCCAGCATCGCAGCGATCAAATGCACCGTTGTGGTCTTACCCTTCGTGCCTGTCACTGCCACCAAGCAAACTTTATCTCTCCCTATTTCGTCCGCGAGCAAGCGATAGCTGAACTCCAACTCACCCCACAGTTTGGTGCCAGCGCGCACCAACGCTTGCACGCTCTCGCGGTGGACAGAGATGCCCGGGCTAATCACGGCAAGGGGCAACTGAAGCGTTGCCAGTTGTTCAAAAGCCCCTTCTCCCAGCAACAGTTCGGCGCCTTGTTCCTTCAATCGCTGCACCCGTTCCCGTTGGGCTAACCTCTCCAATGGCTGCTCATCGGCGGCGACGACTTGGATGCCTCGCCTGAGCAGGGCTTCAGCAACAGCGCAACCAGAAACACCTAAACCCAACACAGCGACTATCCTTGGCAAGTCCATTGGCATCACCACTTTCAATTGTGCGTCTTAGCAAGCGATCAAGCAAAGCGGAACTCAAATTTGTTCCTAAGGTGAGCCTTTCCTGCTTTGCAAAAGCTGCAACAGGGCTTTCATGTCCTCGGGCAAGGGTGCTTCAAAAGACAAGCACTCCTCCGTGCGGGGATGGCGGAAACAGAGTCGCCACGCGTGTAGAGCTTGCCCGCTCAAAGTTGTCAAGGCTTTCAGCAACGCTTCTTCTTTCCTCTTCTGCGCCAACTGAAAGGCTTTTGTTCGCCCCTTGTATTCCTCATCGCCAACCACGGGAAACCCAAGATACTGCAGGTGCACCCGAATTTGGTGTGTCCGCCCTGTGATAGGTTTGGCTTCCACCAAAGCGAAACCGTCTAACCGCTCTCTCACCCAAATTTCTGTGATCGCTTCCACGGCATTGGGAGAAGTTTTCGCAGCAACGACGAAATGCTCAGGGTCTTTAGGATGACGGCTCAAGGCTGCCTCAACGACCCTGTGCTCAAAAGGTGGTTCCCCAACAATGATGGCTAAGTAGCGTTTGTCCACTCTGCGTTCTGCGAACTGGCGGGCGAGATGCAGGTGAGCTTCGTTAGTCTTAGCGACCACCATCACCCCCGAAGTGCCTTTGTCCAACCGGTGCACGATCCCCGGTCGCTCTGCGCCGGCAATGTTGGACAAAACCTTGCCCATCGTCAACAAAGCGTCCACCAAGGTGCCGCTTTGCACCCCCGCACCCCAGTGCACCACCATCCCACGCGGCTTGTTCACTACCAGCAAATCGTTGTCTTCGTAAAGGATGGAGACGGACAAAGGCTCTGTTTGAGCAGCACTTGGTTCAGGCTCTGACAATTCAACGACGACTTTTTCCCCTCCTTGCAGCACATGGCTTGGTCGGGTTACGACTACTTCGTTAACGCGCACTCGTTCCCTTCGGATGAGTTGTTGGCAGCGGGATCGGGATAAGTCGGGGCACTTGTGTGCCAGGAATGCATCCAGCCGCGCCCCTTTAAGCTCTGAGGGAACAAACAAAACAACTTTGCCTTTCATCCGAACCAAATCACCGCCTCTTAAAGCGCTCTATCTCGCCCAATTGCAAGTAGTGCAGCAATTCGGTCAAATTCCTCAGTTTCCACGGGGCATCTTGCGATTGATCGGTTCGGTTCAACCAGAAAGCGTGGATGCCTAATTGCTGCGCCACTTGGACATTCCTAAGGTCATCGTCCACGAACACGGCTCTTTCGGCGGGGATATCCAAGGTTTGCAGGGCAATTTGGAAGATGCGTGGATCGGGCTTCCGCACCCCAACCTCAGCAGAGATGACGCAAGCGTGAAAATAGGGCGTCAAACCCAAGGTGTCCATAAGTTGTCGCATGGATGCCCACGCATTGGAGATTAGCCCGACTTTGTAGTGCTGCTTGCAAACCCTCAGAACCTCCAGCGTTTCAGGGAACAGTTGAAGCCACCGAAATGAAAAAACCTCGTCCACCAACCGTTTTACGATGTCGGGTTGCGGCGTTGTGCCGAGGTGCTGCAAACAGGCAGCAAAAAAGCGACGCCACACCTCTTGCTCCTCTTCCAAGGTGGCGGGGTCGTGGTTATGGGGAATGCAAAGGCGAGTTGCCTCGTCCAATGCCTTCTCTACTTCTTCTTCAGACCAAGTGAGCCCAAAAGGTCTTACCGCCCGCAGAAACTGTTCCGTGCGAGAAGCGGAAATAAAAAACAGCGTGTCCCACGCATCAAAAAACACTGCGTCCACTGTCATGCTGTTGCACCCCTTTGGACCGTTGGCTCACAACTTGCTTTAGCAAATGACAACCGCCAGAGCAGAAGGCATTTGCGATTGACAAAGCGATTGGACGATTTTGTCAAGGAAAGACACCTATTCAATTTTGCAACCAGCAACTCTCTCCCAACCGTTTGATTCAAAGCGCCCCAACCGCTTTGGTGCTACACTTTTGCTCGGGAGTGTGAACGGGCATGTTGGAAGTGGGCATCGTCGGTTTGCCAAATGTGGGTAAGTCCACCTTGTTCAACGCGCTAACCAAAGCCCACGCTGCTGTCAGCAACTACCCCTTCTGCACCATTGAGCCTAACGAAGCCGTTGTGGCGGTCCCCGATCCAAGACCTTACGAGTTGGCGAAGATGGTGGGACAGGAACGCGTGGTGCCTGCTGCTTTCAAGTTCGTGGACATTGCTGGCTTGGTGCGCAACGCACACAAGGGTGAAGGGTTGGGCAACCAGTTCCTCAGCCACATCCGCAGCGTGGACGCCCTTTTGCACCTCGTTCGGTGTTTCTCCGACCCAACCGTCGCTCATGTGGAGACCACGGTTGACCCCGTGCGCGACGCTGAAATCGTGGAGTTGGAACTGACGATGGCAGACTTGGAGTTAGTAGAGCGGCGCTATCAGCGCGTCAGCAAAGTCGCTATGAGCACTGGTGACAAAGACGCTAAGGCGGAAGCAACTTTGTTGGCAAAGGTGCGGGAACACCTGAATGCAGGGCAACCGTTGCGCACTTTGCCTTTAAGCAAGGAAGAACGAGAGATCCTCAAGCCCTATCAGCTGTTGACCCTCAAGCCCATGTTGGTCGTGGGCAATGTGGACGAAAACAGCGAAAGCCATCAAGCCTTTGCGCAACTGCAACAGTGGTGTCAGAGCAAGGGACTGGCTTCCTTAACACTTAATGCTAAAGTGGCTGCTGAATTGGCAGAGTTGCCAGATGAAGAAGCCAAAGAGTTGGCAGAACTTTATGGCGAAGAAGTGCAAGCGTTGGAACAAGTGGTGCGTGCCGCCTTTGATTTGCTCCGAGCGATTGTCTTCTTTACCTTTGTTGGCAAAGAAGTGACAGCGTGGGTAGTGCCCAAAGGCACCCCAATTGTCAAGGCTGCTGGCAAAATCCACTCCGACATGGAAGAAGGATTCATTCGTGCCGAAGTTTGTCCTTTCAAGCGGCTCAAAGAAGCAGGTTCGTGGGAAGCAGCGAAAGAGCGCGGCTGGGTGGAAATCAAGGGCAAAGACTACGAAGTTCAAGACGGCGATGTTGTCCTCGTCCGCTTTCACCCACCTCACCATCGGTGAATAAAGACTTTCTGGGTAGGGGCAATCAGTGGGTTCAAATCATTAGTTCCCCGTAACTCCCCCTTGGGGATCATTTCTGGCTCACGGGGAAGGGCTAAAGGCGAGGGTAGGGACCTCCGATATCTCTACTGGGCAGTAAACAGCTCTCCCCTGACTTGTTCCAAGTAACGGTGCTTGTTGCTCTAAGCCAGCCCCAAGGGGTGAGAGAAAATGGTGCCGAGACCTTCGGTAGCCAATCAAACCGAAATACTCACCACTTGGCAGGAGCAGCAGTTAACGAAAAACAAAAGGTGCGAGACATTTGGTTTTGGCTCTACTTTGGGCTTTTGTTGGTGTTCGGGTTGGAAGTTTGGTTGCTTTTTCGCAGCAACTTGACGCCGACGATTGTCACTTCCTCCTCCATGGAACCCACTTTGATGCAAGGCGATGTGTTACTGATCCGTCGTCTTCGTTACTCTCCTGAAGCCCCACCAGAAAGGGGCGAGATTGTGTTTTTCCGCGACCCCATCGCTCAAAAGGGTTGGATGGTCAAAAGGGTGATTGGGTTGCCCGGCGAAAGGGTGACCATTCGGGATGGTCAAGTCTACATCAATGGTGTCCCGCTAAATGAACCTTACCTCAAAAGCCTGCCGTTGGAAGGACCCGAAGAATGGGACTTGCCTGAAGATTGCGTGTTTGTGTTGGGCGACCACCGCGCCGTGAGTTACGATAGCCGCGAGTTTGGTCCCCTCCCATTAGACCGAATTGAGGGGAAAGTGATTTTCCGCTACTTCCCTCCAAGCCGGATGGGACTTCTGCCTCGCCCTGAGTTCCTCATTGTCAAGAAATCCTTTGCCACTCAGCGCATCCCAGCACCACCCTAAGGGGTTTGGCAACTTTGCTGACCGCTGCCTTTGGCTCTTTGGGCTGCTTTGTGGTGCCTCTTTGGCTGTCAAAAGGATTGGGTAGCGAATCCGACCCACTCACCCCAACGAAGGGGCAAGGCTAAGTCCAATTTTCCTTCCCACACCCACCGCTCCTTTGGGTTAAAATTGGGCATAGCGTGTCTAACAGCTTTCCCTGTCACTGCCGTGCCATTGTTTGGAGACGCGAAGTGTAAGGCTTGGATAGCTGAAGGAGGGACAACCCTTGAGTGCGCCAGCAGTGAAGTTGACAGCGCTTTCGCCAAAGGGTGGCTGAGCATGCAAAATCGGTCCGGCGGACCTGCAAGCGATTTTGGTGGCATTGCCTAAAGTGCCCAACCCGAAAGTTTTGGTGGGGATTGAAACCGCCGACGATGCAGGGGTTTACCAGCTGACCGATGACCTGGCGATTGTCCAAACGCTGGACTTCATCACGCCTATCGTGGATGACCCATACGCTTTCGGCGCAATTGCCGCAGCCAACGCAGTCAGCGACATTTACGCTATGGGTGCAACGCCTATCACCGCCTTGAACATCGTCACCTATCCATCCGCCGAAGTCACCCCAGACTTGGTGGCAACGGTTCTGCAGGGGGGCTACGATAAGCTAACAGAAGCCGGGGTTGCCGTCATCGGTGGGCACACGGTGGACAACCCTGCCCTCACTTACGGGCTCTCGGTTACGGGTATCGTGCATCCGCAACAGGTCATCACGAACGCAGGCGCAAAACCGGGGGATGTATTGGTGCTAACCAAACCTTTGGGCACAGGTGCTATCAATCACGGCATCAAGCAGGATAGGACGCCACCAGAACTAATTGCCAAAGCGACCGAAGTGATGATGACACTCAACAAGGCAGCCGCAGATGCCATGCGTGAGGTCGGTGTCCACGCGTGCACTGATGTGACGGGCTTTGGCTTGCTGGGGCACCTGCACGAAATGATTGTCGCCAGCCAAGTTGGCGCGCGTGTGTTCGCCTCTCAAGTGCCGCTGATTGATGGGGTGCTGGATTTGATTGCGCAGCGGATTTACCCGGGAGGTGCCCGTTCTAACAAGCGCTATGTGGACAAGTTCACTTTTTGGCACGAGGAAGTGCCTGAGCCCCTTCGCATCGCTCTTTGCGATCCCCAGACTTCAGGCGGTTTGCTCATTGCTGTGCCGAAGGAACGAGCCGATCTGTTGTTAGCCACGCTGCACCAAAAAGGTGCCCAGTGGAGTCGGGTGATTGGTGAAATCGTTGCTGAACCCGTAGGAAGTATTGCTGTTGAGCCCTAACAGGGTGGGCAGAGACTTCACCTTTGAGGAGGTGCTTCTCGCATGGTTTGGCGGGCCAAACGCCGCTCTCTTTTGAAACGGCTTTCCAGCGTTGCCCTTTTGGGGCCGATGAGCATAGCAGCAGCGAAAGCTGGAAAGGTTCCTAAACCCGACCAATCGGAACGGTTGCAGGTGCACTTGCCCGAACGCATCAAAACAGGACAACCGTTCTCGCTCCAGATCGTTGTCCCAAAGTTGAATTGCGTTGGCGAAGAGACCCGTTGGGTAGAACTGTGGTTGGACGAGAAATATTTGGGGCGATGGGAATTGACCGGATTGGCACATGCTACCACGCTGTCCATCACTTTGTCTCTTGACTGCTCCGCAACTTTGCGGGTGCGTGACTTTTACGGAAGGGTTTTGATCAAGCGGTTGCGAGTAGGGTAGGGGAGAGGCGGATAACTGCCGCACTTGTTGTGGTTGAGCGATTGAGAAGGGGGTAAAGAGGATGCGGGTTCGGGACATTCAAACAGCAGTGATTGAAGCCAACTACGATTGGACTATTGTCAAGGTGCTCACAGACGAAAACATTGTGGGCTACGGTGAATGCTTCTTTGCGCCCGGGCTCACTGCCGTCATTCGGGAATTAAAGCCCTTGCTCATCGGGCAGAAAGTGAGCGAGGTGGAGCGCCTTTGCCGCCTACTGAAGGAAGCAGTGATGACTGGCAGCGCCCAAGGGGGCATTGCGTTCCACGCCATTGCTGGGATTGAAACAGCGTTGCTGGATGCCTATGCCCGATGGTTAGGAGTGCCCCTGTTTCAACTCCTTGGTGGTGCCTTGCGCACCCAAATTCGGCTCTATGCCGATTGCCACGCAGGCGAAGGGCTCTCCAGCCTGTCGTCCATTTGCACACCCCGCATCCCTTGGTGGATGAGCAAAACGGGAAAGACCGAACACTTCTACGAAATCCACTTGCGGGCACATGGGGGGCGAAGTGAAGAAGCACGGGAATTGCCTGATCCGCAAGCTTATGCTCACCGCGCTAAACAAGTGAAAACGATGGGCTACACCGCGCTCAAATTTGATGTGGACATCCCCAACCCATACATCCGCGACGAGTTCAACCGCACTTTGGATCGGCGAGAAATCCAAATGATCGCTGATTTGGTTGCTGCGGTGCGGGAGGCAGTGGAGGGCGAAGTAGACATCGCCATTGATTGTCACTGGCGCTTTTCGGCGGAGAGTGCTTTGCGCCTTGCGGAAGCCTTGTCGCCTTACCAGTTGCTTTGGTTGGAAGACCCTGTGCCCCCAGACAACATGGAAGCACTACGGCAAGTGACCACTCATGCATTCGTTCCCATCGCAACAGGGGAAAACCACTACACGCGCACCCAGTTTTACGATTTGATTGTCCGAGGTGGTGTGCCCATCCTTGCGCCTGACTTGCAGAAGACGGGGTTATTGGAAGGCAAGCGGATTGCTGATTTAGCTGAGATGTTCACGGTCTTGATGGCTCCCCACAACATCTCCAGCCCGATTGGCACTTTAGCTGCTGCTCACTTGTGCGCCACCATTCCCAATTTCCTTGTTTTGGAGCACCACGGCGTTGATGTTCCTTTCTGGGAAGACATAGTGGTTGGTTGGAATGGACCGATTATCCGCAATGGCTCCATTGAGTTGAGCGAAACCCGTGTAGGAATCGGAGTGGAGTTGAACGAAGAAGTTGCCTTCCGCTACCGCCGCCAAGACGAACCGTTCTTTGACCGATTGTAAAACGGTAGCAGCAAGTTAAGAATGGGGTTCGGGGGACAAACCTCTGTTGAGCAGGGTTTCCCTGCTTTGGGCTCGGCAAGAACCGAACCCTGCAGAAGATTCGTTACTCACTCGGAGAAACGCAAAGCCGTTGGTGAGCTGAAACCATCGTTTTCGGCTCCTTAGGAAGCCCTCCCTGCAGAGAACGAATGGTGCTTTCGGGTTGGCAACGAACTGCTATGGATGCGCTACGATTTTAAAGGCATTGCTTTGTCCACATTGGTGAACTGAGGTGAGGAGCGATGGAAGGGCGCTGCGACACTTTTGAGGCCAAGTCTACACTAACTACGAAACACGGCACGGTGACCATCTACCGCTTAGCTCGGCTGCAAGAATTGGGTTTGACCGACTTGCAACGGTTGCCTTATTCCATTCGCATCCTGCTGGAAAATCTGTTGCGCCATTGCGACAGCTTTATCGTAACTGAAGAGGATGTCAAGGCGTTAGCCCAATGGCAGCCAAAACCTGAGGACCGCGAGATCGCCTTTATGCCTGCCCGTGCGTTGCTGCAAGATTTTACAGGTGTGCCTTGCGTGGTGGATTTAGCCGCTATGCGGGCAGCCGTAGCGAAGCTGGGTAAAGACCCCAAAAAGGTTAACCCACTTGTGTCCGTTGATTTAGTGATTGACCACTCGGTTCAAGTAGATTACTTCGGAATGGCAGAAGCGTTTGCCTTGAATGTGGCGAAGGAATACGAGCGCAACCAAGAGCGCTATGCCCTTTTGCGCTGGGCGCAGCAAGCGTTCCAAAACTTTCGCGTGGTTCCCCCGGGCACAGGCATCGTCCATCAAGTCAACTTGGAGTATCTGGCGAAAGTCGTGCAAACGCGCACGGAAAACGGTGAAACCGTTGCGTTTCCTGACACGCTTGTCGGCACCGACTCCCACACCACCATGGTCAACGGCTTGGGTGTGTTGGGTTGGGGTGTGGGAGGCATTGAAGCCGAAGCCGTGATGCTCGGTCAACCCTACTACATGCGTATCCCTGAAGTGGTTGGCGTTCGGTTGGTTGGTGAATTCCCCGAAGGCGTGACAGCGACTGATCTGGTTTTGACCGTTACGCACCTTCTTCGGAAAAAGGGTGTCGTGGACAAGTTTGTGGAGTTCTTCGGACCGAGCCTAAAACGGCTCAGTTTGCCTGATCGCGCCACCATCGCTAACATGGCGCCCGAATACGGTGCCACTTGCGGCTTCTTCCCTGTGGATGAAGAAACGCTGACTTACTTGCGCCTAACAGGACGCCCCGAGGAATTGGTGGACTTGGTAGAGCGCTATTGCAAGGAGCAAGGACTTTTCTACGATGAGACCGTAGAGCCCGTTTACAGCGATGTGCTGGAGGTGGACTTGTCCCAATTGGAGCCGACCTTAGCGGGACCGCGCCGACCTCATGACATGGTGCGGCTGAAAGAGATCAAATCGCAGTTCCGCCAAGCCTTGCCCACTATGGTCGCTCCCCAAAAGCAAAGCTCGTCTTCAGCAGAACAGAAAGCAGTGCAGGTGTTGGAAACAGAGAGTGGCTCACCATCTCTCCAAGGAGGCAACGGGCAAAGCGATCAACCACAAGTGTGGCTCAGCTTCGACAACCAACAATTTGCCCTCACCCACGGGAGCGTCGTGATTGCGTCTATCACCAGTTGCACCAACACTTCCAACCCAACGGTGATGATCGGTGCAGGCTTGTTGGCACGCAATGCGGTGCGAAAAGGGTTGCAGGTCAAGCCTTGGGTGAAAACCAGTTTGGCGCCTGGGTCCGCTGTGGTCGTGGACTACTTGGAAAACGCAGGGTTGATGCCCTATTTGGAAGCCCTAAGGTTCCACCTGGTTGGATTCGGCTGCATGACTTGCATCGGCAACAGCGGTCCGCTCCCTGAACCAATTGCTAATGCCATCAAAGAGCATCGGTTGGTCACAGTGGCGGTGCTCAGTGGAAACCGAAACTTTGAAGCACGGGTTCACCCACTGGTGCGCGCCAACTACTTAGCTTCACCCATGTTGGTCGTCGCTTATGCCCTTGCGGGGCGTATTGACATTGACTTTGAGACGGAACCAATTGGCACGACCCCGACTGGGGAACCTGTTTACCTGCGGGACATCTGGCCGAGCATGGAAGAAATTCAACGCACCATCCACAAAGCCCTTAAACCTCAGATGTTCCGCAAGCGTTATGGGAAGGTGTTTACGGGCGATGAACGATGGCGGAAGTTGCCCGTGCCCAAAGGCGATTTGTTCGCTTTTGATCCCCAGTCTACCTACATCAAAGAGCCGCCATTCTTTGCCGAGTTCACAATGGAACCACCGCCCTTGCAGGATATCCTTGGGGCGCGGGTTTTGGCAGTCCTTGGTGACAGCATCACAACGGATCACATTTCGCCTGCAGGAAGCATCCCGCCTGATAGCCCAGCAGGGCGCTACTTGATAGAGCAAGGTGTTGCTCCAAAGGACTTCAACAACTACGGTGCCCGGCGCGGGAACCACGAAGTGATGATGCGCGGCACCTTCGCCAATGTGCGGTTGCGCAACTTCCTTGTGCCTGACCGAGAAGGAGGATGGACTGTCTACCGGGAAGACGGGCAGGAAGAAGTGACGAGTATCTACGATGCCGCTATGCGCTACAAAGCCAAAGGCACTCCTCTGGCTGTAATTGCTGGCAAGGAATATGGCAGCGGTAGTTCCCGAGACTGGGCAGCAAAAGGACCTGCGTTGTTGGGTGTGAAGTTCGTGTTGGCGGAGACCTTTGAGCGAATCCACCGCAGCAACTTGGTAGGCATGGGTATTCTGCCCCTCCAGTTCCAACCCGGCGAAAACTACCAAACCTTAGGCTTGACCGGGGAAGAGATTTTCGATGTGCTGGGAATCGCCGAAGGGTTGTATCCCCGCAAGGTGCTCACGGTGCGCGCCCGCAAGATGGACGGTTCGGAAAAAACCTTCTCGGTTATCGCTCGCTTGGACACACCCGTTGAAGTGGAATACTACCGCCACGGCGGCATCCTGCCTTATGTGCTGCGGAAGATCTTGCAGGAGTAGCTGTGAAGCCTTGTAAGGGTCGAACACCTTGCTGCACTTTAGGCAAAGCGGATGGGTAAGGAGAAGGACAAGCGGTGACGAGGCGAGCGTTTCTGCAAGGGATGATGGGTTGCTTTGCTTTTGGAGGGGAAGAGCGAACTCAAACTCCGCCTTCCCTGACAGCTATCTTGTCTCAACCTTGGCTACCTAAAGCACCACCACTCCCTTCCCCTTCAGGGCGCATTTTACGAGTAACAACGGTGGATGAGTTGTTCAAAGCCGCAGAAACTGTCAAGCCCGGCGAAACCATCGTGATTGCTGAAGGGATTTATGTTTTGCCTCGGCGCTTGAACATCCGCACCAGCGGTGTGACTTTGCGTGGGGAAACGGAACGGGAAAAAGTCATCTTGGATGGCGGTCCCCATCAGTTGGGCGAACTGTTAGCAGTGACGGGCGGTTGCAGCGATGTGACGATTGCCAATCTCACTGTGCGCAATGTTCGTTGGAACGGGATCAAACTAGACACCGACACGGGCATCCAACGGGTGCGGATTTACAACTGCGTCTTGCACAACATTTGGCAGCGAGGCGTTAAAGGCGTTCGGGTGCCTAAGGAGCGGTTACCTGAATGGCGACCGAAAAATTGTGAAGTTCGGTTCTGCCTGTTTTACAATGACCGACCCAAAACTTTTGCGGACGACCCAACCGACACCCCCGAAACCTTCAATGGCAACTACATCGGCGGCATTGACCTCATGTTTGCTGAAGGTTGGGTGATCAGCGACAATGTGTTTGTTGGCATTCAAGGGCGCACCCGAGAAGGACGAGGCGCTATTTTCCTTTGGCACGATACCCGCAACTGCATCGTAGAGCGCAACATCATCGTTGACTGCGATGTAGGCATCGCTTTGGGCAACTCCTACCGACCGCCCGATATTGACATTCACTGCACTGCAACAATCGTTCGCAATAACTTTGTGGTGCGGTGCCCAGAATCAGGAATTGTCGCAGACTACACCCATGATTGCCGCATCTTGCACAACACTATCCACGACCCGAAGAATCGGTTGGAGCGACTCATCCGTTTGGTGCATGACAATGAGGGGTTGGTTGTTGCCAACAACTTGCTTAGCGGACCACCCATCCGCAACGAGTCACACAGCGCTATCCGATTCCTTGGTAACTTGGTTGTGCCCGATTACGCTCACGCCTTTGTGGACGCTCCATATGGCAACCTGCGGCTAACTGAAAAGGCTGTGGAAGCTATTGACCGAGCTATCCCCCTGCCCGAGGTCACGGAGGACATAGACGGCAAGAAACGGGGTGCTAAACCCGATATTGGTGCTCATGAGTTTCGTCCGTAGCGGGCAAAAGGGGATGGCTAAGGCGTTTTTGATCGCCAATCCACTGACACGCGCCCTTTCAGCGAAAGTTGCTGCAAAGTGGTGTCACCTTCCAAAGCGTCAGCAGTGCTGGAAACTCGCTCACCTTCTATGTGCACTGGTCCAGTTCCAAATAGAGTTCCTGTTCGCCAGTTCCAACGGACGGTTGGGAGATTCACTCGCAATCGGGGAAGGAGGGCTATTACGGTCACGCCCCCTTGCATGATCAACTCGTGCTTCGCAAATCGGACGATGATCCTTGGGGCGTGGAAGACTGTGACCACTTGACCTTTTTGACGGACTTGGCAAACGCTGTCGTGAGCGATGGCTTCTTTCTTCTCTGGATCGTATTCGCTGTAGCGGAAGTGAAGGTCCCATCGCTCTTGCCGTTCAGGAATCTCTACCACCAATTGCCCCTGAGCCATCTCCACATTGGTTTGCTGCTCGGTCGCTTGCTGATTAACAACAGGCTTGCTGGCTGTAGGAGCAGACCCTTGCAACCCTATTGCAACCCGCCAAGCAATTAGCAGCACACTGACCAACAGGATGAAACCCAAGAGCACCCAGTGTTCGTGTCGCAAGGCTGTCACCTGCTGCTACGGTGTCTTTCACAAAAAGTTTTGGGGAAGGTATCTCCCTTCCCTTTTGGAACAGCCGTCGTTATAATTGTGCATCGGCGCAAGAGGCTGGGGCGTGGTGCAGATGGTAGCACGCGGGACTCTGGATCCCGAGGTCCCTGGTTCGAAGCCAGGCGCCCCAGCCAGAAAGGGAAACCAATCGCTCAAACTTTGTTTGATAGTTGACCGTGAAGATAGCTGTAGGAAACTGGAGGGCGCATCCTCTGATGCGCCAATGTCTTCTTTCGGTGTGTTGAGAGAGGCATCCTCCACTTGGCGAAGTGATAAAATAGCTAACACCGAAAGCAACCTAAGGGTGGCCCCGTCGTCTAGCCCGGTTCAGGACGCCGGCCTCTCAAGCCGGAGGTCGCGGGTTCAAATCCCGCCGGGGCCACCAGTTGTTTTAGCCTCTTGTCTGTTTGCCTTTACCACCCGAAAGCGAATCCTCTCTGGACAATCACCTGCTGTTTGTCTTGCTTCTCTGATCAGACAGGGTGAAGGTTTCCTTGCGCTATAGTTTTTGGGGTTCGCAACCTTAAAGGGTAAAGGTTGGTGGTGCCCGGTGAGTTGGGTGCTGGGTGTCCTCATCCTGACAGGAGGGATGGGTATGGAGCAAGGGCTTCGGGTGACAGCGCTGCGGTGCGAATATCGGACGAACCCGCTGGGAATTGATGTCCCTCAACCTCGGCTGAGCTGGGTGGTGGAGAGCCTCAATCCTGACGAACGAGGGCAGCGCCAAACCGCTTACCAACTCCTTGTTGCTTCCCGCCGCGACCTCCTCGACAAAAATGTGGGAGATCTGTGGGACACGGGCAAGGTGCTTTCCGATGCGACACGGGTCGTCTACGCAGGCAAACCCTTGCTTTCGGAGATGGAATGCTGGTGGAAAGTTCGGGTGTGGGACAAAGACGATCGTCCCTCTGAGTGGAGCGAACCTGCTCGCTGGACTATGGGGCTTCTTTCCCTTGACGAATGGCAGGGCAAGTGGATTGGCTATGACGAGCCTGCTCCTTGGGAAGAGCGCTTGCTCACTTTCACCGGTTGCCGCTGGATTTGGACTAACGAGGGGCAACCTCGTCAACAAGCTCCTGCCGGCACCCGCTACTTTCGGCGCACTTTTGCCCTCCCCTCAGACCGAAAAATCGTGCGGGCAAGGGTGCTTATGACTGCTGATAACCAATTCGTCCTGTTTGTCAATGGTCAGGAAGTGGCGCGAAGCGATGGGAGGGAGTATGCTTGGCAGCGACCTCAAACTGCTGATATCACTGCTTTAGTGCGACCGGGGAAAAACTTGTTGGCTATTGCTGCCACAAATGAGGGTGGTCCTGCCGGTGTATTGGGCAAGTTGGTCGTGGAGTTTGAAACGGGAGATCCCTTTGTCCTTGTCACGGATCGGGAATGGTGTTGCGCTCGTCAAGAACAATCGGGATGGAACCAATTGGACTTTGACGATCGCCAGTGGGAGGCTGTGCGGGAATTGGGTGGCTTTGGCTCTCCTCCTTGGGGTTCTATCCACCCTCAGTTCATCTATGTGCCTCCCCTTCCGTTTCTTCGCACCACCTTCTCGGTGGACAAACCTGTCCAACGAGCCATGTTGTATGTCGCTGCTTTGGGGTCGTGTGATTTGCACTTGAATGGGCAACGGGTGACGGAAGACTACTTTGTGCCCGGTTGGCCAGATTACCGAAAACGGGTTTACTACCGAACCTATGAGGTCACCCACCTTTTGCGAGAAGGCAAAAATGCCTTGGGGGCTATCCTTCACGACGAGTGGTTTTCTGGTTACCAAGGTGGTTGGGGGCAGCGCGGCAAGTTCGGGGGAGAACCTCGGCTATTGGTGCAGCTGCATATTGCTTACGCTGATGGCACCAAGCAGATCGTAACCAGCAACGAGCAATGGAAAGCCACCTACGGTCCTATCATAGAAGCTGACAACTACATGGGCGAAACCTACGATGCTGGGCGAGAATTGCCTGGTTGGTCTTCTCCCGATTACGACGATAGTGATTGGCAACCGGTAGTGGCAGAGGACTTCAAAACAGTTTTAGGGCACCGGGAGTTAACAAGCCATCCAGGAGTGCCTGTCCGCAAAGTCATGGAGCTCGCTGCGCAATCTGTGCGAGAGGTTAAACCCGGCGTGTTCATCTTTGACTTAGGGCAGAACATGGTCGGGGTGGTGCGCTTGAAGGTCCGCAACGCTGCCCCCGGGACTCGGATCACCCTTCGCTACGCTGAAGTGCTGGAACCAGATGGCACCCTGCACACGGCAAACCTCCGAGGCGCACGGGCAACCGACACTTACATTTGCAAAGGGGAAGCGGAAGAGGTCTGGGAACCCCGTTTCACTTTTCACGGCTTCCGCTATGTGGAAGTCACCGGCTACCCGGGAACACCTCCTCTGGATGCTATTACTGGCATTGTGTTGCACTCTGATGTGCCGATGATTGGGGAATTGGAAACTTCTCACCCGTTGATTAATCGCCTTGTGGAAAACATCCGCTGGGGATTAAGAGGCAACTTTTTGGAGGTGCCGACAGATTGTCCTCAGCGAGACGAGCGTCAAGGTTGGACCGGTGATGCCCAAATTTTTGTTCGCACAGCCGCTTACCTTGCGGACATTTCCGCCTTCATGACCAAATGGCTGTTGGACCTGAACGATAGCCAGCGGGAAGATGGGGCGTATCCAGATGTCGCTCCCGCTACTGGAGCAGGCTTCGGCACCCCTGCATGGGGCGATGCGGGCATCATTGTTCCCTACACCATGTGGCGGACAACTGGAGATCCGCAGTTTATCACCCGCCATTACGACAAAATGCGGCGCTACATTGACTACCTCGTGCAAAATAGCAAAGACCTCTTGCGCCCTGATATTGGCTACGGCGATTGGGTGCCTGCAGGTCCACCCACTCCAAGGGATGTGGTAGCAACGGCTTACTTCGCCTATGTGGTCAAACTGATGGCGGAAATGGCAAGCGCTATCGGTAATAGCGAAGATGCCCGGCGCTTTGAGCGATTGTTCTCCGACATCAAATCCGCTTTTGTCAAGGCGTATGTCCAGCCCGATGGACGCATCAAGGGTGAGACGCAGACGGCTTACGCCTTGGCTATAGACATTGGGCTGTTGCCAGATGAGTTAGTGCCTCTTGCTGCTCAGCATTTGGTCAAGGACATAGAGGGGCGGGAATGGCACTTGGCTACAGGCTTCGTTGGCACCCGCCATTTGCTGTGGGCGCTTACCAAAATCGGAAGAACCGATGTGGCGTATCGGCTTTTGCTGCAGGAAACCTATCCATCTTGGCTTTACATGGTGCGCATGGGGGCAACGACCATTTGGGAACGATGGAACAGCATCTTGCCCGATGGCAGAATCCACGAACCAAGCATGAACTCCTTCAACCACTATGCCTTCGGCTGCGTCGGGGAGTGGTTGTTCGGTATCGTGGCAGGAATTCAGGAACTGGAGCCGGGGTTCAAGCGCATCCGCATCCGTCCCATCGCTGACGGTTTTTCGTTTGTGCGTGCTCGTTACCATTCCGTCCGAGGACTCATCGCAGTGGAGTGGCGGAAGGAGAACGGTCGGTTTCACTTGCAAGTGCAAGTCCCTGCGAACACTACAGCTCTCGTGTTTGTGCCCACAAAAGATCCGTCCAAAGTGACTGAGAGTGGGCAGTTAGCCTCGCAGTCAGAGGGTGTTCGGTTCCTCGGAACACAAGACGGGTTTGCTGTTTACGAAGTGGGGAGTGGTCGCTACTATTTCGTCACTGAGGAGTAGTTTTCGTTCCCGCTCCTTCACTCTTGCAGAGCAGACCTATTGAAGGGCGAGCCTATAGTGAGCCGACATTTGCTTGTTCCTTTAGGGCGAACGGTTTGCATTCGTTTTTGTAGGCGTTTGGAGATATGCCCTGGAAGGGTGGCAAGATTTTTAGCAGACAAACCCTAATGCGATACGGAGGGTTTGGTAATGAGTGCTACAGAGTTGCTGTCGCAAGTGCAACGGCTACGGGAAGAAGCAGAACGACAGTTGCAAGCGGCGGAATCACCAGAAGCTGTAGAAGAGGTGCGTCGCCACTTTTTAGGGCGACGGGGCGTGCTAAATGCCATCTTGCGCTCCCTTTCTCAATTGCCACCCGACGAACGGCGGCAGGTGGGCACTGAAGCCAACGCGCTGCGGGAGTGGTTGGAAGAAGCGCTGCGGGTCCGGGAACAACAGGTTCGTGAGTTGGCGTTGGAGCGACAATTGCAGCGAGAACGCCTCGATGTCACCATGCCCGGGCGCATTTGGCAGACTGGCGGTTTGCACCCTCTGACCTTAACCATCAACGAGATTTGCGCCATCTTCTCCGACTTAGGTTTTGAAGTCGTGGACGGTCCCGAAGTGGAAGATGAATGGCACAACTTCATTGCTTTGAACATCCCGCCCGAGCACCCTGCTCGGGACGACCACGACAGTTTTTACATTGCTGGTGAGTGGGTAGCGGGTAAAGAGGTTTTGCTGCGCACGGAAACTTCAGCGGTGCAAATTCGGGTGATGGAGTCGCGGCAACCTCCGGTGCGAATTGTTTCGCCCGGTCGGGTTTACCGTCGCGACCCCTTTGACCGCACGCATTCGCCTGCTTTCCACCAAGTGGAAGGGCTACTGGTAGACAAAGAAGTGACATTTGCCGATTTGAAGGGCACTCTCTATGCTTTCGCTCAGCGCTTCTTTGGTGAATGGGTGCAAATTCGCTTCCGACCGCACCACTTCCCCTTCACGGAGCCCAGTGCTGAAGTGTTGGTCAGTTGTGTATTCTGCAAGGGTAGCGGTTGCGCTGTTTGCAAGCAAACGGGTTGGTTGGAAGTTTTGGGTTGCGGGATGGTGCACCCCGCTGTCCTTGAGAATGTAGGCTACGATCCCGAACTTTGGCAAGGCTATGCCTTCGGGATGGGTGTGGAACGGTTAGCGATGCTTCGTTACGGTATTGATGACATCCGCCTGTTCTACGAGAATGACCTGCGCTTTTTGCAACAGTTTGATTGAACGCTTGCACTGGACAAGGGGTGGGGGCGATCGGCGCCCTGCTCGACTGTGCTTTGGGACAGCGCTTCGGTCAATCTCGCCACCCAATTTGCCACCCGTGTAGTAGGTGTTCGTTTTCCAAATGGGCTTCTATTTCCTGCCCGATTTGTTGGTAAACAACGGCGGGAACAATCTTTTGCTCCCAATCGGCAAAAGGAAGCAACGGAATTCGGCAGGGGAAAGGTGCTTTGCGGCGTAACCGCAGTTCCCCGCGCACTCGGTCTACTTGCAAACCGCAAAGGGCGAACAAATAACCGATGCTGGCGATCCCTCGGGGATAGAAGCACAGGTTGTTGGTTAAGTAGGTATCAATGAAGCCTTTGGTCAGCCCGTTGGTGTTCATGAAGGCTTGGAGGGCAAGGTAGCGGGAAGCATTGTCAGGGAGCGAAACGCCAAGATAAGCCGCTACAAAGTCTCGCCACAAGTTTTGGGATACCCACACATTGCTGCGGTCTGCACTGGTGTGGGTGCAACCATATTCAGTGAGGGTGTGCCAGTAGGCAGTGACTATGTCGGTGCGCAAGCGGTCCCAGTTCAACTCCGGTTCATTGGCGCTAAGGAGCAGATACAGCAACCCGTTGGAAGTGTAAAGGGAGTAGGCGTCCCATCCAATCAAAGGACCGCTGAGGGGTTGTCCTGTCCATGCGTCCACCAACCCATCAGCAGATCGTTCCAAACAGACTGCGTAATGGTCGCCCAGCCACGCTTGTTCGTCCAAGGTTTGGCGGATGCGCACCACGATGCGTTGACACTGCTGGGTCCATTCTTGATCGCCGAGGGCTTCTGCCATCTGAGCAGCAGCATGGCAAGCGCAAAGGGTTTTGATGGCCAAGTAAACTTGCTCACGGGCATATTGGACAGCAGGGGCAGCATCGTCAATGGTATTGGCAACTCCTAACTTGGGGAATCCGTTGCCTGAAGTGTCGCTGCGCTCAAAATAGGCAGTAAGGCGTTTAGCTAACCCACTGTGTCGCTCTATCAGTTCCCTGTTGTTGGACCAGCGCCACAAGCAGTGGAGCAAGAGCAAAAAGTTGGCGTTTTCTTCCACTTGCATGGGATGGTGGTAAGCTTGTTGCCCAACAGTCAACTCTCCACCCATGTCGTGGGCAAGGAAAGTGCCTACCTCATCCTGTTGCTCAAAGAGCGCCCATTCGTCCAGCAACATCTCCAGCAACTGGGGCCAAAAAGCGAGGTAGACGAGGGCACCGTTGTATTCTACATCTACGGTGCTGTGGAAGTAGCAGGAGCCTTCCCAGACGCTGAACCACTCCTGCCCGTCGTCACGCACAACCCACCACGAGTTGATCAAGAAGTTTTGGAAGGAGAAGCGGATCAGGTCGGCTTGGGCTTTGGTCAAGCCTGTGCCGTTAGTGAGCAAGTTGTCCAACCATTGGGCTTTGTCCCAAAGGTCGTGGAAGTGACGTTGACCGAAGCTGGCGACCGCATCGGCGTCGGTGAACAGCCACCGATACTTGAAGGAAGCGGGCTGCCCAAATACGGTCAACACAGGTTCGTCCACGAAGGCGCTCCAAAGGAGGTCAAACTGGCACCGTTGGGGATCGTCAAGGTCAAAGCGGAAGGCAATGCCATCGTCCAAAAGTTCGGCGTCGGGGGAGAGGGGGACTAACCGCTCCTCGCACCACCAAGTTTCTGCGCCTTGACCCAGATCGGCAGGGCGGTCACGCTCGCCACGCCAAACCTCTTTTGGGACGCTGTAGGACAACTTGAGGCGGTCGTGGGCGGAAACCATATGCAAGTGGTCCCGTTGGAGGCGGAAAAACACCCGCCCTCGTCGCACGAACTGCTGGGCAGGTTGCCAAAAGATTCGCTCTTGTGGAAACACAGTTAGGCGAAAGAGAAACAGCGGAGCCAAGGAACTCCACTCATCTTGAGGGTAGAAAGGAGCAACAATTTCCACCCGCAATCCCAGCCCTAAGGAAAGGGATCGGGCAATGAAGACCGCACCGCACAGGGTCCACATCTGCTCAGTGACCTCAAAGGAGGGGAACCGGTGAGTGAACGGCAGGGCTTGGGCGAAGCCCCCTTCGCTTTCTATGCCAACAGCTAAATCGGTGGGAAAATCCAACCAACGCCCTAAAGCTGAATGCAACACTTGTTTGGCATCGCTATCAAATACCAGCGAAAAGCGCGACCCCAACCGACCAACCACTGTCGTCATCAGTTGCATATTCCATCGCCCCCAAAACCACATAGGAGTCTTTTGGACAGTTGCTCACTTCACCGCCCGGCAAAACGGTCGGGAATAGCACAACCCTTGTGCTGGGAGAAGAACGGATGTTTTCGCCTGTGAGCGTTCGTTAAAAATATGGTGCACCGCTTTTGTCAACGCTACCATGCTTGCTCAGTCCAATAGCATCCGGGAGCCGCAGCGGACAGGCAGGGGAGACTCTTTCGCTTCTGAGGTGGCAAGATGTTTTTGGTGATTGTGGGATGGCGAAGAAGCCCAAAACCCATGAGGTGCCACCGCACCCAACAACAGCGTCCACAAGAGACCGGCAGCGCACCACTTTGGGGATAGATAGCCTGATAGCTTTGTCCCTTTGGTTAGGGGCTTTCGCTTTCACCCTTTGGACGGCGGAAGACATTGGCGTCGGCTACGATGAGCCGATCTACAGTTCCTATGCGTTGCGGTATCAGCAGTGGTTGCAACTGTTGGTGGACTGTTGGGCGTCGGGGGAATTCTGGCTGCCATTCCAACCGCAAGTTATTGATGCCTATTGGCACGCAAAGGACATGCACCCTCCTATCCCCAAGTTGATTTCAGCGTTGGGCTACTGGTTTTTGACGCCTTTGCTGGGGAGCGATTTTGCAGGGATGCGATCGGGCACAGCGCTGCTTTACGGATTGATGTTAGCAGGGATTTACTGGTTTGGGAAGCAAGAACTGTCGCGGGTGGGGGCACTGTTTGCTGCCCTTGCGGTGGCGTTTATGCCTCGCTTGTTTGCGGACGCTCATTTCCTCACAATGGACATGCCTGTCACTGCAACGACCACCCTTGGCACCTTGCTGCTTCTTCGGTTTCTCCAGTTGCCTAACCTTTGGCGCGGGTTAGCTGCTACCTTTGGTGTGGGGATGGCGTTCGCTTCCAAAGCCAACGGTTTCCTCATTGTGCCAGCAGCTTTGCTGTTCCTTCTCATTCGTGATTGGATTCGTTCGGGCACAACCGAACAGGAAGAGGGAAGGAACCAAACAGAGCGATGGAAGCGGTTCGGACGAACTGCCTTGTTGTCAAGCGCCCTGCTGGCTTTGGTAACGGTTGGGGCGTTTGCGTTCCTTTTTGCTACATGGCTTTGGCTCTGGGTGGATCCATTGCCTCGCTTCCTGCAATACTTCGGGTTCCATGCCAAGCACTTTTTGGTGCACACTTTTTACCTTGGTCGGTTGTGGGAGATGGCACCTTGGCACTACCCGTTGGTGATGACTGTTGTCGCAGTGCCGACCATCACTTTGCTATTGGCGCTGACGGGGATGGGGGTTACGGTTGCCCAATGGCGAACAGCACCTGCCATTGCTCAGTTAGCGCTCATCAGCTACTTCGTCCAAATTATTCCATTCATTCTACCGACGACGCCAAAATACAACGGCATTCGGCTGTTTGAGCCTGCTTTTCCCTTTCTGGGGTTGCTGGCAGGTTACGCTTTCTGTCGGCTCGCTCACTGGCTGCGGCATTGGTTAGAAGAACGAGGAAAACCTTGGGTGTCCAACCCCAAGTTGGTGTTAGCAGGGGTCATGATAGCCTTGATTGCACCTGCTGCGGTTGGAACCGTTCACACCCATCCCTTTGGCTTATCCTACTACAACGCCCTGGTCGGTGGGGTGCGCAAGGCGAAGGATTGGTTTGAGGTTACCTACTGGGGGGTCAATTTGCTCAATGTGGTGCCTTTCATTAACCGTCAGCCCGATGGCACAGCGGTGTTGTTTCTTCCCGGGTGGGCGCTTTACCCAACGGTTGACTTTTACCGTAACGCTCGGGTGATTCGAGAAGGCATCGTGACTATGGGCAACCCGAAGGACTTGCCAAAAGCCGACTTTGTGGTTTTCCAAGCTAGCCAAACGGAGATGGAACTGATGCGTCGGGAAGACCCTGTGATTGGCGAGTTGCTTTTCCGGCTGTGGCGAGAAGCCGATCCTGCCTATGCAGCCGCTTACGATGGTGTGGTGATCGTTGGGGTTTACGATCGGAAGACGGTTGCTCAGTTCCTCCCGCTCCAAGGGAGCAAAGCAGGTGACCGTTCTGACAACCCTTTTGGTCTCACCAAGGCAAAATAGGCGTTGTCTAACCCGATGACCATTGCATTGGGACAAGGAGGAACGGACGATGGCAAAAGTGTTGGTAACGGGATGTGCTGGCTTTATTGGTTCGCACACGACAGAGCGGTTGCTCCGACGGGGCGACGAAGTCATTGGCGTAGACAACTTTGACCCTTTGTTTTACGAACGAGAGATTAAAGAGCGCAATTTGGTGTGGGCGAGGCAGCAGCCTCATTTCACCTTCGTGGAGGCAGACATTTGCGATCAAGGGGCGATGCAGGACTTGTTTGAGCGCTTCCGTCCCCAAAAGGTGGTGCACTTAGCCGCCTTAGCAGGGGTAGTGCCTTCTTTGGAGCGTCCAGTGGATTACGATCGGGTGAATGTGTTGGGGACAGTGATTCTACTGGAGTTGTCGCGTCGTTACGAGGTGGAAATGTTCGTTTTTGCTTCCTCCTCGTCGGTTTACGGAGCGGACACGCAAGCACCCTTCCGAGAAGATGCGCCTGCTGTTCGCCCTATCTCGCCCTATGGCGCCACCAAGCGGATGGGTGAGTTGATTGCTTACACTTTTCATCACTTGCACGGGTTGCCCGTCACTTGCTTGCGGTTCTTCACTGTTTACGGACCACGCCAACGCCCAGACCTGGCAATCCACAAGTTTGCTCGTCGGATTTTGAAGGGGCAGCCGTTGCCCATTTATGGTGACGGAACAAGTCAACGGGATTACACCTACATTGACGACATCGTGGACGGAATAGAAGCAGCTTTGGACAACCCAATGGGCTATGAAATCATCAACCTTGGGTGCGGCGAACCTATTCAACTGCTTCGCATGGTGAGGAGTTTGGAGGAAGCTTTGGGGAGGAAAGCCGAGTTGCAATTCCTTCCCATGCCCAAGACAGAACCTCCCTTGACCCACGCCGATATCAGCAAAGCCCAAAGGCTTCTAAACTACCGCCCTAAGGTGCGTTTTGAAGAAGGAATTGCCCGGTTCGTGGAGTGGTTCCTTTGGGAAGTGCGGAACGGACGGGAAATTTAGAGTTGGCTGTCCTTTAAGCTTTCTCTTATTTGCCCTTCGCAACAACCCTTTGTCTCCTTGCCTAATTTGCTTATAATGGGTTTCCCCTACTCCTCGCTTTAGCGCACCGGAACAGGCATGCTTTACAATCAGTAATGCTCGTTTGGCCAAAATGCAAAGGAGGCAAGACAGATGGCCCTGCGCCTTTACAACACCCGAACGCGCCAAAAGGAACCCCTAAAAACGCGGGAACCGAATGTTTTGCACATGTATGTTTGCGGCTTAACGCCTTACGACAGCATGCACATTGGTCATGCCCGAGCCTTTATGGTCTACGATGTGCTGCGGCGTTATTTGGAGCATCGGGGATGGCGCGTCGTCCATGTGCAGAATTGGACTGACATTGATGACAAGATCATCCAGCGGGCCCACGAGTTGGGCACCGATGCCCGAGCCGTAGCGGAGCGATTCATTGCTGAAGCCGAAGCCGATTGCCGAGACTTGGGGCTTTTAGCGCCCACCATTGCCCCCAGGGTGACTGAACACATCCCTGAGATCATTCAGGCAGTGCAAATGTTGATCGACAAAGGTTTTGCTTACGCTCGAGGCGGGGATGTTTACTTTGATGTGAGCCGTTACGAAGAGCAATTTCGCGACTACGGGTTGCTTTCGGGTCAGACGCATACGGAGTTGCTTGCGGGGGCCCGAGTGGCGCCTGATGAGGACAAAGAGGACCCAATTGACTTTGCCCTTTGGAAAGCCGCCAAACCTGGGGAGCCTTTCTGGGACAGCCCTTGGGGTCCGGGGCGACCAGGTTGGCATATAGAGTGTTCGGTCATGTCGCTGAAGTATTTGGGGGCCCCCTTTGATTTGCACGGTGGGGCTACTGACTTGGTCTTCCCCCATCACGAAAACGAAATCGCCCAGTCCCAAGCCTTGACCGGTGTCAAGCCCATCGTTACTTGTTGGATGCATGCAGGGGTGCTAACCGTTGGCGGGGAAAAGATGAGCAAAAGCCTGGGCAATTTCATCACTCTGAGAGACGCGCTTCAAAGGTATGGAAGGCAAGCCCTGCGGTTGCTTTACCTGTCCACTCACTATCGCTCGCCCTTGGACTACACAGAGGAGCGAGCGGAAGGGGCAAAAGCCTCCTTGCGCCGCATCCGCTTGGCGTTAGACACAGTGCGCCAACGCCTAACGCAACCTGACGGCGAGGAAACTGACACCAGCAGAGCAAGGGTTCAAGAACTCCATGAGTTGGTTGCTCAAAGCACACGCTTGTTTTACGAAGCGATGGACGATGACTTCAACACTGCCGAAGCCTTGGGCTACTTGTTCCGAATGGTGGGCGCTGCGTTGATGGTTGGCGTTAGTGTCAAAGAACCTCCTTCCCCAGCCGAAAAAATCGCCCTGAGACGGCTTTACGAGCAACTGAGCACTTTGCTGGGCGTGTTGGGATTTGATAGCGCAGAGTTGGAAGCCCCAGAACGATTGGAAGATGCGCTGAGTGAGGAGTTGTTGAAATTGTTAGTGGAGGTTCGGTCTCAGTTGCGGCAGCGACGCCTCTTTGACCTTGCTGACCTTATTCGTTCCCAACTCAATAGCCTCGGGATCCAACTGGAGGACACCCCCCAAGGCACGCGTTGGCGCCGAGCGTGAGCGATGAGGGTTTAATGGTGTTGCCATAGTAGGAAAAGTCTTCCCAATTCCATGCGTTGAAAGCCCCACAGCCAAAGGTTGAACAGACTATCGGAAGCGTGAAGAATCAAAACTCTGACCAATTGAGGAACTCTGTGTAAAGCCCGAGAAGAGCACGCCATGCCAAGAAAATCAACGCTCCCAACGCTAAGGTGATCAAAAGGGAAACGAGAAGAGGTAGCGCAAACGCTTTAGCAATGCGGGTCGTTTGCGCCTCCCGTTCCAGCATTTCTACTGCTTTCTTCAACCCTTCGTCCAAACTACCCGTTTGTTCGCCGACAGCAATAGCTTGGATCATGGCAGGGGGCAAATAGGGAATAGCGCTGACGGCTTTGCTAAATGGTTCCCCTCGCTTGAGAAGTTGAGCTTGTTGGCGGGCAGCGCGAGCGATAGCAGGGTTGCCAGATGCCTGTCCTGCTAAAACCAAACTTTCTGCAGGAGATAAACCCGCCGAGTGCAACATCGCCAACACTCGTCCAAATCGTGCCACTGCTAACCAACGATGCGATGCTCCCAACAGGGGCAACCGCATCTTCAAATTCTCCCACCAACCACCCAGCGAAGGGTGACGACTGATCCCATAGTTGAGGAGCATGAGCCCCACAAAAACTCCCAGACCCCACAAGAGGTAGCGCATTGGACCAAATAGGCGTTGGTGAAATTGCAGTGCCCACTGAGGATCAGGGGAAACAGACTGCATGATAGAAGGCAAGATGAAGAGGATGAAAAGCAGTGTTGGCACAAGGCAACCGATGGGACAACCCACGCAACCGAGGGAAGAAACCCGATAAAGGAGCCAACCTTGGTGCTCCTGTTCAAAATATTCGGCTAAGTAGCCGAACGCCTCATCCAACTTCCCACTGCGTTCACCAGCTCGGATAAAAGGGAGGACAAAAGGTGGGAAAGGGAAACCTGTTTCTGCTAACGCTTGGGAGAAGGGCACACCTTTGGCTACCCGTTTTGCAGCGTAACGAGCGACAAAGGCAAAAGGAGAGGAGCTGTTCCCAATGGTCTCCAGAAGGTCAGTCAGCAACACTCCTGCGCGCACCCCTTGATGCAGGTTGCGGAAAAACAAACTCAAGCTACCGGGCGTAGCGCCTCTTATCCGCGTGCCCAGAGGCAAATGCACCCTTGCTTCAATGGGACGCAGTAGGGTTGGTTGGACACCTTCTTCCTTCACTCGCTCCAACGCTTCCTGAGGCGTTTCCGCATAGACAGTGCCTCGTTGGGGTCGCCCCAAAGCATCTCGCCCTTGCCACTCGTAAAGGGGCACGGTCACTCCCCTCTTCGTTCGGCTTTCATGCAGCGCCAGCTGTGTTGCTTTTCACGAGTTGCTCAACCGTTTGCCGCACGAGCGCACCAACTTGGCGGAGGGCTTGCCATTCCTCTTCGGAGAGCACCTCCAGTTGCACTTGGAAACCATCTTTGCTGAGGAGCAGAGGCACCCCAATGGTTCCCACTTCGGACACCACTTGGGCGCATAAAAAGGTTGGGGTTTTAGAACGGATTGCCCGCATCAGGGTCAAAACGGCTTGGGCAGCTACCCCTCCCGTTTTCGCCCCTGAGGTATGGGTCAGGTAGGACTTGACCATCGCTCGCACCTCAGGCGAGAAAGGACGCAAAGCAGCGTAGGCAGCATCCAACCCCTCTTGAGCCAACGCTTGTTCTACCATCTGGAAGGCTTTAGCTTTCTCTTGCTCCAAAAGCTCTCGGGAGGGACATCGCAGTTGCCGAAGGGTGAAGGGTTCCAACGGTTTGCCCTCCACTTGCACCAAACTCCAGAAGAACAACATGTTTGGTCCATGTTCGCCACCTGCCCATGCCGTTACTTGAGAAGGGGACACATGCAATTCCCGAGCCAGTTCTAACCGAAAGCGGAAGCTGTCCACTAACGCCCCAATTGCAACCACCCGCTGCGGGTTGAGCACTTGGCTCAACAGGTGCACCATTAGTTCGTTAGGATTGGTCACTACAAGCATCCAACCAATCCGATCTCGGTTAGACTGGATGACGGGCAAGAGTTGTTGGACAAGTCGGCAGTTGTCTTCGGCTAAGCGTTCCCGGTGAAAAATGCGGGTGAAGTGAGCGGGATCAGGAACACTGGCAACAAAGATCACGAAATCGCCCCAAGCATCCGCAGGGTTTAAGGAAGCGAGGAATCGGATTCTTTGGTCCATGAAGGCTTCGGAAAGATCTTCCGCCATACCTCGGACAATAAACCCGCTCTTCCCTTCTCGTCGCCCAATCAGCACCAGTTCGCTGTTGGAAGGCAACATTCTGCTTTGGACCAGGGCGTAGCAGATAACTCGCCCGACATCAGAACCAGCCCCCAACACAGCCACTCGCATAGTGATGTTCACCTCCTGAAAACGCAGTCCCTCAGAGAAGAGCAGTCTTGCTCACTTTGATGCACTCGTGAGGTTGATTGGCCCCATTACTGTTTGCAAATTAGCAAGGTTTTTTCGTTCCCATGCTCGGACAAAGGCATGGAAAACCTCTTCGTCCAACTCATGGGGAACTTGTTGGCGCAGGATCTCAAAGGCTTCCGAAACCGAATAGGCGTGCCGATAGGGGCGATGGGAAGTAAGGGCGTCAAACATATCAGCGACAGCAATAATCCGAGCATCTAACGGAATCTCCTCGCCTCTCAACCCCAGAGGGTAGCCGCTGCCTGACAATCGTTCGTGGTGATAGCGAACTCCATCCAAGTAGGGCTTCATGTGTGGGGACTGTTGCAAAATGCGAAAGCCGATTTCAGGGTGCAACTTGATGATGTTGAATTCAATCTCGCTCAAGTGCCCCTCTTTCAGCAAGATGCCGTCGGGGATTCCAATTTTGCCAAGATCGTGCAGAAGGGCAGAAAGGCGAATTCGTTCTACTTCCGAACGGGTCAACCCCAATTCTTCAGCGATAGCAGTGGAATAATGCATCACTCGTTCCGAGTGCCCCTTGGTGTAAGGGTCACGGGCATCCAAAGCAGCAACCATTAGGCGCACTAAGTCCCAGAAGAGGTTCTGAAGGGCTTGATGGGCTTGGGCTTTGTCAATGGCTATAGCGGAGAGAAGAGATAGAGCCGAAAGGGTTTGGACATCTTCAGGTGTGAACTGTCCCCGACGAGCATTTACGACTTCCAAAACCCCCTTGGGCTTTTGGTCAAGGAAAAGAGGCACCGCCACTAAATTGCGGGTTACAAACCCTGTTAGGGCATCCACACCCTTGGCATGGCGAGAATCTGCTGACGCATCAGGCACCAACAGGGGTTCCCCTGTGGCTAACACATAGCCTGCAATTCCCTCTCCTCGCTTCAACCGCACTTGCTTGAGTTCTTTCTCTTTTTCACCGGTGGCAACCTCAAAGACCAGAGAATCCGTTTCCTCATCGTAAAGGAGCAAGGCACTGGCTTCTGCATTTGTAAGTTGTTCTGCTGCCGTCATGATGCTGGTCAAAGTGGATGGCAAATCCAACGAAGCATGGATTTGTGCTGCTAAATGGAGCAAAGTTTGGAGCATGGCAAATTGCTGGCGCGCTTGTTGCAACTCTTGCTCCAGCACCGCAACCCGCCGCTCTAACGCTGAAAGGCGTTCCGTTGTTGCATCCATCTCCCATGCCTCCTGCGCTCAAGACACTTCTGTAAAGACACCTGCTTCTATCAGGATGGCACGCAAGAGCGATTTTTGTTTCTCCGTGGGGGCGCCAAAGGAGCCGTGACCGTTGCAGGGATTACCTCATCCCAGATGCAGGGCTTCTCTTAAGGCAGGAAGTAAAGCAGGAAGAGGAGGGAAAGCCTCCAACGGCTTCGTTGGGGCATTCAAATGCCATCGCCACATAAGGCTTCGCCAACATCCTTCCTTTTCCACTCGACAAAAGTTGCGCTTTACAGCACACCCTTTTTGCGCAAGAGGAGCGCTCCGCAAGCGACATCTTGGATAGCTAAGCCAGTAGACGAGAAGACGGTGACATCGCTTTCCGACAAGCGCCCCTCTTTTTTGCCCACCAACACTTCGCCTAACTCTCCGATGATGTCTTGCGGTTTCAGCAACCCTTGATGGAGTGGGACATTCACTTCGCCCGATTCCATGCCTTGTGTCATGTCGTCCAAGAAGATGCGGGCACGGCTTAGGATAGCAGGGTCCAACTCTTGTTTGCCGGGTGCATCAGCCCCGATGCATGTGAAATGGGTGCCCTCCTTCACCCACTCGTTTTGGACAATCGGGCTCCGAGAAGGCGTAGTGGTTACCACGATATCGGCATCTATCACTGCTTGTTCAGGTGTTGAGCAGACTTGGATGGGTACTTCAACGATTGATTCGAACTCTCGCTTTAGTTGCCAAGCCAAATCTTCGTCTCGGCTCCAGATCCGAACCTGTTCCAAGTGGGGCAAGACGGCTCGGTGAGCCAGCAGTTGAACACGCCCTTGCGTGCCTGCACCGAGGATAGCAAGCACACGGGCATTGGAGCGAGCAAGGGTGCGGGTGCCCAATGCCCCTGCAGCAGCGGTTCGGAGAGCTGTTAGGTAGGTTGCCTCAACAATCGCCAGGGGAAAGCCTGTTTCTGGCTCCACCATGATGAGCATTGCCATGACCGAAGGAAGCCCATGAGCGCGGTTGCCCGGATGGGAGTTTACCACCTTTACCCCAGCTGCCCGTTGGCGAGGCAAATAGGCAGGCATCGCTCGGAGGTCCCCACCGGGTAGGGGAATGATCAGTTTTGGGGGCATAAGAGCATGACCCAAGGCTTTATCGTAAAACGCCTCCTCTACGGCTTGGATGGTTTCTGGAAGGGACAATAGTTCCCGAACCTCCTCCTCGCGAAGGTAAAGGGTTTGGCGCATCATCTCTGTCACCTCCCCGCTGCGCAATTATAACAGCCAACCCCTACTTGTTGACAAAACTTTCGCCTGTCTTGACCTCTTTTGTGGGGAGTGGCATTGTTTGAATTTGATAGAAAAGGGCAGCGTTTCAGGTTCTTTTGGGGGGAAACCGACGATGCCAGCAAACCTCACGCCTGAATACTTGCAAGCCGAGGAAGATTTTCGCAGGGCAACAACTGTAGAGGAAAAGATTGAGGCACTTCAACGGATGTTAGCGCTACTTCCCAAGCATAAGGGTACGGAACGCATCCAAGCCGATTTAAAGCGTCGCTTGGCAAAACTGAAGGAGATGGAGCAACAGCAGCGGGCTCGCCGAGGTGGGGGGACTGATCCCTTTTATTTGCCTCGCCACGGTGCCGGACAAGTCATTGCGGTTGGCTTTGCCAATGTGGGCAAATCGGCGCTGCTCAGCGCCCTTTCTGGCGTCCCACTGGAAGTGGCTGATTATCCCTACACCACCCAGCGCCCTCAACCTGTGATGATGCCTTACGAGAACCTTCAGATTCAACTGGTGGACACACCCCCCATCGTGGACGAAGTGGAACCGGCTTTTGCAGGGATGGTGCGCCGAGCCGATGCTTCTTTAGTCATCGTAGATTTGTCCACCGACGATTGCTTTGATCAAGCCGAGCAGATCTTGAAGGGCATGGAAGCCCGACGGGTTCGGTTGGTGGCAGATCCGATAGACGATGACCCTTCGAAACCTGTTGTGGAGCGAGCCGCTATTTTGGTTGGCAACAAGTTGGACCTGCCAGAAGCTGAAGACCGATTTGTCCTGCTCAAGGAAGCCTATGGAGAGCGATTGCCAATGGTAGCTGTCTCGGCGATGGAACGGGTTGGCTTGGATGAATTGAAGCGCCTCATCTTCCAACAGTTGCGCATCATCCGTGTCTACTCAAAACCGCCGGGCAAGGAACCTCAATTGGACAAACCCTTCGTGCTCAAAAAGGGCGCAACCGTTTTGGATCTCGCTGAAGAAGTCCACCGAGAGTTTCCCGAACGGCTTCGTTACGCCCGAGTCTGGGGTTCGGCTGAGTTCCCCGGTCAAGCCGTTAGTAAGGATTTCGTGCTCCAAGACGGTGACATTGTGGAGTTGCATGTGTAATGAGTAGGGGAGAACCCTGACAACAACCCCTTGACAATCGTTGCCCTTCCATGCTATCCTCTTACTTTGGGAGAACTTCGGCAAGCATGGAGGGGAGGAACTATGGTGAGCACAGGAGTGCTCCAGCAACACTTGGTCAATGCGTTGCTCCCATTAATCGAACGAGCCCTTCTCCACGATTCCCTTCGCCAACGCCTTATCCGCGAGTTGGAACAACGAGTCCTCAACCGTTGGCAGGCGGAAGATGGTCAGCGCCCTTGGCGGGTTCAGAAGGACAAGGAAGAAATTGCTCGGGCATTGGTCTACTCCTTTGATCGTGCCTTGCGCCGACGCCAGTTAGCTCCTACCGTTCTGCGAAAACTATTGCGCAACTACTTTGGGGCGTGCGTGTTGTGTTTGGACAGGGATCGGTTGGAAGCGATCGCTGCCTTCCAAGAGCGGCATGGGGTTCATCCACCGACCAGCGTTGTCATCGCTCCCACGAAGTTCTGCAACTTAAACTGCATTGGTTGCTATGCTAACTCTCACGCCGCTGCCCGGGAGAGTTTGCCTTGGCAGGTTTTGGACCGAATTGTCACGGAAGCGAAAACCTTTTGGGGCATCCGGTTCTTCACCATCACTGGTGGCGAACCTCTTCTCTACCGCTCCGAAGGGCACGATATCTTGGACTTGGTGACAAAGCATGAGGAGTGCTTCTTCATGATGTATACCAACGGGGTGCTTATTGACGAGAAGGTTGCTCAGCGGATGGCGGAGTTAGGTAACATCACACCTGCTATCTCGCTGGAAGGTTTTGAGGAGCGCACCGACGCCCGGCGGGGCAAAGGAGTGTTCAAGCGCTTGCTGAAAGCGATGGCGCACTTGCGCAAAGCCGGTGTGCCCTTTGGCATCTCCTTAACAGCAACCCGAGAGAATGCCGAAGAGATTCTGTCCGACGAGTTCATTGACTTCTTCTTTGAGGAACAGCAAGCCCTTTACGGCTGGCTCTTCCAATACATGCCCATTGGTCGCGGCTACACCCTTAGCCTGCTCCCAACCCCAGAACAGCGCTTATGGATGTGGCAACGGACATGGCAAATCATTCGGGAGCGAAAGATTTTGTTCACCGATTTCTGGAACTGCGGCACTGTCTCGGACGGTTGCATCTCCGCCATCCGCAGCGGTGGCTACTTCTACATTGACTGGAACGGTCGGGTGATGCCTTGCGTATTCGTGCCTTACTCTCCTGTCAACATCATAGAGGTCTACCGACAGGGCGGAACCTTGGAGGACATCTACAATGTGCCCTACTTCCGCGCTATCCGTGAGTGGCAGGACAATTACGCTTTCGCCAAAACATGCCCTGAAGAACACGGCAACTGGTTGATGCCTTGCCCCATGCGAGACCATCACCGCATTATGCGGGAATTGATTGACCGCTATCAGCCCGAACCGGAAGACGAATCTGCCGCTGATGCTTTGCGGGACGAGGACTACTATCGCGGGATGGTGGCTTATGAAGAGGCGCTGAAGCGTGTCCTTGATCCTGTTTGGGAGCAAGAGTATTTGTCGCTACACCGTTTGGCGCCCAGTGCTAACGACAATCAGAATTGAGCCACGAAGAACAATCATTGAACTTCTCGCAGCGCCTGAGCAATAGCCTCTTGGACGAAGGAAAGCACTTCTTCGTCATGCGCCGTAGACAGGAAAGCAGCTTCAAATTGGGAAGGAGGGAAGAAAACGCCCCGCCGAAGAAGTGCATGGAAGAACTGGGCAAACTGTTGGGTGTTGCTCCGTTTTGCTGAGGCGTAATCTGTGACAGGAGCATCGGTGAAGAACACGGTGAACATGGACGCGATGCGATTGATTTGAACGGGCACGCCGGCAGATTGAGCAGCTTGGGCGATAGCATAGGTCAACTTCCGGGTGCGGCGTGCCAACTCGGGATAAGGGTTGTCCCGAGCCAAAATCTCTAAGGTCTTCAGGCCAGCAGTCACAGCGACAGGATTGCCTGAAAGGGTGCCAGCCTGATAGACAGGACCCAAGGGAGCCACCTTCTCCATGATCTCGCGCCGTCCTCCATAAGCCGCCAAAGGGAAGCCGCCACCCACAATTTTGCCCAAGCAGGTCATGTCAGGTTGAATACCGTAAAGGGCTTGAGCACCACCATAGGCAACCCGAAAACCTGTGATGACTTCGTCAAAAATCAGCACCGCACCACGCTTTTGCGTCTGCTCCCGCAGCGCTTTTAGGAACTCTGGCTTGGGTAAGACCACCCCCATGTTGCCCGCAATGGGTTCAACGATAACCGCCGCCACTTGATCGCCTATCGCCTCCATTGTCTGCGTGAACGCAGCCACATCATTGTAAGGCAGCACAATGGTTTCTTGGGAGAAACTTTCGGGCACTCCAGCACTGTCGGGAACGCCCAGAGTCGTTGCTCCTGATCCTGCTTTGACCAGCAAATGGTCAGCATGACCGTGATAGCAACCCTCAAACTTGATCACTTTGGAACGACCCGTATAGCCTCGGGCAATTCGCAAGGCGCTCATTGTCGCTTCAGTCCCTGAACTTACCAACCGAACCAGTTCCATTGTCGGGAAGGCTTCTTGGATTTTCTCCGCCAAGCGCACCTCTAATTCCGTCGGCGCTCCGTAAGTGGTTCCGCGTTCTACTGCTTCCTTTACGGCAGCAACAACTTCTGGATAAGCATGCCCCAAAATCAAAGGTCCCCACGAGCATACGAAGTCCACATAGCGGTTGCCGTCTACATCCCAAAGGTAGCAACCTTGCCCCTTGGCAACGAAGAACGGCGTTCCCCCCACGGCGCGAAACGCTCGAACCGGCGAGTTGACGCCTCCAGGGATCAGTTGCTGTGCCCGTTCAAATAACGACTTTGATCGCTCACCAACCATGCAGCCTCACCTGCCTTTCGGAAAATCTAAAGAGCACAATGCCCAAAGGAAACGAGTATGGCGCTGTTCCTTCTCGCTGCAGATAGCAACTCAGGCCTTTTTGCCTTTACGATGATGACACAAGGGATGTTGCGATGGTATCTTAGATGTCTTGACAAGCCTCGCCTTCTGTGTTAGTCTAAAATAGACTTTGCAAATCAAGAAACTCAAAAAGGAGGGATCGTAAATGGGGCACTATGCTCATCCTGAAGTGTTGGTGAGCACCGATTGGGCGATAGAACACCTTTACGACCCACAGGTGCGTTTCGTAGAAGTGGATGTGGATACCAGCGCTTACGAACAGGGACACATTCCCGGCGCTGTAGGTTGGAACTGGCAAAAGGATTTGTGGGATCCTTTGCGCCGGGACATTGTCAGCAAAGAAGCCTTTGAAGCCCTGTGCTCCCGATCGGGCATCAGCAACGACACCCTTGTGGTGCTTTATGGAGACAACAACAACTGGTTTGCGGCGTGGGCGTTTTGGCAATTTCGCATCTACGGTCATGATGAGGACAAACTTAAGTTGCTGAATGGTGGTCGGAAGAAGTGGATAGAGGAAGGACGGCCGTTGACCACCGAAGTGCCTCAATATCCTCCGACCAGCTACAAAGCCAAAGACCCTGACTTCTCCATTCGGGCATTTTTTGATGAGGTGCTCCAAGCCATTGAGTCAGGCGGCGCCGTTTTGGTGGATGTGCGCTCACCTCAAGAGTATGTAGGCGAATTGTTAGCGCCTCCCGGTTTGCCAGAGGGGGTGCCGGTGCGAGGTGGGCACATCCCTGGGGCAGTGAACATCCCATGGGCACAAGCCGTTAACGATGACGGAACCTTTAAGTCGTATGAGGAGTTGCAAGCCCTCTACAGCAGCAAGGGGATCACCCCTGACAAACCTGTCATTGCTTACTGCCGGATTGGTGAGCGCTCCAGTCACACATGGTTTGTGCTGAAGTATCTGTTAGGCTTCCCTGAGGTCAAGAATTACGATGGTTCTTGGTCGGAGTGGGCGAACCGAGTAGGTGCTCCTGCCAAATTGGGTCCCGAACCTTAATTGGGGGTGGATTTCCTCGGTTTCCCAAGCGAAGCGCCCCCCTGTGCGGGGCGCTTTTTTGTTGACAGGTTCAAACCGACGGTGTCATCATTAGCAGTGACTTTGTGGCAACTCACCTTCGGGAGGCGATAGGAATGGTTGATCTGGAACGGCTAATTCGTTATGCTGTGGAGGTGGAAGCGTCGGACATTTTCTTAAAGGTCGGCACGCCTCCCTGCCTCCGGGTGCACGGGAAAGTGTATCGCTTGACCGCTCCACCCCTGACCATTAGCGATTTGAAAGAGATTGCTGGTGCCATCCTCACGGAAGACCAAATGGCTGCCTTTGAAAAGCGCCACGAGTTGGACTTGGGGTTCACTTTCCCCGGGGTTTGCCGCTTTCGGGTGAATGTTTACCAGCAGCGAGGAAGTTTGGCAATTGTGATGCGTGTTTTGCCCTTGCGTATCCGCACAGTGGAGGAATTGAACCTACCCATCGTGCTCAAGCGGCTGGTGACAGACCCTTCCTATCCCGGTTATGCGACTCAAGGGTTGGTCTTAGTTACGGGACCAACGGGGTGTGGTAAGTCCACGACCTTAGCTGCGATGTTGGACTTGATCAACCAGACCCGCCAATGTCACATCGTCACTGTTGAGGACCCCATTGAGTATGTCTACGAGGACAAGATGAGCATTGTTAGCCAACGGGAGGTTGGGTTTGACACCGCGTCCTTCACCGACGCTCTCAAGTATGTGCTGCGTGAGAGCCCGGATGTGATCCTCATTGGCGAGATGCGGGATGTGGAGACCTTCAACGCTGCTTTGATGGCAGCGGAAACGGGGCACTTGGTCTTCAGCACGGTCCATACCCCTTCTGCTTCAGAAACGATGGAACGAATTGTCAACATGTTCCCGCCTCACGAACGGCGGGAGGTCTGTGTGCGTCTTTCCCGCTCCTTGCTGGCAATCATCTCCCAGAAGTTAGTTCCCCGCACTGACGGCAAGGGGCGGTTGCCAGCTGTGGAATTCATGATCGTCACCCCCACTATCGCCAAGGAGATTGAGGAGGGACGCACAGGAAACCTGTATCAACTGATGGCGAAGGACAAGCAAGAGGGTGGCTACTGGGGCATGCAAACAATGAACCAATCGCTGGAAGACTATGTTCGTCAAGATTTGATCACTCCGGAGGCGGCCCTTCGCTATTCCACCAATCCCAGCGAGATGCGCCACATCTTGCATCGAGTTATGGAAGAGAAGCGACGCAAGGCGGAGGAAGCCCAGCGGCAGCAACGAGCCGCTTTGCTTCGGTCCCCTCAGCAGGGCGGCGGCAACACATAACAATTGCTTCAAGGTGCCAATCAAACCTGAGGCAAGGAGGTGGCGGCTATGTCGGTTTCTTTGGACGACATCTTGCGGGATCTGGTGGAGCGAGAGGGGAGCGACCTACACCTCAAGGTGGGGCAACCCCCCTTTTTCCGCGTGCACGGTCGGTTGATTCGCACCGACTACCCTGTCCTCACCCCAGAAAGCATCCGCAACCTCATCTACCCAATCCTTGCCGATTGGCAAATTCAACGCTTAGAAACCCAGTTGGAGCTGGACTTAGCCTACGAATTGAAAGGGGTCAGTCGCTTCCGGGTCAACCTCTTCCACCAACAGGGTAACTTGGGAGGCGTGTTCCGAGTCATCCCCAGTCGGGTGCGCACTATTGATGAGCTGATGCTTCCAAAGGTGCTCAAAGACATCGCCATGCTTCGGCGAGGTCTGGTGTTGGTCACAGGACCAACAGGGTGTGGGAAAACCACGACCTTAGCCGCCATGATTGACCACATCAACGAACACCGACAAGCCCACATCATCACCATAGAGGAGCCCATTGAATACTGGCACCAAGACAAAAAGTGTTCCATCACCCAGCGAGAAGTGGGGATTGACACCGAGAGTTATGCGGAAGCCTTGCGCCATGTGACTCGTCAAAACCCCGATGTGATCTTGGTGGGGGAGATGCGGGACTTGGAAACCATTTCCTTAGCCTTGCACGCTGCAGAGACAGGGCACCTGGTGTTCAGCACCGTTCATACCATTGACGCACCTCAGACCATTGACCGCATCATTGACGCTTTTGATCCTGACCGGCAGCCTCAAGTTCGGGTGCAATTAGCAAGCACTCTTCAAGCAGTCATCTCTCAGCAGTTAGTCCCTCGCTGCGACAAGCCCGGGCGCGTTGCAGCCATGGAGATCATGGTTGTCACGCCCGCTGTTCGTTCCCTTATTCGTCAGGGTCGCACCGACCAAATTTACAGTCACATCAAAGCCGGCGTTGAACTTGGCTGTCAACTGTTGGACGATCACTTGCTGGATTGGGTCAAGAAGGGGATTGTCAGTTTTGAGGACGCTTACATGAAATGCAGCAACCCCTTGGACTTTCGGCAGCGTGCTGTAGAGATGGGGTTAATCTCTGCGGAGCAGGCTGCTGCAATTGCCAGCGCTTAATGGGGGTGATGCCGATGACGCAAACCCAAACTTTGACCTTGGAAGAAATCCTTCGCTTTGGCGTGCAACGCAACTGTTCGGATGTGCACTTGAAGGCGGGGGCACCTCCCATGTTTCGCCTTTTCGGTGACCTCTACCGAGCCACCAATGTGCCTCCCCTCACTCCCGAGGACACGCATCGGTTCATTGACGGCATCTTAACGGAAGAGAAGCGGAAGGAATTTGAGCGGCGCAAGGAAGTAGACTTTGCCTTCACTATCCCCGGTTTGGCTCGCTTCCGGGTGAACGCTTTGATGCAACGGGGAACGGTGGAAGCTATCTTCCGCATTATCCCGCCCCGCATCCCATCTTTTGAAGAGTTGGGACTTCCTCCCATCGTCCGACACTTCTGCGAGCGACCCCGAGGGATTGTGCTGGTGACAGGTCCTGCCGGTTGCGGCAAAACAACAACCTTGGCGTCCATGGTAGACTACATCAACTCTCACTTCCCGCTGCACATCATCACGGTAGAGGATCCCATTGAGTTCGTCCACCAAGATAAATTGGGGTTGGTCAATCAACGCGAGGTTGGGCGGGATACCCTTTCCTTCGCCAATGCCCTCAAGTATGCCCTTCGAGAAGACCCAGATGTGATCATGATTGGGGAGATGCGGGACTTGGAGACTATTGCCTTAGCCATCACAGCAGCGGAGACAGGGCACTTGGTGCTGGGCACCCTACACACCACTGATGCAGTGCAAACGATTGACCGCATTGTGGATGCTTTCCCTACCCATCAACAACAACAGATTCGCATGCAGTTAGCCATCAGCCTTGTCGGTGTTATCTCGCAGCGGTTGGTCCGTCGGGCCGATGGCAAGGGCATGGTAGCGGCTTTTGAGGTTTTGGTGGGCACCACAGCCGTGCGTGCCTTAATTCGGGAAGCCAAAACTTTCCAACTCCCTTCCGTTCTCCAGACCGGGCTCAAGCAGGGCATGATGACTTTGGAACAGAGTTTGGCAAACTTGGTGCTGCAAGAGACTGTCCGGATGGAGGATGCTTTGAAGGAAGCCAACCAACCAGAGGCGTTGGAGGAGTTGGTCAAGGAAGGCAGGAGGCGTGAAGCGGCTTCATGAGGTCCGATTGGACCGTTTGGCGGATAGGGATTTCGCGCTGGCTCCTCCAGATTGGGGCCATCGGGGCAATCCTCGGTGTTGGCTACCTCATTTGGGGTGGATTGCGGGGTTATTTTGCTAACCCTGCTGATCCTGTTCGGGTAGCGATGGTTGCGAACACCCTCGCCTATTTTCTCTACTGCTGCGGCTGGTTGGTAGGGCTTGGGCTCATCGGCTCCTTTTGGGAATGGCGACCTATTGGCATCACAGTGTTCCTCTCCAGTGCCTCTTGTTGGTTCCTCCTTCCCTTTGCATTTGCTGCCGTCGCCGGTGCCAACACGCAGCTAACAATGCGAGGGGTAGATGCTCTCCGAAGTTTCCTTACCCCTCTGTTGGTGGTTAGCTTCGTTCAAGCAGTAATTGCGTTTGTAGAATACTGGCGACAAGGTCCCACCCTTCGCCTTCGTGCCCGGCGAGCAGGACAACTGGTTGTCCAGCTCACTCCTCAGAAGGAGAAGACCCCTCCTCGCCGTCAGCTAATCACCCCTTTGTCACCCTGTTGGAGTCTCCCTTTAATTGACCGAACTATGTGCGAGCATTGCCCTGTAAAAAAGCGACGCCGCCCCTGTTGGCGATTGAAAGCGGGTTGTCAATGCAGCCCTGCGATTGTAGACGCTTTGCTCACCGAGATGGCAGAAAAAGTCGAATCAGAAGCCCGTTGGATGCTCTCCAGCACCCTCCTTCAGTGGCAAAAGGGGCAGCGTCCTCCTTGTCACCGGTGTAGCATTTACTTGCACCACCAACAAGTCAAATACGATTGGTTGGCACCCGTGGCGTTCTTTGCACCCCCGCTTCTGCTGTTTTTCGGTTGGGATCGGTATCAGGTCCTCTACGGGAAGGCTGTCCAATGGCTCAACAACCTTTGGATCCAAATCGCCTTCACCCCTCCTGCAAACTTCGATCCGCTGGGGTTAAACAATCCCACTATGATGGTCTATGTAGCGATTGTCTTAGGGGCTGTAGCGATGGTCTACGCAATCCGCCTTGTAGAGTTTGTTCTCTTCCGACTTTACTTGTGATGCCTATCACAATCCTTCCGCAGGCGTTTGCCCTAAAATATTCTAAACCCTTGCCAGACCCGGACTATGACACCCGGGGGTGTTTCCTTTTCTCAATGGGGTGAGGTCTTATGTGCGGCATCTTTGGCTATATTGGAGAGCGCGATGTTGTGGAGGTTTTAATTGCAGGGCTCAAACGGTTGCAATATCGCGGCTACGATTCTTGTGGCATCGCCGTGTTAGACGGGAATGAGCTGGCGATTGTTAAAGAGGCGGGGCGCATTGAGCGGTTGGAACAAGCCCTTGCTCACTACACCTTTCGAGCCAAAGTTGGGATTGCCCATACCCGATGGGCAACCCACGGAATGCCAACCCCGACCAACGCACACCCACACACGGATTGTCAAGGTAGCCTGAGTCTCGTGCACAACGGCGTTATTGACAACTTCCTGCCCTTGCGGCAGAGCCTTTTGGAACGGGGACACATCCTCCGATCAGACACCGACACAGAAGTGATTGCCCACCTCATTGAAGAGGAACTTTCGCAAGCCGATAAGACAATGGACAAAGGGATGGCGTTTCTTCATGCTGTGAGGTGCGCTGTTCAGCAACTGAAAGGTAGTTACGCCATTGCTTGCCTCTGGGAGGAAGCCCCTGGGGTGATTGTAGCGGCTCGACAAGGTTCTCCCCTCATCATTGGGGTGGGCAACAACGAAGCCTGCGTTGGCTCTGACCTCAATGCTGTTTTGCCCATTACCAAGCAAGTTATTCTGCTCAATGATGGGGAGGTGGCGTTGGTCTCTCAAACCTCGGTTCGGCTGTTTGACCTACAGGGCAATGAGTTGCCTGTTAGGATCCAACGGATGGAGTGGGAAATCACCGAAGAAGATCGAGCGGGCTTCCCCACCTTCATGCTCAAAGAGATTTACGAGCAACCCGAACGGTTAGAACGCATCATCCAGTTGCGTTGTTCCGGGGATCAACCACCTGTGTTTCGCGAGTTGACCATGCCTCCATCGCAACTGATTTCCTTCCGACGCATTGTGGTGCAGGCTGCAGGCACATCGTGGCACGCAGGGCTTTATGGCAAATACCTCTTCGAACGCTACTTGCGTATCCCGACGGATGCAGAGATTGCTTCTGAATTCCGCTATCGGGACCCTGTCTTGGACCAAGACACATTAGTGATTGGCATTAGCCAATCGGGGGAAACCGCTGACACCCTGGCAGGCATTCGACAGGCTCGCAGCCGGTTCGTGCCCGTGCTTAGCTTCTGCAATGTGCCCGGTTCTACCATGACCCGCGAGAGCGATGCGGTCATCTACCTGCACGCAGGACCAGAAATCGGCGTAGCCTCTACCAAGGCTTACATCACCCAACTTGCCCACTTGTTCCTCCTCACCCTCTACATCGGTCGGCTCAAGTGGCTTCTTCCACAAGAGACCATTGACAGCCTATTAGAAGAGTTTCGCCAGTTGCCTGAGAAGATGCGACGAATTTTGGACGAACAGGACACCTTAGTGCGGGAATGTGCTCGCACCTTCTTGGATGCCCGCTACTTCCTCTACCTGGCAAGGGGCATTAATTACCCAACAGCGTTAGAAGGAGCGCTGAAACTCAAGGAAGTCAGTTACATCCACGCTTCCGGCTACCCGGCAGGCGAATTCAAACACGGTCCCATTGCATTGGTGGACAAGGACACCCCAGTGGTCTGCATTGCCCCCTTAGACAGCGTATACGAAAAGACGCTGGCGAACATTGAGGAAGTTAAAGCCAGAGGTGGTCGCTTGATCGTTGTCACGACGGAAGGTAACAGCGATTTCGATGATATGGCAGAGTTCGTTTTCACCATTCCCCCTACTCACGAGGACTTGACACCCTTGCTCACAGTTATTCCCCTGCAACTGTTGGCTCACCATGTTGCCGCTATGAAAGGGTTGGATGTGGACAAGCCTCGCAACTTAGCAAAAAGCGTCACAGTGGAGTGACAGCCGTTTGATAGGGCTGCTCACTATCCCAAAACTTTTCCGCAAGGAGGTTGTCATGACTTGCGGTGAGCACTTATGTCAGCATGGTTAGAGATTGCCATTGTGGTGCCCTTGACCTCTGCAGAGTTGGTGCATGGAATCTTAGATACCATGGGGTGTCCGAGCACTGCCCAAACCTTCCTCCCTGATGGCAAGGTGCGCCTCGTCGGCTACCTGCCTGCTACGGAGGGAACAAACGAGTGGTTGATCTGGTTGACAGAGCAATTGGACTACGCCGTTGCTCACGGTTGGTTGCCAACCAGCCCCGAGGTTACTACCAAGTTGCTGGAAGCAGATGAGTGGGAAGAACCCCTCCGCCAAGCCCTACAACCTATCGCCATCGGAGAACGCTTCCTCATCACCCTCAACGATGAACCTGTGGAGAACCACAGCGGGCGGTGGGTTCTTCGGCTTCAAAGTCTTGGTGGGTTTGGCACAGGTCATCATCCTACCACCCGTTTGTGCTTGGAGTTTTTGGAGCGCTCATCAATCCAAGGTAAGCGGGTTTTGGATGTTGGGACGGGATCGGGGATCCTTGCCATTGCTGCTGTGTTCTTGGGTGCCTGTGAAGTTGTAGCGATAGACATTGACGATGCCGCTTTAGAAGCAGCCGCTACCAACATCCAACGCAATGGGGTCACTCATTGCATTCGCCTTCTCAAAAGTGACTTGCTTCGGCAAGTGTCTGGTCAGTTTGACTTTGTGCTTTCCAACCTATTGACCCCCTTGATCAAGGACTTGGCTTGGCAACTCCGGTCTAAATCCACTCTTGCGCCTGATGGGGTTTGGATCGGTTCTGGGATTTCCACCGAAAGTTGGAGCGAGGTTAGGTCCCTTTTGCTTAAACTTGGCTACCGCTTGCTGGATGAACAAGCCCTTTCGGGCTGGGTCGCCTTCCAAGCCACCATGCCTCTGTAGAGCCCTCAGCGGCTTCCTTTTAAATCAAGGCTGTTGGATCCCAACGAATCAACAGTTTGTAGGCTTTAACCGCTTCTGCCCGATGAAAGCAGGGCGCAATCAAAGAGGCAACTTGAGGGGAAAAGCGGTTGCTCACGATCGAACGCAAAGATAGGGAAGCCACTGTTCAACTTGTTGAGGCCTTAAGCAAACATGGAGCGGGCGACGGGATTTGAACCCGCGACCCCCAGCTCGGGAAGCTGGTGCTCTGCCCCTGAGCTACGCCCGCATCATCGAAAAGTTTGCCCATGATACCCCGTGGCGTCAATTCCTTACCCCATCGCAATCCACTTCTTGACAGGCAACCGACAGTGTGTTAAAGTTTTTGGCAACATAAATCCCCCAATGAGAGGAGGGAGTTAAAATGTTGCGATGCATACGGCATCGTCAAGGACACGGAAGGACGGTGGTCTCTTGCGGCGTGTTGCCAGTGGGGCATGTCGGCTTCACCCTCATTGAGCTTCTGGTGGTAATCGCGATTATCGCAATCCTGGCAGCGATGCTGTTCCCTGTCTTTAGTCAGGCTCGCGAGAAAGCACGGCAAACAAATTGTCTGAGCAACTTGAGGCAATTCGGGACGGCATATCAGCAATATGTTCAGGACTACGACGGTCTCTTCCCCTTAGGTTTCGGTTATACCTCCGCAGGTTGGCTTTGGAACTACTGGCATGCAACCCCTGAAAACTGGCGACCGAGTATCACACCTGACAACTTTCGTTGGTGGTCTTACAGGGTCCATTGGTCAAATACCCTCCCACCCTACATCAGAAACTTCGGGATTTATGCGTGCCCATCTGGTATCTCAGTTTATGTCCTCCCCGCTACCCATCCCGACCACCAAAATCCCGTTGTGCCTTGGGCGAAGGTTAGTTACGCTTACAACGGCTTGCTGATGGGCTATAACGAGGCAGGAATTGCCAACCCAGCTATGCTTCCTCTTCATTGGGAGGGGCGAGGGCAAGCACAAGTTGAAGGTTTCTCCCTCACAAATCCTGCACTTATATGCAGTGACCCTGCCGATCCCACTTGCGTTTATAAGCCTCGCACTGACGCTGGCTGCGCAAGCGGGAACGGCAGTACAAGTGCCATGTTCGGGGTAAGTGGGACGATGTTCATCCACCAACAAGGCGTTAACTGGACATTTACGGACGGTCATGCAAAGTGGCGCCGTGTCGGCACTAACGACTGGAGAGTGGACCCTTACGCAAATTACGATGCCCAAGGCTTCCCGACCCACTACTGGTGGGACGGTTGCCATGCCTGGCTCTTCAGACCCAACTACAACTTCCAATGATCCTGCCCAGACTTCATCTGTCCAGAGGTGAGGTGATAGGCAATGAGAAACATCCCAACACCTTTGGCTGTAGTGATTATCCTTGCTGCGATCGTCATTGCTGTGTTAGTTGGCGTTTGGTATCTTAATCGCTCTCCTGCGCCGATTAAAGAAGAAGTCACTCTCAGCCCGGTGTCCCCTGGCACGGTTCAGCCCCAACAAGGGGAACGGGGGCAAGGTGCTCAACCAGTAACCCCGACATATTGAACGCTTTGAGAGGAATTGGCGGCGCATGAGCGGTAACTCTTTCGCCTCCCTGAAAACCTTAGCGATGAGGAAGCCGTTCTTGTTGAGCCTTTCAGTTGTGTTCTCCACTGCGGCGCTGTGGGCGGTAGAGTGAGCGGCATAAAAGGCGCCAGTGCGCCTCGTCGCCATAGCGAACTACCCCCATCAGGGAGATTGGGCGAAGCGGTTGGGCGCCGACGAGGTGGTATCGGCAGGGGGCGGTAGTTGCCGAAGGCTTCAGCGTCTGTGCGATGCCCAGTGGAAGATTGGCAAGTCAAGCGAAGTGGACTTTTGCATGGGTGCTAGACTTTAGACTTATTGGGGCAAGGCATCCCATCGCTAAAAGGCTTGGTCGCCCATCATTTCACATTGGCTCAAAGGCGGCTATTCAAACGGTGTTGCAGGCGGGGCGAAACCGAGCTGTCAAAGCTGCATTGGAGAACTTGCCAACCAGAGTAGAGGAGGAGTTGGAGCGGGCGACGGGATTTGAACCCGCGACCCCCAGCTCGGGAAGCTGGTGCTCTGCCCCTGAGCTACGCCCGCTCAGAGTGTTCGCATCTATTATGGCACAACCTCGCCATGGAAGTCAAGAAATACTGGAGCAATCGCTGATTTGCTTTCTTTTGAGAACAGGGAAAAGGGGCAGGCACTCAAACCTGCCCCTGTAGTTGCTTAATTTTTCCTTGCTTCGGCGCCCCGCCGAAGGATGATCAAATCCCTCAGGTGCCACCGTAGCCAATGGTAACTTTTCCGCCTTCTACTATGACGGGGACTCGCCGCTGACCACCCGAATACTTGAGGAGTTCGTCCAGATACTTGGGGTTCTCCTTTGCGTCACGGTAGTCCACCTTGTAACCCTTTTTGGCGTAGTCCTCACGGGCCGCCTGAGTATAGGGTCAGGTGGCTTTGCCGTAAATGATCACGACCTTCTCCGCTGCCATCCTTTCGTCCCTCCTCTAAAGGGTTTGTTGCAAAGACAATGATAACGCACTTCAACCAGATTGTCCTTACGATGAGCGGCGCAGTTCCTTGATTTTGTCCCACAGTCGGTTTGCTACTTCCCATTTCGTCATCAAAGGTAGCGTTTCTACTGCTCCGTCTTTTGTCAAAAAAATGCAACGGTTGGTGTCCACTCCAAAGCCAGCATCGGGTTGGGTGACATCATTGGCGACGATCAAATCCAGCCCCTTTCGGCGCAGTTTCTCTTTTGCAGCGGCAGTGGGTTCACCAACTTCTGCAGCGAAACCGACAAGGAAGGCATCAGGGCGATGCTTTCGGACAGTTGCCAGCAAGTCAGGCGTCGGCACTAATTCCAGCACCAATACCTCCGTTTCGCTCCGACGAAGTTTACCCTCAACAGTTCGTTTGGGAGTAAAGTCGGCAACTGCAGCGGCGGAAACCAGCACTTCAAACCAATCGGAATAGCACAGGACAGCGTCCAACATCTCTTGTGCGGTTCGCACCTGCACCACCTCCACACCTTCAGGTGGTGCCACTTCCATGTGACCAGCGACTAAAACGACTTCGGCTCCTCGTTCTTTCGCTGATCGGGCAATAGCAACCCCCATCTTCCCAGAAGACGGGTTGGAGATGAAGCGGACGGCATCAATGGGTTCCCGCGTTGCCCCTGCGGTCACCAAGACTCGCCAACCTACCAAATCTTTTTGTCGGCTCAACACAGCTTCTATCGCAGCCAGAATTTTGTCCAGACTGGCTAACCGACCTTTCCCCCGTTTGCCCGAGGCAAGCCAACCTTCCTCTGGGTCTACTATCACCGCTCCACGCTCCTTTAAAATCGCCAAGTTACGCTGTGTTGCCGGGTGTTCCCACATCTTGGTTTCCATTGCGGGTGCGACAACCAAGGGGGCACGACACGCCAAAGCCGTCGTGGTCACAGCATCGTCGGCAACTCCCCAAGCAACCTTGGCGATCAAGTTAGCGGTAGCAGGAACAAGCACAAAGGCATCAGCTTTGTCTGCGAGGGCAACATGTTGGATGGCATACTGCTGGGGATCAAAAAGGTCAACCACTACCGGGTTGCCCGAAAGGGCGAAGAAAGTTAGGGGCGAAATTAATTTGGCAGCGTTGGGCGTCATTAGCACATAAACTTCTGCCCCTCGTTGCCTCAATTGGCTGACCAACTCGCAGGCTTTGAAGATTGCAATGCTGCTGGAAACACCAACCAAAATCACCTTGCCTTGCAGCACAGACCTCACCTCAGTTGCCAGTGGCTTGAGAGGTTTGAATCAGCTGAATCAATTGCTCCACCGCTTCGTCCAATTGGTCATTAGTTACCAAAAAGTCGAAGTGATTGGCTTGCTGCATTTCCCACTCAGCCTTCGCCAACCGTCGGGCGATGACTTCAGGCGGGTCGGTGCCCCGTTGCTCCAATCGTCGGCGCAATTCGTCAAGTGATGGCGGTTTCAGGAAAACTAAGATGGCGTCGGGACACTTCTGCTTGACTGCCAAAGCCCCTTGCACATCCAATACCAGAACAGCGTCGTAACCCTCTGCCAACACCCGCTTCACCTCGTGCTTGGGCGAGCCATAGTAGTTGCCATAAACTTCTGCCCATTCCAAAAAAGCGTCTTGTGCCTTCAGCCGTTCAAACTCCTCTCGGGTAACGAAGTGATAATCTTGCCCCGGGACCTCGCCTGGTCGGAGGGGGCGGGTGGTGTAGGTGACGACCCGTCGCAAGTTTGGAAGTCGCTTCAACACTTGCATCACTACCGTCCCTTTCCCAACGCCCGACGGACCAGAGATGACAAACAGGCGTGGTTTCCGACTGCCATCCATCCGCATCACCATCCAAAAGCATGTCACGCTCTCATCGCCTTTATGTCAGCAAAACCCTTTGTGACCGAGTCGCTAAACTTATTTGCTGGTGAAGAGTGATGCCCGATTTCCAGTTGGTTACTGACCTGACGCCTAAAGGTGACCAGCCAAAGGCAATAGAGCAGTTGGTGGAGGGATTGGGAAGGGGCTACCGCTTCCAAACGCTCATCGGCGTAACAGGCTCAGGCAAAACCTTCACGATCGCCAATGTAATTGCTCGGTGGGGTCGTCCCACGCTCATCATTTGCCACAACAAAACCTTGGCTGCCCAACTGTGTGCCGAGTTGCGTCAGCTGTTTCCCCACAACGCGGTGGAATACTTCGTCAGTTTTTACGACTACTACCAGCCAGAAGCCTACATCCCTCAAACGGACACTTACATTGAGAAGGACTGCGATATCAACGACGAGATTGACCGGTTGCGCCATGCTGCTACCCAAGCTGTGTCCACGCGCCGCGATGTGGTGGTTGTGGCAACGGTCTCGTGCATTTACGGACTGGGTTCCCCAGAACTCTACCAAGAAATGACCCTCACTTTAGAGCGGGGCAAGAGTTACGACTTGCGGTGGGTGTTGAGGAAACTGGTTGACCTCTATTTCGCCCGCAACGATTACCAGTTGGAAAGGGGCACTTTCCGCGTTCGGGGCGATGTGTTGGAGATTCGACCCACTTACGAAGAGATGGTTTACCGCGTTGAGTTTTTCGGCAACGAGGTGGACAGCATCCTGATCATTGACCCGCTGACGGGCGAAGTTTTGGAAAGGCGAGATGCCGTCGTGATTTACCCCGCCAGCCACTATGTTTGCACTCGAGAGCGGTTGGAGCGAGCGCTCAAGTCCATTGAGCAGGAACTCCAAGAGCAATTGGAGAAGTTTTACCGCGAAGGGAAGTTGTTGGAAGCACAGCGATTGATGCAACGCACCCGATATGATTTGGAATTGCTACGAGAAACGGGCTATTGCAAAGGCATAGAAAACTATTCCCGCCACTTTGACGGGCGCAAGCCCGGCGAACCTCCCTACACGCTGATTGACTACTTCCCAAGGGACTTTCTGCTGATCATTGACGAAAGCCACCAAACTATCCCTCAGTTGCGGGCGATGTATGAAGGCGAGATGAGCCGAAAGCGCAACTTGGTGGAGTTCGGTTGGCGGTTGCCGTCGGCTTATGACCACCGACCGCTAAAGTTTGACGAGTTTCTGAACCGCATCAACCAATGCATTTTCATGTCCGCAACACCCAGCGAGTGGGAGTTGTCCATGAGCCAGCAAGTGGTAGAGCAAATCGTTCGTCCAACCGGGTTGTTGGATCCCAAAGTAGAAGTGCGCCCAACAAAGGGTCAAATTGAAGACCTAATCGGCGAGATCAAAAAACGGGTGGAGAAGGGGCAACGAGTGTTGGTCACAACTTTGACAAAACGGATGGCGGAGGAGTTAACAGGCTTCCTGCACGAAATGGGCATTAAAGCCCATTACCTGCACCACGACATTGAAACCATTGAGCGAACGGAAATCTTGCGGGATCTGCGGTTGGGCAACTACGATGTGCTCGTGGGCATCAACTTGCTGCGGGAAGGGTTGGACTTGCCCGAAGTGAGTTTGGTGGCGATTTTGGATGCTGACAAAGAAGGCTTTCTGCGATCCTACACCTCGCTGATTCAGATCATGGGTCGTGCCGCTCGGCACGAGGAGGGTAAGGTCATCCTCTATGCCGACACGATAACAGAGAGCATGCGCAAAGCAATAGACGAGACCAATCGTCGTCGCCGCATCCAAGAAGCATTCAACCGCAAGCACGGCATCAAACCCAAGAGCGTTCAGAAGCCAGTTCTGGATGCCTATTTGCCCGTGCCCTCCATCATGGAGCGGCGAGCAGCGTATGGGGTTACGGGGGACGAAGGGCAGGGAGCGGGTGAGTTGCCTCCACTGGATGAGTTGCCGTTCCTTATCAAGCGGTTGGAGAGAGAGATGATGGAAGCAGCCAAGCAGTTGGCGTTTGAGCGAGCTGCCGAACTCCGCGACCGGATTCGGTACCTTAGGCAAATCCTCTACGGTCAGGTAACCAAAGAAGGAAGCGAACAAAGAGCATTGCAAACTGCATTGCCAACAAGCCGTCAACACCCCAATCGCCCACGCCGCAAAAGATAGCCATATGTTGACTTCGCTTAAGGGCATTCTGAGGGAAATTGGGGTTGAACATGGTGAGCAAACTCTTTATGGCTTTATCTCCGTGCGATAGCTCGAACCGATTGGTCGCCGAGATTTAGGTCAAGAAATTGGTCTGCTTTTAGACCAATGAACGAGATGGCTTTGCCGCTGGGGAGTGTGACCTTCACATTGGCAACAGTCTGCTTGCCAAGACCAAAGTGGACTTCAAGGGCGTTGCCGCTTTTGTAGCTCTCATCCGGGTGAATCCAACGATACTGCTTCTTGCTTCCAGCAGTAAGCTCAACGCGAGCACCGATCAACTCAGCATCTGTCACGCCGCTGAAGCGTAGGCGCAGCCAGTGATTCTCTCTCGCACCGTGTAGCCCGGTGTTCCAGTAAACTTTGCTCTCGTAACGCGCCATGCTCACTGCAATGCCGGAATTATCGGGATCGGCAGCAAACACCAGATCAAGCAGACCGTCATTGTTAAGGTCAGCGGCCACTCCACAGATACCAGAACTGTCTAACCCGCTAAAAGTTGTCGGTTTTGGCTCAAAAATGCCATCACCGCGATTCATGAAAAGAATAGCTCGTGCTTCCGGATTCATCGATTCGCTTCGGTCCAAAACGACCAAATCTATCCAACTGTCGTTGTTGAAGTCGCCAAAAATTGCGTCGCCGAAATACGGACGGCGCTCAGCCGGATCAATCAAAGCGGTAGGGTGTTTCCTCGGCATCGGGGCGTCGAAGAATATGCACCATTCACGATACACCCAATTCAGCGCAGATAGCCCAGCGGCATCGGTCGCCTCCTGAAACTGGAAATTACCTTTGTTCAGCCAGAACCGACCAGTAACATATTCAGTACGGGGCGCCCAGCTAAGGTTGGCTGGACCGACGGCAAGCACATCTATCAAACCGTCATTGTTAACATCAGCCAGCGAGACGTATGGCAAGCCCGGAGCCTTGCCGACCGGCGTGAGGTTTCTGGTAGCACGGTCAAGTTTCAAATACGCTTCGCAGGCAAGGCCATTGTTGGTGATTTTCTCAAAGCGGAATTTGCCCGTCTCCTTGAGAAGGTTCTTCCAACAGAACACACCTTGCCAATACTCAACGGGCGAGAACGGCAATAATGGGTCTCGGATGTCAACATGATAACTCTGGATGAGGTCAAGGTTGATGCCGCCACACTATAGACGAGTTTCTTGGTGGGATATTCCATGGGGCTTAGTAGAAGTGCAGTTCGCGCTCCTGTGAAGGGGACAAAGTTTTGGTGCCGGGGGCGGGAGTTGAACCCGCACGGGCGTCAAGCCCAGGGGATTTTGAGTCCCCCGCGTCTGCCAGTTCCGCCACCCCGGCACAACGGGGCACCCGCTATTATAGCGCAGCAAAAGGGGAAGGGAAAGAGGGAGCGGTAACGGTAATTAGTCAAACTTTGGTGGTTGACCATGACAAAATAACCACCAGCTCCAAAGGCGACAAGGCTTGTAGGGTTTTAATCCAAGCCACCAACTTTTGACCGATTACAGCGAACGCTCTTCCTTGACTTTCCGCCTAATTGCCGATAAAATGCATTTAAGGGTGCCGCCGTAGCTCAGCGGTAGAGCGGGGGATTTGTAATCCCCAGGTCGTGGGTTCAAATCCCACCGGCGGCTCCATTCTTTTTGGTGACTCAGGGAAGACGGGAGGAAAGGGTAGCGGTGCGTGCCGATCAGTTGACAGAAGGTGTAGATGCCTTTTTGGAACAGTTGTTGGTGGTTCGGAAGGCATCCCCCCACACTGTCCGTGCTTATGCTCGCGATCTTTATGACTTCACTTCGTTCCTGCTTGCAGAGGGGGTAGCGACATGGCGGGAGGTAACCTTAGGACACTTAAGGCGTTTTCTCAACGACTTGTTTGCCCGAGGCTATGAACGGCGTTCCATTGCCCGAAAACTCTCTTCTCTCCGTTCCTTCCTCAAATTTCTTGCCCGAAACGGGCACATCCCGGCGAATCCTGCCCTTGACCTTCGCCAACCCCGACTGCCTCAAAAACTGCCACAGGTGTTGGAGCCATCAGAGGTAGAGAAGTTGTTGGAAACGCCGAACACAAAAACGCCCCGAGGACTGAGAGATCGTGCTCTCTTGGAGTTGCTTTACGCCACTGGGCTGAGAGTTAGCGAAGTTGCTAACCTGCGGTTGGGTGACATAGACCTTACCGAGCAAGTGGTTCGGGTGCGAGGCAAAGGGGGAAAAGAGCGCTTTGGGCTCCTGCACGAGGAAGCAGTCCATTGGTTGGAGCGCTACTTGACTGAAGGACGCCCCTCGCTATTGCGAAAGGCGAAACAACTGACCGATTGCCTGTTTGTCAGCCAAAAAGGCACTCCAATGACTACGCGCCAGATACATCGGATCGTTGCTCAATACGCTCGCAAGGCTTTGGGACGCTCCATTTCGCCCCATGTGTTGCGACACAGTTTCGCTACTCACTTGTTGGAGGGAGGTGCTGACTTGCGGGTTATCCAAGAACTGCTGGGACATACTTCTCTCGCTGCCACCCAGGTTTACACTCGCTTGTCCCGCACCTACTTGCGCCGCATTTACGAAAAAGCACACCCTCGTTCTTGATCACCTGACAACTTGACCTTCGTCTTTGTTTTCTTTCAGCGATCAATTTGTCTCATGCTTTGCGCATTCCAAAGTTGCCAAAAAGTTTCCTGTTAGCATACCGATTTGGATGACTTTGGAGGAGCCCGGTATGTAGCCGCCTTTGGAAGCAACTTATGCTAACGCCCGAAGCACTTCTTTCGAATTTGCTCCTTCGTCACTTGCACCAGCAACTTGCCGCAACTGATGCCAACCCAAAGGGTTAATCGGTTGTCCCCCTGCCATCTCCTGCACCCCTTGTCTCTTTTTGCACTTGAATGTTTTACTTACTTTGGCGCTCATTCTCGCTTCGGTGGCTTCCTTTTCCCAAAACCCGGCGTCCCAATTTGCTTACCAATTCTTTCACCTTCTCAACAAACCTTTGGACAACGGCGTTAGGTGAGCAAGAGAGGATAGCGCAATAGGCAACAAGCCCAGCCGCTGCAGGCAAAATCACTCTTCCCAAGCGCATCAACCAATTGCCAGAAGGAAGGAAACTGAGCACAAGATCAGCAACAAGAAGCAAAGCGCAAGTAGCAAGTGAAAGCCAAAGTAGGAGTTGCCAGACCGCTGAGCCGTCCAAGCCACGCAGTTTCTTGCGGAGCAGTATCGCTAACAGAAGGGCGTTGAACCAAGCCGAAATGGAGAAGGCAAGGGCTAAGCCACCTTGTTGTAAAGGTGAGTAAACCAATAAGACATTGAGCGCAAAAGCGAGGGCGAAACTGAGTAGCCCAACCCAAACGGGCGTCCAAGTGTCTCGCAGTGAGTAAAAGCCCCGCGCCAACACCTGTTGACACGCCATCGCTGGAACGCCGAAGCTGTAAAAGAGAAGGGCTAAAGCCGTCGCTTGGGTATCAGTGGAAGTCCACCGTCCATATTCAAAGAACAAGGCGACAATGGGTTCGCGCAATACCAGTATCAGGGCAGCCGATGGGATGCTAAGCAGCAATACCGCCTGCAAGCCGTTGAGAATTTGTTGTCGGAGTTCTGCAAGATGTTCCTTCGTTGCTAAGGCGGAAAGGGTAGGGAATAACGCAATCCCTACGCTGGCGCCGAAGAGAGCAACAGGCAACTGCATGATGCGGTTGGCTGTCTCCACAGCCGTTGCCGCACCATGCGGGAGCAGGGAACTGAAACTGCGGGGAAGGATGATGGCGTTTATTTGGGTGACCGAAAGGCTAAAGACGACAGGCACTACCAGTCTCAGGACGGTGCGAGCCCCTTCATCCTTCCAATCAAAGCAGGGGCGAAAATCCATGCCTACTTGCCATAACTTTCGGGCTTGCACTAACCCCGCACCGATGATAGCCCCTATCAGGGCGCCCATCGCCATCCCTTCTATCCCTTTTCCTATCCAATGAGGAACGAAGAAAGCCCCAAGGATGCCGCCAAGCAAAATGCACAAGTTGTAAAGCACAGATTGAATTTGAGGTTCAGCGAAATAGCGAAGCGAAAGCAGCGCACCCGTGAACAAACTACCCAAGACAAAAAAGAACTGTGCAGGCAAAAGGATACGGACAAGCCGAACGGTTAGGTCAAATTTCCGTTCATCGCCAACCATCCCCGGGAAAAGCAACGCCACCAGTTGAGGGGCAAAAATCTCAAAAGCGACGATAGTGATGAGAAGGAGCAAAGTGAGGAAGGTCATAAGCACGCGGAAAGTTTTCATGGCTTTCTCGTCTTCGCCTTTTGTCAAATAGCTGGTGAAGACGGGCACGAAGCCAGCGGAAAGAGCACCGCCCGAAGCAAGGAAGTAAATCAGGTCGGGGATGCTGAAGGCGGAGACATAAGCGTCCGTGTGCCAGTCGCGACCGAAGAGGGTCGTGCGACCAACCTCACGGAGGATGCCTGTGACTCGCGACAGTCCGATGAGCGCCATGACGATAAGAGCAGCGCCTGCAACCGTGGTCCGTTGATTTTGAACAAGGCGTTTGGCTTCGGGAAAAGGCGTTGTCTGCGCCATACTTTGCCAACCTCGCTCAAGGCAAAGGGTAATCGTGAAGAAATTTTGGAGCGCGCAAAACGATGAGGCATTGATGTGACAAAGGCTTTGTTGGTTGCTAAAATTTTTTGCTGGAGGGATGCCCGAGCGGCTGAAGGGGCGCGACTCGAAATCGCGTAGGGGTGCAAAGAACACCCCTCCGGGGTTCAAATCCCCGTCCCTCCGCCAGCGGAGCGATGCCCGAGTGGACGAAGGGACCCGGCTGGAAACCGGGTAGAGCCCAAAAGGCTCTCCGGGGTTCGAATCCCCGTCGCTCCGCCACCCCCTCATGCCTCCCATGGCTCTAAGGGGCGGACTTGGCTGGCATCAATGGTGACGCTAACGGCTCGCCCCAATATTTCCACTCCAACGGAAAGCCGACGGTTTCTGTGGATTTCTATGAGGTAACCCACAGCGCCTTTGAAGGGACCAGAAATCACCTTGACCCGATCGCCAACTCTCAAGAATGGGTGTCCTTCTACCTCCCCATTAGCACCTTCTAAAACAATGCGCACAGACATGATCTCGTGTTCTGGGATAGGAACAGGTCTTTCCATGCCCACAAACTGAATGACGCCGCGGGTTTTTTTAATGCAGCGCCACTGTTCAAGCGTTAAATTGCAGCGCACAAATACATAGCGGGGAAAGGCGGGTTTCCAGATCAACGATCCCTGACGACGATCCCAACAGCGGAGGAGAGGCAAATAGGTCTCAAATCCTTGGGTCTCCAAAGCCGACGCAACTCGCCGCTCAAAATTCACATGTGTGTATACGGCAAACCAATGCTGACAGGTATGTTTTGCACTGTCCAAAAGAGACCACCTCCCTCAGCGGGTTCGCGATAGATAATACACAGCGGTTGCCAAACTGGTTGTGAGCCCGATCACACGAGTGAGGTCCCATTGAGTGCGACGGCGCGGGGGAATGTAAAGGACATCGCCGGGTTGAATGGTGGGGGATTGAGACAAGTCTCCTCTGGACAGGGCGCGTCCCAAATCCAGTTTGAGCAGGGTGATTTTCCCTTCGGTCAAGCGGACTAACCTCGCCTCATCCAATCGGGAGTCAGGAAGAGGCCCCCCTGCCGCACTCAATGCAGTCAGCACCGTGTCCCCTTCTTGAACCCGAACGGCACCTGGTTTCCACACCGCCCCATAGATGTAGGCTTTTGCTCGTTCTGGCACCAAGACAACATCGCCAGGCTTCACCATCTCTGTTGTCAAACTTCCACCCCGAAAGCCTCCTTCCAAGTTCACAATTCGCACTTGGTCGCCGCTTACGATCCGCACTTGGGAGAGATCTGCAAGGTCTAAACTGACAGGTCCGCCAGCCGCACTAATGGCATCAACAACGGTCATCCGGGGTTGATACTCCACTGCTCCGGGACGGAGCACTGCCCCTGTCACCCAAACCTTGCGGGCGACAGGGATAAGCAACACATCCCCATCCTGCACTTCTACATTCGCTGTCATGTCACTCTCCCACAAAATGCTGAGGATGTCTACGGGCTTGCTTTCTCCCTTGCGCAGCAGGATGGCTCCCGAGAGATCTGCATTGGGCAATACCTCTTCTCCTTTCGCCAACAAGTCTACCACTGAAGAGCCGGCAGGCAGATAATAAGTGCCCGGTTTGCGGACAGGTCCTACCAAGGTCACCCGCACCACTATTGGCTCTACCAACACGGTATCTCCTGCTTGCAAGGGCTGCTCTAACTCCTTTGTGGGCCCTGTGGCTTCCTGCCAGACAGCGGACAATACCTCTTGCCCTTGCCGTAAGACACGGATGCGCAGAGGTTTCCCCGGTTCCACGCTAACCCCAGCCAATGCCAAAGCACCTAACACGGAGACATTACCTTTTAGATCGTAGGTCCCCGGACGCGGGACAGAACCAGCGACGATAACACCTGTTGTGATAGGGACAGAAGCGAGGACGGTATCGCCATCTTGCAACATCAAAGGAGGAATCTCTCCCTGAAGAAGGCGACTCCAAGGGACAGCAAGCAATTCCTTCCCGTTGCGGAAGACTCGAACAGTTGCGCTTAGGTCCTTAGGACCGCCGGCAACTGCTAAAGCGTCTAAGAGGGTTGCCCGAACAGGCACTAAAAGAAGTCCGCCTTTCTCCACTGCCCCGACGACGCTCACCCGAACGAAAGCGGGAGGCACCCAAACGAGGTCTCCCGCATTGATCACTGCGCTGCCAGCTTGAAAGTCTCGAAGGTTACAGACACGGTAGCGTCCGTCTCGCTGAAAGACTTGAACTTGGGTTAAGTCTGCGTTGTCTGTGAAGCCACCTGCCAATGCCACTGCGTCGAGGATCGTGGGGTTGATTCCGTAGGGCAAAGCGTATGCTCCAGGGTTCTTCACTTCGCCTAACACGAAAACGCGGCGAAGGGCAAGGGGAAA
>VAPR01000062.1_pt1 | contig 70758 bp, 54 predicted proteins | sample 3380701 | NCBI WGS metagenome assembly VAPR01 (sample SAMN11536904, study PRJNA540576) | hot springs metagenome | isolation source: hot spring wet sediment | place: Spain: Lobios | collected 2014-01
CAAAGAGGAACAGCAGCAGCCGTTGGCCGGTGTGGAAATGCCAGTAGACACAGCGCTCAACAGGATGCAGCCCGACCTCGCAGAGCAATACAAAGTGAACCCTCGCTTGGCGGCAACTGCCCTCGCCATTCAACGAGTGGCTCATGCTACCCGTTTGCGGGGCATCTATCCGCCATAAGTGGTCTATTGTCCCAGCAACGAACCGAGGAACAAACAGCGGCGGGTATTACTTGCCCGCCGCTGTTCTTTTTGCTTTGCCGCTACTCTTTTGTTGAACCAATAAGGTCAATTGGGGCTCTATAGAAGCGGAAGGTAGGCGAAGGATATGCGTCACTGGCGAGACAAATGGTTGGTGCAGCGGATTTTGAGTGGGGACAGCGCTGCAGCAGAACGCTGGATTGCGGAGCACTATGGAGCCATTTACCGCTTCCTGCGGCACCTTACGGGCAGCAAAGAAGAGGCGGAAGACTTGACCCAACAGACCTTCTTGCGGGCATGGGAAGCGTTGCCTCGCTATCGGGGAGAAGCTTCCCTCGCCACTTGGCTGCACGCGATCGCCTACCACGAATACACCCATTGGTTTCGCTCCCGCCGCGAATGGGTGTCTCTGGATGAATCGGAGGAGTTCTGTGATGAGCAGATAGACAAGAACTTGGAAGCCGTTTTGGTGCGATGGGCGATTTCCCGACTGTCTCCTGAACATCGGGAAGCCTTCGTGTTGCACTATGTGCAAGGTTTTTCAGTCAGTGAAATTGCTCGCATCCTCAGGATTCCCGCTGGAACAGTGAAATCCCGTCTTTTCTTCGCCCGTCGCCGCTTACAAACCTTGCTAAGCGAAGTTATCCCTGCTTCCGCAGGGGATGCATCCTATCAGGAGGTGTTGAAAATGGCCGTGCGAATTGCTGAAGTGACAGTGACGCCAACGCCGTTGCGCCCCGGCGTAGTAGCCCATGCCAAATGCCGCGTGGAAACAGATGCTCTTGTCCGTCGGGTTTATGCTTTGCTTCCTGATGGCTCTACCATCACCTTCCAAAAGGTGAGCGAGACCGAGTTTGAGTTAAATGAAACAGTGCCTTGGGATGCGCCTGCAGGCACTTATCCCGTCACCTTGGTGGCAGAGACGGAGACCGGGGAAAGAGCCACTTTCGCCACCACCATCACCATCGCCTGAGGTGTAAACGATGAGGCGGTTTCTTCGTTGGCTTTCTTTTTGGTGGCAGCCTTGGTTGAATAGTCGGCAGCGGTTCATTGCAGTTGTTTTTCGGCGGGGGCTCGCTATCCTTCGCCGAGAATCGCCGCCTGAGAGAGGTTTCCACCAACTTATAGCTACCTTAGGGCTTCGTCGCCTTTCCTAAGCGATTTGTCGGGTTTTGTCAGGATAAGCCCGATAGCCTTTGAGGAGGGATGCCTCAGGTTTTGAAAAGCCCATAGCAAGACAATCTTGCGTTCAGAAGGGAAAGAGGACGATGCCTCTGTTCCTGAAAGTGCTGGCATGTGAAATCATGGTTCGGGAGTTGGGCTTTGTGGCTGCCCACTCCCGCAACACCTTGGACATAGAGTTTTTGCCGCTGGGCTACCACGAAAACCCGAAGGAAGGGCGAGCACGACTGCAAGAGCGAATAGACGCTGTCCCCCCGAATCGCTACGATGCCATCCTTTTGGGTTATGGGCTGTGCAACCTAATGTTGGTGGGTCTAACCGCTCGCCACACCCCTTTGGTCATTCCCCGTGCCCATGATTGCATCACCCTCTTTCTGGGCAGCAAGGAGCGTTACCAAGAGGAGTTTTCCCGTTGTCCCGGCACCTATTACTACACTGCTGGCTGGTTGGAGTATCAGCAACGCACTCAACGCACTGCCAAGCAAGTCTCCGGCTTCACCTACGAGGAGCTGGTAGCCCGTTACGGTGAAGACAATGCGGAGTTTTTGTGGGAGTTCTTCAACCAGTGGGAGACCCGATACGAACGCGGGGTTTGGATTGAGTTTCCCTTCACCTCCCATCTTCCTTTGCGCGAGAAGGTAAAGCAAATCTGTCAAGAGCGGGGATGGCGCTTTGAGGTGTTGCCCGGCGACTTGTTGCTACTGCAGCAGTGGGTGGACGGGGAGTGGGATGAAAAACGCTTCCTCTTCGTCCGACCCAATGAGCGGGTGGTAGCGGCTTACAACGGTCAGATCATTGCTGCAGTCCCTTGCACGATTGCTGAAATTAGTGTGGAGCGGGAGCGTTAAAATCCTAAAGGCAATTGACGACGCATAGCCCTAACGCAAATGGCACAGGAGGTGCCTTGAACATGGAAGCGGACCTGCAAGCCTTAGCGCAAGCCATTATTAACGGCAAGCGCAACGACGCTGCGGAGTTGACAAAGAAGTTGATTGATGCCGGCGTGCCCGCTAAGCGAATCTTGGATGAAGGGTTGATTGCGGGCATGAGCGTGGTGGGCGAAAAGTTCAAAAACGGTGAGTATTTTGTGCCCGAAGTTTTGGTGGCAGCACGGGCAATGAAAACCGCTATGGAGTTGCTTCGCCCCCTCCTCTCTGCCTCCGATGTGCAGCCCTTGGGCACAGTGGTCATCGGAACCGTTCGGGGTGACCTGCATGACATCGGTAAAAACTTGGTCGCTATGATGCTGGAGGGGGCAGGCTTTCGCATCGTGGACTTGGGTGTGGATGTGCCCGCTGAAAAATTCGTCGCCGCTGTAAAAGAGCACAACGCAGAGATCGTGGGCATGTCAGCCCTTTTGACCACCACGATGACCTACATGCCTGAAGTCATCAAGGCACTGGAAGCCGAAGGTATCCGCAACAAAGTCAAGGTCATCGTTGGCGGTGCTCCTGTCACTCAAGAGTGGGCAGACCAAATCAGCGCTGACGGCTACGCCCCCGACGCTGCCAGTGCCGTAGACAAATGCAAAGAGTTACTGGCTCAGTTGCGCGGCGCTGCCTAAGCCTTGACAATTGTTCGTTGAAGAGCAAGACCATGCCAAGCCGTAGTTGTCAGGGCACAACTTTTTCGGCTCATCGTAAGTTCGCCCTCCAACCTTATCTGAAGGGATGAAGTTGCAATGCGGTTGGGCGGGTTGATGCTGCTTTTAGGACTGCTGGCAGCAGAGGCAGTAGCGTGGCACTTGCGGTTAGCAGGTGACGGCGGAGGCTTCTGGCAAACCCGTGCTGTCATTGTCGTGACAAACCAAAGCGCTCAACCCCTCCGAGGCGCACCAGTTGTCCTTCCCATCGGCTCAAAGTTACCCAGCCTCCCTTTTGCGGGTAAAGAAGCCAAAGCTATCCGTATCTGTGATGAGCGAGGACGAGAGTTAAAGTTTGACCTTCGCACCCCTGATGGTCTCCCTCGGCGAGAAGGACTGTTACAAGCCGGCGATCACCTGTCTTTCCTTGCGGAAGTGCCTGCAAAAAGTCAAGCCCGATTTTTTGCCTATGCCGATAACCCTCATGCGTGGCGCCTGCCTGATTTCCTGAGGACAGGTTTGATTAACGGCAGTTTTGAATCGGGAGAAAAAGACCCAACAGATTGGGAACGGTTGGAGGAAGACGATGCTCATCAATTGGCTTGGGTAGAAGGTGTAGCGCGGACCGGCAAGCGATCCGTGCAAACAAGAGTCACTGAAAATGCTCCTCCTACTTGGGTGAAGTTTGCTCAGCACCACATCCCTGTCACGCCCAACACCACTTATCGGCTGCTTGGCTGGGTGAAGGCAGAAAAGGTCAAAGGCACTGCAGGTTGGTTCATTCATGTCTTCGGCGAACGGGGTGAGTGGCTCATCAATCAGGTGCTCAACGCTGGTGATGGCACCTACGATTGGCGCCCCATTGAATGGACTTTCACTGTTCCTGAAAATGGACGATGGGCAACAGTGGGCACCGTGCTCTACGGCACAGGCACAGCTTGGTTTGACGATGTATCGCTGGAACCCTTGACGAAAGGGGAGCCAATCCTGAAAACGACCGTTGCAAATGTGGAAACGATTTCCCTGACGCCCCTGCTCAAACCCTCTGTGTGGGCAGACGCAAAAATTTGGCGTGAACGAGTGCCCATCGTTGTGCGCCACCTCGGTGATACCGCAACCGAAGCGTTGGTTTATGCCGATTTGCGGAAAGTGCTTTGGCGCTACTCTTCACTGCAGCGACCCGTTGGCATTCGCATTGTTGACCCCACCATGCCCGCTGCAAAACGAGTTTGCTCCCACCTTCGTTGGGACAACGGCGTGTTGTTCCTCGCCCACCTGCCCCCAAAAAGTGTCAAGCGTTTTGACCTTTACCTGTCCACAACTGCACCAAACGATGGTGAGATGCACTATGAAACTCTCCTGCACAGCAAAGCAAACCTAATCCCCAACCCGAGTTTTGAGCAGGGGAATGAGTTGCCGATAGAATGGCGTGGCGATCGGGGTGAAGGGATTGTCACTGAACGCACTCGAGAAGCCCGATGGGGGCAATGGGCAGCAAAGCTATTCGTGGCACCAGAACGGCACGGTCAGTGGTTAGGTTGGCGACTGAAAGTTTCTGTCAAGCCCCTGCAAACCTACTTCTACTGCGGGTTCATCAAAGCGGAAGGAGAGCGCGCTCGTTTCCGATTGCACGGACATTGGCACAACGCCCAACACCAACTTGTAGCAGAAGCCCCTTTCTTCAGCACTAACCCCGAAGCCGCTGGCGGACAAGGTTGGGTGCAAACCAGTGCTTTGGTGGAAAGCCCTGCCGACGCCGCTTTCGCTGAATTGCACTTGACTACCAATACAGAAGGGCACTTTTGGCATGACGGCATTTTCTTCGGCGAAGTTCACTTAGCAGTCGTCGGCGATCGGGAGCAACCTGCTGTTGCACCTGAGAAAGGTTTTCGCGTCTGGTTTGTCAACCCTTTGGTCAGAGTGTTTCCCAACACTTTGCCCGAAGGGTTGCCCTCTTCTCTTGAAGTGCTAATGGCGCGCAACGAATGGGAACCTATTCAATTGGCGCTGCGAAGCGATCGCCCCATCGCAAGGGTTTCCGTTGCGGTGACGCCCTTGCGCCACGCAACCGGTCAAACTCTGCCGCCACCTGAAATCTGGCGGGTTGGGTATGTGCCCGTAGACCATCCCAGCGGTTACTACTCCTCCACGCTACCCATCTGGTATCGCCATCGCCCTTCTGGGCAAGGAAGCAGCGATGGTTGGGCAGGGGAGTGGGCAGATCCCTTGATCCCCTTTGCACCGTTTCCGTTAAGTCCCAACCGAACGGAAGCGGTCTGGCTAATTCTGTTTGTGCCCCCAGAGGCGGCTACAGGGCGCTACGAGGGCGAATTGGTGATCACCGCTGACCAACAAACCGTCAAGGTGCCGCTGAGCGTAGAAGTGGTGCCGTTAACGCTTCCGCAGGAAACAGAACTGACCGTCATCTTGGATTTGCGTGGCGATGGACGCATCCAACGAGGGTTGCGCAAGTGGTATCGCTTCTTGGCGCGTTACCGCGTTTCCCCCGGCTTGGTTTACCCCGACCCAACTTTTCGCTACGAAGATGGCAAGGTGCAGATGGAAGCATCGGGTTTTGATGAAACGGTTCAGCTTTTGGTAGACGAACTGAAGGTTAACACCCTTTACACCCCTTGGTTCCTTTACTCCTTCGGTTGGAACTATCCGCCCCGACGCTTTTTCAACTTGGAGCCCTTTACACCTGAATACACCCAAGCCTATCAACAACTGTTGCGGACCTTTTTTGACCATGTGCGGCAGCGCGGTTGGACGGATCGGTTCGTCTACTACCTGAGCGACGAACCGCATTTTTGGCACGAGCCAATCCGTCAGCAGTTGAGGCGTTTGTGCGAGTTAGCGCACCAAGCAGTGCCTGACATCCGCATCTACGCCAGCGTTTGGAGCTTCGTTCCCGATTGGGTTGGTGCCCTTGACATCTGGGGCATCGGTCCGCACGGTTCGTGTTCTGTAGAAGACATGGGGCGATTAAAGCAAAGTGGAGCGACCTTGTGGTTCACCACCGATGGACACATGTGCATTGACACCCCTTACTTGGCGATTGAGCGGTTGCTCCCCTACCTCTGTTTCCGCTATGGCGTGGCAGGTTACGAGTTTTGGGGTGTCTCTTGGTGGACTTACGACCCTTGGGATTACGGCTGGCACGCTTACATTTCCCAAAGCGAGGAAGGCGAACGCTTCTATTGGATTCGCTACCCAAACGGTGACGGCTACTTGGCGTATCCGGGCGAACGGTGGGGGCATGATGGTCCCTTGCCCTCTATTCGCTTGGTGCAGGTGCGGGAAGGCATTGAAGATTACTTGGTGCTTCGGACAGTAGAACGGATGCTGCGGGAGGGACAATGGACAGGTCAGTTGGTTGAACGAGCGAAACAGGTTTTGGAGCAAGCAAAGGCGTTGGTCACTATCCCAAACCAAGGAGGCTTGCGCTCCACTTCCCTGATGCCCAACCCGGAGGCTGTGCCACAATTGCGGCGGGCAGCGTTGGAACTTTGGCGCATGGTCGGACAGTGAGGTGACTAAATCGTGGGCATTTTAGAGGCTCTGGCGCAGCGACGCCCTTTGTTAGCCGACGGCGCAACGGGCACCATGCTTCAAAGGATGGGATTGCCGGTTGGACAACCCCCCGAGCAGTGGACACTCACAAATCCTGAAGCTGTGCGCGATTTAGCCCGCCAGTATGCAGAAGCGGGTTCTGATCTCGTTTACACCAATACTTTCGGCGCTAACCGAATTCGCCTAAAGCGCTTCGGCTTGGACAACCATGTCGCTGAATTGAACCGATTAGCAGTGCAATTGGCTCGGGAGGGCATCTCCCAAGCCCGCCGTCCCGAAGGAGCATCGTTGCCCTTCGTCGTGGCATCTATAGGACCAACAGGCGAACTATTAGAACCGTTTGGCGACTTGACAGTAGAAGAAGCACAAGAAGCCTTCACTGAACAGGCTGCTTCGTTGGCAGAAGCAGGTGTTGATGCGTTCGTTTGTGAAACCTTCAGCGACCTGAGCGAAGCCCTCGCTTGCCTTCGGGCAGTGCAGAGTGTGGCAACGGTTCCGATTTTCGTGAGCCTAAGTTTTGAAGAAAACGGGCGGACGATGATGGGTGTGAGCCCTGAAGAAGCTGCCAATCGCTTACTGGATGCTGGAGCAACCGTAGTGGGGGCAAACTGTAGCGTCGGTCCTGAAGTGGTGGAACGAGTAATGCAAGCGATGAAAGCAGCACGCCCTGACGCTTTGTTGTTGGCGAAGCCCAATGCAGGCAAACCCCAATTGGTGGAGGGCAAAGTTGTTTACCCCGTCACACCTGACGAGATGGCAACCTTCGCTTTGCGGATGAAAAACTTGGGCGTTGCCGTCATCGGTGGTTGTTGTGGCACCACGCCAGCACATGTTGCTGCGATGGCGACTGCGTTAAAAGCGTTTTGAACGAGCACCAAGTATGGCCAAATGCCGATAGCTAAATGCCCTTTCTCGCAGGGTTCACAATAGGCGGTGAACCAAGCACACTCTATCGCATCGGCTTAGACCGCTTGTTCACCTTGTGCTACCAATATTACTTGGCGGGTTAAATTGCGAAGGTGGGATTCCCCCGAACCAAATTTTTGCTGTTAATCGGTTTGAAGCCATAGCCAATGATGATGAGCGAAGATGGCGGGATGGACGAGATAGCATTTTTTGGTCGGTGCCGTTGGAATAGCATTGAGCGGTGTCTCTCAGGGTCAAAAGAAACCTATACTCAGCATCGTGGAGGCTTGACAGGCGGGGGACATTGTGTTGAAACTTAAATGTCGCAATGAGGTTGTTTAACAAATTAGGGAGGTGGAGACCATGATGTTTGGGAAGCGGTGTTTAGGTTGGGTCTACGCGTTCCTGTTCACAGCCGCTGCTATCCTCATCGCTGGATGCGGTGGTGGGAATGGGACAAGCCTGCCACCCAGTGGCGTGAGGTTGTTCATTACTGACACATACAATCATAGGCTTGTTCGCATCGATGACATGACTGGGGCAGGGTGGACAGTGTTCGGAACCGAGGGCAGTGGCACCAACCAGTTTCTCGAACCCGAAGATATCTTCGTGGACAGTCAGGGTCGCATCTATGTGGCAGACAGTGGGAACCACCGCATCGTTCGGATCAACGACATGACTGGGGCGGGTTGGACGGAATTTGGAACTTACGGCAGCGGCATCGGACAGTTTATCGACCCCGAAGATATTTTCGTGGATGGTCGAGGTCGCATCTATGTGGTAGATAGCAATAACCACCGCATCGTTCGGATGAATGACATGAACGGGACGGGTTGGACAGTGTTCGGAACCGAGGGCAGTGGCACCAACCAGTTCGACAACCCCGTAGGCATCTTCGTGGACAGTCAGGGTCGCATCTATGTGGCAGATATTGCCAACCACCGCATCGTTCGGATAAATGACATGAATGGGGCGGGTTGGACAGTATTTGGAACTGAGGGCAGCGGCCCCAACCAGTTCTCAGGCCCCAGCAGCATCTTCGTGGACAGTCAGGGTCGCATCTATGTGGCAGATACTGGCAACCACCGCATCGTTCGGATGAATGACATGACTGGGGCAGGGTGGACAGTGTTCGGAACGGAGGGCAGTGGCAACAACCAGTTCAATTATCCCATGGGCATCTTCGTGCGCTGACTGTCCTCGTTGTGCTTGCGGTTTTGATCTTACGCTACTTACGGTGGAAACAGCAATCAAGCCGTCGTAATGGGATGGTTAACGACCTTGGACAAGCCTGATTCACACTGAGAGTAGCGTTGGCATTGCGCAAGGTGGGTGGACGGGCTTGACAGCAATTGTGGTAGCTTTTTGTTCCTGTTAGGCTTATTCTTTGTCCCGTCCTTTTCGCTGCCCGAACTTATATCAATTTCGATTGACATCGCCATAAAATGTGGGTACCCTATCCGCAGCCTTCTCAGTAAGCGCTCTCCAACCCTACACTCTGTCAAGGTTGTTTTTTTAGATTGTGTTATAAATGAAAATGGCAGCAGGAAGAAAAGGCTATCACTTCCTAAAGGTTGCCAGAGGAGAGTGCAGAGATGCAAAGGCAAGGGGAAAAAGGCTCATTCTCAGCAATCAGAGGGTTGTGGTTAGTCATCCTCTTCTCCTTCATCTTCCCTTCCTTTGCTTCTGCTCAAAGGTGGCATTATGTTTTGTTGGAAGGACCTCCCAGTTACCCATTGCATTGGGGTGAGAGGGAGCCACAGGCTGCTACAAAGTAAAGACTGGTGGATTCTCCCTGTCTTATTGGGTAGAAGACTGGGTGTGGTTGGGGTCTTTGGTGGTCGTCATTTGGGATCAGGGGACAGGGCAAATCCTTTGGCAACGAACTTACGACTATGTGCCAACACAAGGGCAAGTGTCGTTAGATGGTTTCCTGCTGCCCGATTATATAACTCTTGTTGGCTTTCAGGTGACATGGGTTGGATCAACGAGCATGTTTACGAGGTTTAGTGCTTTTGTAGTTTTAGATGAGCCAAAGGAGCCGATGAGTCCTGCATGGGTGAATTTGCTGCTGTATAGCTGTTGGTGGGGGCGATTCAAAAGTAACTTTGATGATGCTGCTCAAGCCATCACTTTTGGCGTCTTCTTCCAAAGACTAGGATTCGCCTATCCTCAGAATTCAGCGGCTTATTGGATTGACATTAGAACAACCCCGCCAACCTTTAAGTTAAAGGCTGTTTTGGATAAGTGGAATGAGGGACAATGGGTTTCCAGCAATTGTGTAGATGTTTCCTGCTTTACGATGCTTGCGTTGTGCAGTGTTGGGATGGATTTTTCAACGAGGCAATTGACAGGCACAGTGGATCCTTCCTACAGTTACTTCCTTACCAACCCCATTTGTCCCATTGGAAGTGACCCTACCCCTGGGGATGACCCATCTGAGCCTCCCCCTCCCTTTCCTGACTATACATACCAACCTTATCAATGGGTATGCCATCAAGTTTGCGTCCTTACAGGTTCTCCCGACCCTCCAAGTTCTACTGGAATTTGGGATCCGACCGCTGCTCAGAAAAAAGACTTAGATGGAAATAGCTATCGGAATCCTCCAGCGCATCATCCTAATCACCTATGGCCAGAATCCGTTTATTGGCAGAAGTGGATTGAAGATGAAGAAGCTCCGTTGGGGCTGATAAGCAAGCCTCAACAAACCCCTTCCAATCCACATTACCCCAATGACCCTCCGTTTTGGGTGTTGAGAACTTGGAAATGTCGTGTGGATGCAGAGCCTTGGCCACCACTGCAAGGAGGTGCAAAGCCATGAGGGCAAATTCACTTGCTTCGTCGTTTGTCTCAGCGATTTGTTTAGTTACGCTGGCTCTATTGGGAGGACAACCGATGAAGGAAGAACACCTAATGAAACTGTTGAAAGACTTCGTTGCTCTAAAGCCCAGAGAGATTTCCGGTTTCGATGCGCATACGGTTGTGCAACGAGTAGATACGAAATGGGGTGTAACAATAGTTCGGCTTTTGCAAGGGTTAAGGCGTAAAGGCACAGGTAAACCTGGTAGAGACCCTACTGAGATTGGGATATGGTTCGAGGTCTGCCCCAGTCGAGATGTTGCGTATGAAGGTGCGTTAGGATTTACCACATCTCAGCGGATTTATCCTGACGGTGCGGGGATGCCGCAAGGTTCTTGGACAGGGCTTCCCATCGGCGAAAAGTCTTGGGCAACTGCCCCAGGGGAGGGACCATCTAACCTTGCTACAGTAGCACGCTTAGTGGTCTGGGACGACAAGTTAGCCCTTCGCGTAGACATATCATACCCTCCTCTTGACCCGATGGCAAGGACCTTGATTTTCTTCCCGATAGAGCAAAAGGACTTAGAGTTAAGTGAGTTAGCGGCTCGTTTGCTTCTCACGAGGGGAAATTTGATTTTGCTTGGTTGGCAAGAATTGCCCAAACTTCGCTTGGTCGTCAACAGGACAGCCCTTGAAGCCAAAGAGACGAAAAAGAGGATTGCTTTGGTTCCGGTAGGGGCGGTCCTTCAGCGATTAGGGGGGAGAGTGGAGAGGAGGTTAGGGGTCTTCACATGTTCATGGCGAGGGAAGAAGGTGACTTTGCCTATTGGGGCGAGGATGGTTTTAGTAGGGAATTGGACTTACCACATTGGTGGGATGAGGGAGAAGAGGTTAAAATGGGCTGAGGGGAGAGTTGCTCTTTCCCTGCCAGTTCTTTTTGACGGTCAAGAGGTGTGGGTGGAAGGGGAGGGGATAGCGAAAGCGTTAGGGATAAGGGTTCAGCGAAAGGGAGAGACTTTGGCTTTGTTGACTCAATAGAGATGCTTGACAACGGAAGGATCGCTTTAGTCGTGCTCCCTTAGCTGTCATCCAAGAGGCATGCACCTAAAGGTCACATGTAAAACAGCCTCATCGTCTCCACGATGTGTTCCATTGCGGGTTGGATAATCCGCAGCAAGATGGGCGGGTAGACGCCAACTAAAAAGGTCAAGACTGCCAGTGGCCAAAGGGAGAGGTGTTCCTGCAGGTTCATATCAGGCAAGCCTCGGTAATCTGCCTTCAGCTCGCCCAAGAACATTCGTTGCACCGTCCACAAGAAGTAGGCAGCCGTAATCACAATCCCGATCACTGCAAAGCCTGCCCAACCGTAAACACGGAAGGACCCCAACACCGCAAAGAATTCGCCCCAGAATCCAGCCAGACCGGGCAACCCCAGTTCTGCCATTGCAAAGAAACTAAACAGGCTTCCGTAGATAGGCATTTGTGCCCACAACCCGCCAAAGCGGTTCAAATCGCGATGGTGCACCCGTTCGTAAATCACCCCGACCAAAAGGAACATTGCCCCGGTCATCAACCCGTGAGCGATCATCGTCCAGGTGGCACCGTTGAGCGCCATGACTTTAGCGCTGCGAAGGGCAGCATCGGCAAATGCTCCCCCGTCTTTCGCTGCAGCGGCGATGCCCAACATTACGAAGCCCATGTGCCCGATGGACGAGTAAGCGATGAGTTTCTTTAGGTCATCTTGTCCCATGGCGACCAAGGAGCCGTAGATGATGTTGATGAGCGCCAAAATGCCCATAAGCCCCCAGAAGACATCAGAGGCTGCTGGGAACATGGGGAGGTTGACCCGAACCAACCCGTAGGTGCCCATCTTCAGCAAGATCCCTGCCAAGATCACGCTTCCAGCAGTCGGTGCCTCCACATGGGCATCGGGCAACCAAGTGTGAAAGGGGAACACAGGCACTTTGATAGCGAAGGCAAGGTAAAAGCCCAACCACACTAAGGCTTGCAGGGTCATAGAGGCTTTCGCCAACGGTTGCTTTTGGATCAATTCCATCATGTCAAAAGTGCCCGCTTGGAAGTAGAGCACCAAGATGGACAGGAGCATCGCTACCGAACCTACCAGCGTGTAGAGAAAGAACTTGATGGCGGCATACTCTCGCTTCGGTCCACCCCAGATGCCAATCAGAAAATACATCGGCACCAACGAAACTTCCCAGAACACATAGAACAACACAAAGTCCAAAGCGACGAAAACGCCGATCATCCCAGTCTCTAACAGGAGGAAGAGGGCGTAATACTCCTTCTCGCGATGGTGAATTGCGGTGGGCGAATAAACGATGCTCAAAAAAGACAAGAGCGCTGTCAACACGACTAAAGGCATGGACAAACCGTCCACGCCAAGGTGGTAGTTGATGTTCAGCAGAGGAACCCAAGGGTAGCGTTCTTCAAACTGCATAGCGCCATGCAATCCGGGACCGAAGCCGAACCACAACCCAACACAAAGCCCCAAAACAGCGCCAGAGAACAGATGGGCCCAAAAGCGGATGATCCGCACTTGCTCTTTTGGCGTTAGGAGCACGAAAACCATACCCACCAAAGGCAACCACAAGATCAACGAAAGTAGCGGCACCTTGTCCACCGCTCATACCTCCTTTTGCACTCGCAAACGGTTTTGCATTTGCTTGTTGTCACCGCAACAGTCGTCTAAAGTCTTGCCTCTCAGTAAGCCGTCCATCAAAGTTTGCTTTCAAAGGGAAAGAGCGGTTTGAACTTTTTCGCTCTCACCGCAACTGTTGAAGCAGACTCCACAGCGCCACGATCACCAAACCGACAATAACCAAGAACATGTAGTGTTGCACCAAACCCGTTTGCACTCGCCGAACCCCATTCCCCACGAAGCGGGTGAGCCAGCCAATGAGGTTGACTAAGCCGTCCACGATGTAGAGGTCAAACCAACGGTAAGCTGTTGCAAAAATGTAAGCAGTGGCGTAGCCGATGGCGTTGACAATTCCATCAATGATGTGCAGGTCGAACCAACGGTTGATAATTGCCAGTCGGATAAACGCTCGGCTCACAAAGTAACCTAACTGCCCGGGTGTGGGGTCATACCAGTCAATCCGCCACCGATTGGCAAGCCAATCGTAGAGGGATCCCAACTTTGCCTTCAGCGGCTCTTCTTCTGGGGAACGAATGGGGTTGGCGATATAAAGGCGGTAGCCTGTCCAAATCCCCAAAGCAGCAGCACCTGTGGAAACGCCCATAAGCACCAACGAAATCAAATCAAACTTGTGGTGCGGTGCCCCCTCAAAATGCACCAAGTGCTCAAACAAATTGGCGCCGGGAATGCCAATGAAACCAACCGTTGCCGAGAAGAACGCTAAGACAATGAGCGGAATAGTCATCACTGGTGGGCTCTCATGAGGATGGGCATGGTGATCCCGCAACTTCCCAAAGAACACCAAACCAACTTGCCGGGTCATGTAGAATGCCGTGAGGAAAGCAGTGATTACCCCTAACCCAAACAACGCTTTCGCTCCAAAGATATGACTGTGAAAAGCAGATGCCAGTATCTCATCTTTGCTCCAAAAACCCGCAAGGGGAGGGATGCCTGCTAAAGCCCCCATCCCAATCAGATAGGTCCAGAAGGTGACAGGCATAGCGTCTCGCAATCCGCCCATGCGCTTCATATTGTTGGTGTGCATTGCGTGAATCACGCTGCCTGAACCCAAGAACAGCAAGGCTTTGAAGAAAGCGTGGGTGACAAGGTGGAACAGACCTGCAGTAAACCCACCGACCCCTAAGCCCATCATCATGTAGCCCAACTGGCTAATGGTGGAATAGGCAAGCACCCGCTTGATATCGTCTTGTGCCACTGCAATAGTAGCAGCCAAGAAAGCCGTAAAGCCACCAACCCAAGCGACAGCGGTCAAAGCGAGGTTGTGCTCAAACCCTTGCAGCGCAAAAAGAGGGTAAAGTCGCCCCACCATGTAAACGCCAGCTGCCACCATCGTAGCAGCGTGGATGAGGGCGCTAACAGGAGTTGGACCCTCCATCGCATCAGGCAACCAAATGTGTAGGGGAAATTGAGCCGATTTTCCCACAGCGCCGCAGAACAGGAGAAGGGCAGCTATTGCCAACAACTCTTTGGTGTGAGCAGATGCTTTTTCCGCCGAAGCGAAGATTTCGCTAAACCCCAAAGCCCCAGTTAACGCAAAAGTCAAGAAAATCCCAATCGCAAAGCCAGCATCGCCCACACGAGTGACAATGAAGGCTTTCTTCGCTGCTCTTGCCGCTTCGGGTTTCTCAAACCAGAAGCCGATGAGCAGGTAGGAACATAAACCCACCAACTCCCACGCCGCGTAAAGCCCAACCAAGTTGTCGGTTAGCACCAGCAGCAACATGGAAGCCTTGAAGAGGGAAAGAAAGGCAAAGTAGCGCGAATAACGCGGGTCGCCATGCATGTAACCCACAGAGTAGAGTTGGATGAACCAGCCGATGAAGGTGACCACGACCAACATGAAAGCCGTCAACTGGTCCACTTGGTAGCCGAACTTGATGGTGTAATCCCCTGCCGGAATGGCGAACCATGTCCCATGCCAGCCATGAAAGTGGGGGTCGGCAAAGGATCGGACAAGGGTGGTGAAAAACAGTCCCAAAGACAAGAGTGCTGAGATGCCAACCAGAGTCAAAGAGACTCCATGAGCCCGTTCCTTCACCCACCTGCCGAAGAAGACATTGATCAGATAGGCAAGGAACGGCGCCAGCATGATGATGGCGACGAGTGTCGGTGTTGCCTCCATCAACTCAACCCCCTCAGGTAGTCTGGGTCAAGCCAATTACAACTTCAAAATGCTGATCTCATCCACATTGATGCGGTTCAGGTTGCGGTAGATAGCGATGACCAAAGCGAACCCCACCGCTGCTTCTGCTGCTGCCAAGACGATGATGAAAGCGGCGAAAATTTGCCCTGTCACGATTTTCCAATCGGGCTGCAAGAACCGGTTCATTGCCACCAAGTTGATGTTGACAGCGTTCAACATCAGTTCCACGCACATCAACAGAGCAATGGCATTGCGTCGGGTGAGGAGACCATAAACGCCGATCCCAAACAAGATTGCCGAAAGCATCAGGTAGTGGGTAAGGGTGACGCTCATTCTGTTCCCTCCTTCATTCTGCAGTTCGAGCAATGACAATGGCTCCGATCATAGCGACCAAAAGGAACACCGAAGCGAACTCGAAGGGTATGATGAATTTGGTGAGCAACAAGGTGCCGAAAGCAGCGATATCCGTCTGCACCTCTTGCAACATAGCCATAACGGAATCTTTGATGGAACTGGCGTGGGAAGGGAACTGGGTGCTAAGGGCAAAGAAAGCCACAAGGCTGGCAAAAAACAATCCTGCAACAAGACCCAACAAGCGATTAGTGCTGATCAGTCGGATTCGTTCCCCTGTAATGTTTTCGCTTAGCATGATGGCGAACAGGATGATGACCAAAGTGGCGCCGACATAGATCAGCACTTGAATGCCTGCCAAAAACTCGGCGCCGTTCAGGACGAAAATCCCTGCCACGCTAAAGAGAACCAAACCCAAGCAAAGGGCGCAATGGAACAGGTTGCGCAAAGTCACTACACCTAAAGCGGCAGCAACAATCATCACCGCCAGGATCCAAAAAGCAACGGCTTCTCCCATCTTCATTGGCCCCTTTCGCAACTGTTGAATTGGTTCAAGGGTTAAGGCTTGACTGCGATCACGAGACCCACAGCTGTGACGCAAAGGAGACCTGCGGGCAACAACACTTTCCAACCCAACTCCATTAGTTGGTCAATGCGGACTCGAGGTAAGGTGCCACGCACCCAAAAGATTAAGAACACCATCGCTGCAACTTTTAGGAAAAACCAAAACATGGACCAAAATCCCGTGTCGGGCAGGAAAGGAGCAGGAGCTTTCCAACCGCCCAAGAACAAGTGGGTGCCAATGGCGGAAATAGCGACCGTGTTGCCAAATTCTGCTAAGAAGAACAGGGCAAACTTCATCCCGCTGTATTCCACATGGAAGCCTGCGACCAACTCGCTTTCAGCTTCAGGTAGGTCAAAGGGGGTCTGGTTTGTTTCTGCCAACCCACAGATGAAGAAAAGGAGGAAGGCAAGAAAGCCTAAGGGAAACAGGTGGAAAAGGTGCCACTGCCAAAACCATTCCCCTTGGTTGTTTACCACTTCTGAAAGACGCAGGGAGCCAGCGAGAAGCACGGGCACCAAGACTGCAAAGAGCATTGGCACTTCGTAAGAGAGAAGTTGTGCCCCTGATCGCATTGCCCCCAACACTGCCCACTTGTTGCCTGATGCCCAACCGGCTGTCACGATCCCCACAACGGTGATGGAAGTGATAGCAACGATGTAGAGCACCCCGATGTTCAAATCCCGCACCTGTAACCCGCTGTGGGGATCGCCAAAGGGGATGACCAAGTAAACGAGGAAGGCAGGCAGGAAGACAATAAAAGGTGCCAAGTTGAATGCGACTTTGTCTGCGGCGCGAGGAATGATATCCTCTTTGCCTAACAACTTGATGGCGTCGGCAACAGTTTGAAAGATCCCACGCGGTCCTGTGTAGCGTGGACCCAAGCGGGCTTGGATGAAGCCTAAGACTTTGCGGAAGGCATAAACGAGGATCAACACCGAAACCATCACGAAGGTGAAGATAAGGAAAGCGTCCACGATCGCTAAAAGGATCAAGGTTGCTGTTTTTTGGTGTTCCGCTGGCACACCCAGCCATTGCACAATTGCCCGACACAACTCTGTCAAGGTCATCGTCCCAACCCCCGTTGTCACCGGTCAACCTCACCCATCACAATGTCAATGTTACCGACGATTGCCACCAAATCGGCAACTTTGTGCCCGGGAGCGACAGCAGGCAACACCGAGAGGTTCACGAACGCAGGACCCCGGATCTTCATTCGGTAAGGTCGTTCGCTCCCGTCACTGACCATGTAAACCCCCAACTCGCCCCGGGGAGATTCAATGGCGACATAGACATCGTTAGGCTTTGGTTTGGGTTTGGGAGGCACCTTCGCCATCACTTGTGGGGAGGGGTCATAAGGAGCATCAAACTCGGGTTCTGGGAAAGTGCGCAGTTTGTCAATGCACTGCTTGATGATGCGGACGCTTTGGCGCATTTCTTGGGAGCGCACCCAAACCCGAGCCCAACAGTCGCAGCCATCATGCGTCACCACATCAAACTCCACTCGATCGTAAACGCTGTAAGGTTGCACCTTGCGCAGGTCGTAGGGGATACCGCTTCCCCGAATCATTGGACCCGTCAACCCGTAATCCATCGCCATCTCAGGTGGGATGACCCCAATGCCAACAGTTCGGGCGACGAAAATCTTGTTGTAAGTCAGCAGGTCGTCCAACTCGTCAAAGCGTTTCAATAGGTAATCCAGCAGTTCCTCGGCTCTGTCCAACCACCCTTTGGGGATGTCTCGGGAAACGCCGCCAATGCGGATATAGTTGTAGGTCAGCCGTGCTCCGCATAAGTCTTCAAACAGGTCCAAGATCTTCTCCCGCTCGCGGAAGCAGTAGAAGAAGGGAGTCAAAGCACCCATGTCCAAGCCAAAAGTGCCTAAGAAGACCAGATGACTGGCGATCCGTTGAAACTCTGCAATCATCACCCGGATCCATTCCGCCTTCTCAGGAACCTTGATGTCCAGAAGTTTTTCCACCGCCAAGCAGTAGATCCAGTTGTTGTTCATTGCCGATAGGTAGTCCCAACGGTCCGTTAGGAAAATACCTTGGGGATAGGTGCGTTGTTCGGCAAGTTTTTCGAAGGAGCGGTGAAGGTAACCTAAATCGGGATCAGCTGCTCGGATCCATTCGCCGTCCACGCGGATGACCACTCGGAGCACCCCATGAGTAGAAGGGTGCTGCGGTCCCATATTGATCTCCATCTCGTCCGTTCGGATCTCGCTGCGTGTGGGAGCGATGACAACTTCTCGCACTTCGGTTTCGGTCATGGTCGTGCAGACCTCCCCTGTTCAACGAATGGCTCCTGTGAGCTACCGAATCTCCCCTCGAAGGATTTTGGCGGCATACTCATCGTCAAACCGCTCAATGTCGTGGACATAGTCCTTGCGCAGGGGATGCCCCACCCATCCCTCGGGCAGAAAGATGCGTCGTAAGTCTGGGTGTCCTTCAAAGATGATGCCCATCAGGTCATAGGCTTCCCGTTCGTGCCAGTTGGCAGTGCGCCAAACAGATGTGACTGAGGGCACTCGAGGGTCGGACCGAGGAACTCGCACCTTAACCACCAATTCGTGGCGGTGCCGAAAGGAAAAGAGATGGTAAACAACCTCGAACTCACCCTCCTGCAGCCAATCCACAGCCGAGAGGCAGCGAAGGAAGTTGAAGTCCAAATCTGGCTCGTTCTTCAAAAAGTGGCAAAAGTCTGTCAACCGCTCAGGCACCACACGCACTTCCAACCCATTTAACCCAACACGGGTGGCGAGGATTGCCTCTCCGAACTTTTCCCTTATCTTTTGCTCCAGTTGCTCTGGCGTCACTTGGGCACCACCCCTGTTTCGTTCGCCCTTCTACCCTTCAGGAAGGCAAAGCAGTGGGCAACTATGGGGAGGGTCATGTCCACCGCAGCACCCCTTTCCGCCACGCATAAACCCATCCGAAGGCAAGGACGAGGAGGAAAATGAGCATGTCTACGAAAGCTAAAACCCCCAACCCTTGCTCTTTCAACCACTTCAGGGCAGCACCCCAAGGGAAAAGGAAAATTGCTTCCACATCGAAGATGACGAAGAGGAGGGCGAACAGGTAGTAGATAATGCGAAACTGCACCCATGCTGTCCCTTTCGGCGGGACGCTGCACTCGTAAGTCATTTGCTTGTCCGGTGTCGGTTTATAAGGGCGCAAGAGCCACGCAATGCCTAAGGTTACCGCTACCGCCACGATACCAAACACAACGAAAACCCCAACAAACAGATACGCTTGAAGCGTCTCGGGCATTGTCGGTCACCGCAAAAATTATAGCCCCCTTTCGGAAAAGGGTAACTGCTTTCCGAAAGGCGATTCCCTGTGGACAACTTTTCGTAGGCGGCACCTTTGGCGATCCCCTCACCTTTGCCGCAAACTTTTTGTGAAAACAGGCAGTGTGTTGGCTCAGAGGTAATAGGAGGCAGCGGCAATGTTCATAGTGCTTCCTGCCATTGATTTACTGGGTGGCAAAGTGGTTCGGCTGCAACAAGGGCGCTACGATGCTGTCACGGTTTACAATGATGACCCTGCTACCGTAGCGCAGCAGTTTGAACAAGAAGGAGCAACTTGGCTCCATGTAGTGGATTTGGATGGGGCGCGTTCTGGCATCCCTTGCAACTGGGAAGCGATAACCGCTATCCGCCGTCAGGTGCGGTGCCAACTGCAATTTGGTGGTGGTGTTCGGTCCCTACCTGTTTTAGAGCAACTGCTTTCCCTTGGCGTGCAGCGGGTGGTTTTAGGCACCAGTGCAATTCGCACCCCCTTGTTCGCTTACGAAGCAGTTAAGCATTTTGGCGCCCATCGGATCGCTGTAGCGTTGGATGTAAAGGAAGGCAAAGTAGCGGTGCAAGGGTGGACGGAAACCGAAGCTCTCTCCTCAATTGAAGTGGGGCTTCAACTACGGCAAACTGGTGTAGAGTGGTTTGTCTACACGGATATCCTCCGAGATGGCATGTTAACGGCACCCAATGTAGAAGCCATTGCCCAATTCGCCGAAACTGTCAAGGGAAAAGTGATCGCATCCGGTGGCGTGACAGAACTCGTGCACATCCAACAACTCAAAAACCTTCAACCGCTGGGTGTAGTTGGTTGCATCGTTGGACGTGCCCTTTACGAAGGCAAGCTAAGTTTGAAAGCAGCGCTCCAGGTAGCATCCGAGTGAGGTTAGGTCACGGAACAGAAAGGGACCGAAGGGAGCGGATTAGCCACCCCAATTCCTCAGCCGTGCGGCGCAGCAGCGGTAGGGTGTTTTGCATCGCTTCCTGTTCGCTCATCGGTTTAGGGGTGATCGCCAAGCATGCATCAATTCCCCATTCGCGACATTGTTCCGCTCCCTCACCCAACTGACCAACAATGGCGATCACTGGTTTGCCATAGCGCTTTGCGGCTTGAGCAACCCCATAAGGCACTTTACCAAACCCTGTTTGGAAATCCAGTTTGCCTTCCCCAGTGATTACAATGTCTGCGGTTTGCACCCGTTGGTAGAACCGCACTGCCTCAAGGACCAAAGAGATACCCGGTAAGAGTTGGGCGCGACAGAACGCTATCAACCCAGCTCCCAGCCCACCAGCAGCCCCTGCTCCCGGGACCGTTTCTACTTCCACGCCTAAGTCACGGCGCAGGACAGCTGCGTAATGGCGCAAGTTTTGGTCTAACACTTCAACCATCTGTGGTGTGGCACCCTTTTGGGGACCGTAGACAGCGGAGGCGCCATTGGGTCCTGTCAAGGGGTTAGTGACATCGCAAGCCACCAAAAACTCTGCTTCCTGAAGGCGCGGGTCCAAACCGCTGACATCCACTCGGGCTAACTTGCCCAACTCTCCTCCCCCGAACTTGAGGTCATTGCCTTCTGAGTCCAGTAGCCGGGCACCTAAGGCTTGTGCCATTCCTGCCCCACCATCGTTGGTTGCGCTGCCCCCGATCCCGATGATGAACCGACGACAATTGGCATCCAGTGCTGCTCTGATCAACTCACCCACGCCGTAAGTGGTCGTGACCATCGGGTTTCGTTTATCTGGTGGGACCAGTGCTAACCCAGCAGCGGCAGCCATTTCAATCACGGCTGTCTGTCCATCTCCCAAGATGCCGAAAAAGGCTTCGACTGGCTCCCCTAACGGTCCCCTCACAGGGACCTTGACAATTGTGCCCCCCGTAGCCGCCACGAGGGCTTCCACTGTCCCTTCGCCCCCATCTGCCATTGGCACAAGGTCAAAGTGCGCATAGGGGAGGGCAATTTTGAGGCCATCAGCGATGGATTGGGCTACCTCTTTCGCACTGGCGCTACCTTTGAAACTGTCGGGCGCAATCAGAAAGGACAGCATGGAGGTCTCACTCCTCCTTAAATACCCAACAGTTCTCTCGCTTTGGCGACAATGTCATCGCTTTTGATCAGCGTTTCGCCCACCAAAATAGCGTCTACGCCAGCGTCTTCCAACAGCGCTACTTGGTCGCGCGTCTCAATCCCACTCTCACTCACAACGATGCATCCCGACGGGATGAGTGGGAGGAGCCGCAAAGTTGTGTTGAGGTCAACGGCGAAGGTGGCCAAATTGCGGTTGTTGATGCCAATGAGGCGGGCACCTGCTGCCAACGCTATTTCCAACTCCGCTTCCGTGTGCACCTCCACGAGAGCGTCCATACCCAGTTCGCAAACGACTGAGAGCAAATCTGTTAGTTCTGTTGGTGACAAGGCAGCAACAATCAGAAGCACTGCGTCGGCCCCGTAAAGGCGAGCTTCGTAAACTTGGTAAGGGTCCAGCAAAAAGTCCTTGCGCAGCAACGGTTTGGTGGTTAATCGGCGCGCTAAGGGCAAAAAGTCAAGGTTGCCCTGAAAGAAAGGTGCATCCGTAAGAATGGAGAGGGCGGCTGCTGGCGAGGCTTCGTAAGACCGCAAAATCGCTTCAGGATCAAAATCGGGGCGAAATAGCCCTTTTGACGGAGATGCCTTTTTCAACTCTGCAATCAACCGAATTGGTTCGCCATCTGACCTCCGAAGGGCATTAGCGAAAGGTCGGACAGGTGGGGCATCGCCCAATTGCTCCTGCAATCGGCTTAGTGGCAAAAGATTGCGTCGCTGCGCTATCTCTTCCCTCTTGACAGTGATGATTCGCTCCAAGATGCTCATGATTTCTTCGTCGCAGCGATAGCGACTGTTCGCACCTCCTTGCCTGTTGGATGGATAAAAGGCGCTGCCCTCATAAATCTTGCTGCAACCTTTGCGACAAATGTTGCCACCTGTAGCGCCGGGTATTGAAGGTGACGCAAAATCCTAAAAAGGTGACGAAGGGCAAAATGAGGTGAGCACGCCATGCTGACACAACCAATGAGTGTGGAAGAAGCCAAACGGGAAGTAGAACGCTTGCGGCAACTGGCAATTGACAAACCGGTGGCTGACATGACCCCAGAAGAAGCCGCTCAAGAGGCGGAGCGATTGCGTCGGGAGTTATCCATCCACAGTTGGCTCTACTATGTGCGGAACGCTCCCATCATCAGCGATGAGGAGTATGATCGGTTGTTTCGCCGTCTGGTAGAGATAGAGGAACGGTTCCCTCACCTCGTCACCCCAGATAGCCCAACCCAGCGGGTTGGGTTCCCTCCTGCTGAAGAGTTTGCCAAAGTGCGCCATCGGAAAGAAATGCTTAGTTTGGACAATGCTTTCAATGAAGAAGAACTGCGGGCGTTTGATCAACGGGTCAAACGGTTTTTGGGGCTGCCTGCCACAGAAGTGGTGGACTACACCTGCGAGCTGAAAATTGACGGGTTGGCCGTCAACTTAACTTACGAAAACGGCATCTTCGTTCTGGGCGCTACCCGAGGCGATGGGGTGGAAGGCGAAGATGTCACTAACAATTTGCGCACCATCAAGAGTATCCCCTTGCGGTTGATGGTGGACGATCCGCCCGCTATCATTGAGGTGCGGGGCGAAGTGTTCATGACCAAAACGGATTTTGAGGCGCTCAACGAGGAGCAGAGGAGGAAGGGGGAGCGCCTCTTCGCTAATCCCCGCAACGCTGCCGCCGGCTCAGTCCGGCAATTGGATCCCGCCATTACCGCCCAGCGACGGTTGGACATCTTCTGCTATGGCGTGGGCTACTGCGAAGGGATCACTTTTGAAACCCAATGGGAAGTGCTGCAATGGTTGGGACGAGCAGGCTTCAAAGTGAACCAACACAGTCGGTTGTGTCACGGCATCGGTGAGGTCATTGACTTCTGTTACGAGTGGGTGCAACGCATCCACCATGAACCCTACAGCGCTGACGGCGTCGTGGTGAAGGTAAACGCTCTGGATTGGCAAGAGCGGTTAGGGGCAACGGCTCATGCGCCCCGTTGGGCAATTGCCTTCAAGTTCCCCGCTGAGCAAAAAGAAACCCGCCTGCTTCGGATCGTGGTGCAAGTGGGACGCACAGGGAAGTTAACTCCCGTGGCGGAATTGGAACCCGTGCAGGTAGAAGGCGTCACGATTACCAGCGCTACCCTACACAATGAAGACCAAATCAAGCGCTTGGATGTGCGAGTGGGCGATTATGTCATCGTCCAACGAGCTGGTGGCGTTATCCCTGAAGTGGTAGGAGTTGTCAAGGAGAAACGGACAGGCGAAGAACAACCCTTTGAAATGCCTAAAGAGTGTCCCATCTGCGCTACCCCTGTAGTTCGTCCAGAGGGGGAGGTGGACTACTACTGTCCTAACCCTGACTGCCCTTCTCGGGTGGAAAACTGGATCAAACACTGGTGTTCCCGCACTGCCCTCAACATTGAGGCGTTAGGAGAGGAGCGGGTGCGCCAGCTGGTGGAAGCAGGGTTGGTCAATGACCCTGCTGACCTATACTTCCTCCAAAAGCACCAACTGGTTCGGCTGCCAGGTTGGGGAGATAAGTTGGCGAACAAGGTGCTGAGTGAACTCCAACGAAGCAAGACGGCTCCCCTTTCGCGCTTCATCTTCGCCTTGGGAATCCGCCATGTAGGCGAACGAGTGGCAGAGTTGCTGGCGCGCAAATTCGGGAGTTTGGACCGGTTGGCAACTGCCCGAGAGGACGAAATCCGTTCCATCCCCGGCATCGGTTCAAAAATTGCTGAAAGCGTTGTGAGTTTCTTCCGAAGCGATTTGGGCAAGCGGCTCTTGACAAAGTTGCAAGAGGCGGGAATTCAACCTGCTCCTGAAGAAGCCCCCACGCTGGTGCCTGACTCTCCGTTGAAAGGCAAAGTGGTTGTCTTCACCGGAGAGTTGAGCCGATGGACAAGGTCGCAAGCCGAAGAGATTGTCAAGCGCTTGGGAGGACGCCCTGCCTCCAGCGTGTCGCGGCAAACCGATTTTGTCGTAGTAGGCACCAACCCTGGCAGCAAGTTACAACGAGCCCAAGCCTTGGGAGTGCGCACCCTCACGGAGGAAGAGTTTGTAGCAATGGTGGAACCCTACTTGCAAGGACAGCTTGCTCCTAACAACCAAGACAAGACCCCGGAACCCGGCAGCGACCAACTCAGCCTGTTGGACGGTTGACAAAAGTCAACCTGTGGCAGAATAGTTACAACTGAGCCAAGAGTCTGCAAGGGACAGTGTGGGATGACCATGGGCTTGGAAAACCTGTCGCCACCGTTGCGCACAGCTATCTCCTTCGGACGACAAGGAAAGATGACAGAAGCCTTTCAACACCTGATGCAGTGGCTGGGGGTCTCTCATGCTGGGTTGTATCGCCCAGAAGGAGATTGTTGGAGTTGCTGGATTGCTTACGGCAACCCACCCCTTACTTTGGCAAGTCCAGAGATGGGGGAACAGGAGACAATAAAGTTGTTTCCTTCCTCTGAGGCTGAGGAGCAAAGGGGAGTGGTCAGGATACAACCCAGCGAGGGGAGCCTTGGCTACCTGCTATGGGTTGCCCTTCCCCCAGCAACTTCCTTACCTGCCTCTTTCCTTTGCGGTCTCTTGGAGTTAATTGGAGAAGTGCTTGCGAATTGGTTGCGACCGAAGGAAGTCGCTTACGATATAGAGCCTCTCGCCCGTTCCTTCCGAGTTGCTACTTTGGGGGAGTTAGCAGCGGGAATCGCTCACGAAATCAACAATCCCCTGCAGGTCATCATGGGTAATGCGGAACTCTTGCTGGATACAGCGGAATTAAATGAGCGAGTGCGAGAGAAACTCACCGATATTTTGCAAGCGGCGGAGAGCATCCGGAACATTGCGAGAGCCGTGACCCATTTCGCTGATGTCCGTCGCTCCGAAGAGAAGGAGTTGTTGGACCTCAATCAGGTTGTGAGAGACGCCATGCAGTTGGTGTCTTATTCTTTGGTGCGCAATGGCATCCAACTGATCTTACAGTTAGCCCCTGATTTATCGCCCATTTGGGCAAGGCGTGGGGATTTGGAAGAGATCATCGTGCAATTGGTCCGCAATGCGAGCGAGGCAATCATGGAAAGTGGGAAAGGGAGTCAAGTGATCGTCCGCACCCAAGGGCAAGGCGAGTGGGTGCGGCTGGAGGTAGAAGACGACGGACCGGGGGTGCCTCCTAACCTTCGGGATCGGATCTTCGATCCTTTCGTTACCACAAAAGCCGCTAAAGGAGGCACCGGTCTGGGCTTAGCTATCATCCAAAATCTGCTCGCTGCCCACCGTGGGCGCATCCGATTGGAAGATAGCCCTTCGGGGGGTGCCCGCTTCGTGGTGGAGTTCCCATCTTGGGAATCCGCTTTTTCGCAACCGCCAGGAGAACGATCCCAGTAAAGGAGGGAGACCACTCGTGTTTCCAGAGGTAAAAGAGCCTAAAGCGGAGATCGGAGTCTTTGGTGGTTCTGGGCTTTACCGCATGGAAGGGGCGACCGTGTTAGAAGAAATCAGCGTAGAAACGCCTTATGGAGCACCCAGCGATGTCATCACCATTGTAGAGATTGCTGGAAGGCGGGTGGCTTTCCTGCCCCGGCATGGTCGCAAGCACCAATACCCGCCCCACAAAATCCCCTACAAAGCCAATATCTGGGCAATGAAGGCTTTGGGGGTGCAGCGGGTATTAGCTCCTAATGCAGTCGGTAGCTTGCAACGCCACATCAAGCCCGGCGATTTCGTCATCTGCGATCAATTTGTAGACCGCACCCGTCACCGTGATGATACCTTCTTTGACGGTCCTATCACCACCCATGTGAGCACAGCCGATCCCTATTGCCCACAACTGCGGGAGATTGCCATCCAAGCCTGCCGCGACTTAGACATTCCCCACCACGAACGAGGCACAGTCGTAGTCATTGAAGGTCCCCGCTTCTCCACCAAAGCTGAGAGCCGTTGGTTCACCAGTATGGGTTGGGAAGTCATCAACATGACTCAATATCCCGAAGTCACCCTTGCCCGCGAGGCAGAACTGTGCTATGTCAATATCTCCATCGTCACCGACTACGACACAGGTCTGGTGGCAGAAGGGGAAGTAGAACCTGTCTCAGCCGAAGAAGTGATGCGCAATTTTGCCGCCAGTTTGGAGAAGGCGAGAGCCCTTTTGGTCACCATTATCCAACGCATCCCCTCCGAACGAACCTGCCCTTGTCCCCACGCCTTGCGCCACGCCCGGGTCCATGTGTGACCTCTCCAGCACAAGGGCAAATGGGTTCAACGAAGGTTGGGAAGCCTTGGTTTGCTGCGGCGAGCAAGGACAAAACTTTGTCGGCAACTTCATGAACAAGGTCACTTGCTACTGCCTGCATTGGGCTTCGCACTTTTTGTAGCGCTAACTTGTGTTAAAATTCTGCGCTGAACACCTATTAGGCTCGCACCACTCACGGGTGAGGCAAGATAGACGGAGTCCGAGGAGGCATGAAGCAGCGATGCGGCGGTTTAGGGTGTTTGTTCCACAAGCGTTGCCTTTAGGCATGTTCGTTACCGCTCTTCATCAAGCAAAAAGGCATGAGGCGCAAGCGCAACTGATAGCCAAACCCGCACCAATGCCTTCATCCGCCCTCCCATCCTTTTGCCTCCTAAGTGATCGTTGGGGACCCTGAACCGCCGTTGGCTCGTTTAAGCTGATGTCCAGTTGAAACCGAAGGAGGTGATTGCGATGCGCAGTGGTCGGGCGATTGTGGTCGCCTTCTTGGTCGTTGGGATTGGGTTGGTTCTGTCGTTCCACGCAGCCCAGCAGCGGCGTCAACAAGCTCAAACCCGCCAAGTAACAACAGCGCCTTTGGGCGCTCGATCTTACCTCCCTTTGCAACCTGTTCCCATGTCGTTGGAGGTCCAGACAGTGCGCATCTTGCTTGGGTTTCAAGACACAGAACCGACAGTTTGGAAAGGTCGCTTCCTCCTCTCTGAGGGTGTGATTGTGCGAGCGGAACCTTGGCGCATTGGCGTCAATGACCAAGTAACTCCTGACGGTTCTTTCACAGTGCACACGCGCCGAACGGTTGCTGGCACGCAAGGGCAACAAGCGATTACAGAAAACGGTTTGGTGCTCACCATCCGAGCACCTGCTTCTGCGTCTATTTCGGTTACAACAGACAAGGGCGAGTTTTCTGTTACTTTGGGCTCCTTATCTTGGCGGAAGCCGCTGACCTTTCTCAACGGGCAAGTGCAGATAGATATCGTGCCTCCCGTAGTGACGGTGGCAGATACGGAGCGAGAAGAAGATTTTCCCGCTGCTGCTCTTGCTCCCGATGGCACGGTTTATGTCGTTTATGTGGAGCACGAGCATTTGGGACCGCCAACAGCAGTTCCGCTTGAGCCGCTCCCGAAGGACGAACAAGGTGTTCCTACGGACTTCTCCGCCTTCAAACCAACGGATGGTGGCGACCGGGTGATGTTGACTTGGTTTGACGGTCAGCGGTGGGCGCAACCGATACCAGTCACCGACGAAGGCTTGGATGTTTGGCGACCAACGGTCGCTGTTGACAGCAACGGTTTGGTTTGGGTCATTTGGTCGCAGAATTTGAACGGCAACTGGGACTTGTTAATGCGCACCTTCAACCCCAAAACGCAGCAATGGTCCAAAACGGAACGCTTGACAAAGGAGCAAGGAGCAGACATTCACGCTGTCGCTGTCCGTTCCGCTGCAGGGCGTGTTTGGGTGGCATGGCAAGGTTGGCGAGACGACAATTTTGACATCTGGTTGATGGAAACAGGGGAACGCAAACCTTTCCGCTTAACCCAAACACCTGCTAACGAGTGGTCACCTGTTCTCACTGCTGATCAAAAAGGCAATTTGTTTGTTGCCTTTGACACTTACGAACGAGGCAACTACGATGTGCGCTTGGTAGTGGTCAACGAAGCCGCACCAACCCAACGGCGGACGGTGGCTGTGACAACATCCCCGCTGTTTGAAGCGAACGCTGCAATCGCCTGCGATTTACAAGGGCGAGTTTGGATCGCTTGGGAGGAGCGCCCAGAGAATTGGGGAAAGGATTCAGGGGCTTACTACCGCGACCGAGGCGGCAACCCAGGAACACCTTTGTATCCCGCTGCACGCACAACCGTAAGGGTCGCCTGTTGGTCTAACGGGCGCTTGTTTTACCCAGCGGATGTTTCCGCCTCTCTGCCCAAAAGATTGCAGACAGCGAACAGTTACCCTCGTTTAGGGGTAACTGCTGATGGGCGAGTGTGGCTCTCGTTTCGGCACCGTGAAAATTGGCGCGGACCAGCAGGCACTTATTGGTGCTCCTACTTGACCAGTTATGACGGCGATCGGTGGAGCCTCCCAGTGATGCTTCTCTACTCTGACAACCTCCTTGACAACCGCCCTGCTTTGGTGAGTTTGCCTACAGGGCACTTGCTTGCTGTTTACAGTGGCGATGGACGCTATCGCTATCACGGTCCCTTAGGCGTTGTCAACAATGCCTTGTATGCTGCGGTTTGGCAGCGGGAGTTGGCTTCGCTTCCCCGTCTTTCGGAGACGCCGCCTTTTACCGCTCCCAAAGCGGTCCAATCCGTTCACCCAACGGAAGCGAAAGACATTGCCCGCTTGCGGGCATTTCGGTTACAGTTAGGTGGCAAGACCTATCGCATCATGCGGGGCGAGTTCCATCGTCACACAGAAATTTCCGCAGACGGCGGCGGTGATGGGTCTCTGGAGGACATGTGGCGCTACGCATTGGATGCGGCTGACTTGGATTGGATTGGCTGCGGCGACCATGACAATGGAGGCGGGCGCGAATACCCTTGGTGGCTGACCCAAAAGACCACCGACATCTTCCACCACCCACCCAAGTTTGTGCCCATGTTCAGTTACGAGCGGAGTGTGCCCTACCCCAGCGGACACCGCAATGTGATGTTTGCTCAAAGGGGAGTGCGCACCTTGCCACGCCATCCTGATGTCAAAGGCACCTTAGAGCAAGGGGCGCCAGACACAAAGATGCTTTATCGCTATTTGCTGCAGTTTGACGGGATTTGTGCTGTGCACACCTCCGCAACAGACATGGGCACGGATTGGCGGGACAACCACTCAACGGCAGAACCGGTGGTGGAGATCTACCAAGGTTGTCGCCAAAACTACGAATACTTAGGTGCCCCCCGTAGCGCTACGAAAGCCGAAGAGTCCATCGGCGGATGGCAACCAGCTGGCTTCGTCTGGGAAGCTTTCAAAAAGGGCTTCCGATTAGGCTTTCAAGCCTCGTCCGACCATGTGAGCACCCACATCAGTTACGGGAAGGTGTTCGTAGAGCAACCAACGCGACAAGAGATTTTGGACGCCTTCAAAAAGCGGCACTCTTATGCTGCCACAGACAACATCTTGTTGGTCGTCACCTGTGGGGAGCACCTGATGGGCGACGCCTTCTCAGTTAAAGAGCCACCCAAACTGGACATCTTTGTCATCGGGACCGCACCGATCGCCCGCTTGCACATCATCAAGGACTTTCAGCATGTCTACACGGCGGAGCCGAAGAAGCGAGAAGTGCGGCTCCGTTGGCAAGACCTTGCAGCGGAAAAGGGCAAGGAAAGCTGGTATTATGTGCGGGCGGAGCAGGAAGATGGGCAACTGGCGTGGTCTAGCCCAATGTGGATTCGCTACGAGTAAGAACGCAAAAAACCGCTCAAGCCCAACCAGCAGCTCCAATTCCTACCTCTGCCATAAAAGTGGTGAGCAACGATGGCAGATGAACACCAACGCCTGAGTTGGCAAGAGATCGCCTTCATCGCAGCCATAGGCGTTGGGATTTTGCTCAATGCGTTAGGCGTCGTTAAAACGCTGCCCGGCACAAACTTGGACACGGCTGTTTTGTTAGCGCTTATTGGCGGGTGGCGCATCTTTTATGAGTCGTTTTCCGAGTTGCTACTCCATCGGCGCATCGGGGCTGACCTTGCCGTTTCCCTCGCTGCTATTGCAGCCTTGCTCGTTGGCGAGTATCTGGCAGCGGCGGAAGTCATCTTCATCATGCTCATTGGTGGCGCTTTGGAACATTACGCTGTCGCTAAAACCCACAGCGCACTGGAACAGTTATTGGAACTTGCTCCCAAGACCGCTCGAGTTAGGCGCAATGGGGACGAAGTGAAAGTGCCCATTGAGCAAGTGCAGGTTGGCGACCTTGTGATCGTGCGTCCCGGTGAACGCATCCCTGTTGATGGCGTCGTTCTGGCAGGTCGCTCCTCGGTCAACCAAGCCCCGTTGACAGGAGAATCGCTACCCGTAGAAAAAACGATCGGCGACGAAGTGTTTGCGGGCACGCTCAACCAGTTTGGCACTTTGGAAATTCGCACCACGCAGGTCGGCAGTGAGACGAAGTTGGGGCAAATCGTTCAACTCGTTCGCGAAGCCCAGGAACGGAAGAGCAAAGTCCAGCGCCTCGCTGATAAGTATGCTCAGTGGTTTGTGCCCGTTTTGCTGGTTGTTGGTGCATTGACTTTCGTATTTGTTCGGTTTGGGTTGGGGTTGGAAGCGCAACAAACTTGGCTGAGAGTTGTTTCGGTGTTGATCGTTGCTTGCCCGTGTGCAATGGTCTTGGCGACGCCGACGGCTGCTGTCGCTGCCCTCGGTCGGTTGGCGCGCAGTGGCATCATCGTCAAAGGCGGCATCTACCTTGAGCAATTAGCAGAAGCCAGTTGCTTTGCTTTGGACAAAACGGGCACGCTTACGGAAGGCAAACCGAAGGTGCAGGCTGTCTTCCCATTGGGCAATGCTACTGCAGACGAAGTTTTGCAACTGGCTGCTTCCGCCGAACAATCCTCCGAACAGGTTTTCGCCCAAGCGATTTTGGACGAGGCGAAGCGCCGCCACCTGACCTTTCTGCCTGCCGAGGAGTTTCAGGCTTTTCCCGGCATGGGCGTTCAAGCAAAGGTCAATGGTGTAACAGTTTTGGTTGGTAGCAAAAGTTTCGTCATGGAACGAGGATGCGAAGTGAACGAGGCAACGCAGCGGCAACTGGCGGACTTTGCCCAACAAGGGTTGACCAGCATCCTCGTTGCTTGCTCCGAGAAACCATCGCACCTACGCCTTGTGGGCATCATCGCCCTCGCTGACCAGTTGCGCCCGCAAGCAAAAGAAGCGGTGCAGCAACTGAAAGCGATAGGCATTCGGCGCATCGTGCTCTTGACAGGCGATAACGAAGCGGTGGCTCATCGCATCGCTCAGCAAGTCGGGATTGACGAAGTTCAGGCTGAGTTGCTTCCGCAAGGAAAGGTGGCAATCGTCCGACAGTTGCAAACCCAAGGCTACAAGGTAGCGATGGTCGGCGATGGCATCAATGATGCGCCTGTGTTGACCGCAGCCGATGTCGGCATCGCTTTGGGGGGCATCGGGATAGATGTCACGATAGAAGCCGCCGACATCGTGTTGATGACCGACGACTTGAACCGATTGCCTGAAGCTGTGGATTTGAGTCGGGCTGCGATGCGCATCATCCGCCAAAACTTGCTTTTGTTTGCTATCGGGGTGAATGCGTTAGGTGTTGGGTTGGCTGCTGCTGGCATTTTCAAACCTGTCGCTGCCGCCGTTATGCACCAAATCGCCTCGTTGCTCGTGGTGCTCAACTCGCTGCGTTTGCTCGCCTATCGCACCGACACGCCGTTATACCGTTGGTGGGTGAAGGGGCAATCCCTTTGGCAGCGGGTTGTGCTGGAGGGGCAGCGCCGCTCCCTTTTGTTGCGATCGTGGTTGCAGCAGCATCGCAAGTCAGTGACAGTTGGCGCTCTCGTTAGCGTCTTTGTTCTCTGGCTCCTTTCTGGCATTTACATTGTCAACCCTGACGAAGTGGCAGTTGTGCAGCGGTTTGGTCGGCTGGTGGCTGTTGATGTGCCACCGGGCATTCACTATCGCCTTCCATCGCCGCTGACAAAGCTGACAAAGTTGCGCAAGCATGAATTGCGACGGGTCGAGATCGGTTTTCGCACCCTCCCCAAGCGTGGGCAAGAACCACCCGCTTACGAATGGAACTTTCTTCACCAGTTTGGGCGCTACCGCAAATTGCCTGACGAATCGCTAATGATCACGGGTGACGAAAACATGGTCTCGGTGAATGCCGTTGTTTACTACCGTATCGCCAACGCAGCTGATTTCCTCTTTCGCATCGCCGATGCGGAGGAGTTGGTTCGTCTTGTGGGCGAAAGCGCACTCCGCGAAGTAGTAGCGCAGCTCCCTTTGGATGCCGTGTTGGTTGTGGAACGGCAAATGGTGGAAAAAGCGGTGCAAGCGCAAACCCAGCAACTTTTGTCCCGCTACCGTTCCGGCATTGAAGTCGTTGCTGTTCGCCTGCAAGATGTTCATCCACCGTTGGAAGTCGTAGATGCATTCCGAAAAATTGCCAGTGCTTTCGAGCAGAGGTTGGCAATGGTCAACCAAGCAGAAGCCTACCGCAACGAACAAATCCCTCTGGCGCGTGGGAAAGCTGCAGCCCAAGTGGAAGGCGCTAAGGGCTACCGCATCCGTCGCTCGGTGCGCGCTGTTGGCGAAGCGCAACGCTTTACTATGTTGGCGGAAGTTTACCGGCAATTTCCCCAAGTGACCCGCATTCGCCTCCACTTGGAGGCAATCGAGCAAGCGTTGGCAGGGAAACCCAAAGTTATCTTAGACGCCCGTCAACTGCAGCGGCGACAAATCCTGTTCGTGGACGAAAAGAGCTTATCGCTTACTTTGCCCGAAGCCATGCGATCGTTGCCTCAACCTCCCCAATCGCTGCAAGAACCTGCGGCTCCGCAGCATTGAAACAGTGAGCATTGCCGAGGGAATTGCAAGTAGTGCCTTTTTGTCAAGGCAAAACATGCGCGCCACGGGAGTGATGGCGAATGGAAGTGAAGGCGAAAAGACGATGGATAGCTGCCTTTTTTAGCGTGGCTGGTTTCTTCCTGCTTTTGCGTTGTTTCTTCACCGTGGACGAGACAGAATGGGCGGTTGTGGTTCGATTGGGGCGGTTGGTGCGGACGGTTGGTGAAGCAGGCTTGCACCTGCGGTTGCCTATTGACAGCGTGCGCAAGTTTGACAAGCGCTTGCAAGTTTACAACCCTCCCGCTACCGAGTTCCTCACGGGCGATAAAAAGAACTTGCTTGTGGAGCCTTTCGTCGTTTGGCGCATTGACGATCCCGTTCGGTTCTGGCAAGGCGTTGGTGACCCTTTGGGTGCCGAAATGAGGCTCCATGACTTGGTCTGGTCGCAGTTGGCAGCAGCGTTGGGCAACTACGAACTCAACCAACTCATCGTTGTCCGCAAAAACGAATTGGGCAACGGCGAAGCGACGAAACTAACCGAATTGACGGAGATTGTGCGCAAACAGTGTCGAGATACTGCCCGTCGCTTTTATGGGATTGACATCGTTGATGTGCGCATCAAACGGCTCAACTTCCCCGAGCGCAACAAGGAAGCCGTTTTTGCCCGCATGCGCGCGGAGCGGGAACGAATTGCCAAGCGCTACCTCGCTGAAGGCGAGGAGATAGCAACCCGCATCAAAGCAGAAGCTGACCGCGAACGAGAGCGCATCCTCGCCGAGGCTTACCGCGAAGCGGAACGCATCCGGGGAGAAGGAGATGCTATCGCTGCCCGCATCTACGGGCAAGCCTTCTCCCGTGACCCTCAGTTTTACAAGATGCTGCGAACTTTGGACGCCTACAAAAAAGCGTTAGACGAGAAGACCACCATCGTTTTATCAGCGGACTCGGAGTTTCTTCGTTTGCTAACGCAAGGGAGAGATGCCCAACGGTGAGCACTGGCACGAACTCATTGTGCCACGAGAATGGCACCGAAAGAAGGCGATGCTGATGAGTCGAGCCTTTGTTGTTGCTTTTGCGCTCTATTTACTCAGCGGAATTTACATCGTCGGGAGCGACGAAGTAGGGGTTGTTCGGTTGTTTGGACGAGTGTGGAAGGAACGAGTGCTGCCGGGGTTGCATTACCGACTGCCCTTCCCGTTCACCCGATTGGACAAGGTCAAAGTGAGACAAGTGCGCCGCATCACCATCGGCATGGAAGCCCCTGACGCAGTCCTTGGACGACAAGCTAACCCGCTGCAAGCGCAATTTCTGACAGGTGACCAAAACATCGTCCTCATGCGTGCTGTCATCCAGTACACGGTGCGCGATCCCGTGCGTTATTTGTTCGTAGCAGTTGATCCCGAAGAAATGGTCCAAAAGGTTGCGGAAGCAGCCCTGACCAGCGAAATTGGGCAGATGTCTGTTGACGCTGCGATGACAACAGGCAAAATCGCTATCCAAAACCGAGTGCTGCAAAAGACGCAGCAGTGGTTGAGCGACATCGGGGTATCCGTTACCGCTGTGACAATTGAAACAGTTGCGCCGCCAGATCCTGTTAAGGACGCTTTTGACGCTGTCGTCCGAGCGCGTCAGAGTCGTCACCGGCTCATCCTTGAAGCCCAAGGCTACGCCACTGCAGTTATTCCTCAAGCGCGAGGCGAAGCCCAAAAACTTATCAACGACGCTATTGCCTTCCGAGACCGACGCATCGCCGAGGCGAAAGGGGAAGCCGCACGCTTTATAGCCTTGCTTGCGGAGTATCGGAAGGCTCAAGATGTCACCTCTGCTCGCCTCTACTTTGAAGCGATGGAGGAATTGCTGCCGAAGATCAAGAAGGTCATCGTTGACCCTCACGGAGGACAAATGGATGTTGGCATGGTTCAGCGGCAACCGTAAGCATCAGTGGGTAGCGAAGCACAGCGAGTTGCTATGGAGGGAGCAGGTGTGGGCGTGAGAGAAAAGTGGGCACCTTTGCTTTTCACCGTTATCGTGATGGGTGCTATCATCTGGTGGACAACAAGCTACTCAAGCAAATCGGAACCGCAAAACCCATTGCCTGATACGGCAGTTTGGAGATTGGTGCAAGCATGCCGAGAGGGCGATGTGGCAGGCTACTTGGATTGCTTTGAGGCTTCCTTGCAACAAAAGGTGGAGCGGTTGGTGCAAGAGCAAGGGTCTGAACGCTTCCGCCGCTACCTGAAGCAACTTGTCGCTCCTGTTAAGGGCATCGTCACTTTTGCCCCACAGCGCGATGCCGAAGGAAACTGGCGTGTCGTCACCGAATTCGTTTTTGCTGACCGAACTGAGCAACAAGTTTTTCTCGTGCGCAAAGTGAGAGGGGTTTGGAAAATCGTCGGCGTAGAGACTGCTAAGTCCGTGCCTGTCCTCGTTCCCTACGGGACACCTGTGAAAGGGTTGTGAATGTTGTTTTAGACCAACCAAACACGGTAGTTGGGAATCTTTTTCAGCGACTTTGAAGGGTGGAGGCAACGAAGGAAGCGGGTCAGGTCTTGCCGACCGCCAAAATCCGAACAGGCACCTGCTGTTGCAGGTGCCCTTTACAAACAAGAGCCGGTGTGGTATAAACTTCGTGAGCCTTAGGTTGGCTGATGAGGAGGCGAGCAGCCATGTGGCGGGCTGATTGCTGGGTGCCCCGCGCGCGGGGATTGCATTGGTGGGTTCTGGGGATTTCCTTGTTGGTGGTGTTGACAGGAGGTTGGGCACAGGGGAGTGGCGCACCGATTGTGACTTTCTTGGAGCCTTCAGATGGCTCAACCCTTCCCACTGATTTGGATACTCTCTCCATCCGCTTTCGGCTGATTAGCCCCGACAATACCAACCTGATGCGTTACCAACCCTTTGTGAACGGTTTGCCCGGGAACGACCCCATCCCCATTGACCCACCCAGACCCCAAGTGGAGTTGACCATCTTGTGGAGAGGCGTGAAGCAGTTTCCTGACGGTGTCCACACCATCACCATCAAAGTGGTGGATGCGAAGGGACGAGAGGGAAGCGGCACCCTGACCCTCTACAAAGGGCGCGATTTGACCAAACCAACTGCCGAAATCCTTCAGCCACGCAGCGGTGAAATGGTGCGGGGTAAAGTGCCCATCTTGGTGCGCGTGAGCGATGACCGAGGCGTTCGGGGCATCACAGTCAGTGCCACCCAACGCGAAACGGCAAGAACACAGACTATCTACATGACCGTAGGCAATTTCGGTCGACTGATGGAAGTGCGGGTTATGTGGGACACAACCTCCAAGCACCCAGAAACTGGTGAAGACCTTTTCCCGGATGGCATTTACCTGCTTCAGGCGCGGGTGCAGGATCAAGAGCGCAATGAAGGGGTCTCCAGTGAAGTGTTGGTTATCGTCCAGAACCGAATTGCCCAACCGTTGATCTCGCAGGAGCCAACTGGGCAAACTATCCGAGGTGGGGCACTACCGCCAATTGTTCCTGCTGAAAGCCCAACAGGGCAAGCAGCAACTTTGGTTGTCCCTTCAGAGCAGGAAGCCAAGCCGAGCAGCGTTGCTCTTCGCCTTGCCTTGCCCAGCCCTGAGGGGACACCTGCTGTCGCAGAGAGCCTGCTCCTTACCTTGCCCGCTCAAACCCTTGGTCAGGTTGCGACGGCAAATGTAGTGCCTCAAACCCGACTTACTTTGGCGCTGCCAAAGACTGAGGGGACGGTTCATCGGCTTGGGGAAGCAACCGTAGCGCCTCGTTCAGACCTCCCCTTGCCCCAACCTGTAGGAACCGTTGCTGCTGTCAAGCGGTTGGCACCTCATCTGCCCTCAGGGGAAGGAACACCGGCTCGTCTCGGGAGGACACCTCAGCCAACCATGCCATTGACCGCAACCCCTCAATGGGCACCTATCAGGCACGCGGCTATAGTGCCTCCAACAGGTCAGGAGCGGCTGTATGTGGCTTGGGTGCTTCCTTCTCCCCGAACTTTGCGACGCACTGTTGAAGAACTGCCTCAAGAGCCAATGGCTGTTGCTCCCGTGCCCACCCCCCGATTGCCCGCATCAAGCCAAGTCACCCAACCCAAGGCACCTCGCCCTTCTCAAGCGCCAATCGTGCAATCTGCTCACTCCTTCCGCTACACCGTTATTGCGGGCGACACTTTGTTCAACTTGGCGCAGCGTTTCGGTTTGAGCATCAAAGAGTTGGCAGCAGCAAACGGATTACCGGAGAACGCACCGCTGCGCATTGGGCAGCGGCTAATTATCCCAGCGCGCCCCGTTAGCGTCTTAGTAGACGGCAAGGTGGCCGAATGTGAAACCCCCGCCTTTGTCCGCCAAGGAGTGGCGGTCGGTTCCTTGCGAGCCGTCGTAGAAGCCAGTGGAGGCACGGTTGGTTGGAGTCACGAACGGAAGCAAGCTACTGCTAACCTTGGTCCTATCAGCCTCACCGCCACTATCGGACGCAACACTTTGGAAGTGAATGGGGAATCTGTGCCCTTATCATTGGCTCCCTTCCTGATGAGTAACCGCACCTTCCTCCCACTGCGTCCTTTAGGGAACGCCTTGGGCAAGACGGTCATTTGGGAGAAGGGCACAGTGCGAATGGAGAGCCCCAAGTAAGCGTCGGAGAATAGGTTTCTCATCAGTGATTGCGGAGCGCCTGCAGGGTCTGTTGGATGGCGCGCAGGCATTTGCTGATCGTCGCTTTGGACACACCCCGGCGCCGTGCAATCTCAGCAGGTCGGTAGCCTTCTACGAGCAACAGCAACACTTCTCTCTGCGTTGGGGTTAAACGGGCTAATAACTCCCGCATGAGGCAGCGTGCGGTCAGAATAGCTTCTGGGTCGCTTTGTCCCCTTACCTCACATGCAAACACGCATTCGTCCACGCCCAAGCGTTCGCACAGGGCACAGAGACTTTCCACCACCACGCCTTCCCGCATCTTGCTGTCTATGCTGCGCCCGCGCCGCAAGACATCAATAGCGTGTCGGTAACAAGCGCGAAAGATGTAAGCGTCAGGCTTATGACGCAACTCCTGCCAATGTTCCAGCAGGAACAGGGTCATTTCGCTGACCAAGTCTTCCCGCATCTCCCGATCCACGACCAATCGGGCTGCCAGTTTGTAGAGATGAGTGCGAGCCTCTTCCACCGATTGCAGCGGTGCAACCATGAAATAGGTTGACCCTCCTAACCCCAAACGACAGTCTTCTGGCGGCGAAGAGAATGACGCACCTTTGCTATGTTTGCTTTGAGTTTCCTCAACATTGACAGGGGAACGCGCTCTCACGGGCGGAGGGCAACTTTGATAGCTCCTTTGACACCAGCATGAAGAGCCGTTTGCACAGCGGTGTGCCACTGAGAGAGAGGAAACCGGTGGGAGACAAAACCTTGAAAAATTCCAGCGTTCTCAGCAAGAAACTTGACGGCGAGGTCAAAAGTGCGGACAGAGTTGCCTTTCCAATGTTCCAACCCGTATGCGTAAGAGCCGAGGATGCGCACTTCTTTGAACCAAACGCTTGCCCAAGAGACGGAAGGTTCTGCCGGCATTCCTACGACCACGACCCACCCGTTTGCGCGTGCCCACCGGACGGCGTCGTCCAGAGAGCCTTGGGAACCCACACAGTCTATCACAACATCAAACCCACCCAATACTGTAGGCTTCCCCAGTTCGGGATAGAAAAGGTGCGCCTTAGAATGTTTCTGCAACTGCTTGTAGGTCTCTTTACCAGCAGCAAGCACTTCATCAGCACCCAACCGCTTTGCCCATGCTCGTTGGTGAGGGTATTTACCAACCGCTACGAGGAAAGTGGAGGAATGTTGAGAGGCGCGTTCTACGAAGCGCCATGCAGCGATCGTGAGTAACCCCATGGTGCCGCAGCCCAACACCAAAACCTGTTTGGGTTGAGTATCCAAAAACCGCCAAAGCCTGAGCACGGCGTGAAGGGCACAACTGAATGGCTCCACCAAAACAGCTTCCTCGTCACTGAGTCGATCGGGGACGGGAAAGAGTTGCCACTCATGGGCCACCAGTTCGTCGCTCCATCCCCCACCAGTGTCGCGGCAGTAGCCGGTTTGAACCCCTGCACCGATCACGCCCTCCGTCAAACGCTCACAGCATGCATAGTTACCTTCGGCACACCGAGGGCATGGGGGTAAAAGTTCCCGCACAAAACAACTAAGCGCTGGCTCTACAACTACCCTATCGCCCACTTTCACTTTGGTTACCGCCGAACCTACTTCTGTCACTTCCCCCACAATCTCGTGCCCAAAGGTGAAAGGCACCGAAGTTAGAGGGGAAAGGAGAAGGGAACTTTTGGCAGTGATCACAGCCAAATCGCTTCCGCAAATCCCACACAAGCGAGGTCGCACGCGAACCCAATGAGGGGAAGGCAGTCGCAGCGGTGGCACTTCTCGCAACGCAACCAACCCTAAGGAACTGGTGAGCAACCGGGGAAACCGGTCCCCTAATGCCTTAACGATTAGGTAGCGCCAAAGGCTCTTGCGAAATTGAACGGCTCGCAATCTGCCACGCTCCTTTTGGGCTGAAATTTTAGGCTATCGGGAAGGAAAGGCAACGGTTGTCAAGGGTTGCAAGCGAGCGGTAACAAAACAACCCACTCTGTCACCGATAGTGTAGGGGCATGGGAAAGGACTTTCTGCCCGAAGGCTGACTTCTTCGGAAAGAGCAACCAACAGATGCACGCGGTCGCCTAAGTGAACCACCTCCAAAACAGTTCCCTGCCATGCACCGGGAGTATCCGCTGCTACTAACTGCACTTGTGAAGGGAAAAACTGCAGCAGGGCAATTGTTCCCTCAGGTAGATCAGTTGAGATGGGGAGCAAAGTGTTCCCCACTTGCAAGAAAGTGCAGTCGGTTTGTTGTCGGACAACCCCTCGGATCCGATTAAGCCCGATAAACTCCGCTACGAACTCGCACTGAGGGTCGGCGGTGATCTCTGTCCAAGTCCCTTGTTGAACGATGCGACCGTTTTCTATAACGAACACCTGATCGCCCAGTGTAGCGGCGTCCCAGAGGTCGTGGGTGACTATAAGCACAGTGAGTTGAAGGGTGCGGAAAACCTGCCGAAGGGTGCGGCGAACGACAGGACGCATCTGCGGATCCAAAGCAGAAAAAGGTTCATCCAACAAAACCAGCTGGGGTTCCAGCATCAACGCCCGCGCTAATGCCACCCGTTGTCGCTCACCTCCAGACAACTGGCGAGGACGGCGAAGAAGCAATTCGTGGAGGTTGAGTAAGTTGCACAGGAATTGGAAGCGCTGCTCCCACACCTCCCTTGGTAAACCCAACAAGCGTGGCGCCAACAAAATGTTGCCTTGAGCGGTCAAGTGTGGGAACAGTCCGTAGTCTTGAGGCACAAAAGCAATCCCACGCCCCTCTGGAGGCAAATGGGTGATCTCTCGTTCGCCCAAAAAGATCTGACCGCTTTCCACTTTGCGCAGCCCTGCAATTGCTTCCAAAAGCGTGGATTTGCCCGAACCAGAGGGACCCACCACTACCCCACATTCCCCTCGGTTTAGGGCAATGGAAACTCCGGACAGCACAAAATCGCCAGCTCGGACCATCAAGTTGTTTACACGCAACATTCTTGTTCCCAACCTCAACAGGGAGTGACAAGTGTCACAAATAAGTGAAGACCTTGAGTGCTTCTCGTAACCTTAGTTTGGCATAAGCAGACCGTTGCGTCCAATCAGAGGGTGCGTCGGGTGATCAGGCGGAAAAGGAACAACGCCCCAATAGCGACCAAGACCAAAACGGCTGAGGCTGCTAAGGCTTTGTCCACTTCCGCTCGGTTGATGGCAAGGTAGATAGCGATGGGGAGCACATCCGTTTTGCCCAAGGTGGCACCGGCAAACACAACAGTGGCGCCAAATTCCCCCATTGCCCGTGCCCAAAGCAGCACGGTAGCAGCCAGCAAGTTCGGAGAAACTTGAGGCAGCTCTACCCAGACAAAGGTTTGCCACGGTGAAAGTCCTAAGGTGCGGGCAACTTCTCGCAAGCGCGGGTCTTGACTTTCAAAAGCAGCTTTGAGCACCCGAAGGGCGTAGCCAGAGATCACTGCAAATTGGGCGACCACGATCGCAGGAACCTCAAACACAACAGGTGTGCCTAACGCCTGCAACCACTTGTCCAAGGACGATTGGGGGCTTGGAAACTGGGAGAAGAACACCAATAAAGCTACTCCCACCGCCACTGGGGGCAGCACCAATGGCAGGTCTAAAAAAGTGTCTATGACGGTTTTGAACCGACCTCTATATTGGGCTAAAGCGTAGGCGGCAGGGATTCCAATAATCAGGCTCAATGCTGTGCTTACTGTTGCCGTGAGGACAGAAAGGCGGGTAGAAAAGCGTAGTTCTTCCGAAGCGATTGCTGTTGCAACATTGCCAATGCCAGCATAAATCAAGCAAGCGACTACGACTAACCCAAGCAGCCCCACATAGAGGGATAGGGAGCCGATGCACCAAATCCAGAATAGGTAGTTACTCTTCGCTTCTGTGCGGACCAGCATTGCCAAACACCGACTTCCTTTGCGCTTTTTACTTGCCCTTATTTTGGTTGCCCTTGTTTTGGTTGGTTGTCTTTGTCCCTGTCAGGGAAGGGGGGGTGATAGAGTAACCGCAGCGGAAGTAACACTTCCTCCCTTCACCTGAGGACAAGAAATCCACAAAGCGTTGGGCTTCTCGTTTGTCTTGCGCAAAGACGGTCACCCCAGCAGGGATATGCCGCACCCGCAACACTTCTTGAGGGATGGGAATGTTGTCCATCGGCGTGTCAGGATACCATTGGGCGAATACATCCCAACCGATGATGGCATCCACTAAGCCCAACTTGAGTTGCACTGCTAAGTCAGCGCAGTCCTTGGCGTGCACGACAATATTTGGCTTGATTGAGTCCCAAAGACCTGCTTGCTCCAAAATCTCTTGGGCGACATCTCCCAAGCAGACCGAACCAGGGGCAGCAATTCCCACGCGGATACCGGGTTTGGTCAAGTCTTGCAAGGACTTGATGCCTTTCGGGTTGCCCTTGGCAACATTGATAGTGGGAACGAGCCAACAGATAACTCGGATAGATTTGGGGTCAACGATGCCTTCTTTGATCGCCTTTTCCATATAGTCGTCGCTGCCAGGGACATACACATCGCCCTTGCGTGCTAACTTTATTTGAGACAAGACAACTCCCGAGCCGCCAAAAGTGAGGCGAACCTTCACCCCATACCGCTTTTCATAGAGGCGTGCCGCCTCCGTTAGTGGAGGCATATTCGCTGCTCCAGCAAATACCACCAGTTCTTTTGTCCTTTGCGGCTGGTTAGTCCTTCTTTGATGGTTGGTTTGAGCAGCCAGAAAAGTGGCACCCAAAAGTGCTAAAATTAGCGACCAGTAAATAGGGCGCATCATAGCCATTCTCCTCCACCATTGTGATTGCTGTCCCAAAAGCGTTAACGCATAGAAGACGCCGCAAGTTCCTTTACGGAAATGGGGGGAAGTCTTGCATGCTTTGCGCAGCGCTCTTTGACTTAGACGGAGTTTTGGTAGACTCATCTCAATTCCACTACGAGGGCTGGGTTCGTTTGGGCGAAGAAGTTGGGTTCGTGATGACGCCCGAGTTTTTCCGTCAAACTTTCGGGCAGCGCAACGATACCATCATCAAGCAGTTGGTGCCCCACGCTACAGAGGAGCAAATTGCCCAGTGGAGCGAACGAAAAGAAGCACTGTATCGGGAAGCAGCTCGGGGACGCTTGAAACCACTACCGGGGGCTGTGGAGTTGATTCAAGGACTGAAAGCCGCAGGGGTTCGGTGCGCCTTGGCTTCTTCCACGCCCCGTGTCAATATCGCTTTTGCCATTGAGCAACTTGGCTTGAGCGAGGCGTTTGATGCTTTTGTGGGCGCTGAAGATGTGACAAGGGGTAAACCAGACCCGGAAGTGTTCCTGAAGGCAGCGCAACAGGTTGGTGTGCCCCCACATAACTGCGTCGTTTTCGAAGATGCTGTCGCTGGCGTCATTGCTGCTAAGCGGGCAGGGATGAAGTGCATTGCGGTCACTACCACTAATCCCCGAGATGCCCTCACAGAAGCTGATTGGATCGTGGACAGCCTAAAGGAAGTAACGGTGGAGCGAGTGCTTGATCTGTTGTTTTCGGGAGTGAAGGACGAATGAACGAACTTAATTTTTGGGGCTTCCTCAGTGCCAGCATCATCACAGCTGTTGTCCACGCTCTCCTACCCAACCACTGGCTCCCCTTCGTCGCAGCGGCTCGGGCTCACGGTTGGCAAAGTAGACAGTTGCTTCGTTTCACTGCGTTGGCTGGACTTGCTCACGCCGCTGTTATGGTGGGGTTAGGAGCATTAGTGAGTCTGTTGGGAGAAGGAGTTACTCACTTCCTTCACGACCAAGCGTCAAAGGTGGTAGCCATTGTCCTTTTGGGCTTAGCCAGCTTGTTTCTCTTTGCCCCCCATTTTTACGGTCATAGGCACATCCATCACCCTGAATGTGAGCACTCTTTCAACAAGGGGGAAGCAGTGACCCTTTTGGGGTTGTTCGTTGCTCTTACCCTCTCGCCTTGCGAAGGGTTACTGCCCATCTTCTTTGCTGCCGCTGCCAAGTTGGGTTGGGCAAAGGCGTTAGCCATCGTCGCATTTAGCAGCCTTCTCACTGTTGCCTTCATTGTCAGTCTCGTGTTGCTGAGTTATAAAGGCTGGTCACTTAGCTTTACCCGACTGAAAGAGTCCCACGAGCGTTATTTGGTGAGTGGGCTTTTGGTGGCACTAAGCGTTTTTCTTCTGTTGGGGCATCATTGATGCTGTCCCCTTAAACCTTGATGGCTATAGGAAGCTGGAAACAATCCTGCAGTGGGGTGAAAGTAACCGTTTAGCGATTTGGACTAAGAGTCTCCAAGCCCCGGCGTCTCCAGAGTGGTTGACTTGTTCCTTTGGGAGGGCAATGCTCCCAGATCGCCGAAACAATTCGCATCTCTGGAAGGTTTACTTCCGGTACACCGCATCTCAGCGCTTCTGGAGAAGCACCCCGGTTTTTTGCGATTTGTCTTCGCAGTCAACCATCAAAGTTTGCATGATCACAACGGAAAGGTTGCTTTTCGCTTCAAGCCGCTATACCATTAAACCAGACCGATTTCAATATGACACTTGGGACGGCTCTTTTATGGGCTTTTCGGGGGGAGACAAACCCAGTGATAACAGCGGTGCTGCAAGGCACGAAAGCGAAATCGTCTCTACGCGGTTCCTAACAAAGGGTTTCATGGCGATAATTTATGAGGTTAGGGGGCATAGGCTATTTGTTGGCACTCACGCAGGAGGTTGGTGAGACAACGAACAGAAAGGGTGGTGGGGTGTCCTGTGGAGCAAGCAGCAGCCCGACCGTTAACCTTTGTGGCTGCCGAACCAACCTTAGGGGTGCGCAAATTCGTCCTGGTCCTTGCGTTTGTGATAGTGTTCGGTTTTACTGCGGTCAGCGGTTGGACCGCTCTCTACCGCCACGAGATTTTGGGCACAGGCTACCTGCCTCGAGGGGTGGTGCCGCTTTTTCTTCTGTTGGTGATGCTGAATTCGGGGCTCCGGAATTTGTTTCCCTCCCTTGCCCTATCCCGATCCGAATTGGTCCTCATCTTCGCTCTTCTTACTGCTACGGTTGCTATCGCAGGGCAGGAGTTTGGCATTCACTTTTACCTGAACCTGCTGGGGTTGGTGTATTACAGTTCGCCCCAAAGCCAGTGGTTCAATCAGTTCACGCCCCATTTAGCACCGTGGTTGGTGCCTTCGTTGCAGTTTCGTGATCCTGCCATCCTTTGGGCTTACGAAGGGATGCCCGAAGGTGCTCGGTTCCCGTTAGGCGAATGGTTAGTGCCTTTGATGGTGTGGACACCTTACCTCTTTGGGGTGTATGGGGTAGTGGTTTTGCTCGCTGGATTGGTAGCGCGCCAGTGGGAGGACCATGAACGCTTGCTTTATCCCCTTACTCAGGTGCCTCTGGAATTAGCGGGTGAGGAGCGTTATCCCCTCCCCCGAGTGTTTCGCAGTCCTTTCTTTTGGTTGGGCTTTCTTTCGGCAGCCGTGCCCCTCTCGTTGCGCGGGTTGCATCTTTACTTCCCGCAAGTCCCTGACCCAAGGTTGCAGCGGTCGTTGGCGGAATTGTTCGGATTAGCCCCGGGCACTCCCATGTTCCCTTCGGGACCTCTATCGGCCTTCAACGGTCTCCAAGCCCACCTTTATCCCGAAATGGTGGGGATTGCTTACTTACTCTCTCGCGAAGTGGGCTTTAGCCTTTGGTTCTTCTTGCTCCTCCGTCACGCTGAGATTGCGCTGCGTATCGCCTTGGGGTTTGACATGTATCATGCAGAATTTTTGACCTTCCAATCCCTTGCTGCCTACACAGTGATGGCGGTGGCGATCGGGTGGGTGGCTCGTCAATACTTCCTCGCCGTTGCGCAGGCAGCGGTTAAAAACTTCTTGCGTCGGTCGGACGATCAAGCCCGTTCGCTTGCCTTTGAAAGTTGGGCGTTGGTGGGGCTGGTGGTTGTGTTCTTCGGACTCTTAGCGTGGGCTAAGTGGGTTGCAGGAGCCTCTGTGCTTTGGACAGGGTTGATGATGTTAGGATTGGTGGTTACCTCCCTGATTGTGGCGCGAGTGGTAGCGGAGACGGGGATTTACATCTACTCTGCACCCTTCCGCGTCAACCAGATCCTCTTTGACCTCTTTGGGCGAGACCGAATTGGTGCCCGCAACATTGTGTTGCTAACTGCCATGAGTTGGGCGCAAATCCGCAGCACTGGCACTATGGCATCGGGCTACTTAACCAACGCCTTCCGATTGAGTTCCTCAGCAGGGTTAAGTCGTTCCTACGCTGCTTGGATCTTCTTAGCGGCAATCCTTGGCTGCATCTTGGTAGCACATATCACCATGCCGATTGTGATATACACCTACAGCGTGAGCAAGTTGAGTTGGTGGGCGCAAACATCGTCACTCAACACGGCGAACCTCATCGGTCAATACTTGACAACTAATCGTCCCTTGACTCCTCACCACTGGTGGGGAGCACTCATCGGTGCTCTCACTTGTTGGTTGCTGATCAAGTTGCGGTTGACTTTTGTAGGCTTCCCGCTGCATCCCTTGGGGTTCATTGCGTGGTATGGGTGGCCGATTGATCGCTACTGGTTGTCCATTTTCCTCGGTTGGGCACTCAAGTCCGTGATCTTGCGGTATGGCGGCTATCATGCTTTCCAACGGTTCCGCCCCTTCTCTTACGGGCTCATTGTGGGGGGCACTACCACCCTAACCATCTGGATCCTGCTCCGCTTGGTGTATCCCACTAGCCAAAGCATCATTATTGACTAACCTAACAAAAGCCATGATGAAGCCACATAGCGCTTGAGTAGTGTTCGGAAGCCGCCGCTTCGGCTTAGATGTCCAGTTCGTCAGCTACTTCCTTAGCGTGCTGTTCAATGAATTGGCGCCGGGGTTCTACCTGTTCGCCCATCAGGACAGAGAAAAGCCAATCGGCTCGTTGAGCATCTTCCAAAGTCACTTTAAGCAAGATACGGGTTTTGGGGTCCATTGTGGTTTCGGCTAACTGATCAGGGTTCATCTCCCCTAACCCCTTGAAGCGCTGCACGGTCACGCCTTTGCTGCCCAACTTCTTGATAACTGCGTCTCGTTCCTCGTCGGTGTAGGCGTAGTAAAGTTCGCGCCCTTTGCGGATCGCATACAAGGGTGGTTTAGCAATGTAGACATGCCCGTTTTCTACGAGGGGACGCAGGTAGCGGAAGAGGAAGGTGAGTAGCAAGGTGCGGATGTGGCTTCCGTCCACATCGGCATCGGCTAACAAGATGATGCGGTCGTAACGGCGCTTACTCAGGTCAAATTCAGTGTCCGCCTCGCTGCCTTTCCGCCGATGTTTGCCTCCTTCCACCCAAATGCCTGTGCCCAAAGCAGTGATGATGGCGCGAATTTCTTCGTTGCTGAGGACCTTGTCCAAGCGGTGCTTTTCCACGTTGAGCACTTTCCCACGGAGGGGCAAGATAGCTTGGGTGCGTCGGTCGCGCCCTTGTTTTGCGGTGCCGCCAGCGCTTTCTCCCTCCACAAGGAAGAGTTCGCAAAGGGTTGGATCCTTTTCGGTGCAATCTGCCAGTTTGCCCGGCAGTCGGGCGTCGTCCAAGGCCGTTTTCCGGCGCACTAATTCAGCGGCTCGCTTAGCGGCTTCCCGGGCTTGAGCAGCGCGGATGGCTTTTTGGGCAATGCGACGGGCAAGGGTGCCGTTCTTGTCAAAGTAAGCACTCAACTCCTCGTGCACGATGCTAAACACAATCCCCTCTACCTCACTGTTGCCCAATTTGTGCTTAGTTTGCCCTTCAAACTGGGGATTCATGAGTTTCACCGAGATGACAGCGGTCAACCCTTCCCGAACATCGTCGCCTGTCAGGTTAGAGTCCTTCTCCTTCAGCAAGCCTGCTTTGCGAGCGTAGTTATTGAGCACACGGGTGAGAGCGGTTTTGAACCCACTTTCATGCGTGCCTCCGTCTACCGTGCGGACATCGTTGGCAAAACTGAGGATTTGCTCTTGGTAGCCGTCGTGATATTGCAGCGCCACTTCCACACTGATTTCGTCCAGAACCTTTCCGTCCTGAGTGACTTGGCGGGTGCCGGAGAGGTAGATGGGGCGGTGCAGCACTTCCCGGTTGCGATTGAGGTGTTGGACATAAGCAGCCAAGCCACCTTTCTCATGGAACTCAACTTCTTCTCCTGTGCGTTCGTCGTGGAAAAGGAAACGGACTTGAGGGTTGAGGAAAGCCAGTTCTTGCAGGCGCTGTTTGATCCGGTTGGCATCCCATTCGGTCGTTTCAAAGATTTCGGGATCGGGTTTAAAACGCACGATCGTGCCTGTGCGGGCAGCCTTGCCGATAGCTTTCAGGGGCTTGACAGGTTCGCCTCGTTCATAGCGTTGGTGCCAAATGCGCCCATCTCGCTTGACCCACACTTCCAACCACTCGGAGAGAGCATTCACAACGCTGACGCCTACCCCGTGCAATCCCCCGGAGACACGGTAAGCCCCTGTTTGGAACTTCCCACCTGCGTGGAGCATGGTCATGACCACTTCCACCGCTGGTTTGCCTTCTTCTGGGTGGATGTCCACGGGAATGCCTCTCCCATCGTCGGCGACCGAGGCGGAGCCATCGGCGTGGAGGGTGACCTCAATGCGTCGGCAGTAGCCCGCTAAAGCTTCATCCACACTGTTGTCAATCACTTCTTCCAACAAGTGGTGCAAGCCTCGGACACTTGTGTCACCGATATACATGGCGGGGCGTTTGCGGACCCCTTCCAATCCCTTAAGAACCGCAATATGCTCGGCTTGGTAATCGCTGGTGGTTGCTGGTGTTTCTGCTGTCGCCACAACCTCTTCTGGCACCATTCCAGTCCCTCCTTTGAGATAGTTGGAGCCAGCCAAAGTGTCCGAAAGCGCTAATTCCCTCAGGGGCACAAACAAATGGGGCATGGCTGTGCCATGCCCCATCGTCCCGTCCATAAATGATGGCACAACGAAGCACAGATCGCTTACTTGCGGCGAGTGGAACGGCGGGTGGTGCGAGGGCGGCGCCGAGGGGCTTCTTCTGGTTCGCCCACATGAGGCAATTCTTCCGCTTCCTGTGGGAGCAGGACTTCCACGCTACCGGGTTTCAGGAAACCTGTGCCGGCAGGGATCAACCGACCAATGATCACATTCTCCTTAAGCCCAACAAGGTAGTCCGCTTTCCCACGGATAGCAGCATCCATAAGGGCTTGGGTAGTGCGTTGGAAGGAAGCAGCGCTCAACCAGCTATCAGTGCTCTCGGCAGCGCGCATGATACCCATAAGCACCCATTCCGCTGTTGCTGGTTTCCCACCTTGAGCCATCACCCGTCGGTTTTCATATTCAAACACTGCCCGGTCTACCAGTTGCCCGGGCAAGAAGTCAGTATCTCCGGGATCCACGATCTTCCGTTTGCGAAGCATTTGCCGGATGATGATCTCAATGTGTTTGTCGTGGATGTCTAACCCGTGAGAGCGGTAGACACTTTGGATTTCCCGCAGCAAGTAATCCTGAACGGCGCGGACACCTCGAAGGGACAAGAGGGTTTGTGGGTTGATGGCTCCTTCGGTGAGTGGGGTGCCCACCCTCACCTTGCTGCCGACCCGCACCTTGAAATCGGCGTTGAAGGGAACGACATAGCCTTTGTTGATCACGACCTGCTTAACTCCAGCGGCTTTCAGTTGCTCAATGAGCACCTCTGACAGGGGCGTGCCTTTAGGAGCAATTACCATGTCGCCAACCTTGACATCTTGAGCGAGGGGTTCGCCAAGGTATTTTTGCCAGTCTGTTTCTGGGATGACCGAATCCACAAACACGCGCCAGATTCCTCGCTTGGAGATGGCGGTCACGACACCATCGTATTCAGCGACGATGGCTTGACCGAGCGGCTTGCGGGCGTCAAACAGCTCTTCTACTCGGAGCAAGCCGCGCCGACGAGGGACATGCAACCGGGTCCACCACTTCATCCGCTGTTCCTTCTGTTCCTCCTCGGGTCCACGAGAGGCTTTCTTGATTTCGTCCATCATTTCCTTGACAGACATCTCTTCGCCTTGGGCACGGGAGTGGCGGATAATTTCCCGCAGGGCTCGTTCGCGGTGTCCCTTAAACTGGCGAATTTCTACCAAACTTTCGCCAATGATCGTGTGGAAAGTTCGGAGGGTGAACTGGGTTCCCGGTTCGCCGATGGACTGGGCAGCAATAATCCCAACACTCTCCCCAATTTCTACCAACCGACCAGTAGACAAGTCCATACCGTAGCACATAGCGCAGATGCCGTGAGGCAATTCGCAGGTGAGAGGGGAGCGCACCTTGACCTTGGTGATGCCGGCTGCTTCTATCTCTTTGGCTTTCTCTCGGGTAATCATCTCACCAGCTTTGATGATGGGCTTCTTTGTCTTGGGATGGAGGACATCCTCGGCAGCGATCCGTCCCCAGATGCGTTCGGCAAGGGACAGGATGACAACAGGTTTTTCGCCCCGGTCTTCCAGTTGCTGTTCCACGATAGCGGTCATCTCAAACCCTTCTGTCGTTCCACAATCTATCGCCTTGATCACTACATCCTGCGCCACATCCACCAGTCGGCGGGTGAGGTAACCGGCATCAGAGGTGCGCAAGGCGGTGTCAGCCAAGGTGCGGCGAGCGGAGAAAGTGCAGACGAAGTATTCCAATAGGCTCAAGCCGTCCCGCAGGTTGCCCTTGACAGGCAAGTCGCTGATAATGGTTCCTACGGCGGTCGTCATCAGACCGCGCAACCCCGCCAGCTGGACGATTTGCTCCTTCCGACCGCGAGCGCCACTCTCTGCCATCATGGCGATCGGGTTGTGGATACCGATGTTCTGCATGACCTGTTCGGTGACGCGGTCTACAACATCCATCCAGGTGCGATAAATCTGCTCCTCCCGTTCAAAGAGGCTGAGGAGCCCTTGGTCGTAGGCTTCTTCAATTTGTCGGACTTTCTCCTCAGCGGCTTGAATAAGGCGTTCGCGTTCGGTGCGCACCCGCAGGTCGGCAACGGAGAGGGTGATGCCCGAAAGGGTCGCAATGTGGAAGCCCAAATCCTTTACATCGTCCAGGAACTGCACTAAGCGAGCGTTGCCGTAACGCTCGTAGATCTGAGTAACGATCTCCCTCAGTCGGCTCTTGGAGACCGGTTCGTTGATATAGGGGAACCCTTCGGGAAACAAGCTGTTGAAGAGCAATCGTCCCGGGGTCGTCAAGAGCCAACCGCTGGGGCTGTTAGGATCCCGCAGCAAAATGGGGACTTGCCAATGGAGGTGGCGTCCTGCCAATAGTTGCAAGGGCACCTCACGGTTGGAGAACACCCGTCCTTCCCGAGCCAAGGAACGGAGTAAGAACTGCCATACAGGACCTTTTTCGTCGCCCAAGGTGACTTCGTCTGTAAGCCCTACCCATCCTTGCTGAGCTGCCCACAAGAGAGCTTTGGGGGAGGAGAAAGAGCGCGTCTCTCTGGTTACCCCTGCCCGTTCTTCTGCGGGAACTTCCTGCCAAAGGGTGAGGTAGTAGCACCCAAGGACGATGTCATAGCCAGGTGCCATTAGAGGTTGACCGTTGGCGGGGGAGAAGATGTTGTTGGAGGAGAGCATGAGCAAACGGGCTTCCGTTTGAGCAGTGACTGAGAGAGGCACATGCACTGCCATTTGGTCACCATCAAAGTCGGCGTTGTAAGGCGGACAGACCAGAGGATGGATTTGAATAGCTTTGCCGTCTACTAAGACGGGCTTGAAAGCTTGGATGCCAAGGCGGTGCAGGGTGGGCGCACGATTCAACAAAACTGGGTGGTCCTTCACGACATTCTCCAAGGCTTCGTGAACAAGAGGGTTATCCTCCTCTTCCAATAGCCGTCGAGCACTCCTGAGGGTATACACACCGGTTTGATCCGAGTGCTTCTCTAACCAGTGCATGAGGAAGGGACGGAACAACTCCTTCGCCATCACGCGAGGGAGACCACATTGATAGAGTTTCAGTTGCGGTCCCACTACGATGACAGAACGCCCTGAGTAGTCCACCCGCTTGCCCAGCAAGTTGCGTCGGAAGCGCCCTTCCTTTCCCTTAAGCATATCGGAAAGGGACTTGAGGGGGCGACCGTTGGTGCCCAAGACAGGATGGGGCTTGCGGGAGTTATCCAACAAAGCGTCCACCGCTTCTTGAAGGAGACGCTTTTCGTGGTTGATGATGCTTTCAGGGGCTCGGATCTCCCGCATCTTCTTTAGCCGGTTGTTGCGGTTGGTCACACGCCGATACAAGTCGTTTAGGTCACTGGTAGCGAACCGACCTCCATCCAACTGCACCATCGGGCGCAGTTCAGGGGGGAGGACAGGGAGGACCTCCAAAATCATCCACTCAGGGCGATTGCGGGACTTTCGGAAGGCTTCCACGACTTCTAACCGCTTGATGGCCCGGGCGCGCTTTGCCCCTGTGGTCTCCTGAATAGTGCGGCGTAACTCTCGGGAGAGGCGCTCTAAGTCCAGCTCCTCCAACAACTCCCGAATGGCTTCCGCCCCTGTGCCAACCTTATACAAGTGATCGTAGGATCGCCCTAACTTCCGTTGGGCTGTCTCTAAGAGTCGGCGTAGGGAGAACAGTTCCTCAGGAGTAAGGGGTTGCTTGGGTTGCAACGATTGCAACAACTCCAACGCCTTGTCCAGTTCTTGCTTTTGCTCTTCGGCTTGTTGGGTGACCGATTGGATCTCCTTCTCAATTTGCCGGATTTCGTCTTCTGCCTCGTCAGCAGGGATAAGATTTTGTTGCGCCCGTTCCCGTAAGGTTTCCTGCTCTCGGCGAAGGCGGGCCATGTGATCTCGGACGCTGGCATCAATCTCTTCCTTCTCTAACTCCACTGCCCGTTGCAGGTTGTCTCGCTCCTGACGGATAGCCCGAGGGTCAGTTTGGATGACAATGTAGGTCGTCAAGTAAATGACCCGTTCTACCAGTTTAGGGGACAACTCTAACAAGAGGGCGATGATAGAAGGCGAGTTGCGGAAGAACCAAATGTGGGCAACTGGGGAGACCAATTCTATGTGCCCCATCCGCCGCCGCCGGACTCGCGAGGAGGTGACTTCCACGCCGCACCGCTCACAGATCATCCCTGCAAACTTTCGCTTCCGGTAGCGACCACATGCACATTCGTAATCCTTCGTGGGACCGAAAATCCGTTCATCAAATAACCCGTCTTTTTCTGGGCGAAAGTTTCGGTAGTTGATGGTTTCAGGACGCTTGACCTCGCCTCGGGACCAAGAACGGATGTCTTGAGGAGAGGCTAAGGCAATGCGCACCACATCAAAGTAGACAGGTTGCCGACTTTGTCGCGTCTCCAACCTTTGTCACCTCCGAAAAGTACCGGCACCCTAAAGGACTGCAGGAACAGCGGAGGGTAAGGAGCCCTCATGACCGCTCCTTCCCTGCCAATTCTTCCTCATCATGCAGTTCCACTACCACCCCATCCCGCGTCTCCACTGTGACTTGTAGCCCAAGGCTTTGGAGTTCCTTGACCAAGATCTTAAAGGACTCAGGGATGCCTGCTTCCAAGATGTTCCGACCATGGGCGATGTCTTCAAAGGTTTGAACCCGTCCCTGCACATCGTCGGACTTAACGGTTAGCATCTCTTGCAGGTTGTAAGCAGCTCCATACGCTTCCAGTGCCCAGACTTCCATCTCACCCAACCGCTGACCACCGAATTGGGCTTTCCCGCCTAAGGGCTGCTGCGTCACGAGGGAGTAGGGACCAACAGCGCGGGCATGGACCTTGTCCTCCACTAAGTGGATGAGTTTCATGATGAACATCCAACCAATGGTCACCGGTTGGTCAAAGGGTTCGCCAGTCCGACCGTCGTAAAGGATGCTCTTACCTGTCTCTGGATCAAAACCGATTCGGCGGTGTGCCCGATGGAGCAAGGTAGTAGTGATGACTGACTTTTCTGCTTCCGGTGGGAGGTTTAGCGACTCAAGGAGAGCCTTTCGTTTTTCAAGTGGAAGAGCAAGGAGGCGATCGGTCAACTCCTCCGCATAAGCTGCTGCGGGTTCACCCCACCGAGGCTTCCGAATAGCAAGGCTCCATTCGGTCATTGCCATGGTGTAAAGTCGCTCTTTTTGAAGTTCGTTGACCGCTTCCCGGAACCCTTCAAGGAGGTCTTTTTCCTTGATCAGACCCCAGAAGGGAGGGACTTCAAAAGGCATTCCGTGGAACCGGGCTAACCAACCCAAGTGGGTCTCCAACAGTTGCCCGATGTTCATCCGAGAGGGGACCCCGAGAGGGCTCAAGATAATGTCTACAGGGGTGCCGTCCGGCAAGTAAGGCATATCGGCTTCAGGCAAGATCTTGGCAACGACGCCTTTGTTGCCATGTCGCCCTGCCAGTTTGTCCCCAACGCTGATCTTACGCCGTTGAGCGACATAAACCCGAACCATCATGTTAACGCCCGATTTCAATTCGTCACCGGGCAACGGGTCCAATTTGCCACCACAGTGAGAACATTCGCTCAACTTCCTCCAGTAGCGGATGATGTTCCCACATTTTCGGCAGCGATACTTGTAGCGAGCAAGGACCAAGGTTCCAATGACTGTGCCCCATTCCCCGGGAGGCATGCGCAAGGAAGCATCCTTCATGTCTTCCGCCTTCTTCCCGAAGATAGCGACCATCAAGCGGTCTTCAGGAGAGAGTTCTGTTGCTGCTTTGGGAACGGCTTTGCCCACCAAAATGTCGTCAGCTTTCACTTCTGCGCCGACCACAATGATGCCATTTTCATCCAAGAACTTTAGCCGTTCCTCCGCAACATTGGGCACATCGTTGGTGATTTCTTCGGGACCGAGTTTTGTGTCTCGAGCCGTAGTCTCGTAACTCTCAATGTGGATGCTGGTGAGGATGTCTTCCTTGACAAGCCGATCACTAACGACGATAGCGTCCTCATAGTTGTAGCCCTCCCAAACCATGAAGGCAACTAACAAGTTCCGCCCCAAAGCTAAGACCCCGTCTTGGGTAGCGGGACCATCCGCCAGAACCTGTCCTTTCTTCACCCGTTGACCTTTGGAGACAAGAGGGCGCTGGTGCCAACAAGTGCCTTGATTGGACCGGCGGAAGGTGCGCAGGTTGTAGACCTTTTTCTCTCCTGAGCGGGTCGTGATCTCAATTCGGGAGGCATCCACATAACTAACCATGCCGTCTTCCTCAGCAATGATCAAGGCGCCAGAGTCACGAGCAGCCCGCTCTTCCAAACCTGTGCGCACCAACGGTGCCTCAGGGGCTATCAACGGCACGGCTTGCCGCTGCATATTAGACCCCATGAGGGCGCGGTTAGCATCGTCGTGCTCCAAGAAGGGGATGAGGTTGGTCGCTACGGAAAAGCATTGGCGAGAGGAAGCATCCATGTATTGCACTTGGGACCGATGCACCCAAAGATAGCCTGGCTCTCCTGTCTCTGGCTTTGGTCCTCGCACAATCAGCCACTCAGGGATGATCACCCCTTTCTCGTCCACAGGGGTATCGGCTGGGGCGATGAAGAAGCGTTCATCTTCATCTGGTGCCAACCACTCAATTTCGCCAGTCAATCGTCCCTCCTTAACAACTCGGTAAGGCGAGCGAATAAAACCGAACTCATCTACCCGAGCATAAGTGGAAAGAGTCGAGATAAGTCCGATGTTAGGACCTTCGGGTGTTTGGATGGGGCAAATGCGACCGTAGTGGCTTGGATGCACGTCCCGCAATTGCAACATCCCTTTTGCACTTTCCCGAGAGATCCCACCCGGTCCCAACGCAGTCATCCGCCGCTTGTGCTCCAGTTCATCCAAAGGGTTGTGTTGGCTCAGGAACTGAGACAGTTGCCCTGAGGTAAAGAAGGAGCGGATGGTTGCTTGCAAAGGCTTGATAGACAGCAGTTGTTGAGGCGAGAGTTGTTCCTTGGGAAGGGTTGCCATCCGTTCCTTGAGTGCCCGCTCCATCCGGAGCAAAGCAGCACGCAATTGGGATTGGAGCAACTCACCGACGCTGCGCAGCCGTTTGTTCTTCAAGTGGTCCACATCGTCTTGCAGCAAGGTCATCCAATCGGGGTTGCGCAAGAGGTCAGGGATTGGGGTTTCGCTCCCGTTTTGGTCCTTTCGGAACACACCCCAAAAAGGCTGTCCCATCCTCTCGTCAGCTTCTATCTTCTCTCGGAACAAGATGAGGGCGCGAAGGGTGCCAATCAGGTCTTCCAAGGTCAAGGTAACCCGTTGATCGTCCGGCTCTGTCCCTAACCACTGCTTGAACTGCAGCTTTCGGTTGAGCAAATAACGCCCAACTCGTCCCAAGTCGTAACGACGGGGATCTAAGAACATATCAAAAAGCAACTCTCGGGCAGCGTCTAAGGTAGGGGGATCAGAGGGACGCAGGACCCGATACAAAGTAATCAAAGCACTTCGTTCGTCGCGGGCAGCGTCCACTTCTAAGGTGTCGCTAATGTATGGATCACACCGGTAAAGGGTGACCTCTCCCAACCCTGCTTCTAAGAAACGGTTGATCCGTTCCAACGCTTCAGGGGTGACCCGCAAGGGGGCACGCACTAAAACCCGTCTGGTCTTTGGATCAACCAAATCGTCCAAAAGCCACAACCGTTGATCGTCCAACTCTTCAGGCGTTAACTCAATGGGTTGAGCAAAAGTTAAGGGCACGCTAAACAACCGGACTATGTCTGCATCGTTGCTGCACGGGAGCAGTTCCTCGTAGACAGCGATTTCTCCTACTGCTGCATTCTGCCATTTAGACCACATCTCGGGGGTAATGATCACATAGTCGGATGAAAGCAGTTCACCCGTCTCTTGATCGATCACCGGTTCTGCTAAGCGTTTGCCGATCAAATTGCGGTCTTTCGGAGAGAGCCGGACGACCTTGGGAGGCACTCCCCTTGTTTCCTTCAAAGCGCTGAAGGCTTTTAAAAGCATGGTGGCAGGGATGAGTTTGGAATTGCCGATTTTGATGCGGATGCTGATGCGGTCCTTGACTCGTTCTTCTTGACGGGTCTCAACGACCGTTTCAAATTCCACCCAGTTACCGTTGCGGGCGACAATTTGGGCAGAGAACAACTCTCGTCCCGTCAACTCGTGTAGACGGGAGGAGAAGTAGACGCCGGGTGAGCGGTTCAGTTGGGAGACGACTACCCGTTCAGTGCCGTTGACAATGAAGGTGCCTTGGGGTGTCATCAAGGGCAACTCGCCAAGATACACATCGGTCCACTCTTTGACTTCTCCTGCTTCTTTGTCAATCAGCCGAACTTTTGCACGCAAGGATGCTTCGTAAGTCAAACCGCGCTCCTTGCAGGCTTCTGGAGAGAAGTATTTGTGCTGGTGGCAAGCCCCTTGACGACAAGCCTTGCACTGGGGATGGGGATTAGGCAGTTCCAAGTCATGGTCCAAGAACTCCAACACAAGGGTGCCATTATAACTCTCCACAGGCGAGAACGCCCGCAAGAGTTCCCGCAATCCATCCGTGAGGAACCAGTTGTAAGACTGCTTTTGGATTTCCAAGAAGTGGGGTGGGTCAAGGGGAGGGAACACCCGTTGGTAGTAAGCCAACCGTTCTTGATACTGGCGGACAAATTGGCTTTGTGATGGCAGATGGCGCGCCATCGTCATTGCGCAATGCGCCTCCTTATTTTCGCCCCTAAAGAGTTGGGGCTCATGGCTTTCTGGCTCGCCCCTTTCGTAGGAGCATCCATAGAGGGAGAGGCGAAGGCTCAATCAATCTCCACCGTTGCCCCAACCGCTTCCAGCTTTTCCTTGATCTTCTGGGCTTCTTCCTTGCTAACGCCCTCCCGCAGCACAGAGGGGGTGTTCTCTACCAAGTCCTTGGCTTCTTTCAAGCCCAAGCCGGGCACCACTTCTCGGACCGCCTTGATCACCTGCAACTTTTGATCACCGGCTGCTTTGAGAACGACCTTGAATTCCGTCTTCTCCTCCACAGGGGCAGCCTCCGCCGTCGGAGCAGCGACAGGGGCAGCCGCAACAGCCACAGGAGCAGCTGCTGTCACACCAAATTCCTCCTTGAAGAGGTCCGTTAGTTGCTTCAGTTCCAGAAGCGTTAAGCCCTTGAGGGCTTCAAAAAGTTCCTGCACTTTCGCTGAGGCAGCCATTGAGAACCCTCCTTGTCCTTCAGGGATTCCACCTTGTTTTTCTATCACGGCTTCAAGGATTGCCGTCCATTCCCAGAGCACTGCGTTGATGGCTCCCACAAAGCCATAAAGGGAACCCATCAAGTAACCTGCCACTTGCGCCAGTAACTCCTCCCGAGAGGGAAGGGAGGCTAAAACTTCCAATTGGGGACCCTCGTAGAGTTGCCCCTCTACAATCCCCCACTGCAACGAGAGAACTTCGTAATCCTTGCGCAGGGAATGCACAACCTTAGGCGCAAGGATTGGGTCATCGTAGCCAAAGACTACGGCTAACGGACCCCGCAACCGTTGGACCAACTCGCCGTTGTGCCCAATCTGTTGCAAGGCACGGGCAAAAAGGGTGTTTTTGATGACCTTTAGTTCGGCGCCCTCTTTTCTAAGGCGGCGGCGCAAAGCTGCCATTTGTTGGGCGTCCAAACCCATGTAAGTGGTCACCACAAACCCTTTCGCCCGCTGCATCTTCTCCACATACTCATTGACCATTTGCACCTTCTCTGGTTTCGGCATCGCTTCTTCGTCCTCCCATGCCTAACGCACCAATTGCAAGGCTTTTTGGACATCTACTTTGACGCTTGGACCCATTGTTGGGGAAAGAGCAATGCTGCGGATGTATTGCCCTCGTTGAGAAGCAGGACGAGCCTTTAACAAGGCATCCAAAAAGGTCTTGAAGTTCTCCACCAGGTGTTCTGTTGGGAAGGAAACTTTGCCAATGACTGCGTGGACAACGCCCTGAGGGTCCGTTCGGAAATCCAGTCGACCCGCTTTCAACTGCCGAACAACCTCACCAATTTCGTTTGTCACTGTTCCGTTACGGGGGCTAGGCATCAAAGGGCCTAACTTCCGCCCCAGCCGAGAGATCAAGCGCATCATGTCCGGTGTCGCAATCAGGTAGTCAAAATCTTTCCAACCCTTGTCAATGCGGTCAATCAGATCCTCTGCTCCTACATAGTCAGCGCCCGCCTCTTCGGCTTCCCGCACCTTCTCACCCTTGGCAATCACAGCGACCACTGGGGACTTCCCCGTGCCGTATGGCAGTTGGACGACGCCACGAACCCGTTGGTCGCTTTTGCGTGGATCAATTCCCAACACAACGGCAACATCCACGCTTTCATCAAACTTGGCTGTTGCTAACTTTTTAACCAACTCAACGGCTTCGGGCAAGGAATAAAGTTGCTGTTGGTCGTAAAGTTCTGTCAACTGCCGATACCGCTTACCGTGTTTTGCCATATTGTTCCCTCCGAACCTTGGCTTTCCTGAGGTTAGGAGAAGCGTTTTGGGGCACCGTCGGTTTTAAGGAACAATCTCAATTCCCATGTTGCGTGCCGTGCCTTCCACCATCCGCATGGCCGCTTCTATGTCTTCAGTGTTCAAGTCAGGCAGTTTGGTCATGGCAATCTCCCGCAACTGCTCGCGGGTAATCTTTCCCACCTTGACTTTGTTCGGGGCAGGGGAACCTTTTTCTATCCCTGCCGCCTTTTTTAGCAACTCCGAGACAGGTGGGCGTCGAAGGACGAAGGTGAACGAACGGTCCGAATAGATGGTCACATCCACGGGCACGATGGTGCCCACCATTTCCCGAGTGGCTTCGTTGTAGGCTTTCACGAACTCCATCAGGTTGATCCCGTAGGGCGCTAAGGTAGGACCGACAGGGGGACCAGCTGCTGCTTTCCCTGCCGGTAGGTTCAAGCGAACCGTTGCAACAATTTTCTTCGCCACTTTTAAACCCTCCTACCTGAAGCCAAAAAGCCGAAGGCAATATTTTAGCGAAGCGTTCTGTCAAAGGCAAGACCCCTAAACCCGTTCTACTTGAGAGAAGTCCACTTCCACGGGGGTTTCCCGTCCCAGAAGGTTTAACATCACGACCAAGGTTTGCCGTTGGGAATTGACCTCTTCTATGCGCCCGATAGTGTCCACAAAGGGACCCATCTTGATTCGCACCATCTCCCCTTTGTGCCAAATGGGGCGGGGGCGAGTGGTTTCCTCTCCCACCATCCGAAGGATGCTTTCCACTTCGTGGTCCCGAAGGGGTTGGACCAGTGGTAGCCCACTCCGATCCGCCCTCACCTCCTGCACCCCAACAAAACCTGTCACCCCAGGAGTCCTCCGAACTAAATGCCATGTCTCCTCATCCAGAACCATCTCCACCAAGATGTAACCCGGAAAGATGCGCCGTTCAGGAGTTCCCCGACGGGCAGACGGGTCGGTCTCCTTAGGGATAACAATGCGCCCAATCTTCTCTTCCAAACCCATTGCTTGGGCTCGTCGTTCCAACAACTGCTTGACTTTCTCCTCTTGTCCTGTCATCACATGCACCGCGTACCATCGCTTGCGCATCGCTTTCTGCTGGAGTTGCATCCTTTTCGAAGCCTCCCTAACGGGACAACAGTAGGAAGATCCTTCCAAAGACGAAGTCCAAAATGGCTAAATAAAGCGCCGACGCCAAGATGACCATCAAAACAGCCATGCTGTAACTAATCACTTCCTGTTTGGTCGGTCGTTGGGCTAACCGAAACTCCGCCCAACTCTCTGCCAAAAACCGGCGAATTCGCTGGAAAAGGTTTCCTTCACCGGTCAAAATTGCTCTCTTCCGAGGCACCACATCGGTCGGCTTGGTTCTCAGCAACGATCTCACCTCTGCCAAGAAAGCAGTCCCGGGAAGCAAAATATAGCATCCCTTGCGCGTCGGCGCAAGGTTGGGAGATCCCTACAACCAATCTCAAGCACCTACATTATAACCTGTCCTGACGAAAAAATCAACCTAACCGCCAGTAGACTGCCTGCAAATCGGTTGCTCCCTTGAAAAGCAGAGAAGCGCTCAGCGAAGCAAAAGCACCCGAAGGGTCCGGCGACCGAACCGAGCAGCTTCCCTGTGAGAGGGGAAGCAAAGGTCTATGCGTAACCCTTTGATCAAACGACCCGTATCGGCGGCGATTGCAAACCCGTATTCGTCAACATACAAGACAGAGCCCAATGGAATCACTCTCGGGTCTACCGCTACGATCCCATACTCGGCTCGTCGACCGGTCGCTGTGCGCCCATGAGGGGACCCGCAGCAGCGATGGGGGCAATAAGCGGTGGCTTTCATCGTCAAAATGCGCCACCTTCGGACATTCCCATGCCGGGATTGTAACACACCTCGCCAGCGTTGCCAACTGTAATCCGCAAACTTCCACCCTTCCGAACGACTTGGCAACCGGAAGTTCAAAGCCGTCAAGACCTTAGACCAAGCCTGCCGAGTGCTGATCGCCGGCAGCGTGACCTCCTCTTCCAGAGTAGGGCGTCGGGAAACAACCGGTTGAACGGATAGAGACGACCGAACGACATCCGAAAACCCTTGCACAGTAGCAAGTTCGGTTTCTAAGTCGGGGGAAGCTTCTGGCAAGGGTTGAGCCACGACCCAACAGGCAGCGAAGGAGGCACACACCATCACAATCCCGACAAACCAAACCGACCAGCGCATGCCTCGTGTCATCCCTCGTCCCCCCTTTAGCCCACGAAACCTTTCCCCACCTGTAAACACCAACGGAGCGGGGGAAAAGCCTGTGGACGCCTTTAGGATAGCGCGGTCGGCAGGGAGTGTCAAGACTCTGATCCTTCAAGGATGAAAGCCAAGTATTCTGCCCTTACGGCTCCATTCGCACCCCAACTTGACAGTTGTCTACCAACAACCGGTGCCAACGCCAATCAGCGACATGCTCTGCAACTGGGGGTAGGGAAGGCACGGAACAGTTTCGGGTAATTGCCAACATCGTGTTCAGGAAAGCAGGCTCAAGTTTCCCCTTATCAGGGACAGGTTGCCAACCTCCTCCTGGCAAAATCTTGAACCCATCCCGCAAAATCGCTTGTGCCCTCGGCTCTTCTACCAACAGTAAATCGTCGTCGCTATTTCCTCCGCACCCCAGCAACAGCACCTTTGCCCCTGTGCTTCCTTTGCGCACAACCACTTTTGGTCGGTCGCCTCCATTAAGATCCGCCATCACGAAAGCAGCCCTTCCCCGAAAGTCTCGCAATTCCACTACAGGACCGTGTTGCTGCGAACCAACAAACACTCGGACACTATGCAGGGCAAAAGTGCTATCCCCTGACACCGCAGCAAAAGGTGGAGGTTCGCTCCCTTCATACCAAATGTCCCGGACTACCAAAACACCACCGTTGGACAGTTCGTAAGCAGGGCTTAGGTTGGAAGACGCACCGCTAAAAATTACCACAGGTGCCGTTTGGTTCGGTTGTCCAATGCCAACCACCTTCACACCCACATCAGAACTGCCCACATTGATGTTGAGCAGGGAAAGGGCGATGTGGCGCAAGCGGTTGACAAAAAGACCTATGCGGTTTCCCGACAGGTTAAGCTGGTCGGCGATCAAGCGACTGCGGGGCTGGTCGCAACCCGCAACCAGAATGCCGTCGGCTCGCTGCGCCCCATCAATTCGCAAATCTGCCAACCTAACACGGCTTGGTCCTGAAAAGTGCAGCACAGGACCGTTTCCTTCTCCTACCCAGCGCAAGACGGTCTTTCCACCATCCCCCACTAACCAAACATCGCAGCCTGCAGGGAAGCGCAATGGACGGTCTATCTCGAAAGTTCCTACAGGCAAGTGCACCACTGGCTTTTGCCCTTTCCGCTTCGCCGCTTCGTCAATGGCTCTTTGGATGTCCAACGCCTTTGCGTTGGTAGGCACTTCCACAACAAAGGGTTTTGTCAAGGGAAGCGTCTTGGGCAGAGATGGCGGCGAGAGCTTAAGGTTCTTGGGGTCAACAATGCGGTCATCCAAGCAAATCGCTGTTGTGGGAGCTTGAATGGCATCCTTGACCGTAAAAGTGTTGCCAATAGAAACCAGCCGTGCGTTTTCACCGATCACAACTGCTGGTGCTTTTTGCGTGCGAAAGAGGTTGTCCATTAGCAGAACGGGACTCACGCTGCGAACTTGAACAGCAGCCTCTTTAGGATCAAGGACCGTGTTGCGCTCTATGGTCAAAAAGTGGCTGGCACCAATCGCCCAAGTGGTCAAGAACGAACGAGAACCTTCTGAATAGTTACCCCGTAGCGAAAAGTAGGCAGCATGACCAATAGCGATATCCGCTTGCTGGGAACGGAGGAAAACACTGTTGTAGACATGAAAGTTGCCCGCCCCGAAAGTGTTGGTCACACCAAGACCGCAGTCTTCGAAAACGCAATGCCAAATGAACCAATCCAACGAGTTAAAGTTTTGAATGCTGATACCTGCTTGAGTGCAACGAAGGAAGCGGCAACGAGCAACGGTTGTTTCGGCATTGCCTTGAGTGTCCATGCGCCCTGCTTCAATGCCAAAAGCCACATCGCGGAAGACCATGTCAGCGAATTCGTTGTAGGTAGCAAAGTGGGGAGCGCACAAAATCGCTGTGCGGGCTTTCTTCGCACCGTCTAAGGTGAGCCGACCCATGCGAGCATACCAAGCCTCGTAGGCAATCATCACCCCGTCGGATTCTCCATCCCATCGGATGACCGTTGTGTCAGGGTGTTCGCCGAGAATAAGGATATGCTGTGATTCTGCGTGGGCGTGACGAGCAACGCGTAAGGTTCGGGTGATGCGGTAGGTGCCTGCAGGCAGGAACAAAACGGCAGCTTTTGCTTCTGATGGGCGGATAGCCTCCAAGGCGCGTTGCAAGGCATCGGTGTCGTCGGCTTTGCCGTCCCCTTGAGCGCCGAAATCGCGCTTGACATTTAGCCAACTGGAGAACGGTCCAACGGCTTCACCAACCTGCAGGGGCTTGACAGCCTGAGAGGGAGGGGCGAAACAAATCCCAAATGACCAACCCCAAATCAACACAGTAACGCTCATTAGCACAACCTGCCACCAGCTCATGAGCTCCATCCTCCCCTCTGAAAAAGGTAGCAACATACACTCCAAAGAGGCGGCTGCATAGCATTTTGTCGCTCCTCTTGTAGGGGATGCTTTCTGTGAAGAGTTAGGCAAGTCCCTCCGTAACTGTTCAAAAGTTAGTAGTTCAGAGTAAAAGCCCGTCCTGATAGGGCGATTTGCTTTTTTGAATGCGTTAGGAGATGTGCCTTACTGAGGCACCGAGATTTTTTCGGCTCGGCGGAAGTCAAGCCCTTCAGTAGATTGAATGAGCAGCGGGGAATAAGTTCTCGCCCCCGCATTGAGCATGAGAGGAAAGGTTTTTGGGGCGAGTGGTTTCGGTGAGTTGCTCTGGCAGTGTTGCAATCAGGTGCCCACCAACTCCTTGAGACAACGAGCATTTTGGACAGCGAAGGCGTTGATATCATTGTTGAAGTAGGCGAACACAGGGAATCCCTGGTTGCGCCACAACCGAATGCGCTCTGCCCACCACGCTAATTCCTCATCGGGAAAGCAGCCAGCATAAAGTCCATCCCAACCGTGAAAGCGTAGGTAAACGAAAGGCGCTGTCACAGTGTTTGCTAACTCTTTGGGCAAATGGGGCAGGATAGGGACGCAATGGGCAACACTGTGTTGCTCCAACACCTGCCAAACCCTTGCGTCTTGCCACCAAGAAGCGTGACGGAATTCGACAGCATGAAGGCAGTGGCGAGGGAGTTGGCGCAGAAAGGAATCCAAGCGATTAGGGTCTGCTTTCAAGTTAGGAGGCAGCTGCCACAGCACGACCCGCAACTTTCCACCCAAGCCCTCTACGGCGGCGAAGAACCGCTCCAACGCTTCTCGGACATCTCGCAACTTTTTCATGTGGGTGATGAAGCGAGAACCCTTGACGGCGAAGACAAAATCAGGTGGTGTTTCTGCTGCCCACTGCTCGAAAGTTCTCCGCTTCGGGAGTCGGTAGAAAGAGTTGTTCACTTCCACCGTGTCAAAATGTTGGGCGTAGAAAGAAAGCCATTGAGAAGTAGGCAAGCCCGACGGATAAAAACGACTTCGCCAGTGCGGGTAAACCCAACCCGATGTGCCAATCCAAACCATCGCGCACCTCACCTGCAGCCAAAAATTTGCCTTCCAAAGGGATCGTCTCCAGTAAACTTTGTCATTCGGTATAGCCCAAGGCTTGACAGGGAAGCGGAACAATCGCAAATTTGGCGAGGAGCACCAAAGTCGTGGTGAACGGCATGGCGTTGCCCGATGCCACTCAAGCTTTGTGCCAACAGCGAAACATAGATGTAACCAAGGCTGCCGAAGCCTTAAAGATCTTAACGGCTTTGAGCGTTGGGGAAGGTCAGTTGCTGTTTTGGGACAGGGACGCTTTTGTGTGCCTTTTAGCAGCCCGAAGCGGGGCATGGGAGGAGCGGCAGATTGGTCGCCGTTTGTCTCCCGACGAAGAGCCGTTCGCTTTTCAGGCGCAACGGAAAGGGCGAAGTGTATTCGTGGACTGGGGAATGATGCGAGGGGCAGAACCGTTCGCTCACGCTGCCGTCCCGTTATCTTCGCTACTCATCCTAACTTTGGACCTAAGCTTGACCGATGTTTGCTCCCTTTCTCCTTGGCAGCATTGGCGATTTCCCCGTTCCCTCCTTCGCCGCATTGCCGCTCATGTGTGGCAAGGAATTGTCCCGCCAGAAGTGTTGATCTGGGCGTTGAAGGGCAGAAACGGGTTGGCGATTTGGGACGAAGAAGGTCGGTTGCGTTGGCGCACCACAGAGCATGTGCCTCCTTTTCCTTCTGAAGTGTCCGAAGGGTTGGGAGTGACAGATGAGTTCGTTGTTTTCCGAACGAAGGTCGGCACCATTTTGCGCTATCGCCGGTCAATGCCCCCTCTCTTGCAGGGCTATGCCCTTATCCGTTCCGAAGTGCACCACAGGGTTAAAAACGACTTGCAAAGTATTGTGAGTTGGTTGCGCTTACAGGCACGCCAAGCGCCTTCAGAGGCAAGACAAATTCTGTTGGACGCTGCCGAACGAGTGCGCGTGTTTGCGACAGTTCACGACTTGCTTGCTCGGGCAAAGAGTGATTGGGTCGCTTTGAGGGAGTTAATCCAGCAGTTAGCCAATACATTAATGCAGCAAGCCAAGGAGGAAGGTAAAGACATTCGCTATGCCGTGATTGGTCCCGAAGTGCTGCTGAACCCTCAACAAGCCAGCGCTGTCGCTGCTGTCGTCCATGAGGTATTGCGCAACGCTTGCAACCATGCCTTCCAAGCAGGAGAGGAGGGGACAGTCACGATCACTTTGGAGCCGAAGGAAGGTTGGCTTTGGGTGGAAGTAGCCGACAACGGTTGCGGTTTTGCTCTTTCCCAGTGGAACGGACAAACGCTGGGCTTGACAATCGTGCACAATTTGGTCAAGCAAGACTTGCGGGGCGACTTACACATTCACTCTCAGGTCGGTCACGGCACCGTTGTTCGCTTCGGGTTCCCTCTGAGCCGGGAAACCTCCATGAGTCAAAAGTAGGCGCAGTCGCCCTACTTTCGAAGTTTGGTTTCAGTGATGAACTATCCTTGCGAGCCGCTATTTTTGTCTAGATCCCGCAACCACGCTTGAACGGTGACGACGAAGTGAGGCAGCACCACTTCTGGTTCCTCCAAAGTGGGATGCCATCGCTTCTCCCATTCAAAGGTAAGGAAACCTTGATAGCCGATACGACGCAAGGCTTTGATAGCGTCAACGAGGGGGACATCGCCTTGCCCAATGGGAACATAACGGACAGAACCATCTACTCGCACAGAGTCCTTCAGGTGGGTAGCAACGATCCGCTTTCCTAAGAAGTTAACCGATTGCTCTGGGGTTTCGCCTGCGCGGACCGAGTGATGGACATCCCAAACGCAGCCAGTGTTGTCAGCGCTCACTTTGTTCAGGATTGCAGCAACATCTTCTGCTTTGACGAGGGCATCATGGGTTTCCAAAGCCATGATCACTCGTAGGGGCTTAACGGTTTCCGCTAATTCTTGCAGGTGTTCAGCGACAAGGTTTAGGTAAGTGCTTTTGTCCATGCCTGGGGGAATGTTCCCGCCAAAGACCCGAACGACGGGGCAATTCAAGGCAGCAGCCAACTCGGCATACTGTTTGGCTTCTTCGGCTTGCTTTTCCCATTCGCTGCCGGTTGTGCCTAAGCGGGCTGAAGAACCTAACGCTACAACTTGCAAACCGACCTCGTGGAAGCGTCGGCGGGTTGCTTCCCGGTTGGCTGGAGTCAGATCAGGATGGCGGGGCAAGAACATTTCGTCTTGCAATCCTCTCAACTCCACTCCTTGGTAGCCCCACGCCACAGCGTTTCGGAGGATTTCCTCCAATGACCATTTGGGACACGCCAAAGTCGTAAACGTCAACTTCATAGCAACCACCCCCAAGATAGTTTGCCGAGACCCAAGGGAAGAATATAGCCCTCCCTTGTCAGGGAAAGGACCCCTTCATGGTGAAAAGGCTCCTCCTGTCCCTTTCCCCTTCAGCTTCGCAAAATAATGGGTGGTGAGGAAGCATGCGGCGTTTGTTAGGCATTGTCACGCGTGGGTCATTGACAGAAGGGTTGGAGATGAAGTTGTCGGACGAGTGCTCTATAGAGGACATCAAGGCGGGGAAGTTTGTCGTGGTGGATGGCGACAAACTGCGTTTCTTCTCCCTCATTACCGACCTACGGTTGGATGCTACCACTCCTGCTGTGCTCCAAAATCCACCCGATGTCAACGATGCCTTGGTTCGAGAAGTTTTGAGTGGCACTGCGACCTACACGACCGTTTTGCTCAAACCTATGCTCACCATGGAACGAGACAAAGACGGTGTCCCTGAGCGTCGCGATCCCCAACCTGTCAAGACCGTTCCCCCTCATTTCTCGCCTGTTTACGAAGCGACAAAAGAAGATGTGGAACGAGTGTTTGGCAGCGAAGGCATGGAGCCTAAAGGGCGCTACTTTTACATCGGCACTCCGCTGGACATGGACAACACACCTGTCTGCATAGACTTACATCGCTTTGTGGAACGGAGCAACGGGATTTTCGGGAAAACGGGGACAGGGAAAACTTTTCTGACTCGGTTGATCCTTTGTGGCTTGTTCCGTTGGGCAGCTTTGGGCAATGGGAAAGTGGTTACCCTCATTTTTGACATGCACAACGAGTATGGGTGGAAGGCGTTGCGGGAATCGGATGGTTCCCGAAGGGATGTCCGGGGGCTCCGATCCCTCTTCGGCACTGAGGTTGCCGTCTTCACTTTAGATCCAGAATCCTCTCGCAGCCGGGGGGTGCCTGTGGATGGCACTGTGGTTATTCCCCTTAACCAGATCACGGTGGATGACATCGCTCCCCTCCAAGATGAGTTGCGGTTGCACCAAACAGCAATAGAAGCGGCTCACTTGGTCTACACTCGCTTCCGAGAGCGCTGGCTGGAGGAACTGTTGGACTACGGGGACAGAGGGGAAATCAAGGACTTATCCGAACAAATTGGTGCTAACCGAGAATCTTTAGCCGCCCTTTACCGAAAACTCACGCGCCTGAGATCACTGCCCTTTGTAGTCCCTTCGAGCGAGTCCCATCACAAGGATAGCGTGAAAGCCATCATGAACTGCCTCCAGAAGGGACGGCATGTGGTGTTGGAGTTTGGACGCCAAAGCAAAATGCTTGCTTACCTGTTAGTTGCCAACATTCTGGCCCGTCGCATCCACGAGATGTATGTTGAGATGACGGAGGAATACTTGAAGAACATGCAACCCGAAAAGGAGCCACGCCAGTTGGTCATCGTCATTGAGGAAGCCCACAAGTTTCTCAACCCCTATGCCGCCAAGCAAACCGTCTTCGGCACCATCGCCCGCGAGATGCGCAAATACTATGTCAGCCTCCTTATCGTGGATCAGCGCCCATCAGGCATTGATCCAGAAGTCCTTTCCCAAATCGGCACGAAAGTCGTGGCGCAACTGAACGACGAACGAGACATTCAAGCGGTGTTGACTGGCGTTTCCAATCCTGCGGGGCTTCGCAGCATCCTCGCCAGTTTGGATTCCAAACAGCAAGTGTTGGTGTTGGGGCACGCAGTCCCTATGCCTGTAGTGATAAAAGTCCGCGACTACGACGAATGCTGCCAGACCGTTAGTCGGGAATTAGCAGATCGGATCCCTGAAACTTGGGACTATTTGCAGGAACAGGAGTTTGAGAAGTTAGTTGCCGAATCGGACAACGGAACAAGTTTTTCTGAGACTGGGCAGGATGTGATGGAGTTTTGGAAGGACGCCTATGGAGATGAGTCCGATTGAGGAGGTGTTGGTGATGCCAAAAGTAATCGCTGAAGTGAGCATCGTTCCCATTGGCACGGGCGACACAGGCGTAAGCGCTTTTGTAGCAGAAGCCATCAAAGCCTTGGAGAAAGTCGCCGAGGAGAATGGGCTGCGCTACCATGTTTGCGCTATGGGAACGGCTATTGAAGGGGAGTTGGAGGCTGTTTGGCAAGCGGTGTGTGCCATGCAGGAAGCAATGGTCTCTGCAGGGGCTAAACGCCTCCTTACCACTTTGCGCATTGATGACCGACGAGACAGGGAAGAAACCATAGAGCGGAAGCGACAAGCAGTCGCAGAAAAAGGTGCCCGAATAGAACGGCTCTAAAAGGGTGCGGGTAAGCGTTGAAGGCTGAAGTCCTGCAGCAGTTTCAAGGTTGTCTTGTCGGTGTCGCAGTTGGCGATGCCTTGGGGATGCCTGTGGAGGGATGGACAAGGGAATGGATCAGAGACCGGTTTGGGTGTTTGCGAGAATTGGTGGATGGTCCCCTCCCCGCAGGTTCCATTACAGACGATACCCAGCAAACTTTGCTTTTAGCGGAGAGCCTCGTGGAACGAGGAGAGTTTGAGGCAGAAGATGTTGTGCAGCGGTTGGTAAGATGGTATCAATCTCGCCCCTTCGGCATCGGTGCCCACACCAGAAAAGTGCTTCAGTTGATCGCTCAAGGGATGTCTTGGCAGCAAGCTACGGAGGAAGTGGAGCGTCAAGATGCACCCTGGACAGCAGGTAATGGATCGCTCATGCGGTGTGCCCCTATTGCCCTTCGGTATTACCGCGACATCAGCGCCTTGTTAGACTACAGCCACCAATCCTCAGCGCTTACGCACCCGAACCTGCTTGCTCGGACTGCGTGCGCTTTTTTCAACGCAGTGCTTTCCCGAGTGTTGCGGGGTTGGGAGAAGAAAGAATCCCTCAGCTTCGCAATGGAACTGATGGCTCATGCTCCCCACGAGTTGTTAGACAGAGTGAAAGGGATTGAAAACAAGGCTGCCGATGAGTTGGGAGTCAGCGGGTTTGTGTTGGACACTTTGGAAGTCGCTCTCTGGGCATGGTGGCATCACGACGACTTTGAAGAAGCCTTGGTTGCGGTTGTGAATTTAGGTGGCGATGCGGACACAAACGGTGCCGTTACAGGAGCATTGATGGGGGCTCAGGTAGGGATAGAAGCAATCCCCCTTCGTTGGCGCCAAAGGGTAGCCGTGTTGGATCGCTGTTTGTCCCTTGCCGAAGGTCTTTATCGGTTAGCCCACAGGGATTGACTTTATTCGGCGTGTCCTACCTTCGCCAGCACGATTGCGCCCACAACGCCGGCTTTGTCACCCAATTTCGCTAACAAAATGGGAGGACGATGCTTTTCTGGGTAGATCTTGATCATTTGGTTGTAGAAGCGGAAGAGGGGCTTGAAGAGCATGTCCCCTCGTGCCAACATGCCTCCTGTCAAGATCAAGGCATCGGGGCAGACGAAGACAGCAGCGTTGACCAACCCTTGAGCTAACCGAAAGGCAATTTCCTTCCACGCTTTCGGATCGTTTAGCTCGTGAGGCGGCACCCCATAGCGTTTTTGGATAGCGACAGCGGAGGCGAAGGCTTCCAAGCAACCCCGCTGCCCACAACCACATTTGGGACCCTCTGGGTCAAGGATTTGATGTCCTGCTTCCACATCCAAGGCACCGTGGTAAATGCGCCCATCTTTGACTTGGAAGTGACCAATTCCAGTGCCAAGGGTGAAGCCAGCGATGAAGCGTTTGCCGCGTCCTGC
>VAPR01000063.1_pt1 | contig 69472 bp, 50 predicted proteins | sample 3380701 | NCBI WGS metagenome assembly VAPR01 (sample SAMN11536904, study PRJNA540576) | hot springs metagenome | isolation source: hot spring wet sediment | place: Spain: Lobios | collected 2014-01
CGCAGACTTTGCGGAGCCTCGACCGTAACGGCGACGGCGTTGTGGAGTGGGGCGAACTGGGCTGGCACTATCTGCTGGATATCGCTGCGGGCGACCAGGGAATATCGGGCATTGCGGGTCTGCGACCCCTGGCCGGCAAGCCGTTGCCGCAAGTGGAACCGAGGAAGCCGGCGAACGCTCCTGCCTGGTTTCTGGCGATGGATCGCAATGGGGACGGCGACATTTCCCGTCGGGAGTTTGTGGGTAGCGACGAAGAGTTTCGCCGCCTCGATCTGGACGGAGACGGCTTGATCAGTTTGCAGGAGGCCTTGCGAGCAACTGCCGTTCCGCCTGAAACAAAACCGCCTGCCACACCGCCCAAGCCACGGTAACCGCACGACCGAAACACCGCATTTTCCGGACTAAGTTCACCACCAGGAGCGGCGAACGTCAGCCCGCCGTGGTGAACGTTCGACCGCGCTGGCAAAAGCATAACGAATCATGTCCCGCGAACAATGACCACCGGACCAGGAGCGGCGGGCGTTAGCCCGCCGTGGTGTTCGGGAAACGCACTTGCAGGAACGCCGCCGTAAAGTCGCGGGAGACCGCCGGCACTTTGCTCACGAGCGCCGGCGCTGCTGCACCGGCGAAACCACGGGGGGCTTACGCCCCCCGCTCTTGGCACTGTTAGAACGGCCGTCTGCCGGAATAATGACGATTTTTCCGATGCACAAACGCACGCTCACAAGAGTGGCGGGCGTCAGCCCGCCGTGGTGCCGAAAACCGCATTTGCAACGGCGACCGACTTTTCCGAACCCAGCACGTTCGCCCCGGCACGATTGGTTTCCATCCCACGGCTGGCTTACGTCAGCCGCTCTTGGTCGGATGCGCGGCGGCGTTTGCACAGTAACGCTTGTGTTCCGCCGGTTCGTTTGCGTGTCACGGGGGGCTTACGCCCCCCCGCTCTTGTATTGCGTTGCGAACGTCTGTCGGCGAAAAACGATTTTTTCGATGCACAAACGCACGTTCACAGGAGCGGCGGGCGTCAGCCCGCCGTGGTGAACATTGCGCCGGGAAAATCGCCAACGCTGATCGCCGCCCGTCAGGTCGCCGTGGTTCGGTAACGCACTTGCGAGGGCAAGCGTTTTTCACCGACGGAGCATGTCCGCATACCACGGCTGGCTTACGCCAGCCGCTCCTGGTCGTAACCGCAGATGCTGTTTCTGGTGTGTGTTTCGTACCCGCGAGTACGATACCCACCTACGGGTGGCTTACACCAGCCGCTCCTGGGGGGACGACGTTCGGGCGGTGCGGAATACGCGATCGGCTAATGTCACGGCAAGTTCGCGGGAGCGTCCGGGCGAAAAGAGGGGGGCTTCTCCGTGCGGAGTGCGCGATGGGCAAACGACCCGGCCAGGGTGGTTTTTCTTCGTCGTACAATACCAGCGCCATGTCCACGGAGAAAAACGCCCCAGCGCATGACCAGTCCCGTGCCGACGATGTGCCGGCAGCCGGGCAGGAGACGGTCTGCGAAACAAACGGCGGGGAGCAGTCTGCCCCTGCGGAATCGCCGCTGATGGCGAAAGTGCGGCAGTTGCCGAATCGGCCCGGCGTGTATCTGATGAAAGACAGCCAGGGACGGGTCATTTACGTCGGTAAAGCCAAGAACCTTCGACACCGTGTGGCTCATTATTTCACTCGCCAGGCGGCTCAGGATCGCCGTACTGCTGACCTGGTGCGTCTTATTGCCGATTTCGACTACCTCGAAGCCGAGACCGAGGTAGATGCACTGCTCATGGAAGCGCGGCTCATCAAGGACATCCAGCCGCGTTTCAACATCGAACTCAAGGACGATAAAAGTTTCCCCTATTTGCAGATTCGCTTGCGGGAACCTTATCCGCGGGTGGAGTTTACACGGTCGCCGCGACAGCGGGGTGTCAAACTCTACGGTCCGTTCACCAGTGCCCGTGGCTTACGGGCAGCGATTCAGGTATTGCAGCGCATCTTCAAATTCCGCACCTGTTCGCTGGATATTGATCCGGGCGAGTCCAACTGGCGCTGGTATCGTCCGTGTATCCTGCACAGTATTGGTCAGTGCACCGCTCCGTGCAATCTGCGGGTTAGTCCTGAGGATTATCGGGAGCAGATTCGCCAGCTCCGCATGGTTCTGGAAGGCAAGAAGAACCAGCTGATCCAGGAAATGGAAGTGCAGATGCGGGAAGCAGCGGCTCAGTTGCAGTTTGAAAAGGCAGCCCGCCTGCGCGATGATATTCGCGCTCTGCAAGCGTTGCAGTTACGCGGTGAACTGGACAAACATGTCCAGCCGGAAGTCTTCGTTATGAACCCCAAGCGTGGTGTGCTGGGCTTGCAGAAGGTGCTGCGCCTGGCCAAACCGCCCCGCGTTATCGAAGGATTCGATATTGCTCACCTGCAGGGCAGTGATGCGGTGGGGTCGCTGGTCACTTTCCTGGATGGTTTGCCCTTCAAGCCGGGTTATCGCCGCTTTCGTATTCGCACGGTTAGTGGTGTGGATGATTTTGCCGCTCTGCGCGAGGTTCTGACCCGTCGCTATCGCCGATTGCTCGCGGATCCTGAGGGGGTAACTCCCGACGTCGTGCTCATAGATGGCGGAAAAGGACAACTGCATGCCGCCCGGGATGCCTTTGTCGCTCTGGGTATGGAACCGCCTGTCCTTCTGGCACTGGCCAAGCGGGAAGAATTGATCTTCTGCCTCGACCGCGACGAACCGCTCCGGCTCAGCCGAGCTTCTGCGGCGCTGCGGTTGTTGCAATACGTCCGCGACGAAGCTCACCGTTTCGCCCAGCATTACCATCACCTGCTCCGCCACAAACATCTGGAGGAAGATTGAAACCGTCAGGAGCGATGAAAACGGTCGGCTCTAACGTGGTGGGCAGCAGGGAGTTGTGGCATTGCCTGTTCCCGACATTGGATTCCGCACGAAGCGGGCGTGTCAGGCCTGCGACGAAAGCAGTGCGTATCTGGTTCAGCTTTTCAGGTTCCCGGCGAGGCGGGCGCGGTGGGCCAGGCCAGCCGGTAAAAATTTCGGCGGCCTTGAAACTCACCCGCCCAGGCTGTACACTGATTACGGAACGATGATGTGGGGAAATGGTCACGAAGCGGACGACGCCTGACGAAGCGAGGGCGGAAAATGGCGATTACTAAGGAGCAAAAGACGGAGATCATTCAGCAGTACCGGCGGAGCGAAAGTGATACCGGCTCGCCGGAGGTGCAGATTGCGCTATTGACCGCCCGCATCCAGGAACTGACCGAGCATCTCAAGCAGCACCGCAAGGATTACTCCAGCCGACGCGGTTTGCTGATGCTGGTCAGCAAACGTAATCGCCTGCTCAAGTACATCCGCAATAAGGCCCCGCAGCGCTACTTCGAAGTAGTCCAGCGGCTGGGTTTGCGGAAGTAACAGTTGGGGCGAACTGGGGAGTCAGGCGTTGGCTGGGGTGTCGCTCGCCGACACCGTGCAGGAACAGGGCTGGCATGAACCTGCCAGCACTTTTTCCTGGGCGACCCCATCTCGCCTGGCCGCTGTAGCGGTTCGTGAGAACCGCAGCGAGCCCAAACAGCCGAGGGCGGGTTCCCAGCTTCGTTGGGTGCCGTTCGCGCCACCGTCCCCGACACTCGGAAGCGGGTGTCTTTGCGGTGGATAAGTGAGCTGCCAATTGGCTCAGGGCAGCCGAACGCAGCTATGAGGAGTGCAGAAGTGAGTGTTGTCCGTGTCGAACGCGTCATCGGTAGGCATCCTCTGATCATCGAAACCGGTAAACTGGCCAAACAGGCGCATGGAGCGGTTACCGTACAGTATGCGGATGGCGTTGTGCTGGTGGCAGCCGTCGAGGGACAGGCTCAGCCAGGCCAGGATTTCTTTCCCCTCACGGTAGATTACCGCGAGAAAACTTACGCGGCGGGAAAGTTTCCCGGCGGCTTTATCAAACGCGAAGGCCGACCCACGACGAAAGAGATTCTCACGAGCCGGCTTATAGACCGTCCGATTCGGCCGTTGTTTCCTGCCCATTACTACAACGAGGTGCAGATTCAGGCGATCGTGCTTTCCGCCGACCCCGATTACGATCCCGATGTGCTGGCAATGATCGGAGCCAGTGCGGCGTTGCATATTTCGCATATTCCGTTTTTCGGACCGACAGGAGCGATTCGCCTGGGTCGCGTAGATGGACAACTGGTCGTCCTGCCTACCTATGACGAAGTGGAGACCGGCGAGTTGGACCTGGTGGTTTCGGGAACCCGCGATGCCGTGACCATGATCGAAGGGTTCGCCCGCGAGCTTCCCGAAGAGGACATGGTGCAGGCCATTCTGCGGGCCCACCAGGAATCGCTGGCGGTAATCGAGATGATTCAGGAGTTGCGCGATCGGCTCGGTTTGCCGCCGAAAGAGATACCTCCACCACCGCCTAATCCGTTACGCGAGTTGTTCCTGGAGCGTTTTTATCAGGAAATGCGGGAAGCCAAACTGACCCCCAAGAAGCAGGAACGCAAGGAAAAAGTCGAGGCACTGAAGCAGCGGATCTGGCAGGAATTTCTGCCAGCTACCCAGGGGAGTGATGGCCAGCCGACCCCCTGGACGGAAGCGCAGGTTCAGGAAGCCTTCCTTCACCTGGAAGAGCGAGTGGTGCGCGACCTGGCTCTGGAAGGAAAACGTCTGGATGGTCGCGGACCAAAGGACCTGCGACCGATTTCCTGCGAAGTGGGTGTGCTGCCCCGCACGCATGGCTCGGCTCTGTTTACTCGAGGAGAGACGCAGGCTCTGGTCACCACCACGCTCGGCACCGTCAGCGATGAGCAGAAAGTTGAGGGCCTGGCCGAGGAATACACCAAAAAGTTCATGCTCGATTACAACTTTCCGCCGTTCAGCGTCGGGGAAGTGCGTCCGATTCGCGGTCCCGGTCGGCGAGAGGTTGGGCATGGAGCCCTGGCGGAACGGTCTTTGAAAGCGGTTATGCCTACTCCGGAAGAGTTCCCGTACACCATTCGCGTGGTTTCGGAGATTCTGGAGTCGAACGGTTCCAGCAGCATGGCTACCGTGTGCGGGGCGACGCTCAGCCTCATGGATGCGGGTGTTCCGATCCTGCAACCGGTGGCGGGCATTTCCATCGGCCTGGTCAAGGAAGGCGACCGTTATGTGCTGTTGACTGACATCATGGGAGATGAAGACCATTACGGCGACATGGATTTCAAGGTGGCCGGTACCGGTTACGGTATCACCGGCATTCAGCTCGACCTGAAGATAGCCGGCATCACCGAGCAAATTATCCGCGAGACCTTGCAGCAAGCCCGCGAGGCTCGGGCTCGCATCCTGCAAATCATGCTCCAGACCATTCCGCGTCCGCGACCCGAAATCAGCAAAAACGCTCCCAAGCTGTTTGTGCTGCGGATTGACCCGGAAAAAATTGGCCTGCTTATCGGTCCCGGTGGCAAGACGGTCAAAGCGATCCAGGACGAATACCACTGCCGCATTGACATTGCCGAAGATGGCACCGTGGCCATCTGCTGCTACGACCACGATAAGGCCGATCTCGCTCTCAACAAGGTGCGTTCGCTCACCGAGGAAATCCGTGTCGGCAACATTTACGATGGCAAGGTGGTGGGCATCAAGGAATTCGGAGCGTTTGTCGAAATCCTGCCGGGAAAGGACGGTTTAGTGCACATTAGCGAACTGGACGACAAGTACGTCTCCCGCGTGGAAGACGTGGTCAAAATTGGCGACCGGATTCCCGTGAAAGTGATCGCCATTGACGAGCAAAATCGGCTGAAGCTGTCGCGGAAGGCGGCCTTGCGCGAGCAACTCGCCGCCCAGGGAGCCGGTACTCCTGCCGGGGAAGAAACGGCTGAGGTGTCGGAAACCGCGCCGGCCCCATCCTCCACGGAAGCCGAAGGAACGGGGATTCGACGGGAAGGCTATCGGCGAGAGTTGAGCCGACGACCACCGCCGCGCCGTCGGGATCACCGCGATCGCTACCGCTAAGCTGCCACCAGGGCCGTCATCATGAGCGCGCTGGCCCACGAACCGGCAACAACCAGTTCAGCAGTCCCGGCAACGGATTTTGCCGGTCGGTACCAGGAACTGGCTGAGTTGGCCGGCCGACTCATTCACGAAATCAAAAACCATCTCGGCACCCTCAGCCTGAATCTCCAGTTGCTCCGCGAGGAGTTCCAGAATCCGACCACGCCACGCGAACGCCGCGCCTTGCAGCGCATCCAGCAATTGCAGCAAGAGTGTCAACGGCTGGCAGACCTTTCCAGCGAATTCCTGCGTTTTGCCCGTGTCGGCCAGTTGCAGCGCCGACCGGAAAACCTCGCCGCCCTCATTCAGGAACTGGCTGAGTTCGTTACACCGTCGTTGCAGCAGAAAGGAATTGAATTGCAAACGTTCGTGCCGGCGGATTTACCCACGGTGTGGCTCGACCGCGATCTGTTTCAGCAGGCGTTGCTCAACCTCATCCTCAATGCGGAACAGGCGATGCCCCACGGCGGACTGATCACCGTCCAGGCCGAACTGCTCGGCGACAGCGTCCAGTTGAGCATCATTGATACCGGTGAGGGGATGACGGCCGAGGTGCTGGCTCAGGTCTTTCGCCCGTTCTTTTCCACCCGCAAAGGCGGTAGCGGTCTCGGTTTGCCAATCACTCGCCGCATCGTAGAAGCCCACGGAGGCACTATCCGCATTCAGAGCGAACCCGGTCGCGGCACCCGGGTGGATATTCTCCTTCCGACCACCGGCGAGGAATCGGCGACGGCGTAGCGGCCAGGTCGCGTTGCGGCCGAGAACTGGCCGGCCTCGTCGGTAAGCCAGGCCGGATTTACCCCAAGTGTAGTCTGTGATACACCTGGCCGATAAAATGCCAGCAGTCGCCGTATAAAAGCACGCCTGCCGGAAATGTGAGGGAAACATCCTTCGACCTGGTTCCGTAGCTCCGCGAAAGTAGGCCCGACTTACACGGAAGGGCCTCCGACTGTGGCTTACTGAAAATGCAGAAACAGAAGGGGAGGCAGACCGGAGCATGTTGAAAACAATCCTGCTCGCCCTGGACGGCTCAACGTACAGCGAAGCGGCTGTGGAGCTGGGCATTCGCTGGGCGAAGCGTTGCTACGCCATGCTGGTAGGCTTGGGTGTCCTGGACGAACCGACTATCCGCAAACCCGAACCGGTTCCACTCGGTGGCTTCTATTACAAGCGCCACCGTGACGACACGCTCATTCAGGAAGCCCACGAACGCATCCAGCAATTTCTCGATCGGTTTGCGTCGCGTTGTGCGGAGGCGGGTGTTTCCTGCAAAGTGCACGAGGTGATCGGCGAGCCCTGGGAGCAGATCCTCCTGGAAGCTCAGCGCTACGACCTGATCATCCTGGGCCAGCAGACCTACTTCCACTTTGAAACTCAGCAGTCCCCCTGCGAGACGGTGCAGATGGTGGTCAAGAACGCCCCACGTCCGGTGGTAACGGTGCCGGAAAAACTGGGCAGCGGCGGCGCCATCCTGATTGCCTACGACGGCAGCCTCCAGGCCGCACGCGCTGTGCAAGCGTTTCAGCAGTCCGGACTGCATCAGGGACAGCAGGTTTACGTGGTCGGCGTGGCTAAAGAGCTTGCAGAAGCCAGTGAGCGTGTCCAACGGGCCGTGGAGTTCCTCAATTACCACGCAATCAAAGCCACTCCGTGCCCGTTATCCTCCCTCGATCCGCCCGGGCAGGTCCTGCTTGAACAGGTACGCCATTACGACGCCGGACTTTTGGTGATGGGCGCTTACGGTCAGCCGGTTTTGCGTGAGTTCTTTTTTGGCTCGGTGACCAAGACCATGCTCAGGGAGGCGACTATTCCATTGTTTGTGTACCATTGAGCGGAGGATAGGATGTCCGTTGCCAAGCGCACCGACTTATCTGCCGGTGAGCCACCATCGGCGGTCTGGCATACTCTGGCGGCTGCGGAAGTGCTGGCGGCGCTGGAGAGCCGAGAGGCAGGTCTTACCGAAGCCGAGGCCCAGTTTCGACTGGCCAGTGTTGGCCCCAATCTTCTTCCGCAGCAACCGCCGCCGACGGTCTGGCAAATCTTCTTGAGACAGTTCCGCAGTCCGCTCATTTACTTGCTGTTAGCTGCCACTGTGGTGTCGCTGGTCATTGGGCACTTCGACGACGCCGTATTTATCGCTGCGGTTTTGCTCATTAACGCGGTGATCGGTACCATTCAGGAATGGAAGGCCGAACAAAGCAGCCGGGCTTTACAGAAATTGCTCCGTATCCGTGCGACAGTAGTGCGGGATGGTGAGGTGAAAGAAATTCCCGCCGATCAGGTCGTGCCCGGCGACATCGTCTGGCTGGAACCCGGTAACCGAGTACCCGCCGACGTTCGGCTGCTGTGGTCGCACGCGCTGGAGATTGACGAATCGTTGCTCACGGGCGAATCGCTGGGAGTGCTCAAAGATCATGAATGGTCAGGCCCACCAGCTACGCCAGTAGCAGACAGGTTGAACATGGCTCATGCCGGAACGCTGGTGATTCGCGGTCGCGGCAAGGGAATCGTGGTGGCCACCGGCAGCCGCACCGTTGTCGGACAGTTGGCGCTCGATGTGCTGGCCGCACCGCCGGGAAAACCGCCTCTCATTGAGCGCATGGAGCGGTTCGCCCGCGCCATCGCGGGCACGGTGCTCGCGGCGGTGGCGGTGGTGGCTCTCATCGGGGTTCTGGTTCACGGCCACGGGTTGACGGAGATGTTTACGTTTGCCGTGGCGCTGGCGGTTTCCGCTGTGCCTGAAGGCTTGCCGGTTGCTCTGACCGTGGCCCTGGCGGTGGCTACGAACCGGATGGCACGCCGAGGCGTGATCGTTCGCCGCCTGGCTGCGGTGGAAGGCCTGGGTAGTGCCACCCTGATTGCCAGCGACAAGACCGGTACGTTGACCTGCAACGAGCTGACCGTGCGGCAAATTCGTGTGGCTTCTGGTGCGGTGTTTGAAGTTACCGGCGAAGGATTTAAGCCGCACGGTCAGGTGTTGCTGGACGGCAAGCCGGTGGAGCCAGGCACTCATCCGGAATTGAACCGTCTGGCACGGGCTGCCGTTTTATGCAACGAAGCCGAATTGCACCTGCAGGACAGCAAATGGACCTGGCGGGGTGACCCAACTGATGTGGCGCTTTTGAGCATGGCACACAAACTGGGTTGGAATCGGGAGCTGACACTCGACCGCCATCCGCAAGTCAACGAAATTCCGTTCGAGCCGGAGCATCGCTTTGCCGCCAGCTACCACCAGATGGAAGATGGTTCAGTGTACGTGTTCGTCAAGGGGGCACCGGAGCGTGTTCTGGCGATGTGTAACTGGGCGGATGAATCCGATCGGCAGAGGCAACTGGCCCTGGCCAGTGAAATGGCTTCCCAGGGTTATCGGGTTCTGGCCTTGGCCGAAGGGCCTGCGCCTGCCCATCTCGATACTCGCCAGACTCCTCCGGAACCCACGGGTCTGACGTTGCTGGGATTCGTCGGCATGATCGATCCGTTGCGTCCCGGGGTTCGTGAAGCGGTGGCAAGTTGTCATGCAGCGGGCATCACCGTGTGCATGGTAACCGGTGATCATCCGGTTACCGCACTGGCGATTGCCCGCGATCTCGGCCTGGCCAGCCAGCCCGATCAGGTCGTTACAGGCCGGGAACTGGAAGCCATGACCGCTGAGCAGCTTCAGCTCGCGGTGGAGCGGGTGCGCGTTTTCGCACGGGTCACTCCGCGGCAGAAACTGGAACTGGTGGAAGCGGCAAAACGAGCGGGCCATTATGTTGTCGTTACCGGCGACGGCGTGAATGATGCTCCCGCGTTGAAAGCCGCTCACATCGGCGTGGCCATGGGCAGGAGCGGTACCGATGTGGCTCGGGAGGCAGCCGATTTAGTCATCAGCGATGACAATTTTGCTACCATCGTCGCCGGCGTGGAAGAAGGGCGCGTGGCCTACGACAACATTCGCAAAGTGATCTATTTGCTCGTGTCAACGGGTGCGGCCGAAATCGTAATGGTTGCGCTCGCGGTGGCAACCGGACTGCCCTTGCCGCTCCTTCCGGTACAGCTTCTGTGGTTGAACCTGGTCACCAATGGCATCCAGGATGTCGCTCTGGCTTTCGAACCGAGCGAAGGAGATGTTCTCCGCCGCAAGCCACGCCCACCGGGAGAGCCTATCTTCAACCAGCTCATGATCGAACGAACTGTCCTGGCGGCGGTGGTCATGGGCGTGGTTGGCTTTGCTGCCTTTGCCTGGATGCTGCAGAACGGCTGGACTGAAGACTCAGCTCGAAATGCGTTGCTACTGCTCATGGTTCTGTTCGAAAATATCCACATCGGCAACTGCCGGTCCGAAACAAAATCGGGCCTGGTGCTTTCGCCGTTCCGCTCGCCGATCCTGCTAATCGGAACAATTACCGCCTTCCTGGTTCATGTCGTGTCCATGTACCTGGCCCCGATGCAAGTGGTCCTGCGAACCGAACCGGTGAGTCCTGGTACCTGGGCATCGTTGCTGGCTCTGGCTTTGACCATCTTCGTGGTGATGGAAATCCACAAATTAATCTGGGCGATTCGGCATCGCAACGTTTAGGCAGTTCCAAAACCTGCCACCGCAGCGTACCTGGCGTTGACAATGCTGTGTCATCGCAACACTCAACTCGTCTCGAGGACCGGAAAACATCACCGTCATTCGTGCACATAGGGAGCGATTGCAACTGCGCTCTGGGATTGCGCTGCTCGTTTGCAAGCTGTTAGTCTCAACTATTCCTGCACAGCGGAGGTGATCGCGACATGTAGCTCGTCGCGTAACAAACGCATAGCCTCTTGGTTAGTCCACGCCGGTGACCGCGAGGTTTAGCTCGCTTGGTGAACCGGTGGCCAGCCGCGAATTCGTGCTTATGCGACGGAGTTAGCGGGTGTTGTTTACGCAGGACAGCAGGTTGCCCCAAGTAGTGGGGTCGTCCTCACGGTAATCCGACAAGCCCCAGCGACTACTATTTAGGCAGGATTGCATTTGGTTTGTGCAATTGTTCCCTTTCCTTGGGCAACACATCTTGAGTTCAGCTAATGCTGGATGCCAGCATCACCATGGGACGAGAACGGTTGATAGCAGAAGTTCTTTCGCAAAAAGAACTTGCGACTCAGTGCGCAATTCATCGAGGTTGCCATTCATTGGTTTGGCACGGGGGATGCGTGAAGGTTACGCCGTGCAAATTCGTTAGCGACGCCGGGTTTAGTGGTGCCTGCACGTAAGCCCGTCCTCTCCCCGGCCCAGCAGGCCAACCCGGCCAAGATTCTGTCGCACTCGCTTACGCCGGAATTCAAAGCGTGTGAAGGTGCTTTTCTGCGCACATTGTGTGCAATGGAGCCGAAAACAATGGCAAAAAGAGAGGCAATAGTCGTCGTCGGCAACGGCATGGCCGGAGCTCGCTTTGTCCAGGCTTTGACTGAGAAAGCACGCGATCGCTTCACCATCACCGTCTTCGGCGACGAACCTTATGGCAACTACAATCGCATCCTGCTGTCCAGCGTACTGGCGGGTGTCAAGCAGCCGGTAGAGATATTCCTCAACCCGACGGAGTGGTACGAGAAGAACGGCATCCGGCTGCATCTGGGCGTGCGGGTGGTACGGATCGATCGGGACCGGCGTGTGGCGGTGGGCCAACCGGCTCGTCACGGCGATGCGGAAGCCGGTCGCGGTTTGCTGCTGGAAGAACCGTATGACTATCTGGTGCTGGCGACGGGTTCACGGCCGTTTGTGCCAACGATTCCCGGAAAAGATTTACCTGGCGTTTTCGTGTTCCGCACGCTGGATGATTGCGTCGCCTTGCTGGAAGCCGCCGAACGTGCCGAATGTGCCGTGGTGATCGGTGGCGGTTTACTGGGTCTGGAAGCAGCCCGGGGTCTGCACGGGCGTGGGTTGAAGGTGAGCGTCGTCGAAATTGCTCCGCATCTGATGGTGCAGCAACTCGACCCGCTCGCCGGCAGAATCCTGCAGCAGCAACTGGAAAAGCTTGGTTTGCGGATATTTGTGCAGACGCAGGTGAGCCGCATCCTGGGCGAAGGACGAGTGCAGGCGGTGGAATTGCAGGATGGCACCCTGCTGGACGCCGACCTGGTGGTGATCAGCTGCGGCATCCGGCCCAATGTGGAACTGGCACGGGAAGCAGGGTTAGCAGTTCAGCGCGGTATCGTGGTGGATGACCAGTTGCGCACCAGCGACCCGGCTATATTCGCCATCGGGGAATGTGCCGAACATCGCGGGGTAACTTACGGTCTGGTCGAACCGGTTTATGAACAGGCGGAGGTTCTCGCGGACGTTTTAAGTGGCGCTCGACCGCATGCCTGTTACGCTGGTAGCAAGTTGGCCACAACCTTGAAGGTGATCGGCATAGACCTGACTTCGATGGGCGACGTCAAATCCAGCGATGCCGATTCCCAGGTGTTCGTAGAAGCTGACCCGCTGAACGGACGCTACCGCAAACTGGTGGTCAAAGATGGCCGGTTGCAGGGTGCGATTCTGCTCGGCGAAAAAGAATCCGCTCAGAAGCTGCTCTTGTACTTCCGCAGTGGCGAAAAACTACCGGGCCATCCGCTGGAGATCTGGTATCGGTTCAGCCGCGACGGCGAGTCGAGCGAAGATGGTCAGCAGGACGCTGGCCTGTCGGCAGCCAGTTTGCCGGACGATCAGCAGATTTGCAACTGTCATCGCGTCAGCAAGCGTGAGATCGTTCGCTGCATCCGAGCTGGTGCCACTTCCATTGAAGCCATCGGCCAGGCCTGCAAAGCGGGCACCGGTTGCGGTAGTTGTCAGGGAATGCTCGGTCATCTGCTGGCCCACTATGCCCGGCATGCCGTCCAGCAATCCGGCGCTCTCGGCGACACCTCGCAGAACAAGGTGGAGCTGATCAAACGCGAAAAAGACGGTCTCGATTCCCTGCCCGACATTCTCCACTATGCCCGGACCGGTAACTGGGAAGAAATGACCGAGGCCGACAAACAACGCTTCAAGTGGCACGGGCTGTTTTTCCGCATTCCCACGCCGGGCTATTTCATGCTGCGGATTCGGCATACCTGCGGGCAGAGCAACGCGAGGCAGTTCCGGGTTATCGCCGAGCTTTCCGACAAGTTCGGCAAGGGTTTCTGCGATCTGACGACACGGCAGCAAATCCAGATGCGCTGGTTCACTATCCGCGACGTCCCGGAAATCTGGGCGCGACTGGCGGAAGTCGGCCTGAACAGCAAGCAGACCGGCATGGACAACGTGCGAGGCGTATGCGGTTGTCCGCTCAGTGGCCTGGCGCCGCACGAGTTATTCGATGCTTCACCGGTGGCCCGTGAGTTCACCTCGCTCATCCTCGACAACAAGGAATTCACCAACCTGCCGCGGAAATTCAACGTGACCATCACCGGCTGCCTGGAGAACTGCTGCCACACCGAGACCCAGGACATCGCCCTGGTGCCGAGCTATCGGGAATTGGATGGGCAACAGGTGTTCGGCTTCAACGTGTTCGTGGGTGGCAAGCAGGGTTCCGGGGGATACACGCCGGCAAAACCGCTGGATGTTTTCGTGCGGCGAGAAGAAGCGGCTCAGCTGTGTGCCGAGATTGTCCGCATTTTCCGCGATCACGGTTCCCGCGAAAGCCGCACGCGGGCTCGATTGGCTTTTCTGCTTCAGGATCGAGGCGTTCGCTGGTTCCGTCAGGAACTGCAAGCTCGTTGGGGCAAACCACTCTTTTCGGCAGGCCCGGAATTACGCAAAAAGCATCACACCGACCACCTCGGCATCCAGCCGCAGAAACGAAAACCCGGCGACTACGGCCCGCAACTTTTTTCTGTGGGTCTGCTGGTGCCCGTGGGTCGCATCACTACCGACCAGATGCGGGGCGTGGCCGATCTGGCTGAGCGTTATGGCAACGGCGAAATCCGTCTCACCGTGCAGCAGAACATCATCATCCCCAACATTCCCGAAGACCGTCTGTCCGCCCTCACCGACGAGCCGCTGCTCAAGGAGTTACCGATCGATCCTTCGCCCATTTTGCGTGGGCTGGTCTGTTGTACGGGGAATGATTATTGCCACTTCGCGCTCATTGACACGAAAGGTTGGGCCTTGCAGGTGGCCCGGGAACTGGAACGGCGAACGCAGGGACAGAAAATCGCTCCGCTGACCATCCACATGTCGGGTTGCCCCGCTGGTTGCGGCTTGCATCAGGTGGCGACGATTGGATTGCAGGGTTGCCGCACGCGCATCGGCGACCAGATCGTGGATGCCGCCCATGTGTACATCAACGGCAAATCCGGCCCGCAGCCGCAGATCGCCACCGATGCCATGTACGATGTCCCCTGCGAAAAACTGGCCGATGCCCTCGAACCGTTAGTGCGCTACCTGCCCCGCTCATGACGCTCGGCAACGCTACAGCGTCCGGCCCATCGCACAAACGAGAGCTCAGTCTGTCGTGGTCTTGCATTTACCCAGGTGGCGAGATGAAAAAGAGGCTCCGCTTATGTCCGAGAGATACCGGAGCAGACTCATTGTCGGTGCAATCAAGAAACGGGCAGTACCGCTGTGCCTGCGTCCGGAGAATCGCTTGCAGCTGGTTCGGTCCGCAAGCGACACGAACGCCCCGACGCTGGTCAGCACCGCACCGGTTTGTCCCGACCCGGAAGGAGTTCGCCCGTGAATCCGGAGCGGTTAGCAGTTATAGGCGAGGCAATTTGTCCATATTGCGGAGTCGGTTGCCGACTTCGGGTCGAAGGGCGTGGCGGACGGCCAGAACGCATCCGTGGCGTCGAGGATGCTCCCGCCAATCATGGTCGGCTCTGTGCCAAAGGCGCGACACTGCACGAAGCCCTGCATACTCCCGATCGCCTGCTGGTGCCGATGTGGCGACGCAGCCGACAGGAAGATTTTCGACCGGCGGATTGGTCGCAAGCCCTGCGCTATGTGGCGGAGTGCCTGCGCTATATCCTGGACGCTTTCGGACCGAACGCGATTGCGTTTTACGGCAGTGGGCAGCTCGACACGGAGACGGCTTACCTGGCGTGCAAACTGTTCAAAGGATATTTCGGCACGAATAACACCGATTCGAACAGTCGGCTGTGCATGGCCGCTGCCGTAGCCGGGTATCGCACCAGTCTGGGCAGCGATGGCCCGCCGTGTTGCTACGAGGATATTGATCACGCCGACGTCATCTTCATCATTGGCAGCAATATGGCCGAGTGCCATCCGGTAACCTTCGATCGAATTCGCGCTGCCCGGAAACGCCGACCGGACTTGACGCTGATTGTTGTGGATCCGCGTCGCACCGCCACCGCCAGGGAAGCCGACATCTATCTGCCCGTGGCTCCCGGCGGCGACATCGCTCTGCTCAATGCCCTGGGCCGGTTGCTTCTGGAATCCGGTGCGGTGGATGAAGCGTTTGTGCGGCAACACACCCGCGGCTTTGAGGAATATCGGGCCTTTCTGCTGGGGCAAGACCTGCGCGAGTTGTGCGAAGTGGCCGGCATTCAGGAACAGTGGCTTCGCCACACTGCGGCACGGATCGCCCGATCTCACGGATTCCTGAGTTTCTACTGCATGGGTTTGAACCAGAGCACGGTCGGCATGTGGAAGAATAACAGCTTGATCAACTTGCATCTGCTCACCGGCCAGATTGGCAAACCGGGAGCCGGGCCTTTTTCCCTCACCGGTCAGCCCAATGCGATGGGAGGCCGCGAAGCCGGTCTGCTGTCGCATCAGTTGCCAGGTTACCGTTTCGTGGAAGAACCGGAACACCGCCGCGAACTGGAGCAGTTCTGGGACCGCCCGACGGGAACCATCTCGCCTCGCCCGGGTTTTACCGCGGTGGAAATGTTCCGCGCCTTGGAAAAGGGCCAGCTCAAGGCGATCTGGATTGCCGGGACCAACCCGCTGGTCAGCATTCCCGACCTGCACCAGGTTCGTCGCGCCATGGAACGGGCCCAACTGGTGATCGTGCAGGATGCGTATCACCCGACGGAGACGACCAGGCTGGCGCATGTCGTCCTGCCAGCCGCTCAGTGGGGCGAGAAAGAATGGACAAGCACCAGCAGTGAACGGTTGGTCAGCTACAGTCCGAAACTGTTTGATCCGCCTGGTCTGGCTCTGCCGGACTGGCAAATCCTGGCGCGGTTTGCTCAGGTGTGGGGCTTTCGCGGTTTTGCTTACGGCAGCGCTGCCGAAGTCTGGGACGAGTTCCGCCAGCTGACCCGTGGCCGACCGTGCGATATGTTCGGCATCACCGCAACACGCTTGCGGCAACAGCGGCATGTTTACTGGCCTTGCCCGCACGAGGATCATCCCGGTTCGCCACGCCGCTATCTCGACCGCATTTTCCCGACGCCCGATGGCAAAGCCAATTTTCTGCCCCGCGACCATCGTGCGCCGCGCGAACTGCCCGACCACGAATTTCCGTTCATCCTCACCACCGGCCGGCTGTACGCCCACTGGCACACGCTGACGCGAACCGGCAAATGCAGCAAGCTGGTGCGGCGTGAACCCGGCCCGTTTGTCGAAATCAACGTCGAAGATGCGGCCCGGCTCGGCATCAGCGCGGGCGAACTGGTGTTGCTGTCCAGCCGGCGCGGCGCTATCCGCTTGCCTGCCCGTCTCAGTGACCACGTACCCGCCGGCATGGTTTTCGTTCCGTTTCACTGGGGCGATTTGCACCATCCTGACAACGCTGCCAACTACCTCACCATCAGCGCCACCGGTCGCATCGCCAAACAGCCCGAACTGAAATTCTGCGCGGTCAACGTCGAGAAATGCGCCCCGCATTCGGAGACACCGCTGCCACAACTCCTGCTCGTGCCCGATTCCGCGCAAACAAGACCAGGCGCATCAACTCCGGTGGCTACCGAAAGCATCTGAACGAGCACGGCCAAGGCTAAAACCAGCCGCAAGGCCACGGCATCAACTCCAGCAGGTACCGAGAGCATCGGACACGGGCTGACCATTATCCTCCGCCCACCGCTTATTTCAGGAGACCGCCATGTACGCAGCGACGATTGAAGCGATTGCCGAACAGGCGGCCAAAAAGCTCGCCGCTCAGCGCCAATCCCTCTTCGGCCATCTGGTTCGCTCCATGCTGGCCGGCATGTACGTCGGGGTATCCATCGCCCTGATTTTCACCATTGGCGGCACACTGGCGACAGCGGCACCGTTTGTGGTGCGGCTGGTGATGGGCGTTTGCTTCGGCTGCGCTTTGAACTATGTCGTTTTCGCTGGCGCCGAATTGTTTACCGGTAGCAACCTGGTGCTGACGCTCGGCGTGCTGGTCGGCAAAGCTCGCATCGGCGACCTGCTCAGCAACTGGGTCTGGACCTGGCTCGGCAATCTCGCTGGCAGCATGATGCTGGCCTGGATAGTCGTACAGACCGGCTTGTTCGATAACAGTGGCCCGACGCAGGGCGTGTATGCCTTTGTGCAAAATATCGTGGCTGTGAAAATGAACCTGCCTCCCATGCAACTCTTCTGGCGGGCGGTGCTGGCCAACTGGCTGGTGTGTCTCGGTGTGTGGATGGCTGCACGAATTCAGAGCGAAGCCGCTCGCGTCCTCATGATCTGGTGGTGCATGTTCACCTTCATCACCTGCGGTTTCGAGCACAGCATCGCCAATATGTTCGGCCTGCTGTTGGGGCTGCTGGTGCCGCACAGTGAGAGCATTTCCTGGGCCGGGTACTGGTACAATCTCGGCCTGGCGACACTGGGTAACATTGTTGGTGGCGCTGTCTTCGTTGCTGGCATGTACTGGCTGGGCAGCCCGGAGATTCGTCCCGCTGTTCAACCCGCGCGGGAATCTGCCCTAGAAAGCGCCCCCGAATTAGCCCGCTCCTGAACCGACGTGCCCACCCCATAACTCCGGAGGACTTGCCCATGAACGTTCGGGACTTTCTGCGCGCTGGCCACTGGCCTACCTTGCTCGCCGCCTTTGTGTACTTCGACATCAGTTTTCTGGTCTGGGTGCTCCTGGGCGGTTTGAGCAATCATATCGCCGCGGACCTCGAACTCACGCACACCCAACGCGGACTTTTAGTGGCCACGCCATTGCTCGGCGGTGCCTTGCTCCGCATTGTGCTGGGACTGCTGACCGACCGCGTGGGCGCGCGACGAACGGCTCTTATCGGACTGACGAGCACGCTACTGCCTTTGATCCTGGGCTGGCTCGGGGCACACAGTTTTGCAAAGCTGCTATGGGTAGGGTTGTTGCTGGGCATAGCCGGGGCGAGTTTCGCTGCTGCATTGCCTCTGGCCGGGCGATGGTATCCGCCGCAGTATCAGGGGCTGGCTCTGGGCATCGCGGGGGCCGGCAACAGTGGCACTGCCTTAGCCACCTTTTTCGCACCGCGACTGGCCGAACTGGTCGGATGGCAAAATGTTTTCGGTCTGGCGGTGATTCCGGTGCTGACCGCCCTTGTGGTTGTCGTACTGCTGGCACGGGAAGCTCCGAACGGTTCCAGCTCCCAACCTGTGATACGCTATTTCCGAGTTTTGCGCGAACAGGATAGCTGGTGGTTGTGCGGTTTTTACGCAGTAACTTTCGGCGGGTTCGTCGGGCTGGCCAGTTTCCTCAACACCTTCTACCGCACCCAGTACAGTGTGCATCCAGTCGTGGCCGGGAGTCTGGCCACTATTTCCGTGCTGGCGGGTTCTTTCTTACGGCCAGTCGGCGGCTATCTGGCTGACCGATTCGGTGGTGTGCGAGTCCTGACGGTGATTTACGGCCTGGTGGCGGCAATCATGACTGCTTTAGCTTGTCATCCCTCGGTCACTGTGGCGACGGTTCTCTTCACAGGCACACTGGGCCTTCTCGGTATGGGCAACGGTGCAGTGTTTCAACTCGTGCCGCAACGCTTCCCCAGAGAGCTCGGCGTCATCACCGGTCTGATCGGCGCTGCCGGAGGTCTGGGCGGATTTTTCCTGCCTACCTCGCTGGGTCTGCTGCGCGATTACACTGGTTCGTATGCTGGCGGGCTGGCCGCTTTTGCTGCGATTTCCCTGGTCAGTGCGGTCGCTATCGTTCACATCACCCGCGCCTGGTACGGCATTTACATACAGGCCGGCGGACTGGCATCCGCTTCCCTCGAGCGGTTAGCTCCCAGCTCTGCTAACCTGGCCACCGGCGAAGAAACTTAGTCCCTCTCGATCACCAGCATGGCAAGCCCGGGTGATCGACTCGCAAAATCAAGGCATGCGTGCCAATACTATATGCCCGCCTCCAGAACCAGCATCTTATCGCTTACTGTACCTGCACCACCGCCAGATAGATCGCGGCCCGACCTTCATGCGAACTGTAGTAGCTAATATAGAGACGGCCTTCGTGCCAGACTAAGCCGGGATAACTCGTATCACCACCGCTGGGCAAGGTTATAAGCGGTATTAGTTTGCCCTGCTCGACATCCAGCCGGGCCAGGACCGTCTGTGCTTTCTTATCCTGAATGATCCGCCCGGCCGCGATCCAGCGACCGTCGGGCAACTTAATAAAATTCGGCCCGCCGAAATAGACACCTAAGTCTTTCCAGTCCCAGTGCTTATAGGGTGGTTTACTAACACCTAATAAAGCACTGTTCGGCATACCGTCTCGCCGTTGCAGGCAATACATTGTGTCGCCATCGAAACGCAAGGTGGCCTCCGTACAGTTCGGCGGTGCAAACTCCGCAACCCTCGTATAAGCTAAACCGTCGCGCGTACTATAGAGAATGGCACTGTAGCGGCGTTGCTTTTCCTGTGGGTCCCAACGATAGGCCACACCATAACCGGTACCCTGATGCCAGGTCAATCGCCAGAGCCACTGCCAGCTTTCTATGATTTTGCGTGGTTCACTCCATTGCCGGCCATCGGTTGAGGTGCTAACAAGTGTATAGTGATCGGTAAGCGGATTTCTCGTCGCGGGAACGGCAGCAGCGGCGACGAGCAGGAGTTTGCCGTCCGGCGTAATGCTTAGTTTCGGATCGCGATAGTCCACGTTCTCACGCTCTAATACGGCAACCGATTTCCATTCCTTTGTGTCTATGGAACTAATAATGCGAATACGTCCGGCATCACCGGCGTGCCCCTTGCCTTCACGGAAACAGCAAAGCCATTCGCCCCGATAGCGAATGAGGTCTGTAAAAGCATTATGCGGCGCAGCTCCCCAGATTTTCCTGACTTCGACTAATTGCAGTCCCTCCTGCGAGGCGGTAAGCATCGGCACCCCGAACAGTAAAATCCAGGAAAGTCGGGTCATGGCAGGCTCCTTGAGTGTGGTAGATGATTCCGACGCTCTGTCAGGTAATCCTGGAGGGCATCCCACCAGGAACGCATCGGCGGTGTGTGCGGGTGTTCGCTGATTAAGGCACTATAGTTAGGGCGGCGGGCTGCTGTAGGTTTTTCTTTCGAGCTAACTGGACGAACTTGAGTATTCAGCCCGGCTTGTTGGATAATAGCCCTGGCAAATTCGTACCAGGAGACCGCACCTGTATTCACCAGATGCACTAATCCGGTCATCTTATGTTCTAAACATTGCAGCACAGCCGTAACTAAGTCCTCAACGTAAGTGGGAGAGCACACCTGATCAGCGACAACCTCGATGGTCTGGTGAGCGGTGGCCTGGCGTAAAATGCGTTCGACGAAATTATCCTTCTTGCCTCCGCTCCCCAGCACACCGTATAAGCCACAGGTGCGGATGACAAGGTGATGAGGGGTTGAGCTGCGAACGAAATACTCGCCGGCGAGTTTAGATACGCCATAGACGTTGACCGGACCAGGCAGGTCGCTTTCGCGGTAAGGCAGGCGGCGAGTCTCATCGAGTCCGAAAACATAGTCGGTGCTGAAATGAACCAGAAATGCTCCTACCTCAGAACAGGCGTGAGCCAGGGCGCGTACTGCCAGGGCATTGACCGCGAAGGCTGGTTGCGGTTCCTGCTCAGCGCGATCCACGAAGTTCCAGGCCGCACAATTCAGCACCACTTGCGGTCGGTGCAAAAGAAGGAGTCGCCTTACCGCTTCGGCATCGGTAATGTCGCATTCCGCTCGGCTGACGGCCAGCGCAGCGGAACCGAGGCGCTGGACAAACGCTTGACCGAGCTGGCCGGTTTTGCCAATAATCAGGTATCTAACCATGGCGGTTGGTTCATCCTGCCGGGGATGGCGTATAAGGCTAGGATAGCAAAATGCCACCGGATGTCCTGAGCCGCGACGCGATTTATGAGCGGTTCGTTGAGCAGCTGCCTTTCCCGTTGTATCCGATGCAGGAGGAAGCTCTGCTGGCCTGGTTTGCATCGGAGCAGGGGGTATTGGTCTGCGCTCCTACCGGTATGGGCAAGACGGTGATTGCTCATGCAGCATTATTTGAGGCCCTGCATACCGGAACGGTGGCCTACTATACGACGCCTCTCATTGCCCTGACCGAGCAGAAATTCGACGAATTGCGTGCGCTGGCAGAAAAGTGGGGCTTCTCGGCGGATGATGTTGGATTGGTGACCGGCAATCGGCGAGTCAATCCGCAGGCGCGAATTCTGGTTGTGGTGGCCGAAATTCTGTTGAACCGACTGCTCCAACCACGCGGCTTCGATTTTTCGCAGGTTTCCGCCGTGGTTATGGATGAGTTTCACAGTTTTAACGATCCCGAGCGGGGCATCGTCTGGGAGCTGACACTGGCTCTGTTACCGCGGCATGTACGCTTGCTGTTACTCTCCGCGACAGTGGGCAATGCCCGCGAGTTTCTGAACTGGCTGCATCGCTGTCATGGTCGCCAGCTCGAACTGGTGGAAAGCAGTGAGCGGCGTGTGCCCTTGACTTACCAGTATGTGCCGGACCAGTTCCTCACCGACCATTTGCAATGGATGGCCCAGGGCTCGGTCGAAACGCGCAAAACGCCGGCTTTGGTGTTTTGTTTCAATCGGGAGGAATGCTGGAGCGTCGCCGAGCAACTCAAGGGCCTGCCCTTGCTCGACGAAGAAACCCGTCGCCGCGTCAATGCTGAGGTGGATAAACTCGACTGGAGGCATGGAGTCGGCCCGAAACTCAAGCAGATGCTGCGGCGAGGAGTCGGCGTCCATCACGCCGGATTGTTGCCGAAATATCGCCGGGTCGTCGGGGATTTTTTCGAGCGCAAATTGCTGGCCGTCGTCGTCTGCACGGAAACGCTTTCGGCAGGTATCAATCTCCCGGCTCGCAGCGTCGTTCTGACCACGCTGGTCAAAGGGCCACCGGGCAAACAGAAGCTGATTGACGCCAGCACCGCTCATCAGATTTTCGGTCGGGCGGGCCGGCCACAGTTCGACAAGCAGGGATACGTCTTCGCTCTCGCTCACGAAGACGACGTCCGCATCCATCGCTGGCGGGAAAAATATGATGCCATCCCCGAAGACACCAAAGACCCGGTTCTGCTCAAACTCAAGAAGGAACTCAAACGCAAAAAGCCCACCCGCCGCGAAAATCAGGTGTACTGGAGCGAAGGAGACTTTCACCGTCTCCGCAATTCGCCGCCTGGCAAACTTTCGAGCAAGGGAACCCTTCCCTGGCGACTTCTGGCCTACATGCTGCAGGTTTCGCCGGAGATCGGCCCCATTCGCCAGATGGTACGCAAACGCCTGCTGCCGGCCAATCAGCTAGCCGCTGCGGAACGTGACCTGCACACCATGCTGCGGGTGCTTCATCAGGCCGGTTTTGTGCAACTCGAGCCGCCACCCGGAGATGATCTGAGCAACTGGTCTCCGGAACTGGCTCACCCCTCGGAGAAGCTCGCCACGCTGCTATTGTTTCGCAGCATTCATCCGCTTTACGGAGCGTATCTGCTGGACATGCTCGGTCTGGCCGACCGACGGGAACGATTGCAGGCCCTGGAAAGCGTGCTGGAAATTCCCAGTTCGCTTCGCCACAAGGTGCGTGTTCCACCTCCGGAAAAACTTCCCCCCGGTCCGCTGGCTGTTTCCCGCCTGGACCCCGAACTGATCCGCCGCGGACTGATAGCCGCTCCTATCACGGAAACACCCGACGAAGAAGAGGAAGATGACGAACCGGTTGACTGGCAACCCCAGGAACGACCACCCGTTTTCGCCGATAAGCTCCGCCTCCTCTTTGAGGACCTTTATCCCGACGTGCGCGACTTGAAAGTGGTTCCCGTGTGGGCAGCCGGGGAATTGCTGGAAATGGGTGGCGATTTCCACAAATATATCGCCGCCCACGACCTCGCTAAACAGGAAGGGATCATTTTCCGCCACCTGCTTCGACTCATCCTGCTTTGCGGGGAATTCGCCGACGCCCAACCCACCGAAGGCGATCCACAAGCCTGGCACGACGAAATGGTGGATATCGCGGCTCGCCTGACCGCCACTTGCCGCGCCGTGGATCCCACCAGCACGGACCAACTCATCGAGGAAGCACAGGCTGCCGATGTGGTCGAAGGCGAAACCGCTCGCGAACATCCTCACGCTTTGGCCGAGGCCCTCGCCGCCGCCACACAAACTACGCGCATCATCTTCAGCCCCGATGACACTGCTTCCTTACTGGATCGCTCTCTGCGACCGTTCGGCGCCATTCCTGATCCCCCAGTTTCTGCTGCACAGCCCGCATCCTCGTCCCCCGACGGGTCCGAAAATCCCCTGCCTTGAACCTCACTTGTTATAGACCAGCTTCGGGTCAAACACTTTGCTGGCCGCGACAAGCCACTGGCCGTTTTCGTAGCGGCGGTAGAAGCAACTGCGGTAACCTTCATGGCAAGCCGCCCCTCCTACCTGCCGCACTTTCAAAAGGATCGTGTCGCCGTCGCAATCCAGATGAGCACTGACCACTTCCTGCCAGTGTCCGCTTTCCTCGCCTTTCCGCCACAGTTTCTGTCGGCTGCGACTATAGTAGCAGGCACGTCCGGTACGGATAGTTTCCTCCCAGGCTTCCCGATTCATCCACGCCAGCATCAGCACCTCGCCGGTATCGGCATCCTGAGCAATAGCGGGCACCAAACCGCCCATCTTATCAAAGTCAATCATGGCTACCCCCTATATTCTTCCGACTAGGCTGAGCCACTCCAGCAGCGTCCCTCTTTGCCGAGCCTATTTCTTTTCGGATGCAGCTTTCCCTGGCTCACTTTTCAGGGTTTGCAAAAATTCTACTAAATCCACTAAGTCCTGTTCGCTCATATATTGTATCAGGTCGCCAGGCATGAGCGACCTGGGACTTTTGGCGCGCTCGCTAATATCGGCCTTTTGGATTTTCCAATCCTTGCCGTTAGCATCGCGAAGCACCAGATGTTCGCCAGCCTCCTCAATCAAGATGCCCTGCACGATCAGCCCTTGTTTGGTTTCGACGACCCATTGGACGAATTGATCAGCGATGGCTTTATCCGGATAAAGGATGGATTCAAACAGATTTTCCCGACTGGCTTTCGAGCCGATGGCACTGAGATCCGGGCCGATCTTTCCTCCCTGTCCATGCACGGTATGACACCGCGCACAGCCCAGGTCTTTATTTTCGAAAAACAGGCGTTGACCATGTTGTCTATCTCCCCGCCTGAGCACGAGCTGACCGATTTCCGGAAGCTGACGGGGATTTAGTTTTGTAGCAGGAAAAGCAACGAGTGCCTTGTTACGCAAGTCCTGGAACGGGCTTTGCCGCAGCAGTCGCGCTGCCTCTGCTTGTAAAGGTTTATCCAGGTCTTGATAATGCTCAAATAACCATAAGGAACCAGGACGGGAAGATGCCAGGGCAGCTAAAATGTCCTGACGGGAACTTAGCGATAGGTCAGGTCGCTTGAGCAGATTGCCGAGAGCCTTGATGGCTTGCGGTGTCGCTTGCCGGCTCAGTGCGGAGATTACTTCGTTTCGCAGCGACGTTTCTCCGAGCAACGTCAACAGGGCTTCAGTTGGCCGCGAGCCGCGAATCGAACCGAGTGCCAGCACGCATTTCTGTCGCAACGCTAATGGCTGATCCGCTTGCTTGGCTAGCTCGGTCAGCGTTTCCACCCAGGCCTCCGACTCCGTTGCGGATACCAAGTCCACGGCATCGAGTTGATATTTAGGATTTTTTAGCCAGTGGCGAAGCAGGTTTTCGAAAGTTTTCGACTTGCCCAGGGCAGCCCATTTGCCAGGTAAATAACGTTTCAGCCATTCGAGAGCACGTTGTCGCAGTTCAGGTGGTAAATCCTGGCTTAGAACGCGCAGCAGGACTTCGCCACCTGAGGTTCCTTCGCTGGCAGCAAGGATATCGAGCATGCGCAGGCGCTCGGGCAGAGAGAATCGCGGGTCTAAGATTTTGGTATCTAATTGCTGGATAATTTCCGGGGGACGCCATTCCCATACTAAGTCGAGGACCTTCTCGTCCCACTGCGGAAATCGCTGTTGAAAACCCGCCAATAATTTCGTTCGTCGCTCGCTTGGCTGGTGACCTACGGCAATACCGAGAGCCACAAGGTAAAAATGATCGTTGCCCGGATACAACTTCGCCAGTTGATCAATCCACGGTTGAGCGAATTCGGGTTCCTCGTCGCGAAGAGCAATTGCTAATTCGCGTAGTATGGGTAAGGGGGTGCCGGGTCTTAGGAATGAGCGTAACCAATTCTGCACCACCTGCGGTGCCTGCTGCAGGTGAAGCGAGCGGTCTTTAGCGATGCGAACTAACATCATGTGCCAGCGTACATCGGAGCTTTTGTTAGTTAGTAACGGCCACCATTGGTCCCAATCCGGTTGCTGTGCAAGGCACCAGGCTAGTCGAGCGCAGGTTGCCAGATCGGTTTCGCCTTGAAGAGCGCTGCTGACCAGAGCAGCCTGTCGGTGTGTGGGAAGTTGACGCAACGCCTGCCAGCTGCCGTAGCGAGTGCTTAGATTGGGGGACTTAAGCCCGGCAATAATTCCTTCTTCGCTCGACCAGTCAGGCGGCTTAATGCGATAACCAGCGTGACCTGCCGGTGTTAATCTATAGATGCGTCCTCGTGTAATGTCGCCCATGCCGTGTCCGCCCACGCCGGGATCATACCAATCGCTTACCATGACCGAACCGTCAGGAGCAACGCAAATATCGGATGGCCGGAACCAGTTATCCTGGGAATTAACAATATCCTCGCGGTCGATGGCGAAGCCGGAACCATCGAACCGAACGTAATAAATGCGCACCTGCCGTGGCCCGGCATCGGTGTGAAGCAGACGGCCATAATAATCTTTAGGCTGACGGCCACCAGTCCACGGAATCAAGGTGCCTTCATACCAGGCCATGCCTGTCGGTGAGCCAAACCAGGTGCGCAATACCTTATGTACGACTCCGGGTTGCTCTTCGTGCCAATGCGACTCTCCCCGACCGCGGGGCCAGTAGCCGTAGTTGCCACCGAACATAACATGGCAAATCCGTGTCTGCTGGTTACCATCATCGTCATTATCGGAAACGAAGAGCGTGCCGAAACTATCTATCGCCGGTTCGTAATGATTGCGGAAATTATCTGCTAACATCTCGACATTAGTGCCATCCGGGTCGCATCGCCAAACCGTACCGGCCCGACAGTCTAAATTATTAGTTTTCCACACTTTGCCCCAGCGGTCACGGATACCATCTATACCGGTATCGCCGCATGTGAAATATAGTTTGCCGTCCGGGCCGAAATGAATACCATGCACGCCGTGATCGTGATCGTAACCGCGAAAGCCACTGAGCAACACCTTCGGAGGTCCGTCCGCACGCAAATCGTCGTCAGCGTCCTCGAAAACATAGATATGGGGAGAGTGACATACATAAACTCGTTGTCCCTTGCCGTTCGGATTCGGAGCGATAGCAATACCCAGGGGAGCTATAAAGTCGGGCGACTGATAAAATGTTGTCGCCCGGTCTGCTTTGCCATCGCCATCCACGTCTTCGAGAACGAGAATGCGATCGCCTTCGGGACGATTAAGCGGACGGTTGCGTAATCGGCAGCGATAGTTCACGGATTCACACACCCAGACTCGGCCACGGTGATCAATGTCTATACACGTTGGATTAACCAGGAGAGGTTCGCTGGCAAAGAGTTGCCATTGCAGGTTTGCTGCAACCTGAAACGTAGCAAGGGCATCGCTGGCAGGCTTCTGGGCCAATGCCAAGCTGAGAATCCATGCCAGTCCGCCTATGCAAAAGCTCAATCGTCGGCTCATATCAGTTGCCTCCGTTGTTAGTGGCGTTTTGCGAGCTTGAATGGGTATTACGAATCGCCTGGAGCAGGGCCAAACTTGCAAGTCCATAGAAGGTATATTCCACATCTGGTGCTGTATGCTTAGCATCGGCCAGGAAGGATATTCGTCCCGGCACTTCCCAGGGCCCGGCCCAGAATCCGCCTTCGGGAGATTGCAAGCAGCAGACATGGGCGGTCAGCTTATCCGCCGCGATAAAGGTTGTGTCGCCTAATGCGTAAGCCGTCCACAGTCCCGTAAAAGTAGAAAGTAAGTCCGGTATGGTTATGCGAGCATGAGCGGTAAAACCAGTGTGCGGAACATAGACGCTCCGCAGGAATTGTAATATGCGCTCTGCCACTGATGGCGGTACTGAGCCCGTCATTTGCCAGATAGCTGCCGCAGCAGCAGTGGGATTAGTGCCACTACTGGGTACGGTTGCGGTGTCGGCATAGCCACCATCAGCCAGTTGCCTCTCGCTCAGCCAGGTGGTGCATGAGGTTAAGTCCGGGAACGATAGGTCTAACAATTCGCAACACAACAGGCCCAGAAATGTCTGGTAAATCGTCGTGCTATGGGAGCCGCGTCGCGCTGCGAAACCGCCGTCGGAGGTGCGAAATTCGGATAAGCAGGAACTGGCCCGGCTGCGAAAGTCCTCCCATTTGCCGATCGGTTCGCGCGATCTCAGGTAGTTAGCGATGGCCCTGGATTGGATCAGAGAGTAGAAGCTAACCATAGTGGGGAACTGGGAGGGGTCTAATGTATCTAACCAGTGATAGGTGGGACTTAGTAACGAGGGATCGAGGATGTTAGCAAGAGCCAGGGTGCGCAGGGCGAAGGCTGTGTAATATATGTCCGGCTCACCCTGGCGATTGGGGAATCCGCCATCGTGGCATTGCTGGCGGAGCACGTATTCACCGATTTGCCGCACCAGTTCGGCTGGCAGCGACCGCAGGCCAGTCCGCAAGGTTTGTTCGAGACGGTCTAAATATCGGATTTTCATAGAGGAACGGGTACACGAATACTTAGGGGGTAAGTCTGGCACTTACGGTTCGGTTCTAAGTCGCGGTGGCCCGACCGGTGAGACCTAATTCTTCGGCATGGGGTTTCAGAGCATCAATGACGAACTGAATGTGTTCGGCCAGGTCCACACCGAAATCGGCAGCGCCGCGGTAAATATCTTCGCGATTGACTTTGGCAGCGAAGCCTTTTTGTTTGAGTTTTTTCAGGACACTGTCCGCGGTGAGACTCAGGATGCCATCCGGTCGCACCAGAGCGCAGGCGGTAATGAAGCCGCAGAGTTCGTCGCAGGCGTAAAGAGCTTTCTCGACAGGACGGATGCGGGGACAGTCAGGGAGATAGTCCGCGTGGGACTTAATCGCATAAATAACTTCTTCCGGCCAACCCCGCTCCTGGAGGATTTGTGCGCCTCGCAAGGGGTGATCGGGCGGGTTAGGCCAGCGTTCGTAATCGAAATCGTGTAACAAACCGATAATGCCCCAGAGGTCTTCATTTTCTCCGAGCTTGCGAGCATAAGCCCGCATGGCATATTCAACGGCGAGCATATGCCGGACTAAGTTTATGTTCGTAGTAAATTCCTGTACCAGTTGCCAGGCCTCTTCGCGGGATTTCATATTAGTCCCCTCTAGCGGGATTTGACATACTTATCGAGAAAAGCAACCATCTTCGGATAAGCATCTAAGCGGTTTTTGAGTTTGGCCAGACCGTGCCCTTCGTCCTCATAGCGCAGGTACTCGACAGGAATATTCCGCTGCCGCAGGGCCTGCACGATCTGCTCGGCCTCGCCGATTGGTACACGGGGATCGTTGGCGCCGTGGATAATCATCATCGGGCAACGAATCTTATCCACATGCCGAATGGGACTAATCTCTTCCAGAAAGGCACGGTGTTCACGGAGGTTACCGTATTCTTTTTCCCGATGGGCCCGGCGATAAGCACCAGTGCGCTCCAGGAAGGTAATAAAGTTAGCGATGCCGACGACGCTGATGCCGGCGGCGAATAAGTCCGGATATTGAGTCACGGCCGACAGCACCATAAATCCGCCATAACTGCCACCGTAAACAGCAATCCGTTTGGGGTCGGCTTTTTTCTGATCGCGGAGCCAGTACACCCCCCAGATTAGATCCTTGACAGAATCCATGCGGCGAGTGGTATTGTCTAAGTTCATATAGTGCATACCGTAGCCGCTCGAACCACGAACATTAGGAGCGAAAATAGCATAGCCAGCCTGGAGGAAATACTGGAATATAGCACTAAATTCAGGGCGGGTTTGACTCTCCGGGCCACCGTGAGGATAAACAATCACGGGAGGTAAACGACCGGATTCAGATGCACGCGCGGGATAAAACCAGGCCGGGATCATCAGGCCGTCGAAGCTGGGATAGCGAACCAGTTGTGGCTCCACGAACGTGCTGAAAGGAATACCAGCGCGGCTGCTATAAGTTAACTGGCGAAGCTGGCGTGTGGTTAGGTCGTAAAGCCAGATATCGGGATTGTGTCGCGGTCCGCTAAGCACAAACGCCAGTTTTGCGCCGTCCGGACTGAATTCGAGCTGGGAAATCACCCCTGTAGGTACGTCAGGACTAAAGGATTTAGTCAGGTTATCCTGGGAGGCCAGGAACAATCGAGATTGGCCGTCGTGATTTTCCAGCCAGGCAATCCCGGGACCGATGCGAGGCAATTCGAGACTTTCGACTTCGTGTTTAGAAGTGTGTACATAATCAAGCCGGCCAGTTGCCAGTTCGATGCGAGCCAAAGCGAGTAAGTCGCGGCCACCGTGGGTGCTGACGCAATAAACATATTTGCCGTCGGGACTAAACCGCGGCGACTCATATTGGGCATCGCCCTGGTGCGGTGTCAGGTGTCGTACCTTGCCGGAATTCCATTCCAGCAAATAAAGGTCTTGATTATAGTTCGACTCCGGACGGACAACTAAGAGATACTTACCGTCGGGAGAAAAGCCGGCGGGAACATAATAACCGCCTGGCCCTTCGTGAACGAGCCGCGCTTCGCCTTCACTCTGCAAAGATTGGACATAAATATCGAAGCGTTCCGGTTTGGTGCGGTTGGCGGCAAAGGCGAAGTACTTACCATCACGACTAAATCCGCCGAACAGATGAATCGCATCAGGATGGCGGGTCACATCCTGATAGTCCCAGCCGTCGGTAAAGCCATGTTCTGCGGCCACGCCGACTGGATACAGGCGATAAAGCTGAGTGCGCTCATTACCTCCCGTATCCTGACTGAAGAGCAATTCGTGGCGGACAGGATTATACCAGACGCCGCGCACAGCCTCTTGCGTAAAGGTAAGGCGGACGGGCCAGCCGCCCTGAAGGGCAACCTGCCAGACCTGCGGGACGCCGCTAATGTTAGTCAGAAATGCTAGGTATCGGCCATCGGGCGAAAAACTCGGCGTGGTGGCGGCCTGGATGTTGAGGAAGCGTTCGATGGTGTAGATTGGATGGCTCGCAGCCGGCATAGTCGGCGAACTCCGTTTTAGTGTCAGGCGCTCGAATTAGATGGTTATCTAAGTTTCACGGAATAAATTAGAGCGGAGGATGCGGAATAGCGTCAGGGCGGTGATCATAGTAAGTCCGGAGGCTGTCAGGAGCCAGAAAGCCGAACGTGGTTCGCCTGTATAGTGCCAGAGCAAACCGACTACGGGAGCGCCGAGGGCACCGACGCCGAAAGTCAGGGCGAATTTCATTCCGTAAGATAGACCTCGGCGTTGTGCAGAGGTACCTTCGGCTAACAAACTGTTCTCCACCGGTTGCTGAGCGAACAGACAAATGGCCAGCAGAATAGCGATAGGCAAACCGAGTTCAGGTTGCGGAATAAGTGCCAGCGAGGCAGCCAGAGCGGACATCAAGAGGATAGCAGCGGTATAGACCGGCATCGCACCGCGGTGCTGAGCAAGGGTGCCGCTCAAGTATTGTCCGAGCGTGCCGGCAAGCAGAGCCAGGAAACTATAGAGTCCGCCTTTCGCCAGCGCCTGCGCAGCGCTGGCATCACCGGTCAGATACAGGGGCAGGGCGGTTACCAGAGTGCGGTAATTGAGGCCGCCCAGCATCATGGCCAGATAAAGCGGCGCCAGAATCAGCCAGACCGCGGTTTGCGAATTGGGGTTAGGCGAGGAACGAAGCGGAGAAGCGGTGGGCGAATCCTCCGGTTGCCAGCGCAGATGGAGCATGAAACAACCGGCGAGGAAACTGATAGCTGCCAGTGTCCAGAAAGCGCCTTGCCAGTAGCCGGCAGCGGCCCAGAGACCGCCCAGGAGTGGCCCACAGGCCACGCCAATGCTTCCGGCGACACCGTTGACGCCCATGGCCCATTCGCGGCGACGGATGCCCACGGATATCAGGGCAATGCCTGCGGGATGGTAGATGCTCAGAACCAGGCCCAGCACAGTCAGACCGAGAAAAAGAGAGATTTCGTCGTAAGCCAGGGCGACCAGGCCCGCTGCGATAGCCAGGCCAAAGTAATACCAGCGTAACAGGCGGTCAGCCCCCCAGCGATCCACAGCCAAACCGGTGGGAATCGCTCCCAGCCCAAGCAGAACGTAGCCCAGGTAAGGCAAGGAAGTAAGCACTCGCTGATCGAGCAGGAATTGCTGTTGGATGGCGAGCAGGGCTCCCGTGATGGCAAGCTCGCCGGCGTGGCACAGGGCGTGTCCCAGACTGCTGAGGGCAACGATTCGCCATTCCCCCGCCGATTCGCTCCGGCTGGGGGCGACTACAGGGGGCAGCGGTTCGATTTGTGCTGACGCAGTTTGTGCCGAGGCATCCTGGAGCATGGAGGGATTCCTTAAATCGAGGGAGAGCGCAAAAAGCGTACTTCCGGAGAAAGGTAGGAATCGGCGGGTGGTTTGCAAAGGTTAGGCGAGGAGCCGACGCAGAGTTTCAAGATTTTTGGCGTCCCAATCCGTGCCGCCGGAATCGCCTTTGGGGGTCTCCAGAATCATAGGCAGACGTCGAAAAGCCCGGCAACGCAAGACCAGCCGGAAACCTTCCAGGCCGATTTTACCGTGGCCGATATGAGCATGGCGATCGATTCGCGATCCGAGCGGCCGAGCGCTATCGTTGAGATGCCAGGCGCGGATACGTTGCACATCCAGGTAACGGTGCAACTGACGCAGGGTTTGCAGCCAGGCCCGACGCGGTGCCAGAGGATAACCGGCGGCGAATAAATGGCAGGTGTCGAGACAGAAGCCGAGCCAGGGAGGATCACCGAGACGGCGAGCGATGCTTTGCAACTGTTCGAGTCGCCAGCCGAGAGCGGTTCCCTGGCCGGCAGTGTTTTCGAGCAGGATTTGCGTGGTACACTCAGCACACCGCTGCCGTGCTTCCGCCAGTGCGTCAGCGACACGGTCGAGTGCCTCGAGTTCTGCGGTTCCGGTATGGGCTCCGGGATGCAGGACCAGATAATCCAAACCGAGGAGATTGGCCCGTTGCCATTCCTCGATGAACGCTTCCAGCGACCGGCGAAAGAGCCCCGGATCGGGCGAGGCCAGGTTGATCAGATAGCTGCTATGGGCCAGTAACCATCGCGGTCGCAGCAATCGGCGGGTCTGGTGAAAACGCGTTAGCTCGGTGGGGCTGATCGGTTTGGCATACCACTGGGTATTGTTTTTGGTGAAAAGCTGGACGGCTCGCATGCCGTAGCGGTGAGCAGCTTCCAAGGCTTTATGGTACCCGCCGGCGATGGACAGATGGGCACCCAGATAGGGCATGTCCGGCTCCCGAATTCAAACCGCGTTGACTTCCTGCCCACCGTGTCGCTGCCGGGATTGCAAGAGGGGACATACGCGGGCGGAGTAGGGCTGGGGCGAGCGAGTCGGGGTGCCGTTGGAGGCAGGCGACAGAACTTCCGCGGAAAGGGTCGTCATCCGATGAAATTGCTCAAGGGCTTCCGCAAGCAGATAAGGATGCGACCAGTTGGGAAAATGTCCGCTCGCGGCGAGCCGGAAGCCGATCGCATGGGGCAAACGTTGCAGCAGTTCGTGCTGGCAGGATTCGGGAACGAGGGGATCGGTCTGGGAATAAGCAACCAGGACGGGGACGCGGATTTCCGGCAAGCAGGGTCGCAAATCAGTCTGAGCGAGTTTGCAGGCCCAAAAAGCCCAGGCACGGAAATAGACTCGCGGCCAGCTGCCCAGCGGTTGAGGCGGAGCGAGGCGTTCCACATCACGATCGATCGCTGCCCAATTAACCACTGGCCAGCCCGCCGGGTTAGAAACGTTCGCCAGGGCTTGACGTAGCGGCCAGTGATACGGCGTCAAACACGACCACCGTCTGGGAAGCAGCCGGCCGAAACGAAGGAGTTTTTTCTGCCAGAATCGGAGCGGCCGATGAGCAAATCCGCAGATGGTGACGGCTCGCTGAACGATGTGCGGATAGCGGTAAGCGGTCGTCAGGGCCAGAGCTGAACCGAAAGAATGACCGATCAGCGTGGCACGCGGTAAGCCCAGCTGCTTCAGCAAACGAAGCACATCGCGGGCCAATTCCGCCAACGAATATCGCTCCAACCGGGCACCATCGCGGTGACCGTCGGGCAGATTGTAAGCGATCACGCGAAAACGGTCTTTGAGCAAGGCGGCGAGCGGAAAGAAGGCGAGGTAACTGTCAGCCAGACCATGAATGCAAACCAGAGCCGGGCCGTTACCCCAGGCGAAGTATTCTGCCTGGTAGCCGCCGAGTTCAATTCGGCCCAATTCGGCTTCGTGAACGAAAGCACGCCACCAATCCTGCCAGGGGAGTTCGGTGATCGCCATAGTTGCCGGTCGGGTTCATCTCAGGGTTTCTCGCCCGGGGAGCGGGTGGGCTTCTCCGGTTCAGCGGGGAAGAGCGATTTCGTGGGCGTCGGAGGTTGCGACAAAAGTTGCCGTTTTCGCAGCATGGCATTGAAGCGGACGCTGTCCAGGAAAGCGACATTGGGGCCGCTCCGTATGCCCGCACCGACTTCGCGGCGGACAAAGTCGCACACTTCCGGGTCCTGGACACGCAGCAGGAGACTGTTGAGCTTTTTAGCGATCATGGCGGGCGGACATTTCTGCGCCAGGGGTGCTGTCCGATTCAGCGCGCGAACCAGGGCCGGTATCGCCTCAACGCCCAGGGCTTGAAACTCCTGCACCGCTTTCGGATCGGGACGCACGCCCAGGTCGTGCTGGATAAAGCGATCGATGATCGCGTCAATACGGTCTTCCTCTTCCGGTTCGAGTTCACCAGGACGGCCTGTAAAAACGCGGCGAGGCACAGGTGTGGCAGAGGACTGAGGCGACGGTTTGGACTCCTGGTTGCCTGGCGAGCCATTGGGTGGTGCGACAGACTGGCCTGGTTTCTCGCCAGCGGTTTTTTGGGATGGAGCTGGCTGGGGAGTTGCGGGCTTGCGAGCGTCCTGGCCGGTAGCATTCACCACAAACGTAGCAGTGAGTCCCGCGACCAGGAGCAGGGTCAGTCGGCGAATCAGCGACGACATGGCTTTTCCCTCGACGCAAGCTGGTCGGAATTACGGTAAGCCGGTCTTCGTCACTCGCGGAGCCGGTTGCGGTTGCCATCACCGCAGCCGTCCCTAAGACCACTTTACGCAAAGATACCGCCGGCCGCAATACACCGGCAGGGATTATCTCGTATCGGAGACGCCAGCTTCAGGCGATCCCCTTTCGGCTTTACCGATTACGAAGACTGGGAAACCTCAGCTGAAAAAAAGCGGTCGCCGTGCTTGGCGTTCGGAAAATTCGCAGTGCCGGTGATTGCTCCTGCAGTCGGCAGGCTATAAACTAGCCAGCGGGGCAAGTACGGGGCTTGCCCTTGGCGCGAAGTACTCGGCTGGGCAACAGGCTGGCCTGCGGCGCGAGGGTCGCGGACTCGTGCCCGCTAACAAAAAGGAGATGCCACCATGCGTAAGGGGACGACCCGTCGCGATTTCCTGAAACAATCGGCAATGCTGGGCGTGAGTGTCGGCTTCTGGGTCGGCACGGAGAGCGATTTGCTGGCGCAAGCGCAACCGAAATCCGCTCTCGACAAGCTGAATTTCGCCTGCATTGGTGTCGGCGGCAAAGGAACGAGCGATACCGAACAGGCAGCCCGCTTCGGCAACATCGTGGCCATTTGCGACATTGACGACCGGCCACTGGAGAAAATGGCGGCCAGGTTCCCGGAAGCCAGGAAGTATCACGATTTCCGCAAGATGCTGGACGAGCTGGCCAACAAAATTGACGCCGTCGTCATCAGCACCCCCGATCATACCCACGCGGTCGCCGCGGTGATGGCGATGCGGTTGGGTAAACACGTCTATTGCCAGAAGCCGCTCACGCATAACGTCTATGAAGCCCGGTTGCTCCGCGAAACCGCACGCAAAAACAAAGTCTGCACGCAAATGGGCAACCAGGGTACTGCTTCGGCAACTTTGCGGCGTGGCGTCGAGATCATCCGCGCCGGCGTGATTGGACCGGTGCGCGAAGTGCACGTCTGGACGAATCGCCCCATCTGGCCGCAGGCTCCTCAGGTAACGGCGCGGCCCAAACCGGAACCGGTACCTGCGCATGTCCAGTGGGACCTTTTCCTCGGCCCGGCTCCGGAACGTCCCTACAGCTCTGCTTATCATCCGTTCAGGTGGCGTGGCTGGTGGGATTTCGGTACCGGTGCGCTCGGCGATATGGGCTGCCACACCGCCAACCTGCCGTTCATGGCTCTGAAACTCAAATATCCCATCTCCGTCGAAGCTCAGGCCGGCGATGTCAATCCGGAAACCTACCCCAGCTGGGCTCATGTCGTCTGGGAATTCCCGGCTCGTGAAGGTATGCCGCCAGTCATCTTCCACTGGTACGAAGGCAGACGCGAAGGCAAAGTGCTCCGTCCACCGCAGGAGCTGCTGCAGCGAGTTCTAGCCAGCGGCGTCAAGGATATTTCTACCAGCGGTTGCATCATGGTGGGCGACAAGGGATTGCTTTACTCGCCGAGTGATTACGGTGGCGACTGGCGACTCATTCCGCAGGAATTGCAGGCTGAAGCCAACAAAGTGCCGCAGAGTCTGCCACGCAATCAGGACGGCGGCGACACCGGGATGAAAGCCGAACTGGTCATGGCCATCCGTGACAACAAGCCGGAAATCGCCATGTCCAACTTCGATTATGCCGGGCCTCTGACCGAGTTCATCCTGCTGGGCAATGTGGCTATCAAAGCCGGCACCAAGTTGCAATGGGATGGCGAGAACTTCAAGGTCACCAACAACAGCGAAGCCAACAAGTACCTCCGCCGCGAGTACCGTAAGGGCTGGGAAATCTAACCCGCTGGCACAAGAGCGGCGGGCGTCAGCCCGCCGTGGTTCGGTGAACCGAACATCGTGCAGCGAGAATCGAACATTGTGCGGCGGCTGGCGAGTGCGCAACCAAGAGCGGTGGGCGTCAGCCCGCCGTGGGTGTTGCTGGGGGAATGTTGTCCGTAATGTGCTGGAAACGCACTTGCAAGCGCGTTTGCGAAACCACCGGGGCTTACGCCCCCCGCTCTTAGCCGTGTTACAACGACCGTCCGCCGGAATAACGACGATTTTTGCGGTGCACAAACGCATATATACAAGAGCGGCGGGTGTCAGCCCGCCGTGCCAAACGTCAGGCGGCGAGTTCCCAAACGCTGGTCGTCGCCCATCAGCGCGCCGGAATTCGGTAACGCACTTGCAATAGTGAGCGTTTTTCACGGGACCAGTTCGTTCGCGCACTACGGCTGGCTTACGCCAGCCGCTCTTGATGGTGGGGACGGCTCTTGCTGCCGAAGTGCGTTTCCTGCTGGTGAACCGGTACGTTCGCGTTCCACTGCTGGCTTACGTCAGCCGCTCTTGATGGTGGGGACGGCTCTCGCTGCCGAAGTGCGTTTCCTGCTGGTGAACCGGTACGTTCGCACACCGCGGCTGGCTTACGCCAGCCGCTCTTGATGGTGGGGACAGCTCTTGCTGCCGAAGTGCGTTTCCTGCTGGTGAACCGGTACGTTCGCACACCGCGGCTGGCTTACGCCAGCCGCCACTGGGAGCGCGGGAGGTGGGGCGAAAATTTTTTCGGGTTGTGCAAGGCGCGTTGCGCCGGTAGATTAGTTGCGTCTGAGAAGGTTAGCGGTGCATCTTCGGACCTGGCCCACGGGTGAAGCGAAAAAGATGACCCAGTGCTTGAGTGCCAGGCCCGACAAGATTGGCCGGAAGTGGGAACCGGTCGAACTTTCATCACGTCAGGAGGAGACGTGCCATGCGTCGCAAAACCATGTTCGCGTATGCACTGGCTCTGGCGATGGCGTGCTGGGTGAGCTACGGCTGGTTCGACTCAGGTGGGGCGGTCGGTCAAGAGCAACCTTCTCCACCGAGAGTGCAGGAAGTTTTGCTGCAAAGCGTGGGCAATACGACGTACTTCAGCGTGCGACTCGCGGATGTTCCTGGCTGGCCGCCGGAACGTTGGGCAGAATTGAGCCGGAATCAGGTGCTGGATGTCGGCGAAAATCGGCCCCTGGTACCGGTGAGTCTCCTGGCTGGTGCGCCGCGATTGGTGCCTCAGGATGATGTCGTGGAATCAGTTTACCTGTTGTGGCCGACCGAAGATTTGAATCGCGCCATTCGGGAGATTGAAGGGACACAGGCACTGCCGGCGAAACCTCTGCCGAACCAGCCGGCACCAGCACCAGCGCCAGCACGCGGGCTTACTTTCGTTGGTCGGCTGCGCAAAACGGCTCCGGCGAAATTCCTGCTGGTGTACACGGCATTGCAGGAACAGAATCTGCCCCATCCGTTCCGCGACAAAGAGTCGCTGAAACTTCCCTGGCCCACGCGCCGCGAAATTCCGCTGACCGTTGACTTTAGCCAGGCAACCCGTGTAGCCCCGCCCAAAGAACCGGCCCGCCACGCTCAGGTAGAGCCGAACGATCTGGAAGGTTTGTTTGCCCTGGGTCGTGGCCAATTTTTCGCTTTGCAAGCATGGCTCACACACGAGCAGGGCACGGGATTTTACGAATTCGCCCGCATCATGAACAACCGCCGTTACGGTACGACTGTCGGTTCGCTCAACGGATTCGGACAGATACCGGGACGCGACCAGGAGCTATTGCGTCGGCAGTTCGAACTGGTCACCGGAGCGGCGGCGATTGCGGAAACTCTGCAAATTCAGAGGTTACAGGCGGCAGGCGACCCAATCAGCAAAGGGCCGCGCACGGTGGATGTGCGCAGTTTGCCCACTATAGATATCCCTGAAGTAGTCTGGGAACAGTTGCTGCGTGGTAAGGAGCCGGAAATCGAACCGCTGGCTCATCTGGTGCCCCGTGACCATTATTACGTGCACTTCAGTAATTTCGGCCGATTCCTGGAAGCGGGAGATCTGCTGGAACAATGGGGCGGCCCTATTCTGCAGGCCCTGCGGCTGGCAGGTCAGGATTACCGACTGCGTCAGAAGTACGAGCGGCAGTTGTGCCTCAAGAGCACGGCTCTGGCAAAAATCTTCGGTCCGGCAGTGGTGGAACACGTGGCCATTACCGGCAGCGACCTTTATTTCCGCGAAGGTACCGATGTGACCGTGCTGTTTCAGGTGAAGAATTTGCCGCTCTTTCTGGCGGCGGTCAACACGCAGATCGCGGAGGCTCGCAAAGTTTACGGCGACCGGCTCCAGGAAAGCAAAGCCGAATACCAGGGCGTAGCCATCGAAAGTTTCGTCGCTCCCCGCCGCGAGGTAAGTGCCTATCGGTGTGTGCTGGATGATAAGGTGGTCGTTTACAGCAATTCGCCGGTGGCCATTCGCCGCATCATTGACACCGCGAAGAAGAAGTTACCGGCCCTGGCGGATGCTAAGGATTTCCGCTACATGCGCACCGTGTTCCGCTGGAAAGACCCGCAAGAGGATACTTTCCTGTTCTTCTCTGACACATTCCTGCGGGAACTGCTTGGGCCGGTCAAGCGCATTCAGGAAAGCCGCCGCACCGAAGCTTTGGCATCGCTGTACATGCTCCATCATGCCGCGATATACGCCGCTTGGGAAACCGGTCAATTGCCGCGCACCCATGAAGCTCTGCTTGCCCAGAGCGGACTGAAAGCCAGCGAGCTTTATCAGCCCGAGGGAAAAGAGCTGCGCTGGGATGGCGAAGCGCAAGTGGCGGTCTCCGATGTGTATAACACCATCCATTTCGCCACGCCGCTTATTGAGCTGCCTTTAGACCGCGTTACCGAGCGGGAGGCCGAGGCTTACAGGATGTTCCGCTTCAACTACATTCGCCTCTGGACAGCCGCCTTCGATCCAGTCGCTTTCCGGTTGCAGATTCGCCCGGAACGAATCGTTGCCGAAACCTATATCCTGCCGCTTATCAACTCGCTTGATTACAGGCGATGGCGGCAGAATTTCGGCGGCAAAGTAGCCAAGTTCGACCTGAACCTGATTCCACCCGAAGGCATCCTGTACTGGCTGGTTCATTTTTCGGAAACCTCCTGGCTGCGCCAGGCTTTGCAGGACCTTGTCCGTCCTAATTTGGGCCCGAAGATACGGCTGCCTCAAGCCATCGGCGAAATTGCTTTGCTCGGCGTTCACGACGACGCTACCCTCGCCGAAATCGCTCAGGATTCCGCGTTGCGATACCTGCTGGGCAAGTTGGATGAGGTACCCGAACACGTCTGGATCCGCCGAACTTTCAGCTTGCCGATCGTGGCGGGGTTGGAAGTGAAAAATCCCTTGATGTTCGCGGGTGTGCTGGCAGCTCTCAAAGCTCTGGTTGACCAGGCCGCCCCGCAACTGGTGACCTGGCAAACGCTGGAGCAGGATCAGCACGGCTACAAAATCGTCGCCATTCGCCCCGTTGCGGGTTCCTGGCTGGATCAGACCATCAACCCGCCCGGTACGCCAGAAAAAGACCGTTTCACTCCCGGCATCTATTACACCACGGTCGGCAACATGTTTTACGTCAGCCTGCGGGAAGATGTGATACGCCAGCTGATTGACCGCCATGTCGCCAAAAAGAAAGAACAAAACGGTAAACCGGAGAAACCGAACACCACCGAGGGCCACATGGTGCTCTACCTGAGCCCGGCCAACGCAAAACGACTCTGGCCGGTGGCATTGTGGGCACTGGAAACACAAATCGCCAGCTCCGCCGTAACCAGCTCGGCTCTGCTTTATCCGCTTTGGCGAGCCCGCATTGTCCCGGCAGATGCTCGCCATCCGCAGCTGGGCGATGCTGCTTACCGTTTGTACGGATTTGCGCCGGTGAGTCCGGACGGCACTAACTTCGTGTACAACGCCAGCACCGACCAGGTCACCAGCGAACGCCACGGAGCGATAACCGAGCCGTGGTTCCCACGCCAGCCGGCGACAGATTGCCCGGCCGGGCAGTTGCTGCAATCGTTACGGAGCTTGCGAGCCGAACTCCAGTTCCGCGAAGACGGAGCCTTCACCGTGCTTACCATCGAGCGGCAGGCACCAGCCGGACGATAATCTGCTCTGGCAATTTCCAGCCGGTCTGCTAGGATACCGCCAGCAGCAAGCGACGGCCGACACGCTCACGGTCGCCATACTCGGCGGGGCGGATGACTTCCCGCCGGGCGACCGGCAGCGGTCATCGCCAGTAACAACCATCCGCGAAAACCAGCCGGGGAGCACTCGCTCTGTGTGCCCGTACCGGAAACTGACCGGTGGAGCCAATCGAACTTCCGGACTATTTTCCGCGATTTACTGGAGACAACCATGGAAGAAAAAAGCCCAGCCCAGCCCGCAGCCAGCGCCACCTCGACAGGAAGCCAGCAGCCCTTGCGTGAATTTCCCGTGGATGCCAGCCAGCTTACCACGGTGTATGCGAATTTCGCTCGCGTTACCGGAACGCCCGAGGAACTGGTACTGGATTTCGGCCTCAACACGCAGGCGACTCCTACTCCGAACGAACCGGTAAAACTGACCCACCGCGTGGTAATGAGTTTTTACACCGCCAAACGTCTTCTTTTCGCCCTGCAGATGGCAGTTGCCCAGCACGAACAGGTGTACGGCTACGTGGAAACGGATGTGCAGAAGCGCATGCGCATCCAGCCCCGTCCGCCGACCACTTCATCGTCCGGCGACCGCTAAGGCAAGTTACTTGTCCATCTACGCATCCATAAAAACCGTCCGCCGACCGCTTCACCGTCCTGCGACCGCTATCGCTTCGCCGTTACGGAACTGCCTGCCGGCTTGCTCTCCGCTGCTGTCAATACGCCTGCAAGAGCTGCAACCAACTCCGTAGTTATGAACTCCCTGCAACCTCGCTTTCCGCTCCTGCGGCTTGGTAGATCGTTCTCCCACCATTGACTTGTCCCGTTACGAACCCGCTGCGCTCGTTGCGTCGCTTCCGATAGAGCTTCGCTGCCGCACTAACGTGCCACCGTTACGAACCCGCTGCGGGTTTGCTGTACCCGTAACCCAGCGCATTGGACTCACCCCAATGCGTTGAGTAACGCTAAGAGTTGTCGCGAAATTCCGTCCAACGCCGAACAACAGCGCACATCCGTCGCGAAACCAGGAGCGGCTGGCGTAAGCCGGCCGTGGGAAACACTGGCATGCTCGCCGGTGAGAAACGCATATCTGCAACAACACTCGCACATGCAGCTAAGAGCGGCTGGCGTGAGCCAGCCGTGGTGCGGGAAGCGAAAGTGCGGTGCGAAACGTAATCACTCCGCAAAAAACGATCGCCGTTGCAAGCGCGAATCGGAACCACGGCGGGCTAACGCCCGCCGCTCCTGATTTTGTGTTCGCTAGCCGCTGGAAAATGTTCGATTCTCGCAGCACAGCGTCCGGCTCACCGACCCACGGCGGGCTAACGCCCGCCGCTTTTGTGCATGTGCGTTTCTGCATCGCGAAAATCGTTTTTTCACCGGCAAACGTTCGCTCTGCACCAAGAGCGGGGGGCGTAAGCCCCCCGTGGTTTCGCAAACGCGCTTGCAAGTGCGTTTCCAGCACATTACGGACTACGTTCCCCCAGGCACCCCCGGCGGGCTGACGCCCGCCGCTCCTGGTTGTGCATTCGCCAGCCGCCGGACAATGTTCGATTCTCGCGGCACGGCGTGCGGTTCACCGAACCACGGCGGGCTGACCCCCGCCGCTCTTGCGAACGTGCGTTTGTGCATCGCAAATGGAGCTTTATGCAGCGAACGAACGTCGTGCACCAGGAGCGGCTGGCGTAAGCCAGCCGTGGGAAACACTGGCATGCTCGGCGGTGAGAAACGAATATCTGCAACAACACTCGCACATGCAGCTAAGAGCGGCTGGCGTAAGCCAGCCGTGGTTAGCGAACCGCGTTTGCAAAAGCGAAATCGCGACTCGCGGGTTACGACGACCGGTCGCTTCAACGAAACGCCGTTGCAAGTGTGTTACCGAACCACGGCGGGCTGACACCCGCCGCTCTTGGTTGTGCATTCGCCAGCCGCCGGACAATGTTCGATTGTCGCGGCACAGCGGTCGGTTTACCGAACCACGGCGGGCTGACACTCGTCGCTCTTGCGAAGAAGGGCAGAAGCGTTGCCTCGGCCGCCTCCGTTGCATGAAGGCCAACCATTCTGACCGGAGTTCCAGGCACTTTCGGGTCTTGAATCTGTACCAGGTCTATCGCAAGCCGCGACGGTTGCACTGGTACAACTCGCCTGGAGAATTTTTGCTGTCACATTTTCCCGCTCATTCCGCGTTTATTACTAGGAAGGCCAGTCAGGCCTCGAAGGTAAACAAAGGAGATACTCATGTCCAGAACTGCTTTAGAAGGTATCACGAAGAGGGCCAGGAATTCGACTGCCACTAACAATAAGGAGCTTAACATGCAAAACAACGCTTTCGAGAAACGATGTGAAGACCTCAGCCGTGAAATCCGTAGTTTAGAGCAAAAGTCGCAGGAGCTTCAACAAATTTTGCAATGGTATCGGAGCACCAGTGAGCCGCAACTCATCATTGATTTACACACCAGCCAGCGGCAAGCGGAAGATGTGCGAACGCTTCTCTGGCAATGCGAACGCGAAATTGCCGAACTCAGCAAACAATTGCGTGATGTCGAATCGCAGCTCGGCAGCTGGCTCAATCCGTTCAACTGGTTTTGTCCGAAGCAACAACTGCTCCGTGAAAACTGTGCCAACTTGCGAAGCGCTCTGTCGAAGAAGCAAAAGCAGTATGGCCAGGCGAAAACGCAATTGAACGCACTCGAAGCCAAAATCGAGCAATTGAAGAACCAGTTGCAACAATATCGGACCTTCGATCTCGCCCATCACGAAAGCCAGTTGGCGGAAGTGCAACAGCAGATTGCCCTCAAGAAAGAAGAACTTGGCCGACTCAGGGAGCTGAAACGACAGTTGGATCAAAAGTTGCGGCCACTCTACGACGAGGTGGAGGCCCTCGAAGAGGAAAAACGGCAATTGAAATCCCGAATTCAGGTGGCCGAGGATTTTCAACGCCGACTTGACGAGGCCCCGAATGGCCGCGCCCGTTATGTGCTCCATCAGGAGTGCAAAGACCAATTAGGTGATGAGAAGCCTTTGTTCATTATCCGGGAAAGCCGTTGTCGTCTGCGAGCCATCGAACGTGACCTCGAGAAGCTATACCAGCGGATTCACCAGGAAATTTCGGCCTTTCTCCGAAACTCTGCAATCGAGGAAATCATCATTGACGGCAGCAACCTCTGTTACGAGGACGGTTGTTTCATCGGCCTGGCAGCGTTGAAGGTGCTGGTGCCGGAACTGGTGAATAAGAATTACCGTGTAGTCGTGGTTTTCGACGCCTCGATTCGGTATAAGCTCAAGACCGGAGACGAAAAGATAACCAGGGCCCTGAGTCCCGCCAAAGTGCATATCGTCAATACAAGGCAAGCAGCCGACACCTACGTCTTGGATTTGGCTTCTCGGGACGAACATGCCTATGTGCTCAGCAATGACCGATTTGCCGAGTATCCGGACAGCTCCGTGGTACAGGCCGGACGTATTCTCCGGCACGAAATTGTCAACGGCCAAATCTACATCCCCGACCTGCAAATACGGCTGACCTACGGTTCCGCGTAGGGCTATGACAATTTCGGCCTTTTCGTATCTCGTTGCGGAAATCGTCGAAACGATGCGAGCTTGCTGGCGAAACTGAACCACGGCGGGCTGACCCCCGCCGCTCTTATGAACGTGCGTTTGTGCATCGCAGAGGGCGCTTTGTGCAGCGAACGAACGTCGCGCACCAGGAGCGGCTGGCGTAAGCCAGCCGTGGCGTGGAAAGCGAATGTGCGGTGCGAAACGTAATCAGTCCGCAAAAAACGATCGCCGTTGCAAGCGCGAATCGGAGCCACGGCGGGCTGACGCCCGCCGCTCCTTCTTGTGTGTTCGCTACTTTCCGCATGATGTTCGATTCTCGCGGCACGGTGTGCGTTTCACCGAACCACGGCGGGCTGACACCCGCCGCTCTTGTTTGTGCATTCGCCAGCCGCCGGACAATGTTCGATTATCGCAACACATCAAGCGACCAGGTGCTACGAAATAGCCCGCTCCACCAAAACTGGGGTACGTGAGCTACTCATCGAGATTACAAAACTTGTTACACCCTCTGTCCTGATTGCTTTTTGCCAGGTACGTTACCTGCTGGTCGAGTTTACAAAACTGGTGATTGCGATATAATAATTCGCAAGCACAGCCCAGGTCCGACCGATACTGGAGCAGGTCAAGCTTGGCCTGCAATTGGGCTGCGGCTTTCGGATGGGGTTGACCTGTCCAGAAAGGGAAAAGCGATTCTCGGTCTGGGATCCAGGGCCGGCAAGAGGAAGTCGGCGTGCCAGGCCCAACGGTTCACGGTGACCCGTGGGCCACCTGTGTGCTATACGCCGACCGCATTGGCATCTGGCCGGCTCGAACAAGGCTCTGGTTCGGACGCCTAACTCGCCGACCGAATCAGGGCGGATAAGTGCGAGACAGATTCGGGCGCTTAGCTCAGCTGGCTAGAGCGCATGGATCACACCCATGAGGTCGGGGGTTCGAGTCCCTCAGCGCCCACTGGACGACTGTACACTAAGTGGCACGGAGTGCTAAGTAGTGATATGGACGCAAGTTGCGGTTGGGGGCTGTTTTGGCGGGTGTGTTCTATATCGCTAGAAAACGCCGTTTGGTGCTGCGCTTTTTGCTGCGCCTGGATATTCCCGCTCTGAATTGTCGGAATTTCGTTGCCTTGCCAGCTTGGGACATGCTGGCTCCGGGCAGCTGACAACGGTTTCCGGATTGCATGCGTGCTCTTGGTAACTAAAGTGCATTCGGCAATCCCGGGCAGCCAACGGTGTTGCGGACGGTTGCAGCTCGGACGTATTTCCTTACTAACTAAAGCGTTGAAGGCAATCCTGCCAGCTGACGGTGTTGCGGACGATTGCCGATCGGACGTATTGATTTTGCTGGCAGTCTCACGGGGGCCCGTGCCAGTGATGTTCGTCCGCGATGCATGATTGCGTCGCCGAGTGTACGGTATTGCAGACGGGCCCGTGTCAGGGATGTTCATCCGCGATTCGAGGCACCCAGTGGCCATGCCAGTGATGATCGTCCGCGATGCGTTGCGGCAGTAATCGTCCGGGAGCAGGCAGTTTGGTCTTCATTTTGAAAAAAAGCCGTAAATCCGAAGCCGGGCGCTGTTCGTCATAAATGTGGGAATGGATTGGGTGCCGCAGCGATAGCGGATGTGTAACGTGTGAAGGGCTGTCGCGCGTCACAAATACGGGAATGGATGCGGGGCAAAGCCGAATCGCAACCGCCCAGGCACCCAGAACCGTGGCTCCCAGAATAGGCATGGACAAGCGCAGCTAGCCGACATCTGCAACTCGGCTTTCGGGAGCGGGCACCATACCGTAAACTAAACGGCAGGGAACGGACATGCACTTCGGGGCACAGTCTGTTCCGGCGGGTCGAAGTGCCTGGGGTTGCTTCTGGCAAGGGATACGTCCAGACGGGGTGCAGCATCTCACGGTGTCGAAATGTGTGGCCGTATCGAACCACACGGCCGAAAACCCATCATAAGGAGGCTGGGCATGTCGTGGACAAGCAGCATCGCGTGGCTGATGGCGGTTGGATGTGTGGCCTGCACGTGGGCCTGCATCATGGGGCAAGAAGTCGGCAAGCCTGGAGGCGCAAAGCCAGCGACCGGTACGCCGGGCCAGACCGAAAAACTGGTGCATGTTACCGGCGACGTGGCCAAAACCGTGTTTGCTGCGGAACCCAAGCCGTTGAGCGATTCGGTCAAGCGCGGCTTGCGGTACCTGGTGCAGCAGCAGCGGGCGGATGGCGGTTGGAATCAGGGGGGCGGTTGGCGGACGGATGTGTCGCGTGGTGGACGTATCGAAGGTCCTGACGTGGCTGACCCTTCTGACGTGGGGAACACTGCGTTTGCATTGCTGGCCCTCATCCGCGCCGGAAATACTCCGAAAGAGGGAGAATACAAGGAAGCGGTGAGCAAGGGTTTGGAGTTCATTTTGAAAAACGTTGAGAAAGCGGACTGGGATTCGCTGCGTCTCGGCGATGTCCAGGGAACGCAATTGCAGTCGAAGATTGGCCGGTATGTGGATTTGTTCGCAGCTAACTGGGTGCTGGCAGAATTGCACGGTCGTTGTGGCGATGCTCAGTTGGAAGAGCGGGTCGCTAACGCCCTGGAGAAAACCATGACCAAAATAGTTCGCAACCAACGGCCGGATGGCACATTCGCCGGCAACGAAGGCTGGGCTTCCACGCTCTCGGTTGGAGTGGCGAACAAAAGCGTGGCGCGAGCGAAAGAGCGCGGCGTGGTCGTGGACGAAGCTGTGGTGAAGCGAATCGTGGCTCAGGCGGAGAATGCCTTCACTCGCAAACCGGCGGAGGGGGGCTTACTTGGTCGAGCAGGTGGCTTTGGACTGGCTGCCGCACCTGCCGCCAGCGATGCCGGAGTTCGCCTCTACGGCGCCGCACAGGGTGCCAGCAATTTCCAGGATGCCGTCAACAGCTTGCGACGCGAGGAAATGCGGGCCAGACAAATTCTCCAGGATAAAAATGCGTCTCCCGAAATGCGCCAGAGAGCCCAGGAGATTGTGGAAACCGTCGAAAAGCTGGAGCGGCAAAATGCTCTGTTGCAGGCGGAGCTACGCAAGAACGTCCGCGATGCCCGTTTCCTGCAGGGCTTCGGAAGCAATGGTGGCGAGGAATTCCTCAGCTTTCTCAATATCGGCGAGACCCTGGTGTTGACCGGCGGTAAGGAATGGGAGGAGTGGGATGCGCGGATGAGGAAAGGTCTGGAGGCCGCACAGAATCCGGACGGTTCCTGGTACGGGCAACATTGCATCACCGGCCGAACCTTCTGCACTGCTGCTGCGCTCCTGGTGCTCATGACCGACCGCACCCCGTTCACTCCCGAAACCATTTCTGCAGCACGCCAGAAGCAGCAAAGCCAGAAAAACCCCTAATCCACGAGCTGCGGCAGAAACAAACGAACCTGGGGCGTGCGCTCGCTGCGCCGCCCCTTTTCGGAATAGAAGGGGAAGACCGCATGGCTCAGCTGACTCGACGGTCGCTGGCCCTGGGCAGCTTCGGCGTGCTTACCGTAGCGGGGATGGCAATGGCGTTGTTCGCGCTGACACCAAAACCGCCGGACTCCGACCGGGACAACCAGACCCAGGGCGAACCGCATGCAGTTTTCAAACGCCCGTTTCCGAAAAGTCCGCCTCCACGAGCCGACCTGAACAAGCTGGTGGAGAAAGCTCTGGTTCGCGGTGCCCAATATCTGATTCAGCAACAGCGTAAGGATGGCTCGTGGCGTTCCGATCGTTATGAGCCATTCCAGGACGGCACGGCCCTGACTCCGCTGGCGGTTTACGCCCTGGAATGCGTTTACGACTCCGACCCCCTTGATAACCACCTGCGAAATGCAACTATCCGGGCGAGTGTGCATCGCGGACTGGATTTCCTCGCCAGGTACCACCGCCCGGACGGTTCGCTCAACCTGAAGGAAGACGAGTTGCCCTATCCGGTTTACACGGCGAGCCTGACGATCCTGGCTCTCGCATGGAACCCAGCACATCCTCTGTTTAGTGATCACTGGGGACGAAAGGCCCCCGAACTTCGGAAAGCCTGGGTGCAATATTTGAAAGAGCGGCAACTGACCGCCCGGCTGGGCTGGCATCCGGAAGATGCGTTCTACGGCGGATGGGGCTATTGTCGGCTCATTCCCCGAGCGCCCAAGTCCGGCGAGTTTGCACCGCCTCTGCTGGAATCGAATTTGTCTGCCACCGTGTTCGCTCTCGAAGCCTTGCAAGCCGCCGGCGAGCTGGATGATGAAACCCGACTGGCAGCGCGACACTTTGTGCTTCGCTGTCAGAACTGGTCGCAACCACTCGGCCCCGGCGACGACGGCGGATTTTTCTTCATTCCCAACGGCGATCCAGTTCGCAACAAAGCCGGCCGATTGGTGGATTTCCTGCGTGCAGCCGACCGGCCAGCGAAAGGCGACGTACCTGCCGAGAAAATGCTTTCCTACGGCAGTGCCACTGCGGACGGCCTGCTGGCCATGCTTACCTATACCCGCCCGACCCGCGACATCCGGGATAAGGCCCGAATTTCCGTGGCTGAGCAACTGGAAAAAAAGGACCGCGAGCGCATCCAGGCGGCGATTCGCTGGCTCCAGAAAAACGGGAGCGTGTCTTACAATCCACCGGGACCTGGTCTCAACGATGCGGTCAATCGCTGCCGGACTCGTCTCGACGGCGCATACTTCTACTACCTGGCCCGACTGGCTCGACTTTATCCGGACAATCTGGGTCTCCAATTGGCCGACGGCAACCCCGTGCCTGACCCGAACGGCGGTCCGGCGCCCTGGAAATTCTCGGAGGCGTTAGCCTGGCAGTTGTGTCAATTGCAACGCCCCGATGGTTCCTGGGCAAATCCCCACGATTTTATGCGGGAGGACGAGCCGATCGTCGCCACCTCTTTTGCTTTACTCGCCCTGTGCCGATTCGACCGCCGCTCCGCCGGCGACATCTTCCGAAAAATCGGCGACAAAATCGCCCCCATCGCTCCGTAGTGCCAGCCATAGGCCGATCGTGTAGTCCGAAATATCGCCTTAGTTGCGTGCAAGGAACCACCGCAATCGATCCGGCGGATCGCGGCAGGCCATCTGGCGTATCGCTAATCCGCTTTCCTCACATCCGTAGTTACCTGGTGAAAGGGGTGCCGTGCTTGGCGTCGGTTTCAGCTCTGGGCCACTCCAAGCCTGAAAAATCATCATAATGACCACGAGAGGTCGCCACAGTTCGTCAGCGGACGCGGCAATCCGACCCGTCCCATCGCCAACCCGCTCCCCTCGCCGCACTAGCTCATCTGATGTCAGGGGGTGCCGTGCTTGGCGTCGGTTTCGTGTCTTGGCCAGGCCCGACGTTTGTATTACCAACACCTTGCTTTTTCACAGTTCCGCCATCACCAACCTTAGGAGGAGGAGGCTTCGTCGGCTCTTCCCGGCCGCATCCGGCAGTCATTAGAGCAATCGCCCACGTGAGCACAACCGCCAGCACTACTCGCAATGGTCTCATTGTCCTTCTCCTTGTTTTGCTGGTTCCTGAGGTTTATCCGCCGCAAAACGCTTCGCACACTGTTCTAGGAACTCGCACAGTTTTAGCCAGTCTTCCGTGGCCTTTTGCACCAGGCAGTCCTTTATGGTCGTCTCGCCGTCTTTAGTACTATATTTGAACGCCATTACGAGTATGTTAGCTTCCGCCTTATTTACCTGAGCACGGTTAACCGCCTCTCGAAGATTTCGAGTTAGGTCCTGGATGGTGCTTTGCGCTTGTTGGTAACTTTTTCGCAAGAGGGCGTCGTCCTGGGGTTTGTTAGGCTTGGTCACCAGATTAGGTTGGGGAGCGGGCCTTGTGGCTTCTAGCGACAGTCCTAGCGCCGATACGACCAGGGCCAAAATAGCGAGTCCCAAACAAGTTAGCCATACCCAGCCGAGTCTGGGCCACTTATAAACGGTTACGTGAAAACTATAAATTCTCCCCGCCTCGTTAGTCTTTTCTTGCTCAAACCGTCTGCGTATGTCCAGCAACACTCCATCAGCTCGGGCGAGACAACGCCCGTCCTGCTGGTAATCTTGCTCGGCGAGCTGACTCAACCAGGTGAGCACTTTATTTCTGTACGGATCAGTTCGGCCCTGGAAGCTGGACTGAGAAACCTGGTAGCCACCGGCATTCCAGGTTACCAGATAAGATGCTATCGGCCTGAGCGCGGAGCATGAGTTGCGCGCCATGGCGACACCCCTGTTACTTCGCCGGTCGTTTCAAAATATCGGGAATTACCCCAGCGAATTTTGTTTCTTTCACTAGGAGGGTCAATTTGTAGTACTCTGACTTCAGGATAATCGCTTGGCCCTCACAGCCTAGAAAAGGTGCTCCTATGTGGTATAACGAACTCGGCGGCAACTTATTGTTCGACTGGCTTAAATCCCATGTTACGTTCGTGTACTCCCATTTCTCGTTCACGAAATTGTAAACGTAGATCGAGACCGTTATCTCTTGCTCCCATTGGAAGGTCTCCGTCACTGGCCCCTTTTTGGGCGGTCGCTGATACTTGCCTTTTTTGTCCGGCTCTAGCCACCAAGGATTCTGATCCCACTTGCCGAAGACGAGGCCATGACCGAAACGTCTAGTGTTTTCGTCGGGACCTGAATACTCCAGTGTCGGCTCGAAAACGACCTGATAGGGCTCTTTTGGCGATTCTAAGAACGTTATGGCCTGGTTTAATTCGCTTGCGGGCCTTTCTTTGCCTGGCACGTGATAGCGCTCGAGTTTGTCCCTTTCCTCTCTTAGGAGCTTAATCGCATCCTTGCGGCTGTCGACTTTTTTCGGGTCACTCAAATCGGCAACGATAGTGTCGCGTAATTTGTCCCAGAAGTGCCGCTGCGCTTGCCGTAATTCCTCCACACTGGCAGAAGGTCTCGCTTGAGCAAGTATGCGGTTCAGGCCCTCTAACTTGCGGTTCCGGCCCTCTAAATCATGTAAATTTATCGTCCTAAGATCATTTTGCAAGCGCCTCCCAATTTCGTTGAGCTGCTGGCGTAATTGCTCTGCCCGCTTGTTGGGCCTCACGGCCAGCACGCAACCGTTCCGCAGAAGCTCACCGAGACGTGTTTGCTCCTTTTGCTCTCTCGGAAACTCGCGCCCTTCCGCCCAGGGTTGCAGCTCGTTTAGCACTCTTTCGATGTCCGGATCCGGGGGTATTAGGATTGAAATAAGGAGCCAGAACAAAGAGATAATCAAAGCAACCGCGAGAAGCACTTCCAACGGTTTGAGACGCAACTTACGAGCGAAGTCGTCCAGCTCGAAGAGGGTGCGCACCGTTGCCGTCAGTTGCCGGCCCTGTTCCGACGGAATGTGTTGCCGGCAGGGAGGATTGGCCACTTCTCGGACCGTCCTTCTCGGGTCAACGAGTCTGTCCGGTGCCTGGGGCCACTTGTCTTTTATCAAATCCGCAATTTTTTCCCGAAACAGACGTGATAGGTCTCTTTGTTCCGGGTTGGTTTGCCAAAGGTCTTTGGCGGTGATGACGAAGATGACAGGTCGCATGCCTGGGCCGTTGCGCAGCGCTGGGCCCCGCCCTTCCAGCAAAGCCTCCAGCAAGCTTTCGGCACGCTCCAACTCCAATGTCAAATGGTCTTCATTAGAGTAGCGGTCCTGCTTCTGGGTCGGGTTGAAGAAAAACAAAAACGCGTCACATTGGCGTACCATGCTGGCCAGTTGACCCGATGAAGGATAACCCTCGCTTGCTTCCTTGTCCAGCTCCTCGCCAAACAGATCGTGAACCTCGATGCGGTACTGCCTTGTTTCTTTAGGACTATAGGAAAATTTCCAGACGAAACTGATTCCTTCCCAGGATTCGGAAGTGCGCCCGGGGCGACCGTGCTGTTCGATCTCTTTGCCAACCACGTCGAGAAACCGCCGGCACTTTTCGTTGGGTTCGGCCAGCTGGTTTTGCTCATCCAAGTAGCGCAGGAAGTTGTAAAGGAACAACGTTTTGCCGGCGTGCGTGTAACCGTAAATGCCGATGTTGAGCGAGCGCGTCCGGCGAGAGGCTCGCTCCAGCCAGTTGGCGAGCGACCGAAGTACCTTGCTGGGGTATGCCGAGCTCATTGCAAACACCTCCGGAATGGTACACCGCTTTTAGTTCGGATTCTGTGCTTGCGGTTTGCCTTGTTCTGGTGGGCCCTCCTCAATAACGACCCACCCTCCGAAGACTTGACGGATGAGGTTCCGGACAGTGCTGAGCGCAGCCTCACCTGGGTCGGGCAGCGTGTCCAACTTTACCCGGTTTTTCATTACATCATCCGGAGACAGATCACCTTTGATCGCGCTGAGCTGCTCTTTTAGTTTGCTCTCCCATTCTTGCGTATCTCGGCCCTCCACTTTTAGTGTTTTCGTTTGGTCACGGTTGCTCTTGGAGCGCCAATCCAGATGTACCGTCAAGTGTTTGGCTTGGTTACGGGGTTTTGGGCCTGCTTGGGGGCCGGAATCGGGAGAAGCCTGACCCTGTGCTTTAGGTTTTGCGTGGTCAGTCTTTGAGAGCTCCAGCTCCCAGCGAATCCGCAGGAAGACGTTTTCTGGCAGTTTTTGGGGGATTGTTGGGAATGTAGGGCCCGGGATGAGAGGGGTTGGCGGTTTTGGGGCCTCATCATTCTTTGAACGGCCTAGAAGATAATACGTAATGAACCCAGCGACGATTCCAGCGACCAGAGCGAGCGTTACGGCTGCCCAGGCAGGGACTATGATCATCCCCACGACCAATACGGCGGTTCCCACTATGACGCCGACCATCGTTGCAATCAACAGGCGTTGAGCCTCGGCAATTGATTCCAGAAGATTGGATTTGCCAAGCCAGGCTCCGATGTTCCAGTTCGCGCTGACGATGCCCTGGATCGATGGCGATGCACGAGGCGGTTCCAGTTGCTGTAGTCCGGCAAAATCACTTAATCCGGTTACGGATGAAGCAGGTGCCAGGCTATTTGCCGGGGTGCTGGAATATGCCACGGCGCCTGCGATAAGTCCAGTCAAAAGTGCCGCAGTGCACAGGGGCCAAGTAGGCCGTCGCATGATGTGTCTCCTTTGTGCCGCGCCGGTCTGGTTTCACTATTCGAAAGCGAAGCGGACGCGGCGGACGAAGTAAACAGGTCGCTCCCATTCTTTCTCTAATTTGCCCCTTCTTTCTTCCGGCCAGGCGCGATCGAAGCCGCGATCACTGAGCAAAATCATGACTCGCACTTCTTGCGGGTTAGTGCTGATGTTCTGGGCCAGATGGTCAACCTCACCTTTGCTCTTGAGTTCTTTATTGCTTCGCCTCCAGCTTCCTCGGGCATCTTTTTCGAGAAGAAAGATACGGCCCTCCAGGTCGCCATAGGTGCCGCCGTAAAGGAGCAGAAACTGTGTGGGAGTCCCTTCCAAACTTACTGGGCGACGGCCAACGCGATACTGAGCCGTCACCAGTATGACCATCAACACTGCCAGCAGGCAGAGCGTAACATCCAGCAGCGACAAAAAGCGCACAATGACGCCAGTTGCTCGCATATTCGCGTGCCTATCTCTTAGTTTGGAACCACTGCAGCAGGTAAAGCGCTGCGTTCAGGAAGATATTGACGACCGCCCAGATCAGTCCGGAAATAGTGGTGGTCAAAGCCGGGGCCAGATTCATGACCATCTGGCCCACATCGGGGACATCTGCCCCTTCCAGGCCATAAGAGGTCAGTCCGTAAAAAGTATTGAGCAGCGCAATGACAGTGCCCAAAAGACCCAGCAGCGGCAATACTTCGGTGAAACTGAGCAGCGTGGCACGGAAAGTGTCGAAGTTCTCAATAGGGTGGAGCCTCCACCAGTATCGGTACAGGTACCAGACTAAACTTCCAAAATGGAGCAGGAAAAGGATACCTCCAAAAACCCAGATAACCGTATCGAGTGGCCCAAATGCTTGCCAGTAGTATTCGAGCATAGACATACCTCCACACCTACCGGCCAACGCTTTGGTCTTATGATAGTGCGCCCAGACCAGAGTGGGCAAGAAAAAAATTGGAAAGTGCTGCGACTTTTTCCTCTCAGCTGGGCAGGATGAGCTGCACAGGACCCCGGGCTTGAAAACCAGACCGCGACACGCTGGAACTAAACGTTCACCGCTTGCCCATGCGCTTCCGTTACGAGGCACCGGTCGGACGTCAGCGGAAAGGAACGACTGACCGCCGGCGGGTGCATACTGCCCACCGGCCAGTGGGAACCGCCCACCTCGTCGCTGAAAATCGCCTACTCGCCCCGATACCAGCTACTGGCCGCTGATTACCGGCCGCTGGTCACTGGCCACTGGTCACTGGCCACTGATTTGGTTCGGTTAGGTGATGCGGGTTTCGTGGGAGATGGTTTCGGGGCGGAAGTGGGCGGGGAGGTGCTGGTGCAGGAGATGGAGAATCTGGTCGTGGACTTTGCCGTTGCTGGCGAGAACGTCGGGGCGGTGGATGGTGCGCTGGCCCGACCAGTCGGTGAATTTTCCTCCCGCTTCTTCGATGATCGGAACCAGGGCAGCCACATCCCAGGCATGGACGCCGTAATCGAGCATCGCCTCGCCGGCCCCTTGCGCCACCAGCACAAAGCCGTAGCAATCGCCGAAACCCCGTTGCCTCTGCGTTCGCAGACACAACTCAATGAACGCCTGGCGGCAATCGCTGCCTAAGAACCAGCTGGCTCCGGAATAAAAAATTTGCCCCTGTTCGAGAGTGGAAATGGCGGAGACATGAAGGCGGTGGTCGTCGCGAAATGCTCCGTCGCCACGCAGAGCACGGTAAATGAAGCCGAGAGCCGGAAACGCCACCACCCCGGCAACCATTTCGCCGCGATATTCCAGGCCGACCAGCGTGCCCCACAACGGGATGCCCCGCAGAAAATTCCGCGTGCCGTCTATAGGATCAATAATCCACCGATAGCCACTGTCGCCGCTGTGTTCACCGAACTCCTCGCCCCAGAAACCATCGCGAGGGAAGCGGCTCAGGAGCGATTCTCGGAGAGCACGTTCGGCTTCGCGGTCGGCAATCGTGACCGGACTCAGATTGGCTTTCCACTCTACCTGCACGGCAGTCGCCGAGGCCGGATCAGGGGCGGGAAATTCGAGTTGCCGGAAATAACGAAGTGCCAGCTGTCCGGCCAGCCTGGCCGCTTCGATCGCCGTCTCGTAGCGATTTCGCCAGTCGGCATTCATGAGGTAAGCCCCTAGTAGCGGCGGCTGAGCAAGCCGCGACGGTCCCTCACAAATGACCTGTGAGCAGGGACCAGTGGTCAGTGATCGGTGACCAGTGGCCAGTGGCTGGTGGCTGCTCATCGGCGACAAGTCATTAGTGCGCATTGTCCGCTGACCGGTGCTCAGTGACCCGTGATCGATGACAGATGGTCACTGACAGCCCGCCACTCATCACCAAGCACCAGTCGCCAGCCCCTGGCCACTAATTACTGACCACTGGTCACCGGCGGCTAATCACTGGCCACTGTTCACGGGTCACTAAATTACTGGCCACTGGTCACTTACCACCGGCCACTGGGCACGGGCCACTAATTGCTGGCCACTGGTCACTTACCACTGGCCACTTGCTCTTGATGTCGGATCACTTGTTTCCAGTCACCGATCGCTGGCCACTGGTCACCTACCACTGACCACTGATTACTGGCCGCTGCTCACTGGCCACTGGCCACTGATCGCCGGCCACTGGTCACTGACCACCGGCCACTGATTTAGTGTAAGATGGTAGCAAGCAATTGTCCCACGCGAGATGCGCATGAAAGAGAAGATTCTTATCGGCTGGAGTGGAGGCAAGGATAGCAGTTTGGCCGTCTGGCAGCTTCAGCAGGAGGCCAGATGGGAGCTGGTTGCTCTGGTGAGCACCATCACGGAGGGATACGAACGGTTGAGCATGCACGGCGTGCGTGTCGAGTTGATTCGGCAGCAGGCGGAGAGCCTGGGGCTGACGCTGGTCGAATCACGCATCCCGCTAAATGCCAGCAATGTTAGCTATGAAGCGGCCCTGACACGGACGTTAGAACCGTTCATCGAACAAGGCGTGCGCAAGATGGCGTTTGGCGACCTGTTCCTGGCCGACATTCGCCGCTACCGTGAGGAATTGCTGGCGCGGTTGGGGATGGAGGCGGTGTTTCCGCTCTGGCGACGCGACACGGCAGCGTTGAGCCGTCAGTTTCTGCGGGCCGGTTTTCGTGCGGTTGTGGTGTGTGTGGACCCGCGGCAAATAGCAGCGGAGTTTTGCGGTCGCGAATATGACGAACGCTTCCTGGAGGAGTTACCGGCCAGTGCCGATCCGTGTGGCGAACGCGGCGAATTTCACACCTTCGTCTATGCTGGCCCGATCTTTCGCCGGCCGATTCCCGTTCGCCGTGGCGCTATAGTCCAGCGGGATGGGTTTTGCTTCTGCGATTTGCTGCCCGCACGGCGTGACTAGTGGTCAGTGGCCGGTGGTCAGAAAACAGGGATTAGGAATCCGCGACTAAGCGTTAGCAATTAGCAATTGGGGTTTACCGATGACGCATTAGCAAATACGGATTCGGAATCAAGTAATCGGATAAGAGGAATTAGCGATAGGCGCTCGGCACTTGGATATCCATAAGCCTGGGTTGACTGTTTAATGGCGACTAATCACCCGCGACGAGTCGCTATTAACCACTAAACACCACCCATTAATATCCGGCAACTAATCACTGACCACTGAACACTGACCACTAATTACCGGGCACGAGTTACTAACCACTAAACACTGGCGACTGACTCCGGCTACCAATCACTAAGCACTGATCACTAAGCATTAGCTTCTGGCGACTAATCAAAGGCCTAGAATTGCTAAGCACTAATCATCGCTCACTGAGCACTGGCAACCAGTCGCCGGCTTCTAATCACTAACCACTTGTCACTAACCACTAATCACTGGCCACTAATTACTGGCCACTAAGCGCCGGCCGCCGAGCACTGACCAATACGGCCGCCGCAGGAGTTAGTTGCTATCCGAACCAGTGGGCTGCACCAGTTCCCGAATGCGCACGGCAAAGCGATCCTGCACCACGACGACTTCGCCGCGGGCTACCAGCACACCGTTGATCCGTAAATCCACCGGCTGGCTAATGTCGCGGTCGAGTTCGAGCACCGAGCCTGGGCCGAGCCGTAAGACCTCGCGTAACGGCAACTGGGCTCGCCCCAGTTCAGCCGTGATGGTAACGGTGACTTTGTGCAGGTGATCCAGCGGTGCCGGCGATTCTGATGTGGTTTTGGGAGTCAGTTCCGTAAATTCAGCGGTATGGGCGATGATTTCGCTCATTTCGGCGGAAGTGGACATGGTCTTGCTCCAGACTGGCGGCAGGTATTGGCCAGAAAGCAGCCGTAAGCTCTGCCGACTACTCGGTCACTGGCCAGTGGGCACCGGGTCAAGGGTAGCCGCGATTTGCACGGCCTGTTTGCTGCCCACCCGACCTGGCCAGGCGGTGTAGCGGGCACTTCCCTCCACGAGGACCAGTAATGGTTCCTCGAGCCGCTGTTCCAGGAGCAGCACATCGCCTGCTCGCAGTCGTTGCAGATGCGCCAGCGGCAAGCGAACCTGACCGAGCTGCACCTGCACTTTCAAAGGCACTTGCTGAAGGGCCTCTTCGATACGTCCCGGCGATTTCGGAGCCGTTGTTTCCAGTGCAAAAAATTGCTGCATCACCGCTTCGCTCAGCAACCACCAGACCAACCCGTCTGCGAAAGGTGGTTCGCCTCGCAGTTCGGCAACAGCCAGGGCGAATTGCTGGCGAAAAATTGGGGTAAATTGCGGAGCCGCCTCTCGAGCCTGGCGTTGCCATTGCGGTACTGGTTCCCGGCCCCAGCTTTCCCGCGCCAGGGCAAGAAAAACCTGGTCGAGGAACTGCTCCCACAGACTCGTTTCAATCACGGTCAACGGTCGGTCAGCGGGCAGACTTTCACATCGTTCGCCCAGTTGCGCCAGTGTCCAGGCCAGCACCAGCGGACGGGAAACCACCAGCAGCGATGACGCCGAGTTCGACCAGGCGATGATGTAGGCCAGGACGTTTTCGGGCAGCTGGCTCAGGGCAGATTCGGTATAAGCGCGGCGAAGCGACTCCAGCCGTAAACTGAGCGGCAGGTGCAATTCACGCCGGCAATAGTCGTTGCATTGGGTCAGAAACACCGTCAGCCAAGCCCGCAATTGTCGAGAAACTTCGGGCGGATATGGTTGCGGCTGGCGAAAATCGTAAGGCGTGGCATTCATTGCACGGTAAACTCTTCAAAATGCACCTGGCGGATCACCTCCCGGCCATCTGGATAAAGCATCTCGTTGAAATGATCGCGAATTTCCCGGCGGATGCGATTGATCCCGACGGTGCCTCGCACCTCCTCGAGTGTACGGTCAGCCAGGTAACTGATCAGCCAGCTTTTGAGCGGTGCCTTGCGCTTGTTGAGCAATTCGTTGAGCTTCTTTTCTTCGCTCTCTTCGACTTCCAGCACAATTTTGAGCCGCAGATAGCGGGTGAGCCGTTCTTCGTGCAAATTGACCACGACATCCCCGAAAGTGACGAACGCCGTCTTTTCTTCTTTTTTACTGCTGTGGCTCCTGGGGGAAGTATCCGCGTGACCTGCCGAGCCAGCGCCGGAAATGAACCAGGGAACAGCAAAGCCGGCGGCAATGGACACCAGGGCAATTCCGCCCAGCGCTATCCAGCCGAGCAGCCCACTCTTTTTCGGTGTCTCGGTGGTTTGCTGTGCCGTTTCTGCCATGCGATTCGCATCCCGAAGAAGAAAAGCCCAGGTGGTAGGCGGCTAAAGTGGCCTTCGGCACAGTGCCGGCACCGGCTTGATTCAGATTGAGCCGGCACACCGCGGACAGCTTGCTAAGAGCCGGTCTATCCAGCAAAGTCTAGCTTTTTGTGGCTGGCCGTGGGGGTGTCCGCTTCAGGTTTTTGACGCGCTCAATAATCTGGGTGGCCAGGTCGGGAGGCATTTGTTCGAGGATTTTGGCGGCCTTGCTTTCGCGGACCAGGCTGAAGAGCTTGACGGCGGTGTCGAGATTGCCCGTGTTGGCCATGTGCTCGAACAGTTTGGCGGCGCTTTCCGGAGCCATATTGCTGACCCGCTCGGCCAGGGTTTCCAGATTTTTGCGTTCGTTGTCTTCAAAAAGCCGCAGTGAACCTTCGAAGTCTTTGACCCGTTCGGCCACTTCTTCTTTCTGGCGAAGTAACTCCTGGCGCTTTTCGTCCAGTTTGCCGAGCTGTTCTTCGAGCAGGCGCATTTCGTCGGCGATTTGCTTGCGGAGCGCGTCGAGAGCAGCCCGCTCGGCGCGGATGTCGTTGTAGAGCAGTTCGAGGTTTTTCTGGCGGGCGTTGAGGACTTCTTCCTGCCGGCGCAGTTCTTCGCGGCGTTTTTCCAGGGTGGCCAGAAGCTGGACCGCCGCTTCGACCTGCTGGGATTGTGGTAAACGGACGGCCACGCGGTCGCCGCTGGCGCTGCTTTCTCCGCCGGATTCACTGGTAACTTCGCCACTCTGGGAAACGGCACCACTCTGCCCCGAACCGGATGCGTTCTCCGCAGATGCCTGCGAACGTTGATTCTTCTGCCACCACCATGACACACCGGCAGAGACTCCAAACAAGACCGCACCAACCAGCACGTACATGAGGATACGTTTCATGGTCAAAGCTCCCATGCGAGACTCATTAATGCCCGGATATTAGCGGTCGGGAATGTATGGCCGTGGTCATCGGGCGGATTCTTCGCTGGTCGGAATTTGACCGCCGGCGGCCAGTGGTGAATCCACCGGCCGACGCGAGGCATTCACCGTCTCAGGCAATTCCAGTGAGCCGACGGTCAGGTGCACGCTCCTGGCTTCTGCCTGGCGCGACCACGCGCGCAGCACCAGTTCATCCATCTCGTGTTGCTCGAAAATACGCTGCTCGCGGCGAAATGCTTGCCAGGCTTGCTCACGAAGCCAGTTCAATGCCTCGACCTTTCGCGTGATCTCCAGCCGCCGCTGATCGCTCTGCTGCCAGGCCTGGCGGTGAAGCTCCTCCTGCTGGCGTGCCAGTTTGAGGATTTGATCCAGGACGACCAGGTGCTCGGCCAGCAGGAACCAGTACTGTTCCGCAGCGATGGCGTCGGCAGATGGTGCGGAGGTCAGGCGCGAACTGGCCGAATGGCTGATTTCCTGGGCGTGCGCTTGCAGAGCCTGCAATTGCTCGCGCATCGCTGACCAACGCCGGTAGGCTTGTGCCTGTTCCTGTTCGGCCAGACGCTGACGCAGCCGCTGAAGACGCAGCAAGGTTTCCAGACGAAAGCGAAAGCGTTTCATCCCGGCTCCGGTTGTGTCCGAGCAGTTTTCCAGATGCGGAGGGTTTCTGGTCGCTCAGCGGAGAGCGGCCGTTATTATCAGTGGCCAGTGACCAGTGGTCGGTGATCGGTGGCCAGTGGTCGGTGTCGGGTGGCCAGTGGTTGGTGACCAGTGACCAGTGGTCGGTGGCCGGTGATCAGCATCCCGTGATCGGTGGTGAGTAATCAGGGGCCGGTCGTCGGTCAGCGGCACGGCAAATCGGTTGGGCGGCAGGTCAAGCTGAGCACCGGATGGCGACCGTTGCTGGAGCTCCAGGAAGCGCTGGCGAAGCGACCGGTGCACATTGGCTCAAGCGAGACATCAAGCGCTGCCCCACCGGCTCGGGGAAGCGGTGCACCTCCCTTGGCGAAGCGACCGGCGCAGAGGCGTTCAAGCGGTGACCGTTGCGGTTTGGCCAGGATTTGCACTCCAGGCAGCCGCGAGCCTTTGTAAAGCGGTTCGAGTTTCGGTGAAACTGGAGCGTTCGCCGAGGTTTTGCCGCAAAAATTGCCACAAAGCCGGTTGCAATTCCAGAGCCCGATCCACCTGGGGATTGCTCCCCCGCACGTAAGCACCGATGCGCACCAGGTCTTCCACCTCAGCGAGCGTGGCGATCATCGCCCGCACTTGCTGAGCGGCTTGCGCGTGACTGGGTTCCATGACTTCACGAGCAACACGGCTAATGCTGCGGCTGATGTCAATGGCGGGATAATGCCCTTTTTCGGCCAGCCGGCGATCGAGCACAATGTGCCCGTCGAGAATCGCCCGGCAGGCATCGGCAATCGGTTCCTCCATTTCGTCGCCTTCGACGAGGACGGTCAACAGAGCGGTGATACTTCCCCGCTCGGCTGGGCCCAATCGTTCCAGCGTCGCTGCCAGTAGCTGAAACACCGATGGTGTGTAACCGCGACTGCTGGGTGGTTCGCCGAGGGCCAGTCCCAGTTCGCGCTGCGCCATGGCCAGGCGAGTCAGACTGTCCAGCAGAAGCAGCACCTGCTGACCCTGCTGGCGAAACTCCTCGGCCACACTGACAGCTGCGAGAGCGGCATGGACTCGCATCAGCGGAGTCTGATCACTGGTAGCCACGAAAACCACACTGCGTTGCAATCCGGCAGCCAGATTGTCTTCGAGGAAGGCCCGCACCTCGCGGCCACGCTCACCGATGAGCGCCACGACCACCACATCGGCTTCTGCACCACGGGCAATTTCGCCCAGCAGCGTGCTTTTGCCCACACCGCTACCAGCAAAAATGCCCACGCGCTGCCCCTGACCGAGCGTGAGCAGTCCATCAATAGCCCGCTGGCCCGTAACAAACGGACGGCGAATGCGAGAGCGCGCCAGTGGTGATGGAGCGGTACCGTTTCCTACGGGGATTAACTTGCCAGCGGGGGGTGGTTGGCCATCGAGCGGACGGCCCAGTCCGTCCAGCACCCGCCCTAATAAAGCTGGCCCAAAAGCAATCCGCAAACTGCCGCCGCCATGCCTCACCTCTGTTCCGGGAGCCAGGGCGGTCACGGCTTCAAAAGGTGCCAGGATGGCCGTCGTCTCCCGAAAACCAATCACCTGGGCCGGAACCAGGCGATGTTCGTCGGCGACAATCACGCAGTAATCGCCGACCGCTGCCGGTAGCCGACAGGTAAGCACGCTCCCCTGGACGCTTTGTAAGCGTCCCACCAGGGTCGGCGTCCAGGCTTGCCGTAACGCCTGCCGCCATTCAGCCAGTCGTGCCGGGTTCCACCGCATCGGCATCTATGCGCTGTTGTAAAGCCTGCCGCAGTGCAGCCAGGCGTTCCTGCCATTGCCACCAGACGGCCAGCTCTTGCCATTGGGCTCGATATTCACCGCGTCGCAATCGGCTATCGGGGACGAGATGCCAGCCGGCCACCATCTGCCGCAATGCTTCGGGTGCCTGTTTCTGCCACCATTCGTGATCTGCCGGATGCAATGCCAGCGTGATTCCTTCCTTTTGACTCAGTAAAGCGGTGAGTTCCTGGATTCGGCGTTGCCAGACCTCGACGGGGATGGGCACCGCCGGGCCCAGGGTCTCCTCCCACACCAGGCAGGCCAGTTCCAGTGCCAGTCGCGGCAAGGCCTGACGCAACTCCTGCAGTTGCTCCTGCCATTGCTGCCAGGTCTTCTGCAGGGCCGATTGCCAGCGGACGATCTGATCGAGCCTGTCGTCTGATGGTGCGTTCGATGGTGCTGCCGGTGCTGGTGTGGGAGTCGGTTCGGGCAGCGGTGTTGCCTCCGATTTTTCCGAAGCTAATTCCACCCGCAGCAGACGACGAGGCAAGCGGAGGAGATATTCACGCGCCATGCTTTCCATCCGGTGTCCTGCGGCGGTCACTCCGTTTCAAAGGTCAATTCCCCGGCAAGATCGAGCCGTTGTATGGCATCCGTCAATTGTTTCTGGGCCTCTTGCAATTGTGCCTGGGTGGCGTCGGTGAGGAATTCCATTTCTTCGTCCAGCGCTTCCCTGGCACGGCGGGAAAGGTTTTTGCGTACCTTCTCGCGTATTGCTTCGGAAGCCGCTTTCATAGCCAGTGCCAGGGTGCGTGAATCAATTTCGGTGAGCACGCGCTGCACCGAACGGTCTTGCAGGCGCAGCAAGTCTTCAATGCGATAGAGCATCTCTTTGACTCGCGCTGCCAGTGCCGGATCGGACTGTTCGAGTGCAGCCAGGACTTCCTTGCGGTCGCTGCGATCGAGTTGCCGCAACAGAGCCGCGGTGCGTTCCGCCTGGCGCTCGCTCAGGGCCAGGTCGGGATTTTCTGCGATGATCGCTACTTTGCGCAGAAGTGCCTGGACAATGCTGTGCAGGACTGCCGGCGGAGGGGGTTGCAGTTGGGCCAGGCGCAGGGAAGCCTCCCGACGCAATTCGGTCGGCAGTCGCCGCAAGACTTCCGCCGCCTGCGTCTGTTGGAGATGGTGGAGAACAATGGCCACGATGCGCGGTTGTTCTTCGCGGAGAGCCGCCGCCAGAAACGCCGGTGAAACCTCGTTCAGCACCCGCCAGGCATCTGTCTGACCCTGTTCGGCTTGTTGCAAACGCTGCCGCAACTGAGCCAGGTTTTCGGCGGGCGCTGGCTTCTGGTCAACTTCGTCGGTATGGGACGGACGGCTCACCTCGGCAGGCGGTTCGGCTTCGGCACGCAGCAGATTCTGAATTTCCTGCAGGGCTTGCTGGCGTAAAGCGGGCAAATCGCGTGAACCCGCAAGTTGCTGCATCGCCTGCCGCAACTGCGTTGCCTGCTCTGGACGCAGACGCTGAAGCACGTTTTCAGCGTCCGGTCCCAGGCTGGTCAGCAGTGCAGCAGCTTTGCTGAGCTGGCTCATAAAGCGTTCCTGTTCGCGCGATCAGTTCCCCGCAAGCAGTGACCAGTGGCCGGTGGTCAGTGATCGGTGACCAGTAATGGGTGCCGGTTGGTATAGTGGGTCGCTGGTTGTTACTGATCGGAGCTCGGTGATTAGCGGGCGGACGGTGTTGTTGAGCGTGAAGCAATGGACACTGGTCGGCGTCTGTGTTTGTTGGTGCAGCGTGCAAGAAGATTGGCGGCTGAAAGTTTGCGCTGCCAGGATTCTGGTCGGCGTGTGTCTATGGTGGCGAATCGTGCAAGGGTCAGGCTCGCTCAAATTTAGCATGAAAGGAATCAAGCCGCAGCACGCATGGGTTGTTCAGCGGTGGTAGAACGAGTTGCCGCAGCTGCGGGCGGCTGAGTTGCCGGGCTCGCTGCCGCCGACTCCAACCAGCGGGCAATGATCCGGGCAAGCAGGTCGGGATTTTGCCGCGCCAGTTCGGCAAGCCCTTCGGTCTGGGTCTGCGGTTGTGGCAGGATTTGAGCGGTGCGGAAACTGCGCAGCAGCAGCCAGGCGAAAGCCAGACCGGTCAGGGCAGCGATAGCGAGTGCTGCCTGCCTGGCCAGTGCCAGATAGCGCTCCCATCTGGTGGCCTCCAACAGTTCCGTGTCCAGGGCGGAAGTATCGGGCGGCTGCAAACGCACCTCGCTCACCTTGATTTCGTCGCGTCCGGATTTGAAGCCCACCGCCTGCTTGACAATTTCCTGCACATCGGCCAGCTGAATGGGCGGTTTGCCGCTCGCCTGCCCGGAAAGGTCCACCATGACGGCTACCGTCTGGCGTTCGATCTGCCCAGGTGCCTGAACGCGGGTGATTTCCGTCTTGGGCGGAGGATAGTACTCGGTCGTTTCGGTTTCCCGTTGCTCCGAGGAGGACTGTGTACCGCCTGTGCCAGCCCGACCGAGATTGCTGGTCGTTCCGGCCGGACCCCGACCTACACCGCTCGACCCACTGCTTTTCTCGTTGACCGTTTCCGACCTGCGAACCGGTTTCTGGTCGAGATTGTACGTTTCGGTTTTCTCGGTCACGGATTGAGTGTTGAAATCCACGGTAACCCGAACGATAGCCTTGCCGGGACCCAGAACAGCGGCGAGCATGCGCTCCGCTTCACTGGCCAGGTAAGCCTCGTATTCCCGCTTATGTTCCAGCACACTGGCGGTGAGCCCTGCGGTTCCGCCGGGTTCCGAAAGCAGTCGGCCCTGGCTATCTACGAGGGCGACGTTTTCCGGAGCCAACCCTTCCACACTGCGGGAAACCAGTGCGGTAATAGCTGCGGCTGTGCTTCGCGGGAGCGTGTGTCCGGGCTTGAGTCGCAGCACGACACTGGCAGTCACCGGTTTGCGTTCCCGGACGAACGGAGTTGGTTCGGGCCGGCTGATATGCACTCGCGCGTAGGCCACCGGTTCCAGTTGCATGATGGTTCGCGCCAACTCCGTCTGCAAGGCTCGCGTGTAGTTGACCTGTTGCAGGAACGGTGTCAGGCCGAATGGAGTGCCATTGTCGAACAGATCGTCGAACGTTTTTCCACCCCGTGCCGGTAAGCCAGCTCGGGCCAGGTCCACCAGAGCCTGCTGGTGATAATTTACCGGCACCAGCACGGTCGTGCCCTGGTTCTCCAGACGATAGGGGATGTTCTGCGCCTGCAAACGTGCCGTGATCGCGCCGCTGTCTTCCAGGGACAGGCCACTATACAGAATGCGATACTCCGGTTGCATGGCCCAGTAAACGAGCGCAACCACGGCTAAAACGAACACACCGGCCAGCACGGCCAGCACAATGCGTCGGGCCACGCTCATGCCTTGCCACAACTGCACCAGATTGTCGCGGAGTTGAGCCCACATGGTGGACCGTTTCTGTGCAGGTACGCCCTGGTTCGCCCGGCGGCTTTCTCCCACCGATCAGGAACCTGCAATCTTACATGGCTGGCGGTTCAGACCTGCATGCGCATGATTTCCTGATAGGCTTCGGTCAGACGGTTGCGGATTTCCAAAAGGAAGCGGAAAGTCAAATCAGCCTGGGCCAGCCGAAGCAGGACTTCGTGCAGATTGTCGGTTTGGCCGAGGGCGAGTGCCTCCACCGCCTGGTTGGCTTGGGCATGCGTTTGTCCCACCTGGTGGAGTAAATCCTGCACCAGCTGGGCAAACGGCAACGGTGCCTGGCTTCTGGTGGGCGGTGCCGAGTCGGCTATCGGGATTGGCGTATAGCCGATTCCGCCAATGCCGCTGACCTGCATGCTTGTCTATTTCCCTGGTTCGGCTCGACCGGTTTCGACCGCATCAGCCAGAGCCCGTCGGGCAGATGTCCCCGACAGTGCCAAGCAGCGCTGGCTTGTTCTCGGCGATGGTGAATGCTGGTTGTGGGATGGCTCGTCACGGTCTGGCTTAGCCACGCAGCAACACAAACGCCTGCTCCATCATCTGCCGGAAGGTTTGCAGCACTTTCAAATTCGCTTCGTAAGCGCGGCTGGCCGTCAACAAGTTCACCATTTCCAGGGGCAAATTCACGTTGGGATACAGTACGTACCCGTCGGCATCCGCATCGGGATGGCCGGGTTGATAGACGCGAATGAAGTCGGAAGGATCGTCTTCGATGCCTGCCACCCGCACACCGTTCAGTTCGGGTTTGCCCAATCGGTTGCGGAGCACCGCTTCAAAAACGACGTCTTTCCGCCGATACGGTTGGCCGGTTACAGAACGGGTCGAAAAGGCATTGGCCAGGTTGTTGGCGATAACCTCCATGCGCAGCCGCTCGGCACTCAAGCCGCTGGCACTGATGCGGGTGATGGCGAAAATGTCCTCGAAACCCATGGATTTTGCCCCGTGCTATGCTTGCCGCAGGTAATATGTTTCCGCGGAGCAGGCATCACCCAGGTTTGGTCGTTGTTTTGCCAAACCTATTATGCTCTCGGCGAGGATTGCTTTTCAGCGTGCCGGGCGACGGGTGCCGCTGCGAAAAGGCAAAATTTAGCTGGGCGTTCCCGAGGCCGACTCAGTTCCCATCGCAGCCGAGCCAGGCACTCGGAGTTGGGGCCGCGTTATCGGCCAGCGATAGCACTTCGCATTTCGCCGATCCGCAGCGCCAGAATCTGCACGTAAGTGTGATAAAGCAGGCTGTTTTTCGTCAGCAAGGAAAGTTCCTGGGAAAGGTCCACGTTGTTGCCATCGGCCCTGGCCGGGCTTTGCGGATCGGTTGTGATAATTGGCCGGGCATGGACGGCTGCTGTTCCCGACTTCAGTTGCCGTGCCAGTTCTTCCTCAAATCGCACAACCAGACGCTGGTAGCCAGGCGTGTTGACGTTGGCCACGTTCTGTGCAATGGCCCGATGACGCACGGCACAGGCGTCCAGCAATCGGTTCAGCAGGTCGAGTTGAGGAATATTGCTCATCCTGTCGTCCGTGATTGACGCGATATAGGCAAGCTGTCCGGTGGTCATTGGCCAGTGACCAGTGGCTGGCAAACGTTGACCGGTGGTCGGCGATCGGTGACCAGTAGCTCGCCGGCCCCCGACACCTGCTCACTGACCACCAGTCACGGGCCGCTGACTACTTGCCGCTGGCCACCTGCTCCCCGGCCACCGATCACGGGTCGCTGGCCGCGAGTTACCAACCAGCGGTCACCGACCACCGACCGCTGGCCACTAGTCACCGGGCATTGTCGACCGATAAGGGCGTTGGCGCCACCGTGAGTCCCACCAATTCCGCCAGAATCTTCCGGCGTCAATGCCCTGGTCGGCGGAGATGCTCGATCCGGTGGCTGTCCAGACATCCCCAGGAATCCTGCCGCAAGTATCGGAAAGGCGACGGTGCGGCCTTTAGGGAATACGCCGGCTGTAACGACTGTGCCAACTCTGTCAGCAACCGACACCCCCCGCGATGAGTCCCATATTGTGGGCTCCGGTAGCAGAAGCTATGAGGTGCCGACTCTGTCAGCGACCGATACCTCCGCGATGAGTGCCCGTCAACTTGTTCGTCGCAAACAAGAGCGGGGAACGTCATCCCCCGTGGTCATGGTAACGTGACCGTCGGGGAGAAACGCATATCTGCAACAGCATGCGCACATGCAGCCAGGAGCGGCTGGCGTAAGCCAGCCGTGGTGCGTGAACGTACCCGTTTCACCAGCAGGAAACGCGCTTCGGCAGTGAGAGCCGTCCACACTATCAAGAGCGGCTGGCGTAAGCCAGCCGTGGGACGCGGGCGTGCTCAGTTGAGGAAAAACGCTTGCATCTGCAATTGCGTTACCGAACCACGGCGGGCTGATGTCCGCCGCTCTTGGTCGGATGTGCGGACGTCGCCGAACAGTGCGCGATGTTTACCGCACGACGTTCGCACCACATACCACGGCGGGCTAACACTTGTCGCTCGTGATTCGGCGGTCGTGGTTCGCCGGACGTTATTCGCTGTGCACTGCCCGCGCGGCCGAATCGAACCACGGCGGGCTAACGCCCGCCGCTCTTGGTCGGATGTGCGGACGTCGCCGAACAGTGCGCGATGTTTACCGCACGACGTTCGCGCCACACACCACGGCGGGCTAACGCCCGCCGCTCTTGGCCTCGTTTGTTTCCTGGGGGAATCGCTTGGCCGCCTGTTCGCCGATGGCTCGTGCGTGAGCGGAGATGCTCGATGCAGCCCACAGCGAGGGCGCGGTGCCTACTGCGAACCGCTACCTTCCGGACGGAAGAACGGGAAGATCCGTCGCGGTGGTGAAGAAGGTTGCGGTTGCGGCTGTGGTGCGGGTGGGTTGGGCGTCAAAGGAGCGATTACCGGGGATTCGTTTCCGCCAAGGCTTTGCGCCAGCGGCAGGAAGTTAATGCGTTGCGTCTGCCCTGCCTGGACAGTGATCTCATGTTCCGTGGTAATCGGCTGTCCGTTGGGTCCCGGCCAGGAAAGACGGATTTTGTACAGGTAAGTCTTGCCCGGCTGCAAAGGTGGCGACTGGAAACTTCGCACCGAACCGGTTTGGCTCATGCGCTGATCTTCGATCCAGAGCGTGGCCTGCGGGGGAACTTCGATAATCAGGATCGCGGGAGCCGGTTTCTGCGGTACCACCGGAGTAACCTTGCTTCCAGCAGTGCCGGGCGGCGTGGTGCCAGCCGATGCCGAAGGCGGCGTTGCAGGTGGCTGAGGAGGTGAGTCAGCAGTTTGCACGGCAGGACTGAGCGGACGTGGTGGCTGGCTGTTCGACGGTACTGGCGGAGTTGGTGTTGGGGCTACCGGCGGATTTACCGTTGTGTTCGGTGCTGGCTGGACGGGCACGGGGATCGCTGGTTTGCTGGGTTCAATGGGCGTGGTGCCCGGGGAAGGGTTCGGGATGGTCGGTGGGGTAAGGGGCGGTGGAAACTCGATGGGTGAATTGCCTGAACCTGCTGGCTTGTCCACGGTGGGTTTCGCCGGCGGGGTCGGGTCAGAATCCGTCGCTTCGGGTTTCTGTTTTTCGATTGGGCGGACGGTGAGTTGCTCGATGGCGGGAGTGGTCGGCTTGGCCGTCTCGGTCGGGACCGGTGCAGGAGTCGGCGGTTTGGTTGCCGATGGCGGAACTAGTTCCGGACCTGGTGGCGGTGGGGGTAACGGTGCCTGGCTCCAGCTCGCCAGCGCTGGGGTCAGGACGACCAGCATTGCCGCCGACCA